>Ga0335073_10011968_pt1 | contig 12193 bp, 10 predicted proteins | sample Lox_Sample_22_FD_207093 | JGI IMG/M metagenome (GOLD analysis project Ga0335073, IMG submission 207093) | Soil microbial communities from Loxahatchee National Wildlife Refuge, Florida, United States - Lox_Sample_2.2 | ecosystem: Environmental > Terrestrial > Soil > Wetlands | place: USA... | reverse complement strand
CCGCCCCGCCCCCTCGCGCCCCCCGACCCGCCCCAATCCCCGCCCGCCATTGACCACGATGGAACATTGATGCTGCCCCAGCGACAGCAATGTTCCATCGTGGCCATTGAGCCCGGCCGGAATAGCGCCCGCTCCCTTCCGCAAGTGCCCGATTTGTCGCGATTCGCGCCGCGTAACGGTCTCTTCGCGTGACGATATAGTGTCGGCGGGAAAACCCATGAGGACGTCTCCGGCAGGCGCGGAAGGTGACAATGCCCCGGCTCACCCGACAGGACTTCGAGCGGCTGCTGGAGTTCCGGGTCACCTTGCGCCGCTTCCAGCGCTGGAGCGAAGACCAGGCCCAGGCCGAAGGGCTGACCCATGTCCAGCATCAGCTGCTTGTGGCGATCAAGGGACACCGCGGGACCGCGCCCCCCACCGTGGGCGACCTGGCGGGTTACCTGCTCCTGCGGCCGCACAGCACGGTCGAGCTCGTGGACCGGGCCGTGGCCGCGGGGCTGGTGGAGCGGACCCCGGACGGGGACGACGGCCGCGTGGTCCGGGTCCGGCTGACCGGCGAAGGCGATCGCGTGCTGCACAAGCTGACCCGGGCTCACCTGGACCGCCTGCACGAGCTCGCGCGGGTCCTCGACGAGCTCGTGACCCGGCACGGAGCCGACTCTCGCGCCTAGCCCGGCCAGCCGGCCATCAGGTCACGGGCAGCGCGTCGTCAGGTCACGGCCAGCCGGTCATCAGGCCACGGGCAGCGCGTCGTCAGGTCACGGGTAGCGCGTCGGCGTCCCGTCCGGCCGCAGCACTCCGAGCACCCGCCTGGGCGTCAGCCGCAGCTGCTCCCAGCGCGGCTTGGCTTCCCCGGCGTTGAAGCTGCTGAAGGCGCCCAGCATCGAGTTCAGGCGGGGGTCGGACCGGCCCATCGCCTTGCCGATCCGGTTGAGCGCCCGTCTTTCGCTCAGTGACAGACACATGGCCATCCTCCCCGGCCCCGGGGCGCAGCGGGGCTATATCGTAACACGACAGAGCGTGGCCAGGTTACAGCGGTAAGCCCAGAGCCCAGTCGGCCGGCCAGCGGGCCGAAAACGCCGAAAGCCGGACCGGGCCCGCGGCTTCACCCGCGAGACCCGGCCCGGCCCGGCCATGCTCAGTCAGCCGAAACCAAGGCAGCCAGAACACAGCTGACCAATTACTCAGCTAACCAATGAATTAGCTGACCGAACCGATTCCGGTCAGCAGCCGTCGTAGGCGGACCAGTTGGACTGGCCGCCCTGGGCCAGTGCGTTGGCGAACACCTGGTTCTGCTCCGCCACGCTGGCGTTCCCGAAGCTGGAGGCCGAGCCGCCGTACGCGACCCAGGTCGACTCGCTGAACTGGTACAGGCCGTAGTGCCCGCTGGAGTTCATGACCTGCGAGTTACCGCCGGACTCCCGGGCGACCACGCACTGGCCGAACGATCCGCCCGGCGAGCCGCCCGAGTAGGTCGCCGCGGGCGCGGTCGCCTGCGCGGGTGCGTACGCCGGAGCCGACGTGGCCACGGCGGGGGCCGGGGCGGCCGGGCCGAGCTGCGAAGGTGCGCCAGGGATCTTCGCAGGCTCCGCCGGGATCGTCAGCACCAGCCCGGCGCTGATGACGTTCGCCCAGTGGACCTTGTCCCGGTTGGCCCAGTACAGGACGGTCCACGCTTGCTGCTTGTGGTAGAAGTGCCCGGCGATCGAGGACAGCGAGTCACCCGACCGGACGGTGTACTTGACCGGCTGAGCCGGCGCGGCCTTGGCCTTGGCGAGCAGCTGCCGCGCCGGGACCAGGACTCCCGCGGGGGTCAGGTCCGCATAGCTGGCCACGGCGGGCTCGGCCGCCGCGTGGGCCGGCGCCGGGTCGGCCTTGGCCGACGGGGCCAGGCACACTGCCGCCGCCGTGGCGGCCAGCGCTGGCACGGCGGCGGTTGGTAGCAGGTGCATGAGTCGCATGCGTGATCGTTTACGGTGGCTGCCCAAAGGGCTCCTTCCCGAGCAGGGCGCGCTCCCCTGGAAGGCGGCGAAACGTGCTTGCCGCCTTCGGAACGCCTGACATCCGGGAAGCCTATAGGGCACACGGGGCTAAATTTCCCAAAATGGACTAAATTGGTAGCAACCTGCTAAACTGCCCGCAACATGTCACTTAGGCCACTCAGATTCGCCCCAGTCACACCCGTCACGCATCGCTAGCGGATCGTCGACACTAGTCGTGCCCAGCCGGGCGTCCGGCTCGGGGACCGCCCGGCCACCAGGGAAAACGCCGCGGCACCGCCGCCGGCCGGGCCCGGCGACCGGGCCGGCGCCGGCGGGCCCGGTGGCCGTCCCGTCAGGATTATTGATCCCGAACGGATCCGCTGTCAGCCATTCCCAGCCGATCAGCCCAGTTCGGCGGGCGGGGTCGCGGCGCCGGGCCACTTCCTCCCGCTCCGCGCCCCCGCGGCTTAGCGAATGGTCGTGCGTCGGGTAACCGGGCTGGCCGGGCCTCCGGCTGGCCCGGCCAGCCGCTCATGTGGTCGTCCTCCGGGTCCCACATCACGCCATGGCCGCGCATACCGCTTGCAGACCCCATGTAGATCATGTGGAGGATCATCACCCGGGGAATTGCTCCTCGCCGGTGGGCTCGACGTGCGTGACCTGGTTCATGGCCTGGCGCAGCCGGGCGAGCTCCCAGTACATCGTTCTCCTGGCCCGGTTCGAATTCCCCAGCGGCTTATGGTCGGGCAGGCTGTGCCACGGGTTGTAGCGCAGGACATCGGCGAAGGCCAGCTGCTCGTCGGAGGTAAAGCGCTGCCTGGGCAGGTGCAGCCGGGCCACCGGGATGTAGGGGGACAGTTCCTCCGGCCATTTGACCGTGGCGTCTTCGATCGGCATGAGATGGGAGTCGGTCTGCACCTGGACCATGAAGTCGAAGGTCGCCGGCCCGGCCTCCAGGGTCTTGACCATCGCGTCCCTCAGGTAGTTTTCCGCCGGGTGCGCCGGGATCTTCGTCCTGGCCCGGCCGCGCGGCTTCAGCGAGTACTCGACGGCCTGGTCCTCGCCCAGCAGGAACGGCACGTTGCTGTAGTACTGGATCTCCAGCGGATTGGCCTGCATGGGGGAGTACAGCAACTGCATGAACATGTGCAGCAGGTGCGAGTCGGCGGGGTTGATGGCGTAGGCCAGCGGCGCCTTGGCGCGCACCCACTGCTGCAGTTTCGCGTTCTCGCGGATGTCCGGGGTCACGAAGCTGGCCGGGCTGACCAGGATCAGGTCCTGGGTGAAGCGCTCGTCCTCCATCAGCTTGGGCCCGGGCACGCCCATCACCTTGATGCCGACCGAGCACTGGCCGAGGTCCTCGAGGTCGGGCGGGGCGTACGGGCCCGGACCTGAGAAACGCACCCACGCCGGGTACGTCCGCGGCTCGGCGAACAGCCCCCGGCGCAGGCGGTCCGGAAGCCCGGGCAGCACGGAAAACTCGCCGCGCAGCACCCCGAAGGTCTTGGTGTTCCCGAACCGCTGCGCGCCGCCCGGGAGCCAGTTCTCCCGGGTGAACTTGCCGAGTTCGTCGATGATCGAGCGGGTCAGCTCCGCCTCGTCGGGCAGCCGGGTTTCCTGCACCAGCGGGAGGTGCTGGTCTGGCCGCTGGGAGTTCTGCCACGCCTGCGCCCAGGAGAACAAGGCGGGCCTGCACCACCGGTCGAATTGCGGCCGGTAGAGGAATTCGGCGCGCCGCTCCATCCGCCACAGCCACAGGAACAGGTCGCTGAGCGGCCGCAGCACCATGAAGGTGAACAGTCCCTCGGGGTCGGGCGCCACCCGCGGGTAGGGCGCGGAGCGCCTGGCCCGCGGTCGCGCCAGCGCCCGCCGCGCCTGCCGCAGCCGCGCCTGCCGCAGCCGCGCCTGCTGCAGCCGGACCTGCGCTCCCTTAGCGCTCACCGGTGAAGTCCAGGGCGAAGTCGAGGATATGGCGGTGTCCCCAGAAGACCAGGCCCAGGAAGACGCCCGGGGCGACCTCCCGGATCTCGTCCCGGACCATCCGGGCGACCAGCGAGGTCTTCGAGTAGTCGAGCACGATGCACGGATCGCCGTCGTACCAGCTGTCCTGCTTGTAGACGGCCGCCTCGATCGCCTTGATCTCCAGCGGGGTCAGGATGTTCTTCAGCCGCCCCCGGCGCGCGTTCACCACCTTCCCGCGCCAGGCCACGGCGTAGCACAGGCCAGCGGCCAGCCGGGCGGTCAGGCCGCCGGTGCCGAGCAGGACCGTGCCCCGGCCGTGGCCGTCGGGGATCTCGCCGGCCCGGCCCGCGCCGAACAATCTCGCGAGCTCGGCTCGCCTCGCCGGGATCAGCGTGCCCGGATCTGTGGTGATGATGTCCTGCATGGTTTCCTCCCCGAATATGCTCCTCACGCGGGCGTGCGCGTGCGGCGGTCTGAGCTGCGCAGCCGGGCCAGGTAGCGCACGGCCGAGACGCCGGGCAGGAAGAAGTAGGCGCCTCCCCGGGTCCGGACGAACTGCGGCAGGTCGTGGTGGCGCTGGCGGACCGGGCGCGCCTGAACGGTAAAGGTCGTGCCCGCGGGCTGGCGGCTGCCGACGAGCGGGTCCGCGTCGTCGTAGAGGCCGTTGAAGGTGGCGTTGTCCAGCCAGGTGTGCTGGACGAATTCGAACTGCCTGGCCAGGTTGCCCGCCAGGCAGATGAAGTACAGCCCGGTCCCGTTCGGGTGGCCGTCCCCGGAGGGGCCGTAGCTGCGGCCGCGCCGCAGCAGCCGGTGCAGGTCGCTGGTGGCCAGCGAGGCCGCGGGCCCGGACGGCAGCGAATCGCGCGGGTTGGCCCGGCGGATGTGGGCGCCGACGGGGCAGGCCAGCCCGAGCGGGTCGCCGGCGTAGCCGAAGTCGTTGTCGTCGCCCAGCGCGGGGATGTCCCCCTGCGGCGCCTTGACCAGCGGCGCTCCGCTGGGCCAGCGGCCCACCATCTTGGCCGCCAGGGCGGTCCGGTCACCCGGATCCGGTGCTCCGCCCGCTCCCCGGGTGGCCGCGTCCAGGTACCGCCAGAAGCCCTCCACGTCCTGCTCGAGCTGCCGCAGGACCAGGTAGCTGCCGTTGCGCCCGAAGTCGACCAGGCCGCTCCCGGCCGGGTCGGGCAGCAGCAGGCGCCCGGGATCCTCGCAGGCCGGCAGCAGCGGCCGGTCGGTCAGCTGGCCGCGGGCGTTCGGGTAGCCCAGGACGAACTCGCCGGCGCTCACGGTCCGCTGCGCGGAGGCGGCCTTGGGCAGGCCGGCGATGACCGGCTGGGAGATGCCGTCGTGGAAGCCGAACGGCTCGGTGTCGCCGAGCTCGCGGGCCGGGAGCTCGGTCGTCTCGCTGACGCCGTGCGCCGCGAGCTGCCGCCCGAGTTCGGCCTGCCGCTGCTCGAGCAGCCCCGGATCGGCCGCGTAGAGCAGCACCAGGCCGTCTACCGGTGACCCGTCCGGCCCGCCCCACGCCCAGTGGCGGGGGTCGGACTTCCCGACGTCGCCCAGGAACCGGCTCCGGTTCGCATCGGTCATCCCCTCGAGGAATTCGGCCGCGAACCCGGCCACGACCCGCTCGGGCAGGCCCAGCCGGCGCAGCCCGGAGGCCGTGAACGCCACCTGGACGGCGACATCCCCTGAGAAGGGCGCCGCGGTGGTCAGCCGGGGGAGCAGCCACTCGAGCAGCGCCCCGCCGGCGGCCGGCTCGCCGATGGTGAAGACGGTGAACCGGGCGGAGGGGTGCTTGCGGTACCCGCGGGCGAACAGGCCCTGGATGTCGTCGAGGTCAAGCCGCACGGCCATCACCGCCTCACAGGAGCGAGAGCCACTGCCGGGCCTGGTCGGGGCTCATCTCGCCCCGCAGGCCGGCCCGGATCATGGCGTTGTTTTCGATGTTGACGGCGGACAGGTCCGGGTAGGCGCTGTACCACACGGGCACCGGTACCTGGTGGACGCGCAGCGTGTTCTTGAACTGCTGCTCGTACTTGGCCCCGCCCCAGAACAGCCAGCGGGTCGGCGGGTAGCCGACGGCGTTGCCGAACGCGGCGTTCAGGCCCCACCAGACCTCGTCGATGAAATCGTCGTTGTAGGCCTCGACCGCGCCGTCGTAACTGCTGGCGAAGGTCATCCGGCGCCAGCCGTCCAGCGGGACCCAGCGGGCGAAATGGATCGTCTTGATCCCGGCCAGGTCGTTGTGGTCGTAGACGTGCCGGACCGCGTAGTCGATGGCGGACATCACCGCGCGTATGGTGACCAGCCGGAGCAGTCCGGGCCGGACGAAGCCGACCACCGCGAACGGATTCTGCGTCCCGAAGTCCTCATGGGACGCCAGCTCGTCCAGGTGCTCCAGCGTCGGCCGCTGGGTGACCGGCTGCTCGCCGCGCTCGGCCAGGCGCAGCATGACGGCCCAGGCCGGCAGGACGACGGCGAGCGCGGGCAGCAGCGGCAGGAGCACCAGCGGGACGGCGATCTCGTGGATCCCCTCCCGGATCCTGAACCCCAGCGGAGGCGGCGCGGGCGGCTTCAGCGCCCAGGCCAGGTCGGCGCGTCCGGCCACGTAGGCCTGGAGCTCGCGGCGGATGTCCTCCGGCGCGCGGCCGTCCCAGCGGCCCTGGTCGAGGTAGGTTTCCAGCGCATCGTGCAGGTCCGCTTCCTGGCGGATCTGCGGCACGCCGCGCCCGACCGTGTTGACGTAGAACGCACTGGACCGGATGGTGTGCCGGCGCAGCCAGGCGGTGCGGGCGCGGCGCCGGGCCCGCGGGCCCGGGTAGCCCGCGCAGAACCCGAAGGCCTGGTCGATCCCGGCGCCTCCCACCTTGACCAGGTCGCGCAGGTGGGGGCGCAGCGGCCCGTCCGCCTCGGTCATCAGCACCAGGCTGGCGGGAATGGCCTGGCCGACCAGGTCGGCCGTCTCCTCGAGCACGAGGAGCTTGGCGAAGTGCAGCCCGCGCATCCGCCCGAACGCGAACGGGCGGTCGGCGTCGTCGCCGCTCGCCGTCTTGGCCAGCCAGTCCTGCAGCGGTGCCACCTGCTCCGCCGCGACCTGGGCCCGGATGGTCACGCCAATCTGGTACGGCACGCTCGCCCTCCTCGGTGCGGGTTCCTCACGGCGAGCTCACCGAGCCGTCCACCCGGCGCCAGGGCTGGAAGGCGTTGGCCACCCCGCGCAGCGCCGGGCGGAGCTGCGGGTAGTGGCGCAGCAAGACGTCGGTCATCGAGGTCTGCTGCACCCAGTCCATCCCGGTCTGCGTGTAGATCTCGGGCGTGAAGTCCTCGGTGAAGTAGCGGTCGCTGTTGAGCCGGCGGGACGCCATGAGGATGAAGATCCGGAAGGCGGTGTCGCTGAACCCGAAGCCGGCCGGCCTCTTCTCGGCCAGCATGCCGACGATCGTGTCCACCGACTCCACGTCGGGGTACAGCCGGCGGAGCGCCGCCAGCTGGGCCGGGTCGGTGGTCAGGTCCTCGAAGCTGCGGGCCGGCTTGACGTGCAGCAGCCGCCGGAACTGGTTGTACCGCGGCACGCCGAGTTCGCGGCTGCGCAGGATGTCGGTGGCCGCCAGGTCCATCAGCCGGTCGTTGTCCGGCCGCTGGAACTGCTGCAGGAAGCGCGGGAAATTGTTCAGCACCAGCGCGCCGGGATGGGCCACCCCGAAGCTGTAGATGGCATCGCCCAGGTCCATCCGCCCGGCTACCTCCTGGGCGTGCGGCCCGGCGATCTCGGGGAAGGTGTACTCGCCGATGACCTGGTCGTCGGCGACCGAGCGGAACGTGTAGTCATCCGCGATGAGCGGGTGCATCCGGTAGACGATCGAGAATTCCTCGGTCAGCGAGTACGGGACACCGTAATGGTTCGTCTCCGAGCCGGGTATCCCGCTGATCACTTCGCTGCTGCCGAGGCGGCCGAACACCTGGCGGACGCGCTGCCCGGCCACGCCCCACCAGTTCGCGTTCATGCCGGTGACGGTGGTGGGGTGGGCGATGATGGCCGGCGTCCACTCGACCGTGTGGATCTTCGCGATCAGCGCGGCGGTGATGAGCCGGGCGCGCTGGTACAGGTCCTCATCGGCCCATTGCGGATAGGCCGCCTTGAGCGCGTCGGCGATGGCGTTGTGCTCCAGGATGAAGACGGTGCTCATCATGTTGAGCCCGAGCCACCAGCCGGGGACGAAGGCCGGGCTCAGGGCCGGGTTGTCCGGGAGCACCAGCCGGTTGTCGGCGCCGATCAGCAGCTTGCCGTCCACCCCGCTGCGCCGCGGCAGCTGGTCCTGGTTGGTGCTGCCGCCGCCGTAGAGCTGCGAGGCGTCCCACCAGGGCGTCTCGGTGTTCAGGAAGGTCTGCGGCCCGGCCCGGTCGCTGGCCCGGGTGGGATCGGGCAGGGTCTTGAGCACTTGCAGTGGCTTCTGCGGCCACGGGTCACCGTCGGCGAGCGGGATCTCGAAATAGTGCCCAGGGTCCCCGGCGCCGTGGCTGAACCAGTCCTTGACCATGAACTGGATCCACGCCGCGGCCAGCAGGTTCAAGGTGGTCGCCGGGATGAATTCATGCCGGGTGAGCAGCTCGCGGCTGACCTCCCGCGGGCTGGGCGTCATGATCCGGTCGGGCGGTTCGGCGTACCCGTACTTCAGCGGCACGTTGCGGCCGAAGCGGGTGCCCGCCATGCCCATGGCCGGCTGGCCGAGGTCGTTGTAGGCCCCGTCCGGGGTCCTGGTCGTGAGGGTCTCCGGACCCGGCTCCGGCACCTTGGGGGGAACGGCGGACGGCAGGCCCGAGGTGTCGTGCAGGTTGCGCTGCCGCAGGATGTTCCGCAACCCCACGAGCACCAGCAAGCCGAGGGGCCGCGGCAGCTTGTCCCAGCCGAAGGCCAGGTCAGCGGCTTGCGCGGTCTCGTCGTAGATCCGCCACCAGAAGGTGTTCCTGTAGCCCGGCTGCGTCCGGGATGGCTTGGTCATGGGGACCCCCTTATTCCTCGTCCCGGCGCGCCGCGCAATAGGCCGTGACGGCCAGGACGGTGTTCGTCATGGAGATCAGCGTGAGCGGGATCGCGGTACCCGGCTTCACCCGCCCGCTGAGGCCGAGCGCCGCCGCGGTCGCCGTGTCGGTCCCGTGGATGATGACCGCCTGCCCGAGAGCGCGCCGGAGCGAGCTTCCCGTGAGCGTCAGCAGGTCGACGCCGAGCACGACGGTGCGGACACCGAACATCCGCAGGCCGTAGACGGCGGCGCTGTCGTCGCCCGGCTTCTCGCCGAAGCGCTCGATGATGACGCTCGGCGCGGCCAGCGCCAGGCCGCCGTTGATGATGCGGATGCCCGCCAGGGCGTAGCGAGCCGCCCGCCCGATGCGAACAAGTGAACTGGTTCCCATGTGCTCAAGCCCCTGTCATAGCTTCCGGTTGATGTCCGTTGTGCCGCACCGCGGCCGTTTCCCGCTGCAGCGGCGGCCCGCAATGCGCGGCGGCGTCGGTGACGGCGGCCGCGCCCAGCTGGTGGTAGGCCTCGAACTCGACCGCGTCGAACAACTGCTCCAGCGTGCTGTCGCACGGGAAGGTCGGGTGGCTTCTAGCGTAAGCCAGCACGTCCCACGGCGCGCCCGTCCACCAGCCGAGCTTGCATACCCAGATCTCGCCCCGCTCCGGCAGGCCAGGTGCCGGCTGCGCCCTGGTGAAGGTGCCGTACGCCCAGGGCTGGGCGACCTGGCCGGGAGCCAGGCCCGGCGGGCACATCGTGGTCGGGTCCAGCGTGATAGCCACCCCGGCGTCGGCCCGGGCCAGGGCGATGGCCCCGCCGAGCGTGGACCACGTGTCGACCTTGTCCCCGGACGCGTCGAGCACCACGATCCGGTCGGCCCCGCGGCGCAGCGCCTCGACCAGCCCGAGGTTGTCGTAGTGGCCGCCGTCGGTCACGTACATCCAGGTGTCGCGGTAGCTGAGTTTCCCGGCCGCCTCGGCCCACAGCAGGCCCAGCGTGGGCTGCATCACCCGGTAGCACAGCGCGCCGGCCCGCCGCTCGCGGCGCCGCAAGTCCAGCACGTGGGCCCACAGCCGGGCCTCCCGCGCGTCGTTCCTGGCCTGCCGGTGGCCCCAGAACAGATGCGGTGCCAGGTACCACAGCAGCAGGAGCAGCGGCTGGTACGCCCACCACCGGTCCTGCGGCCGGTTCTCCTGCTGGCTGGCCCGGCGGTCGGCCAGCCGAAGCTGCCTGAGCGGCCGGCCCGGCTCCAGCTCCCCGTCGTCCTCGAGCTTGCTGAGCTTGTCGAGCAGCCCGCGAGCCTCGCGGACCACGTTCGGATGCGGCAGCCACACGCCGAGGCGGATGTTGGTGAAGGTGAACAAGATCCGGTAGGCGTGCTGCGTCGCGGATCCCATCAGGGGCGAGATGGCGGCTCCGCTGATCGCGGATACGTCGAACAGGGTGGCCCGGCGCTTGCCCACGAGCGCCTCGTAGTCCAGGGTCAGGGCCTGCGCGGAGTCGTGTTTCAGGCCCCGTTCCCGGCGGAGCGTCACGTGTTCGGCGTCGAAGGCGACGCAGAACCCGTCCTGGCCCCGCGGCACCTCGCGAGCGGCGTTGATGTTGGCCGTGCCGCAGATCACCAGCTGCGGTGTCTGGTCCCGCAGTTCGGAAAGCCGGGTCGCGGAGGCCTCGTCGAACAGCGCGCGGGCTTTGACCGGATCCTGCTCGGCCGCCGCCTGCCGGGTGACGGCGAAGGCGTCCGCCAGCCGCCAGCGGTAGAAATCGTGCATGGCCAGGCGGTTGACGTTGACGCCGATGCGGGTGAACACCATCACGGCCAGGGCCACGAGCACCGCCCACAGCTGGGCCGCGGTGAATCCCGCCCGGACTCCGTCGCTGACCCACAAGACGGCCAGGACCAGGCCGCACAGCACGACGACGGCGCTGGCCAGCCACGGCGTCAGCCGCTGGCGGACCCAGCCGGCCAGCTTGGCCGGCAGCGTCGGCTGCGGCGCCGACTGACTCTGCGTCGCGCCGGCCGCGGCATTCCACTTGGCCAGGCCCGCCTGGCAGTACTTGGCCACCGCCGCCACCGCGCTGATCAGCCCCGCCAGCGCCGGCACGGACCAGGCCGGCCTCCCGCCGAAGCCGATGAAGTGCGCGATCGTGCCCAGCGCCCCGCTGCTGCGGGTGAGCCACGAGATCAGCGGCGGGACCGCGAGCATGGCCACCGCCAGCCCGGCGGTCACCAGGGCGGCCCAGCTCACGACCCTGGCCCGGTTGGCCCCGCGGTCACGGTCGTCTAGTTCCAGCCAGGTCCGCTGCGGTACCTTGCGGCGGACCCGGTACGGATGAAGCGTCACCCACCAGAACCCGAACAGCAGCAGCGTGATCCCGGCCATGATCGCCGGCGCCAGCCACCATCCCGGGGCGGTCACGTGAGCGCTGATGGTGTGGTTCCCGGCCGGGACGGCCGCGCCCTGCCAGCGCAGCAGCCACCCCCACGCGTGCGCGAGCGCGTACACCGGGGCGAGCACGAGCACGAAGGTGACGATCACCCCGAGCAGCAGCGACAGCACGCCGACCAGCACCGTGGCCCCGTCGGGCGCGATGTACCCGGTGTCGAGGCGGAGATTGCGCTCTTCGGGAGTACCGGGAGCGTAGGCCGGGTCCCGCTGCCCCGGGGGCAGGTTCCGCGCCACCAGCGCCCGGGAGGCGGTGATGTAGCTCCCCCCGGACACGCCCAGGATCCATCTCGCCCGCGCCAGCAGGCCGTGGTCCTGCTGCAGGCTCTGCATGGCCCCGAGGCAGTAGGCGGCGGACCGGATGCCGCCCCCCGAGCAGCAGATCGCCCACGTGCCCGCGGTGCCCGCACCATCCGGTGCCGCCGCCGCGCCGGCCTCCTCAGGCGCCGGCGGCACGGGCTCACGGCTGGCTGATTCCGGCGACGCCATGGCGCCACCTCCCCCCGGTGGCCGGGCGTATCAAGGCTGCTCCCCAATGCCGCCCCGCTGCTCCCCAGCAGCCCGCCCGGTTTGGAGGATGGTGCTCACGCCGCGGCCCTCATGTCAAGGGATTTGGCGGGCTGCCCGCCCCGCCGCGCCGCGGGCCGGGTCACGCCGCTAACCGCATGTCCGCAGGCCGGAAAGGAGCATCGAAAACTCTTTGGTAAACCGGCATCCATGCAGATAACGATTTGATAAAGCCCGGCTCAGGTCAGCTCGAGCAGCAGCCGGGCCAGTTCCCCAGGCC
>Ga0335073_10011967_pt1 | contig 12193 bp, 13 predicted proteins | sample Lox_Sample_22_FD_207093 | JGI IMG/M metagenome (GOLD analysis project Ga0335073, IMG submission 207093) | Soil microbial communities from Loxahatchee National Wildlife Refuge, Florida, United States - Lox_Sample_2.2 | ecosystem: Environmental > Terrestrial > Soil > Wetlands | place: USA... | reverse complement strand
ACCCGGTAGATGAGGACCAGCCAGCCCTCGCCCTGGTCGCTGTCCTCGGTCACCCGGTCATTGTGCCAGCGGGCGGGCGGCCCTGGTCAGGACGGGTCGCTCCGGTCGGGGAAGTCTCCGAGGGCCCACGGCGGCGCCTGGCGGGCCGGGCCGTCGTCCGGGACGAAGCCGTTGCCCGCGGCACTGCCGTCGCCCGCGGCCCCGCTGTGGCGGCCGGCCCGGCCGTGGCCCGCCGCGCCCTGGCCCGGGAAGGGGTCCGGGGCGGTGCCGTTCCACACCGGGGTGCCGTTCCGCAGCGGGACGCCGTCGGCGTCGCGGGACGGCCGCAGGACCGCGGTCCGGGTGTCGAGTGGCGTCGCGCTGCGCGCGCGGATGCGGTCGAGCAGGGCCGCGTCGTACCGCATCGCGTCCTCGGTCGGCGACAGCGCGATGGCCGCGCCGACCAGGAACGTCACGACGCTGAGGCTGAGGATGACCGGAAGCAGGAAGCCCGAGGCGGTGACGCCGCCCGCGCCGCCCACGATCAGCCCGGCGGGGCCGCTGGCCGGGGATAGGTGCACCGCCGCCGTGGCGGTGTAGTGCATCGCGGTGAACAGGACCCCCACGATCAGCGAAGCGCCCAAGGTGGACCCGGCGCTGCGCAGCCGGACCGCGCCCAGCAGCAGCGCGGTCGCGGCCCCGATCGCGAGGATCAGCGAGATCACCACGAGCAGCGGGTCGTAGGAGAGCCGGCCCGGCACCCGCAGGGCGGCCATCGCCAGGTAGTGCGCGATCGTCACGCCCGCCCCCAGGAGAATCCCCGAGACGATCAGGCCGCCGACGGGCAGCGCGCGCGACTCGCCGCGGTCGACCCCGATGATCAGCAGGCCGACGGCCGCGGCCACCATCGCGACCAGCAGGCTGACGATGACGACCAGCACGTTGTAGCGGGTGATCTCGCCGGCCACCCCGAAACCCAGCAGGGCGACGAAATCCATGCCCCAGATCCCGGCGCTGCCGATCGCCACCGCCGCCAGCAGCAGCCACCGGCCGCGCGACGGGCCCTGGCAGGCGCGGGCCCGGGTGGCGCAGCGCAGGCCGAGGAACACGCCCAGGCATGAGGCCGCGTAACTCAGCAGCGGGATCAGCGGCCCGTCGGTGAAGCTCCGCAGTGGTAACACCGTGTGATCTCTCCCCCCCGGAGGGTGTCCGGACCGAGAGAATACCGTGCTACGGGATTTGCCGTATGCAACTCGCAGGATGCGGACATAGCTACAGGGCTAGACAACTAGACCGCAATGCGGCCCGCGCGTCCCCGTCAGTCGTGGCGGCCCGCCCTGACGAGCCCGTTCTCGTAGGCGTAGACGACCGCCTGGACCCTATCTCGCAGGCCGAGCTTGGCCAGTATCCGGCCTACGTGAGTCTTCACCGTGGCCTCGGAGACGAACAACCGCCGGGCCAGCTCGGCATTGGACAGGCCCTGGGCCACCAGGATCAGCACCTGGCGCTCGCGCTCGGTCAGTTCCTCGAGTTCCGACGCGGCCTGGGCGTCGCCGGCCGGCAGCATCGGCGCGAACCGGTCGAGCAGCCGCCGCGTCGTTGACGGTGCGACCACGGCGTCGCCGGAGTGCACCGCGCGGATCGCGAACAGCAGCTCCTCCGGCGGCACGTCCTTGAGCAGGAAGCCGCTGGCTCCGGCCTTGAGCGCGGCGAAGGCGTACTCGTCCAGGTCGAATGTGGTCAGCATCAGCACCCGGGGCCGGTCGCCGGCCTGCCGGATCTGCCGGGTCGCCGCCACCCCGTCCATCCGGGGCATCCGCGCGTCCATGACCATCACGTCGGCGGAATGCGCACGGGCGAACTCGACGGCCGCCAGCCCGTCCGCCGCCTCACCAATAACGGTCATGTCCGGTTGGGCGTCGAGCACCATCCGAAACCCGGTCCGGACCAGTTCCTGGTCGTCGACCAGGACGATGCGGATGGTCACGCCGCGCCGTCCAGGACGGGCCGGTCCGCCCCGGCGGACGGCAGCCGCGCGGTCACCTGGTACCCGCCGCCGGACAGCGGCCCCGCGTGGATCGTCCCGCCGTACATCTCGATCCGCTCGCGCATCCCGGTCAGCCCGTGCCCGGGCCCTTCGGCGGGCGCGGCCGCGCCCAGCCCGTCGTCGGTTACCTGCACGACCAGGCTGTCCGGCTCGTAACGCAGAGCGACGACCGCGGCCGCGGCCGGGCCGCCGTGCTTGCGCGTGTTGGTCAGCGACTCCTGCACCACCCGGTACGCGGCGAGCTCGGCTCCGGCCGGGAGCGGCCGGGGCGGGCCGTCGAGGCTGAGCGACACCGACATGCCCGCCTGCCGCGCCTGCTCGACCAGCTCGCGGAGCTGGTCGAGGCCGGGTACCGGGGCGAGGCCGGCCGGCTCGCCCCCGGCGCGCAGGACCCCGAGCAGCCGGCGCATCTCGGCCAGGGCCTTCCGCCCGGTCTGCGAGATCGCGGCCAGCGCCTGCCCGGCCCGCTCCGGGTCACTGCGCAGCGCGTAGCTGGCCCCGTCCGCCTGCACTACCATCACGCTGACGTTGTGCGCGATCACGTCGTGCAGCTCGCGCGCGATCCGGGCGCGCTCGGCCGCCGTGGCGATCTGGGCCTGCGCGTCGCGTTCCCGCTCCAGGCGCGCGGCGCGGTCCTCCAGGGCCGTCAGGTACGCGCGCCGGTACCGCATGGAGTCCCCGAGCACCCACGCGACCAGCGCGGTGCCGCTGAAGATGACGCCGGCCAGGAGCACCTGCTGGACCAGCCCCGTCTGGGCAGGCACCCACCTCGCCACGGCCACGAACGCGCCGACCAGGCAGATGCACAGACCTGGCAGCGACACCCGCCGCGGCCGGTAGGCGGCCAGGGTGTACAGCAGGATGAGTATGGCCAGGTCGGTGCCCAGGGGGCGGGCGATCAACGCCACCTGCAGCGCTCCCGCGACGGCGGCCACGATGAAGGCCTGCGCAGGATACGTGCGCCGGAAGACCACCGGCACGGCCAGGCCCAGCAGGATCAGCAGGAGCAGCAGGAACGCGGGCCGGGCGCCGAGCGCCGACACGGGCGCGGACGAGGTGACCTGGCCGGCCGGGCCCACCTGCGTCCTGGTGGTGACCGAGCCCACGCCGGAGGCTATCCCGAGCAGGAACAGCAGGGCGGCTGGCACCCCGTCCACCAGCCTCGGGTGGCGGCTCAGCCAGCCGTACACCGCGGACATGCCCCCAGCGTAGGCGCGCCAGCGCCCGGGCGTCGTCCTCCCCGGTGCTGACCTTGCCGTCCGCCGTCAGGCGGATAGCAGGGCGCGCAGCGCCGGCGCCACGTCGGCCAGCCTGCCGACCGGCTGGCTGATCCCGCCGCCGGACCGGGCCAGCGACGCGGCCGGCTCGCCGCCCGCGCCGGGGCACAGCACGTGCAGCCGGTCGATGCCGCCCAGCGCCTCGCCGGGGTCGCCGCCCGCCGTGCGCAGGCAGTCAGACAGCAGGATCACGATCCGCTCCGCGCCGTCGGCCCGGGCCAGCTGCGCAGCGGCCGCCCGGAGCGCGCCGGCCAGGTCGGTCACCCCGTGGCCGCGCAGCCCGATCAGGTCACCGACCACGTCGGCGGGTGGCCGCCGGCTGCCCTGCTCCTGCAGCACCCGCGCGTCCCCGCTGAACGCGATCACCGAGGGAGCCAGCCGGTCGCTGCCCGCGAGCACCACCGCGGCGGCGGCCACGGCGGCCATGGCCACGCCCGGCCCGGCCATGGAGCCGCTGGCGTCCACCACCAGGCAGACCGCCCGGCGGCGCGCGGCCCAGGCCCGGGTGACCAGGTCCTCGCGGGCCAGCGGGCCGCGCCCGGGCCAGCGTTCCAGGGTGCGTTCCAGGTCTAGGTCACCCTCGCCGCGGCGGCTGGGCTCCAGGCGCCGGATCCCGCGGGACCGCGCGCGGCCGGCCTGGCCAAGCCGGATGAACACCTGCGCCGCCAGCCGCCGGGCCGCGGCGCGCAGCTCGCGGTCGGTGGCGACGGCCAGGTCGGCGAGCAGGGCCGCGGCGGCGTCGGGGTCGGCGGCGAGCAGCCCGGCCAGCACCTCCTCGTCGAGCTCGCCGACCTGCGGCGAGACCTGCTCGAACGACGGGTGCCGCAGCGACAGCTCGGCCCGCCCGACGCTGCGCCGCGGCGCGCGGCTGCGGTCGCGGCGCAGGCTCGAGCGGGATTGCCCTGGGATGGCCAGCTGGTCAGCGCCGGCCAGCTGGCCCCCGGCTTTTCCCGGCTCCTCCGCTTCCCGGCCGCCGGGCGGCGCCGGCGCGCCGGCGGGCCACAGCTCATCGAGGATCTCGTCGAGCACGGACTCCGGGCTGCGGTCACAGCCGTCGGCCAGCCGGATCCGGCCGGACAGCGCGGCGTGCGCGGCATCCCGGACCGTGCCGCGCGCCTGGGCGCCGTCGCCCGCTCCGTCCCCCCCGCCCGCTCCACCCTCCCCGCGCAGCCGCGCCAGCCCGGTCACTAGCAGCACCAGGTCGATCGCGCCGCGGACTGAGGATCCCATCCGCACGTCGCGGTGCTCACGGGTGGCCCGGGTGATGGTCACCGCCAGGTCCACGGCCCGGCCCCGGGCGCCGGTGACCGCCCCGGTAATGGCCCGCTCCGCGGCGGCGTCCTGGTAGCCCAGCACGACCCGGCAGATCCGGTCCGCGATCGCGTGGCTCACCCGGGCGGTGCCGATCGCGTCGAACGGGTTCATCGCGGCGATCACCCGGAAGTCCGGGTCGGCGCGCACGGTGCCGAGCCGCGGCACCGCGATCTCGCCCTCGGCCAGCACGGTGATCAGGACGTTGAGCGTCTCCTCGGGTACCCGGTTGAACTCCTCCAGGTACAGCAGCGCCCCCTGCCGCATGGCGGTCAGCAGCGGGCCGTCGGTGAAGCTGTCCGGCGTGTACCCGGCCGCGAGCACCTGCGCCGGGTCGTGCTGCCCGATCAGCCGCGCCGGGGTCAGCTCGGCGTTGCCCTCGACGAAGATCATCTCCCGGTGGGAGTCCCGGGCGACCGCGCGCAGCAGCGTGGACTTGCCGGTGCCCGGCGGGCCCTCGATCACGACGTGCCGGCCCGCCTCGAGCGCGACGGTGAGCACCTCGCGCTCCCGGCGCAGGCCGACGACGGGCGGCGGCCCCGCGGGTTCGCCGGTGTCGCTAGTCGGGATACCTGATCACCCCGCGGATGTTCTTGCCGTCCAGCAGGTCCTGGTAGCCCTGGTTGATCTGGTCGAGCGTGTAGGTGGTGGTGATGAGCTCGTCGAGCTTGAGGTCGCCCGACTGGTACAGCTCGACCATGCGGGGGATGTCGTGGAACGGGTCGCCGGACCCGAACAGGCTGCCCTGGATCCGCTTCTCGAACAGGGTGAGCAGCGCGCCGGGTAGCTCGATCGTGTTCTTGGTCGGGTCGGCCAGGCCGGTCACCACGACCGTGCCGCCCTTGCGGATGGCGTTGAACGCGTTCGTGACCACCTCAGAGTCGACGACCCCGACGGTCACGATCGCCTTGTCCGCACCGACGCCGCGGGTCAGCTCCGTGATCAGCTGCTGGGCCTGCTCGGCGGTCTCGGCGCTGTGCGTGGCGCCGAGCTTCTCGGCCATCTCCCGCTTGTTGGCCAGCGGGTCGATCGCGATCACGTTGCGCGCCCCGGCCAGCGCCGCGCCCTGCACGGCGTTGATGCCGATCCCGCCGATGCCGTAGATGGCGATGGTGTCGCCCGGCTCGGTGGCCGCGGCGTGCACCGCCGAGCCGAAGCCGGTCGGCACCCCGCACCCGATCAGCACGACCTTGTCCAGCGGCAGGTCCGGGTCGACCTTGATGGCCGAGTGCTCGGAGATCACCGCGCGCTCGGAGAACGTGCCGAGCATGCACATCCCGCCGAGGTCCTGGCCGCCCTCGTGGAACCGGTACGTGCCGTCGGGCAGGCAGCCGACCAGGATCGTGGCGCCCAGGTCGCAGAGGTTGGACTTGCCGGTCGAGCACCACCGGCAGTGCCCGCAGACCGGCAGGAACGAGCAGATCACGTGGTCGCCCGGGGCGTAACGGGTGACGCCGGGGCCGACCTCCTCGATGATCCCGGCGCCCTCGTGCCCGCCCACCAGCGGGAACTGCGGCACGATGTCGCCGTGCCGGAGGTGCTCGTCGGAGTGGCAGAGGCCCGCGGCCACGTAGCGGATCAGGAGCTCGCCGGTCTTCGGCGGGTCCAGGTCCAGCTCGGTGACCTCCCAGTCCTGGCCGGTTCCGCGTAGAACCGCGGCCTTCGTCTTCATCCATCCTCCCTGCTCACGACGACGGGAATGTCAGTCATCCTAGATTGGGCGGGCCCGGCCGAACCAGCCCCCGCCCGCGCGTGTACTACCGTGCCTGCGTGACCGACTGCGTGTTCTGCGACATCGTGGCCGGGACCCGGCCCGCTCAGGTGGTGTTCAGCGACGACGTCGCGATCGGGTTCCTCGACGCCCGGCCGGTGTTCAAGGGTCACGTGCTCGTTGCGCCGATCGCGCACTACGTGACCCTGGCCGACCTGCCCGCCGACCTGGTCGGCCCGCTGTTCACCCGGGTGCAGCGGGTCAGCGCGGCGATGCCGGCCGCGCTGGGCGCCCAGGGCAGCTTCGTCGGGCAGAACAACGTCGTCAGCCAGAGCGTCCCGCACGTGCACGTGCACGTCGTGCCCCGGACCAGGGGCGACGGCCTGCGCGGCTTCTTCTGGCCGCGCACCAGGTACGCCGACGACGCCGAGGCGGAGGACTACGCCCGGCGCCTGCGCAAGGTGCTGGCGCCTAGCTGAGCGCGGTGACCAGCAGGCAGGCCGCGGTCGCCACCTCGACCAGCGCGCCGAGCACGTCGCCGGTGATCCCGCCGAAGCGGCGCACCGCGAGCGCGGTCAGCGCGAGCGAGACGGCCAGCCCGGCGGCCACGCCGACCGCGACCATGATCCCCAACGGATAGGCCGCGGCCAGCGCCGCCGCCGTGAGGACGACCGGGATCGCGGGGGACACGGTCCCGGCCACCAGGGCGCCCAGGCCGGTGCCGCGCGCGGCCGGAACGCCGCGGCGGCAGGCCCAGGGCAGCGCCAGCCGGCCTGTCACAGCGGCGGCGATCACCGCGGCCGCCCCCCGGCCGAGCGCCTGCGCCTGGGCCAGCGCGGCCACCTGGATGCCCAGCGTGAGCACCAGCGTGACCACGCCGAACGGCCCGATGTCGGAGCGCTTCATGATCGCCAGTGCCGCGCCGGCCGGCCGGCGGCTGCCCAGGCCGTCGGCGGTGTCCGCGAGCCCGTCCAGGTGCAGCGCCCGGCTGCCGGCCGCCAGCGTCGCGACGGCCAGCACCGCGGCCAGCAGCGGGCCGGAGTGACCCCACCGCGCGGCCACCTGCAGAGCGGCCGCGGCCGCTCCTCCCAGCAGCAGGCCCACGGCCGGCGCCCAGGCCATGGCGGCGCCCGCGGCCCGCCGGGACGGCGCGGCGCCGCCCCGAGCACCGGGCAGCGGGATCGCGGTGAGCAGCGTCATCGCCAGTCGCAGTCCGTCCAGGGGCATGGCACCTCAGCGTAGGGACGCCGGGGTACGTTCACACCGAAGGAGGGATCCCCGCATGGCGCAGCGGCCGTACGTGCTGCTGTCGGTGGCGATGTCGGTCGACGGCTGCATCGACGACGCCACGGACAGCAGGCTGATCCTGTCCAACGACGCCGACCTCGACCGGGTTGACGAGGTGCGGGCGGGCTGCGACGCGATCCTGGTCGGGGCGGGCACCATCCGCCGGGACAATCCCGCGCTGCTGGTCCGCTCCGCGGCCCGGCGCAGCGGCCGGGTGGCCCGCGGCCTGCCCGCGAGCCCGGCCCGGGTCACGATCACCGGTAGCGGTGACCTGGACCCGGCGGCCCGGTTCTTCACCGCGGGCGAGGGTGCCCGGCTGATCTACGTTCCGGCCCCGCAACAGGACCGGATCCGCGCACGGCTGGCCCTGGCGGATGAGGTCGAGGTCATCGGCGTCGGCGACCCGCTCAGCCTCGGCGCGGTGCTGGCCGACCTGGCCGCCCAGGGGGTGCGCCGGCTGATGGTCGAAGGCGGCGGCGCCGTGCTCGCGCAGTTCCTCGCCGAGGGGCTCGCCGACGAGCTGGACCTGGTGATCGCGCCGGTCTTCGTCGGCGACCCGGCGGCCCCGCGCGTCATGGGCCGCCCGGGCGCCGGGAACCGGATGCACCTGGCCGAAGCGCGCCTGATCGGCGACGTGGTGCTGCTGCGCTACCTGCCTGGCCCGCCCGCGTCGAACGCGCCATTCTTCCGCTAATGGGCCTATCATGGCGGTCATGGCCGAATGGTGGTCGATCGAGGTGTTCCACAGTGAGTTCCAGGCGGCGTCGCGCTGGAAGGACTCCTACAGCGAGGCCCTGATCGAGTCGGCCATCTCCAGCGCCTGCTCGACCTGACCGCCGCCGCGCCCGGCCCGGTTCAGTATCTCTGCCCCGCCCGGTAAGCGGCAGGGCGCCGGACAGGGCAGGATGGAGGGATGAGGGATACCAAGCTCGCGGATGGCGGCATGCGCGCCGCGATCGAGCGAAGTGGCTACTACCCGGGCGTGGTGTTCGACGCGGTGTCGTCCGCGCTCGGGACCGAGCCGGTCGTTTCCTATGTCGTGCACCATGACGCGCTGTTCGATCCCGGCATGGAGGTGCGGCGTCACATGACGGTCCTGGCGCTCACCCCGACCCGGCTGGTGTTCTCGCACACCGACGAGAGCCCGGCCGAGGCCGGCGACGAGGACTCCCGCCCGCAGGCGGAGACCAGCACCGAGGCGGTCAGGTTCACCCAGATCCAGTCGGTCGCGGTGACCAGGGTGATCCCCGATCCGGCCTCGTACGTGTCCGGCACCACGATGCCCAGCGAGGTGGTGCTGACCATCGGCTGGAACGTGCTGTCCCACATCGAGCTCGAGCCCGCGCACTGCGGGGACGATAGCTGCGAGGCGGATCACGGATACACCGGGACCATGACCGCCGACGACCTGACCATGCGCGTCAGCGAGGCCGCGGACGGCGACGACGCGGTCCGGCAGGTGCTGGCGTTCGCCCAGGCGCTCTCCGAGGCCACCAGCCGCGCCTGATGGGGACCTCATGACCGGCGAGGGATCCCCAGCGGTGATGCCCGACGTGCCGGCGTCGTTGCCGGTGTTGCCGCGGTATGGGGAGTCGACGCTGGCGGATCTGGGGTTGTCGGTGTTGTGGTCGCTGGGGGCGGGGGGTGAGCCGGGTCCGGTGGCGTTGCCGGCGGCGGATCGGGTGTGCTTGCTGGTGGTGGACGGGCTGGGGTGGGAGTTGTTGCGGGAGCATCCGGCGGCGGCGCCGTTTTTGTCGGAGCTGGGGGTGACGGGGCGGGTGTTGATGGCGGGGTTCCCGGCGACGACGGCGACGAGTTTGGCGTCGTTGGGGACGGGGCGGCCGCCGGGCCGGCATGGGGTGCTGGGGTATCAGGTGGCGGTGCCGGGGCAGGGGCGGTTGCTGAATGCGCTGCACTGGGATGCGCGGGTTGATCCGGTGGCGTGGCAGCCGGGGCCGACGATTTTCGAGCGGGCGGTGGCGGCGGGGATCGGCGCGTTCCGGGTCGGCCATTCGGCCTTCCGCAAGACCGGGCTCTTCCTCGCCACGATGCGCGGCGCGGAGTACGTGAGCGCCAACACCTTCGGCGCGCTCGTGGCCCAGGCCGGGGCGGCGCTGCGGGCCGGCGACCGGGCGCTGGTGGTGGTCTACCACGGGGAGCTCGACGCGACCGGGCACGCGTTCGGGTGCGGGTCGGACGCGTGGCGGTATCACCTGGGTCACGTGGACAAGCTGGCGGAGCAGTTGGCGGGGGTGTTGCCGGCGGGGACGGTGCTGCATGTGACGGCGGATCACGGGATGGTGGATGTGCCGGCGGCGGATCGGGTGGATGTGGATGCGGTGGCGGAGTTGCGGGCGGGGGTGGCGTTGCTGGGCGGGGAGCCGCGGGCGCGGCATGTGTATGCGGCGGCGGGGGCGGCGGGGGATGTGCTGGCGGCGTGGCGGGAGGTGCTGGGGCACCGGGCGTGGGTGGCGTCGCGGGAGGAGGCGGTGGCTGACGGGTGGTTCGGGCCGGTGGATGAGTGGCTGCTGCCGCGGATCGGTGACGTGGTCGCCGCCCCGGCCGGGCCGTGGGCCCTCGTCGCCACCCAGGCCGAACCGCGTGAGCTCCCGCTGATCGGCATGCACGGCTCGCTGACGTCGGCGGACCAGCTGGTGCCGCTGCTCACCTTGCTGCCCGTGTAGCGTAAGGCGAGTCTTCCAGGAGAGCGTGGCCATGACCGCAGCGAATTATGAGCAGCTACCCGCGGACCTGCCGGTACCCGAGGACGACGGGGCCGCCGATCATCTTCCCGGCCTGGTCCTGCCGCCGCTGCCGCTGGTATCGACCAGCGGGGAGACGATCGACCTGCGGGCGGCCGGCCGGCCGCGCGCGGTCGTGTACGTCTACCCGATGACCGGGACACCGGGGGTGCCGCTGCTCGAGGGGTGGGACCAGATCCCCGGCGCGCGCGGCTGCACGCCCGAGACGCTGGGGTTCCGCAATCTCTACGAGGAGCTGTCCGGGCTCGGCGTGGAGGTCTTCGGCCTGTCCAGCCAGGACCCGGAGGATCAGGCCGAGGCGGCGGCCCGGCTGAACCTGCCGTTCCCGCTGCTGTCCGACTCCGGCCTGACGCTCGCCGACCAGCTGGGGCTGCCGACCTTCGAGGCCGGCGACCGCCCGCGGTACAAGCGGCTCACGCTGGTGCTCAACGACGGCCGGATCGAGCACGTCTTCTACCCGATCTTCCCGCCGGACAAGCACGCGGCGGAGGTCCTGGCCTGGCTGCAGGCCGCCGCCTGAGCCGGCGGACCGCCACTGACCAGGCCGCGGTCACGGCCCGGGGGACTGGCGGGCGGCCCGTTGCGGGATACTGAACCTTTTTCATCCGCCGGTTTCGCACCAGGAGGACGTAGGTGGTCATGGGGAGGATGAAAAAGGCTCACTGGCGACCTCTCCCGACGGCGAGGGGGACATGATGCTCAGGCGTGAGCTGCTGACCGCGGAGATGATCGATCCCGGCACTGGCGACCTGGTCCGCACGACCGTCGACGTGCGCCGTGACCCGCTGACCGGCCACAGCTCGCGCATCCTGCCCGAGCGCGGCCTCATGCCCGCCAGCGACTTCGACCTGGAGGCGTTCGCGCGGGAGAACCAGCCGAGCTGCCCGTTCTGCCCGGGGCGGATCGACCGGCTGACTCCCCGGCTGCCGGCCCGGATCCACTCCGGCGGCCGGATCGAGTGCGGCGAGGCGGTCCTGTTCCCGAACCTGCACGCCTACTCGTCGCACAGCGCGGTGTCGGTGTACTCGCCGCGGCTGCACTACCTGCCGGTCGGCGCGCTCACCTCGCGGCTGCTCGCCGACAACCTGGCCGCGCAGGCCGCCTACGCCCGGGCCGTGATGGCGGCGGAGCCGGCGTCGGTGTGGGCGTCGGTCAACGCCAACCACATGCTGCCCTCGGGCAGCTCGCTGTTCCATCCGCACATGCAGGGGATCGTGGACGGCGAGCCGACCACGTTCCAGCGCCTGCTCGCGGAGGTGCCCGCGCAACGGTTCGCCGACTACCTGGACGCCGAGCGGCGCAGCGGCGAGCGCTACCTGGGGGATACCGGGCGCATCGAGTGGCTGGCCAGCTTCGCCCCGGTGGCCCCGGCCGAGCTGCGGGCGTTCGTCCCGGGCATCTGTTCGCCCGTCGAGCTGACCGGTGATCTGATCGGCGAGCTCGCCCACGGGCTGGCGCTGGCCCTGGGCGGGTACGCCGACATGGGCTTCGAGAGCTTCAACTTCGCGATCTACGGCGCCCCCCCGGGCACTGCGGGCTACCCGCTGAACCTGCGCCTGGCGTGCCGGTCGAACCTGAAGCCGTTCTACCGCTCGGACTCCACGTTCCTGGAGCGCCTGCACTGGGAGGGTGCCGTCGACCTGGCGCCGGAGAGCGTCGCCCAGCAGATGCGGGGGCGGTTCCGGACGTGAGGCTGGACGTGCCGGCGTCGTTGCCGGTGTTGCCGCGGTATGGGGAGTCGACGCTGGCGGATCTGGGGTTGTCGGTGTTGTGGTCGCTGGGGGCGGGGGGTGAGCCGGGTCCGGTGGCGTTGCCGGCG
>Ga0335073_10011966_pt1 | contig 12194 bp, 8 predicted proteins | sample Lox_Sample_22_FD_207093 | JGI IMG/M metagenome (GOLD analysis project Ga0335073, IMG submission 207093) | Soil microbial communities from Loxahatchee National Wildlife Refuge, Florida, United States - Lox_Sample_2.2 | ecosystem: Environmental > Terrestrial > Soil > Wetlands | place: USA: Florida... | reverse complement strand
CACTCTGGATTCACGTCCGGTGCATCGCGTCTATGTCGACGGCTTTTTCATGGACAAGACAGACGTGACCAATTCCGAGTTTGAGAAGTTTGTGAAAGCAACCGGATATGTAACGGTTGCGGAGCGCAAGCCGCGCGCAGAAGACTATCCCGGAGCCCCGCCGGAAAATCTGGTGGCGGGTTCAGTTGTCTTCGCGCCGCCCGATCATCCTGTATCTCTCAACGACTATTTTCAATGGTGGACTTACGTACCCGGTGCGAACTGGCGTCACCCTCTTGGTCCGCAAACCGATCTCGCCGGCAAGGGTAACTATCCCGTGGTTCACGTCGCTTATGAAGATGTCGTCGCCTATGCGAAGTGGGCAGGCAAGCGGCTTCCCACGGAAGCAGAGTGGGAATTCGCGGCCCGGGGCGGCCTCGCGGGCAAACCGTATGTCTGGGGCGATGTGTTCCGTCCGCATGGCAAATGGATGGCCAACACGCACGAAGGGCATTTCCCTGACAAAGATACAGGCGAGGATGGCTATGTTGGTATTGCGCCCGTCGCGCAGTTTCCTGCGAACGGGTATGGTCTCTACGACATGGCGGGCAATGTCTGGCAGTGGACCAGCGACTGGTATCGTCCGGACTATTACCAGCAGCTAAAGGCGATGGGCGTGGTGAGCAATCCGCAAGGGCCCGACTCCTCTTACGATCCCTCCGAGCCCGGCCACGCCAAACGCGCACAACGCGGCGGCTCCTTTCTGTGTACCGATCAATACTGCTCGCGCTATATGGTGGGCACGCGGGGTAAAGGTGATGTCGATACCGGAACGAATCACCTGGGATTTCGCTGCGTGATGACACTACAGGAGTGGGAAGCAAAGCAGAAAGCACCGGAGAGCCACACATCGCGCGGCCAGTAAATATTGCCGAGAACTTCGCGCACGACATCGGGTGTTAATTCATAGAATTCGCGACACCCTCGATTGGGCCAAATCCCGCGCACCTTGCGACGCCAGGAAGAGCGGTCTGCGCATGCCGCGAAGCGTTTTCGTCCGTACTGATTTTCGTGCGTACTGATTAGATGCGGAAGAGCACGGACAGGTTTGGGCTCACTCCCGAAGGCATCCTCTGCTCTCTGCCGGGACTCTCAACAAGTGAATGTAAACAAATCGAGGATTGAGCTGAATCATGAATGCATCACCTGTGGTTGTTGTTACCGGATCATCTGCCGGTCTGGGGCGAGCTATTGCTCACGCGTATGCAAAGCGGGGCGCCAAATTAGGCCTGCTCGCCCGTAATCCCGAAGCTCTTCAGGCCGCTCAACAGGAGTGCGAGGAACTGGGTGGTCACGCCATCGCCATCCCCGTCGACGTATCCGACGCTGAAGCCGTCGAACGCGCGGCGAGCCAGATCGAGGAACAACTGGGCACCATCGACATCTGGGTCAACGATGCGATGGTGAGCGTCTTCTCTCCAGTGAAGGAGATGGAAGCGTCGGATTACAAGCGTGTCACCGACGTGCTGTACCTCGGTTTTGTTTACGGGACGATGGCCGCGCTTCGGCGTATGCTGCCGCGCGATCGGGGCACCATTATCCAGATTGGATCGGCTTTAAGTTACCGCTCCATTCCGTTGCAGTCGGCGTATTGTGCCGCGAAGCACGCTATCAATGGCTTCACCGATTCTCTGAGGTGCGAACTCCACCATGACAAGAGCAACGTGCGCGTGACCGCGGTGCAGATGCCGGCTATGAACACCACGCAGTTCGACTGGGTGAAGAACCGCATGCCGCATAACACGCAGCCGGTTCCGCCGATCTTCGAGCCTGAGGTCGCGGCCGAAGTGGTAGTCGCCGCCGGTATGGCCAGGAATCCTCGACGCGAATACTGGGTGGGCTTGCCCACAGTGCAGGCCATCGTCGCGCAGAAAATCGTTCCGGGACTTCTGGATCGTTATCTCGGCAAGACCGGATACAACTCGCAGCAACTGCAGAACGAGCCGCGCGATCCGAATGCGCCGAACAATCTGTACGAGTATGTTCCGGGCGTCCACAGCGCGAGAGGAAAATTCGACGATCGAGCAAAGCGGAGCAGCGCTGAAGTCTTTGTCTCTCTGCATCGTGGATGGTTTGCATTAGGCGCGCTGGCACTGGCTGGTACGGGTGTCGTGGTTGCCGGCCTGTGGAGCCGCCGATGAGCGGGATGTCCCCCGGCAGAGAGGCGACGTCGTCGACCGACTGCGCTCTTCTGGCTGCCGGTTACGCGGCCCTGGCGACACTGATTCCGGTTGCCGCTCATCAATTGGGAGTCTTGGATCATCTGCCCGACCCACCGCTTTCCATCTTTGCCTCGGATCAAATCACACAATCAAAGACCGCTCACCCACTGGGAATTCCCGATAGCCTTGTGGGGTTGGGCAGTTACGCGGCAACGCTGGGGCTGGTGGGACTGGCACGTACACAGCCGATGGCGCGCAAATTGCTGGCTCTTAAGCTGCTAGGCGACGGATCAATAGCCGGCTTCAACGTGGTGCGGCAGGTGGTTTCGTTTCGCAAGCTGTGCTCGTGGTGTACCGCAACCGCGCTATGCACGGCGGTCATGTTAATCGCTGGGCGCAGGCTCATCGCCGAAGAACTAGGCCACGCGAACTGAGGGCGACGACTGACAACGATTGTCTTCGGACATCGCTGAAAAGGCCTGGAGAGCATTCGCCCTCCAGGCCTTTAAGAAGCGATTGCCTTGTTAGTTCATTGCAACGAGGACCTGATTGCCGGTGGACAAGCTGGCTTCCTGGGTCTGGACTCGCTTCTCGGCTTTAGAAGTCGGGATCTGGAGGTTCAAACTCCCCGAAGAGGAGAGGATCTCGTGCAGGAAATACTGATCGCCATACTTATTGAAAACCAGCACGCTGTTCTTCGGTTGTTTCCCGTCGGCGAATGCGACGCTCATCAATGCAACCTTCTGTTCGCCGCTTCGAATCAGGATCACATTGGCTGACGCCGAGGTGATCGTGTAAGTGCCGGCGGGGACGAGTTTATTGCCCACGCTGAAGTCGAACGGGACGGTGGCGCGAACCGAAGGTTCCTGCGCCGATACGCTGCCGATGGTGACGAAGCTTGCCAAAACTGCAAGGGCGATTGCTGTGATCCGTTTCATGGCGATATCTCCTTTCGAGGCGCAGTCGTTTGAGTGCGTCTTTGGGACTCCTTTGCAGCGGAGCCCGGACTGGTTTTTGATTTCCAGCTTCCGGAGGATTGCTCCTTCGGGGCTGCTGTTACGCCCGGACATAGAGCATGTGCCGTGCCAATGGCCGCTGGCGGCCCGGTAGCTGCACTCCTCCTGATCCGGCCCTGTACTTTCAAGTGGATAGAAGCGCAACGGCGATTTGAGTTGTTGACTAGTCTCCTCCCGCGCCTTAGCTTGGTATCTCAACGGATACCCGCGAGTAACTATTCGGCTCCCATGGATGAGCGGGATAAATTCATCCGACTGAGGCTCACAGCTCCATTCGACTGAATGCGTAGGAGGGCTCCGGTGAAGCCGAGGCTCATGGCCATCTCCGGTCCATTGCAAGGATCGATTCGATCGCTGATCGACGGCAGGTTATCGATCGGGCGCGGAGACACGAATCACTTTTGTCTCAAGGATCCCGCGGTCTCGCGGAAGCACTGCACCATTCAGCAAGTAGATGAACGCTATGAACTTGCCGACTTGGAGAGCCACAACGGGACGTTTGTAAACGGCACGCCTGTGAGCCGGAAGTTGCTGAACCACGGCGACACGATCCGCGTTGGCGGCAACGAGCTCCTGTTCCTGGTCTTCGAAGGGGAGGCGACCGACAGTCCCGAACTTTGCCTGAGCGAGGAGTGTTCAGTCTCCGATCTCAAAACGATTCGAGTGGATGAGCCGGGGTCTCTTCCCCAGCTGGGTGTCGAAGTGGGGCGTCTCGCGCGCGATCTTGACGCCGTATTTCGAATCAGCGAAATCATTAATTCCATACGGGATATCAACCTTCTGCAACGCGAACTTCTGCGCCTCATATTGGAGGTAATACCGGCTGAAAATGGCGCTATTGTGCTACTCAGCCAGGCAACGCAGGAGCCGGAGTCAATATCCTCCTGGGGCCGAGCGTCTGTCGATTCGCCCTCGATCAATATTGAACGTGATCTGGTGCACCGGGCTTTGTGGGAACGGTCGGCTGTATTTGCGAGCACAGATCGAGCTTCGAGCGATACCAAGAGCGTGCTATGTCTCCCGCTCGTTGCCCTTGAGAGAACGCTGGGCGTCATCTATCTCATTTCAGACAGCGCGGTTTCGCCATTTCGTGAAGATCACATTCACTTCCTCAGTCGTGTTTCTCGAATCGCGGCAGTAACGCTGGAAAACGTCCTCGCGTTGAATGCCCTCAACGCCGAGAACCGGCAACTGAAAGAGGAACTTCACTCAGCCAGCAAGCTTGTCGGGGAAAGCCGGCAGATTGGTCAGATTGAAGAATTCATTGCGCGAGTCGCGCAAAGCGATTGCAACGTCTTGATCCGGGGAGAAAGCGGCACAGGCAAGGAAATGGTTGCTCGCGCAATCCATCAAAGCAGCCCGCGCGCGGAACGGCCGTTTATAGCTATCAATTGCGCGTCCATTCCCGAAGCGCTGCTGGAAAGTGAACTCTTCGGGTATGAGAAAGGAGCGTTTACCGGCGCAGCCGCGATGAAGAAGGGCAAGCTGGAGGCCGCTGGAGAAGGAACCGTCTTCTTCGATGAGATAGGCGAAATGGCTTCTACGCTGCAGGCCAAGCTCTTGCGGGTACTGCAGCAAAGAGAGTTCGAACGGCTTGGCGGCAACCGTCCTCTGCCATTTGCGGGCCGTGTTCTTGCTGCAACCCACAAAAATCTCGAACAGGCAATCAAGGCTGGAGAGTTTCGCCAGGACCTGTACTATCGCCTGAATGTAGTTGCGGTCACGGTACCTCCGCTGCGCGAGCACAGAGATGACATTCCGCTGCTTGCGCTGTACTTTGCTGCCAAGTACGCCGAAAAGAGCAGGCGTCCGTTCAAGGGAATCTCCGCAGAAGCGCGCAGGTTACTTATGAATTACACCTGGCCCGGAAACGTTCGCGAGCTTGAGAATGCAATTGAACACGCAATTGTCCTGGGCCTGACCGAAGAAATCCTTCCGGAAGATCTCCCCACCGCCATACTCGAGGAGCAATTCACAGCGATCGAGGGAGCGCGATATCACGCCGTGATCAACCATACGAAGAAGGATCTGATCCTCAACGCGCTTCGAGAGGCAGAAGGAAGTTACCCCGAAGCTGCACGACTACTAGGTATTCATCCTAAGTATCTGCACCGGCTGGTTCGCACCCTAGGCCTGAAATCCGCACTCTACTGACCAAATGTTTCGCCTTGCTTGAGTGACTGCGATCCGCTATTGGTCGTTTTGCTCAGTTTGCACGGCACCATTTTTCAGAGCCCATTCAACGAAGCCCGGCGGCGGATTTTTTGCGCCCGCGATGTTCGCCTTTTTTATATTTTTCAGGTGCTGCCACTGGATATTTCGAAGATCGGCGAAGCGCAGGTCGGCGGATCCGAGGTCAGCTCCGGCCAGTCGTGCGCCAGCCAGGTCGCTGCCTACCAGATCCGTCTCGCTCAGGTTGGCATTTTCAAAAGAGGCGCCCTCAAGGTCGCTTCCACGCAGGTTCGCGGAATGCAGATCGGCATAGGTGAAGTCAGCCGCCTTGAGATCACTTCCGCGCATATCGGCAGCACTGAAATCCGCGCGCAGAAGGTTGGCGCGTTCCAATCTGAGTCCCTGAAGGAACGCTGATGAGACGTCAACGCCCACCAGGGGGACTTTGTCTTCGTTCAATTCCTGCAGGGCATCGATACGGCCGCCACTACCGCCCTTTCCCTGTGCGGTATTGATGACTTGCCACGCCTGATAGTGACGCTGCTGAATGCGGTCCCCGGACTCACTGAAGTAAAAGATGACTCCGGCAAGCACGGAAAAACTTCCGAGATACTCCAGCACCTCGAGAAAGCTCCACCTGCTCAGCAGAAAAGCTATCCAATCCCATCCCCACTCGAACGCGACAAATGGAATTACCCAGCGATGCTTTACCCGGGCGTTTATCTCTTGCCAGGGCTTGGGACGCTCTCTGGGTTCATGTCTGATCATGCTTACCCTCCTGACCGGACCGAGACGTTTCTCCGCGGGACTTGAAGGACATGCCGAGGCGAGCCAGCTTCAGCCACGACAAAGCGAAGTCCCCTTGTGGGATTCAAAACGGGCGAATTTGTTACAGCCATTCAGCGGAATTGCGAGATTCGTACGGCTAGAGGAGGCTGGCCATGTAGTGCGACGCCGGAAGAACAGCGTTATATCTCGCCGGATTCAAGTGATCATAGTGCCGTAGACGATCTCGCTTCCGTAGGGTAACGCCGCTATCTGTGTGGAAGTTGCACGTATTCATCAGAGTCGGAAAACCAGCTGCCTACTTGACGAATATATTCTTCGGGCACATCGCGTGGACGCCCACGTTGCCGTCAACTAGCTGAGTGATATCTACGTCGACGGCCACACTGGTGAGCATATAGGCTTCATCACGGCTCAGATGCTTCTCGTCCACGAGAAAGTTGATCATGTCCCTTACCGCCAGTGTGGTCGCCTCTTTCAGGTCCGGACTGAAGCCCATGCTGATGTAGCTGGTGGGTGTTTCCGCTCGCGGCCAGAGCAAATGCCTGTCTTTGTGCACGATGAATTTGAAGGTGCCGGTTAGAAAGGTCTCCATTGCGGTGATATCCACTTCGCCATTGCCTTGGCCGGCATGTCCGTCGCCAACTTCAAAGAGAGCTCCCTTGGCGTGGACGGGAATGTACAGCGTAGTCCCGGCAACGAGTTCTTTGTTGTCCATGTTGCCGGCGTGCATCCACGGCGGAGCGCTGTCGATGCGTCCCGCAGACGGTGGCGGCGCGATGCCCATGCTGCCGAAGAACGGATGAAGTGGAATCTCGATGCCCGGAGCAAACTTCGCAATCATCTTCTGTCGATCGAGAGGAATGATCTTGGAGCGCCCGTAAGGATAGTCGTTGGGCAAAAAGCCGCGTCCGGCGCCGAATCCATTACAGGCCCAGGGCACATCGATATCGATTTTTAAAATCTGGACCTCGAGTACGTCGCCGGGCTCGGCCTCGGCAATATCAACCGGTCCAGTGAGGATATGGCCTCCAGGACCCTTGTCGGTCACCTCGCGATAGATGTCGGCATTGTAAGAAGGGATATCAGAGGCCGCGACGCCCTCCTCTTTCAGCCGCTCCGTCGGACCGCAAGTGGAAAGTGTCTGAATGCGAACCGTGTCTCCCGAATGAATGGTGAGCACGGGTTTGGCCTTGGCGGAGTAGTAGCCCCAAACAACAGTGGAAGGCGACGCAGGCAGTGTGATGGGGGCTGCCTGCCCGGCGGCGATAGCTGCACACAGGAACGGTGCCACTGCAGCGAAGAGACACTTCATCGATGGCTCCATGTTGATTAACACCCTTATGGTGGCGACAAATCAGAATGAATCTGTGCAGCTAACTGGTTCAATAGTCCGAAGTGGTGCCGCTGAGCGGGACAAACTTCTCCAGCTTTAGAACCGGTTGTTACGCGGAAGGCCCATTCACAACTCGACTTAAAGAACCCGTGAAAAAGGAGTGAACACAGCTTAACGGCATGGTGCTTCTGCTCGCAAGAATTTCCGGGCAGCACGGCGAAGGCCATGATGATTTGGGCTGTGCGTGTCGAGCGTGGATCAGCGGGTAGGAGTCCGTTGCTAACTCTTGTGCACCGGAGTTCCGTCCTCGTACAACAGAACAAGGTCAGGATCGCTCACTCGTGTTGAGTCCAGCTTTATCGCAAAGAAGGCGATGGCGATCACCATCGATGCAATCAACGCGCCAGCAAGCGGAAGGATGCGATAGCTGTATCCGGCTGCCAGGACAACGCCGCCCAGGCTTGCGCCCAGCGCGTTCCCGAGATTGAAAGCTCCCTGATTCAGAGTGGACGCCAGATTTGGGGCGCGGCGCGCCTTCTCGACGATGCGCGCCTGTAGCGGAGCAGAGGCGCCGAAGTGGAACAGGCCCCAGATGAGAACGCATGCCGACATGGCCACGGCGTGAGGCATGGTGAGCGGCATTAACAGCAGGATGAGCGTGACGAGGACATAGCCTGCGACGACAGTCGTCATCTGCCGCCAATCGCCCAGTCGTCCTCCGATCAAGATGCCGATGGTGATGCCCACCCCGAACAGAACGAGCACCCATGCAGTCGCGTGCGCAGGCAGATGCGTCACGGTCGTAAGAATGGGCGCAATGTAAGTGAACACGGTGAAGAGCGAAACCGAGCTAAGTGTCGACAGCGCCAGCACGAGCAGCACTTTTGGGTTCAGCAACGTGTCGAATTCGTGCCGCAGATGAACGGGCTCGGATTTCTGCGGCGCTACCCAGAAAATCAGGCCTGTCATCGCAATCAGGCCAATCGGTATCAGTGCAATAAACGTTAAGCGCCATCCGAAAGCGTGACCGATCGCGGTTCCAGCCGGCACCCCGAGTACGTTTGCGAGCGTTAAGCCGCTGAACATTGTCGTAATAGCTTGTGCCCGCTTCTCCCTGGGCACGAGATTCGCAGCGACGATGCTTCCGGTTCCGAAGAAGGCTCCATGACAGAGCGCCGTCAGGACGCGAGCGGCGAGCATGAGGAAGAAGTTCGAAGAGAGAGCGCAACAAAGATTGCCAAGGAGAAATATGCTCATCAGAATGATCAGCGAACGCTTGCGCTCCTGCTTCGACAGAGCCAGAGCAACCAGCGGAGATCCAAAGGTGACGCTTAGCGCGTAGGCTGAAACAATGATGCCCGCCGTGGGTATGCTAATCCGGAACGATTGTGCCAGGTCTGGCAACAGGCCGACGATGACGTATTCCGAAGTGCCGATTCCAAACGCGGCAATTGTGAGCGCAAAAATAGACTTTCGCATGAGCCTTCAGTCACCCGCTCAGAATCAGGATTCCTGATTCAATCTTCTCATCCCGATGACGGCAATGCAGGCATTCGAAGGTTGGCTTATTCTCGCTTTAGCTTGCCCGGAGTATCGATGCGGGATGCACGGGAAGGATTTGATTGACTACACCGAGCAAATCGCGAATAAGCGCGGTGGTTCTGGCGGCCGGGAAATCGGCGCGGATGGGCACTGCGAAACAGCTACTTCCTCTCGGCAGCGGGACGGTGTTGGAGCAGACCCTTGCGAACGTGAAGGAGGCTGGGCTCGAGGAGATCGTCCTTGTCCTCGGCTCCTCCTCGGAACCTATTCTGCGGCAGCTTCCGGATTCGGTGCTCGAGAGCGTACGCATCGTGACAAACGAAGCGTACGAACTGGGAATGGCCAGTTCTTTGAAAGTTGGCATCGCTGCAGTAAGTCCGACGACAGATGCAGCACTTGTAGTTCTCGCTGACCAGCCCTTCGTTCGACCTGAGACGTTCAACCGGATTATCGAAGAGTACCGCAGCTCTCACGCCCAGATCGTGATTCCGATGCACAAAGGTCTTCGCGGCAACCCGGTTTTGTTAGACCGGTCTGTCTTTCAGGAGGTAATGGCGCTCGAAGGGGATGTCGGCTGCAGGGCTATTTTCGGAAACCACTGGGAACGCATCGTCAACGCAGAGGTAGGTGATCCGGGAGTCCTGCTCGATATCGACAACAAGGACGACTACGACCGTCTGCGGAACTTTGCATCAGGAATCTAGAGGTGCACAAGACTTTCATTTAGCCTTGTCGGTTTCTGACTCTGTGTTCATTGTGTCTACATCTTCATCGCGACGGGATCGGAAAACCACATGTCGGGCCTACACTGTGGGGTATGCTGCGGGCCGCTTCGGCAACCTGGATTACTTTCTTCTGCGTTCTCCTATGCAGTATGTGTGCGGCCTTTGCGCAGCGCCCCCAAATCGAGCTCACCGTAAATGATGAGAACGGAGTCGCGGTACCCGAGGCCCAAGTCGTGCTCTCCGAGTCGGGGCTTGCGTCGCAGCGGCTGACTACAAACTACGCCGGCCGTTGTCAGTACAGCCTTCACAGCAACGCGCCCTATGAAATCGATGTAGAGAAGCAAGGTTTCTACCGCACCCAGGTGTCGCAAGTCGACCCGCAGCAGCGGGTGGTTGAGCTGACCCTCGCGCACCAGCAGATCGTGCGTCAGGAGGTGAATGTAGTTGCATCGAGCACGGGCATCGATCCGACGCAGACGGCCGATGTGAGCAAAATGAGCACTCCCGAAATCGCCAACATTCCCTATCAGCCTTCTCGCGATATTCGTTACCTCCTGCCGTTCAATCCCGGGGTGGTGCAGGACAACAGCGGACAGGTCCACGTTGCCGGTTCACAAACCTATGCCACTCTGGATCTGCTGGATGGATTCGATATCCGCTCACCGGTAAGCGGAAACCTCGCCATGCGCGTGAGTGCCGACGCTGTTCGATCGATCGACGTAGAATCGACGCGCTACCCGGTGGAGTACGGCAAGGCAACCGGCGGAGTGATCGCGTTTCGCACCGGGATGGGCGACAACCGTTTCCGCTTCAACACAACCGACTTCATCCCTTCGTTACATCAGGTCAATGGAGGCTGGCACTTCGACAAGTTTGTGCCTCGTGTCACCTTCTCCGGTCCGATCGTTCGGAATAAGGCATGGTTCTTCAATGGCCTTGAACTCGAATACGACAACGTCGTCATTTCAGGACTTCCAAGCAACGCGGACAGCAATCATCTGTGGCGTGGAAGCGACATTGTGAAGGCGCAAGTCAACATCACTCCCAGAGACATCCTGATAGGAGGACTGCTCTTCAATGGCTACCACTCACCCTATGATGGCCTCTCTACGCTGACCCCGCAGGAGAGCACGGTGAAACAGGACATCACTGCCTGGTTTCCTTACATTCGTGAGCAACATAGCTTTGCTGGCGGAGCACTGCTTGACGTAGGAGCCGCCATGGTGAGATTTCGGGACGGTTACGAGCCGCACGGTAACACTCCTTTCGAGGTCACGCCGGAAGTCTACCTCGGCAGCTATTTTGAGTCAGCAACCAGCAGGTCCCGCCGCGTGGAGGGCAACGGGGCGCTCTATCTGCCTCCGCTGATGTTGGCGGGCAAGCACGACTTGAAGATGGGTGTGGACCTCGATCAGATCACCTTTGACGAAGACGTGAGCCGGTCCCCGATCAGCTACCTCCGCGAGGACGGAACGCTCTTGCGACTGAGCACCTTTCCCACGGTAGCGCCATTCAGTCGAAATAATTTCGAAGTTGGTGCGTACGCGCAGGACCGCTGGGTTCCGCTGAGTGGATTGCTGGTGGAGGCTGGCCTTCGCTTCGACTGGGATGAAATAGTGCGGCGCAGCCTGTTTTCTCCGCGCATTGCCGCTACTTACACTCCGAATGCCGGTGGCACAACCAAGATATCGGCTGGTGCCGGCCTCTATTACGAACACACGGAGTTACAGTATCTCGAAGAATCACTCGCGGGCATTCGCTATGACACGTATTACGCCGCAGACGGCGTTACTCCGATCAGCCCGCCTCTGCAGAGCAGCTTTGTAGCCGACTATGGAACACTGCGTGAAGCACGCACGCTGAACTGGAGCGTTGGTGTCGAACAAAAGCTGCCAGCAGCGATCTATGCCTCGGTCAGCTACCTCAACAAGCACGGTACCAATGTCCTGGTCTACGACAACCCGAGCCCGCCGCCGACGTTAACCGGCACGTATTACCTGAACAATTCGAGGGACCAGAATTATCACGCCGTAACTGTTACCGGGCGGCGCACGTTTGAAGGCGGCTACACTGTCTTCGGCGCGTACACGCGATCCTCCGCGACTACGAATGCGGCGCTGGAATACTTCCCGACCCTGTCAGTGCTCGGTCCGCAGGCGAGCGGACCGCTGCCTTGGGATTCGCCGAACCGCCTGCTGTCCTGGGGATGGCTGCCTGTGCCGAAACTCAAGCGCTGGGACTTCGTTTACACCGTTGACTGGCGTAGTGGCTTTCCCTTCACCTCAGTCAATGCGAATCAGCAAGTGGTTGGTGAGCCCGGCTCCCGGCGATTCCCGGACTATCTCTCCCTCAGTCCTGGACTCGAGTGGAAGTTTCACTTTCACGGCTCGTATTTTGGCTTGCGAGGCGTGATAGA
>Ga0335073_10011965_pt1 | contig 12195 bp, 14 predicted proteins | sample Lox_Sample_22_FD_207093 | JGI IMG/M metagenome (GOLD analysis project Ga0335073, IMG submission 207093) | Soil microbial communities from Loxahatchee National Wildlife Refuge, Florida, United States - Lox_Sample_2.2 | ecosystem: Environmental > Terrestrial > Soil > Wetlands | place: USA... | reverse complement strand
CGCCTCGCCGAGGAAGATCATGCCGACCGTCGCCGCTCCCGCGGCGCCGATCCCTGTCCAGACCGCGTAGGCGGGGCCCACCTCCAGCTGGCGCAGTGCGACGGTCAGCAGTCCGAAGCTGGTCACCGCGGACGCCGCGAAACCCACCGTGGGCCAGAAGACCCGCATGCCGTCGCTCAGCTTCAGGCATATGGCGAAAGCGGTCTCGAAGAATCCGGCGGCGATAAGCGCCACCCAAGCCATTTCGTCACCTCGCGTCTAGGCGTTTTGTCTCTCCCGTCCAGTGATCGCATGCGCCCGGGGAGGCCCCGTGTGCGGCTGTTGGAGCCCAGATGGAGACCGTCTTCACCGCATCTCCACGCGGCACAGACCGCCCCTGCACACCTGCCGGTGACCCTGGATCCGTACCTGCGAAGAAGGGAAGCTGGAATGCTAGGAAGCGGAACGCCGCTGCTGAACCCGGTCAGCGCCGCCTGGAACACGGTCGGGCGGTTCGACGACTACGAAAGCGCGCAGCGAGCGGTCGACAGGCTCTCCGACGACGGGTTCGGAGTCGAGAAGCTCGACATCGTCGGGTCGGGCCTGCGGCTCGTCGAACGGGTGACGGGCCGGCTCACCAGGGCGCGCGCCGCCAGCGCCGGGGCACTGAGCGGCGTCTGGGCAGGCCTGCTGTTCGGGATTCTGATCGGGCTGTTCACGTCCGGGCACTCCTTCGTGGCGGTCGCCGCGACTGGCGCCCTTCTCGGCGCGGGCTGGGGCGCCGCCTTCGGGTACGTGCTGCACGCCAGGACCAAGGGCCAGCGGGACTTCAGCTCGGTGCGCCAGCTGGTCGCGACCCACTACGACCTGATCGCGCGCGAGGGCACCATGGACCGCGCCCGGTCCATGCTCAGCGCGGCAGGCCTGCTGCCGCGGACCGAAGGGGACCGCTGACAATCTGGACCCGGCTAGCAGCGGAGGCCAAACGTTGACCGTTCCGCCATGGGCGTGGGCCGCGTTCCTCGCCTTCGTGATCGCGATGCTCGCCCTGGACGTGCTCGTGCTGCACCGCCGGGCCCATGAGGTGTCGCTGCGGGAAGCCGCCGCCTGGAGCGCCGTCTGGATCGTCATCGGACTCGGCTTCGGCGGCCTGATCTGGGCCTGGGCGGGCGGCGGAACCGCCCAGGCCTACGTCGCGGGGTACCTGATCGAGAAGAGCCTGTCGGTCGACAACATCTTCCTGTTCACCGCCATCTTCTCCGGGCTCGCCATCCCGGCGCGCTACCAGCACCGGGTGCTCATGTTCGGCATCATCGGCGCGCTGCTGACGCGAGCCGCGTTCATCGCCGCCGGCATAACGCTGCTCGAGGCCATTCACCCGGTCATCTACCTGTTCGGCGCCGTGCTGCTCGTCGCCGCGGTCAACATGCTCCGCGGCGGCACCCACGCCGCGCCGGAGCACCCGCGGGTGCTGCGGCTGCTGCGACGGGTGCTGCCGGTCACCGGCCAGCTGCATGGCCAGCGGTTCGTGATCCGTGACAGCGGTCGCTTGCTAGCCACCCCGCTGCTGATCGCGCTGATAGTGGTCGAAACCGCCGACGTCATCTTCGCCGTCGACTCGATCCCGGCGATCCTCGCGGTGACCACCGACCCCTTCGTGGTGTACACGTCCAACGTGTTCGCACTGCTCGGGATGCGGGCCTTGTACTTCCTGCTCGCCGGGACGACCGCCAGGCTCCGCTACCTGCAGCCAGGCCTGGCCGTCATCCTCGGGGCCGTCGCGGCTAAGCTGCTGCTCGCCGATGTCTGGGAGTTCCCCGCCTGGTCGGCGCCCGCGTTCATCACCGCTGTGCTGGCCGTCGTCGCCGCCGCGTCCGTCCGCGACAGCCGCCGCGCGAAACGCCGCGGCAAGCGTGCGGCTGACGCCGCGCACCGCCAGCTGCCCCGCGCCACGCCAGTCGGCCGGGCGGACAGCACTCCGTGCGGATCTGCCCGTCAGCCTGGACGTTGAACACAAGCCGGTGCCCTGAGCCGTGGCGTCGCGTCTGGCAGGGATTGAAGCGTGGGGTCTCGGCCCTGGCGGCACCGGATCGGGTCCCGGATGCGCAACGACAGCGGGGCATGCCGCCCGATGCATCCCGATATATCAGCATCTTCGAGGCCGGCGATGCTCGCGGCTAATTCGGACTGTTCCGGGCCAGCTTTGGGTTGGTTCTGCTGGTGATGAGGTCTCGGTCCGCGCCGGTGAACATCACCGGGCACTGCTGTCACTGGTGCCACGCTGAGAGAGCCGACACAGGCAAGATCACAAGACCGGGGATAGTAAACGTAGCCATGGCTACCCGGAATATCCCATGATCTTGGAAGTTGGCTATCTGCCCGCGGTGCGGCGCCACCACAGCCCAGCTACTGGGCATCGGCCGGGTCCGGCCCGGCATGCGGGTCTGGATCAGCCCCGGCGGCACCGCCGGCCAGTGGTTCCACGTCACCGGCGTTCTCGACCCCGACAGCTACGCCGTCGAGATCGGCTCCGCCATCTTCGCCGGCTTCCCCGCCGCGCGGCAGTACCTGGGCTTCGACGGGCATCCTTCGGAGATCTACGTCCGCACTACCGGCACCGAGGCCGCCGTCACCGGCGTCGACAACCTGCTGGGCCCCCAGGCAAACCCGGAAAACCCCAGCCAGGTCGACGTCTCCCGGCCCTCGGACGCCCTGACCGCCCGCACCGAGACCGAGGGCCAAGAAGGTCACCGGGTCACAGGAACCACGCGGGCCTGTCGGTGACGATGGGAGCACCTGAGTCACGTGTCCTCCCGGCAGTGCTGTCCGGAGGACACTGTGCGCTTAGGCCGTCACAGGTGGTCGGCCGCCTCGAAGAGCATCACGAACGACTCGAGGTGGACACCGTCCGCTCGCATGGCCTCCGCCGCGGACTCGGACTGCATGAACGCCTGGAATGCATCGAGGTCGGGGATGTCGGCGTACACCCCGACCCGGTTGGGCTGCGCGGGATCCGCGAATACCTTTCCGCTGATCCCCAGGGAGCCGAGGAGCTCCCCCCGCCTGGTCGACTTAAGCCAGCGGTCGGCGTCATCGACTTCCATGAAAGCGATCCCTATCGCCATTTGTGGCGACTCCTTGTCAAGTCTGCGGATATGACCGGCGAGCCAGGCCCGTTCCTCATCGGCCGCCGCGGAGAGCCAGCCGGCTCCCTGGAAAAGGCTCCTCCGGGCAGGCCGGCCTGGCAATAGCCATAACTGCCCAGCCCCTTTCCGGCCAGTCGGCGACTGCCCAGCCCCTTTCCGGCCAGTCGGCGACTGCTCAGCTACGGGCTTGGCCTAGGCGGTGATCCTATCGGTAACACGCTCCGCGCCTTGCTGCCCTACCCGGCCTGCCCCGGCGGGTCTGGGTAAGGCACCGCGCCTTCCGACTCCTCACGATCGAGCGCTGGCCAGGTGACGACGCCGTGACCGATGCTGACGCCGCACAGTTTGCCCTTCTCCGCACGCTGTACCTGCAGCGACTCACCCGCCGGGCGGTTCGGTGGCGGCACCATGAGGAAGCTGCTCTGCTCGCTCGGGTGCCATCGATAACATCCTTGCAATTCGCCGTATCACGGCGTACCTGACAAGAGACGATCTGCTCTTCTCCAGGGAGGCGGTTCGCAACCTGGCGGACGTCTCGGGCGAACGAGGGCACGACTTGAACCTTGAAGACGCCAGGCGCTGGTCGCGTGCGATCGGATGGCGGAGGCTCGCAGGCACGCCTGGGATGATCAGCGCCGCGGAACAGAGACGGAACAGGCGTGATCATGATCCGCGCAGACGGCGGCTTGCCCGCCCGCTGCTTGTCTTCGCCTCCGGCTTGCTGGCGTTCTTGCAGCTCAGCCGCCTGGTATCAGCCCTTCAGTATCTGGCGCGCCATGACCACGCGCTGGATCTGGTTGGTGCCCTCGTAGATCTGGGTGATCGTGGACCATCGGGCAGTTTCCGCAGGTAGATGACGTGCCGGGCAACGGGGTGCCAGCACGGATTCAGCACCATTCACCATGACCCATGACCCTTGTCCAACTCGGATGCCGCGGTGGCACCGGCTTGGACGGCCCAGGCGAACATCGCGTCCGGGTCATCGACGACCAGCAGGATCCGGTCGGTTGACCCGCCAGGTGCAGAATCCGGCGAGGAGGAGGGCGAACAGGAGGTAAAGCCCGGTTTCCGCGCACTGAAATGCCCAGTAGCGGCTGGCGGGCTGGTAGGTCACCACTTGCCGGAGGTGGAGCCTGGCCAGTGCGGTGTTGCAGGCGTTGCCTGACCCGGAGCGGCATGCCTGGGGTTCCGGGCCGAGGTCGGTGCTGCCGTCTGGGAGGGTGAACTGGACGGAGTAGACCCAGGCGCCCGGTATGTCCACCTTCGCGCCCAGGGCCAAGTTGGGGCCCGGCTGCCCGCCGACGCCGGGCGCGCCGGGGCCGCCGTCGCCCGTGCCCGTGATGTTGCTGGTGCTGAGCGGCGAGACGGTGCGGACGGGCGGGATGAGGTAGGGCCGGACTTCGAGGGGCACGGCGACCTGGACGGCGGCGAAGACGGCGAGGGTGACGGCGATGGCGGGCACGGCGCGGCGGATGAGCAGCCCGATGGTGACGCCGAGGGCGAAGGCGAAGGCGGCGTAGCCGATCGGGGTGAGGTCACGGGCGCCGAACGTCAGGGGGGACAGCCGGTAGTTATTGAACTGGTCAAGCTGGTCCAGTGGGCTGGACCACCAGGTGATCATGAGGCTGAGCAGCCCGGCGGTCGTCATGCTGACCAGGCACCCGAGGCCGAGTTTGACGGCCAGCCAGCGGGTGCGGGTGACGCTCTGGGTCCAGGCCAGCCGGTAGGTGCCGGCCTCCAGCTCGCGGCTGATCAGCGGCGCCCCCCAGAAGGTCCCGATGAGCGCGGGGGTCAGGTAGAGGGCTACGATCCCGGCCATGTAGAGCCAGTGGTAGAAGCCGGCGTTCACGCCGCGGTGCGCGCTGGTGGCCGCCAGGATGACGGCGGCGGCGGCGAGCGCGGCGGCGGCGGTCACCGTCTGGGCGCGGAACTGGAGCCAGCTGAGCCGGATCATGACACCACTCCTAGCTGCGGCCTGCGGGGCGGGATCTGGTTGGCCGGGTTCATGTAGGCGATGACCAGGTCCTCCAGGCTGACCGGGGTGACGGCCCAGGCCGGGTCGTGGACCGGCTCGCTGGTACGGACCAGCAGGCTGGTCTGCTTGTCGGTGTGGCTTTCCTCGATGACGTCCTGGCCCGCGGGGAGCGTGGCCGGGTCGCGGCGCGGCCCGGACAGGCGGCGGTGCGCGGCCAGCAGGTCGCTGACCTCCCCGGCGACCCGGATCTGGGAGGCGACGAGCACGATCAGGTAGTCGCAGACCCGCTCCAGGTCGGCGACGAGGTGGGAGGACAGCACCACGCTGGTGCCGTACTCGGCGACGGCCTCCATCAGCATGCGCAGGAACTCCCGCCGGGCCAGCGGGTCCAGGCTCGCGACCGGCTCGTCCAGCAGGAGCAGCCCGGGCCGCTTGGCGAGCGCCAGGGTGAGGGCGAGCTGGGCCCGCTGCCCGCCGGACAGCGACCCGGCCCGCTGCTTCGGGTCCAGGCCGAGCTGCCCGGTCCGCCGCCGGGCCAGGCTGTCGTCCCAGCCGGGGTTGAGCCAGGCGCCGAGGCGGAGGTGGTCGGCGACCGTCATCCGTGTGTAGACGGGGGTGTCCTGGGCGACGAAGCCGACCCGGGCCAGCTGCGCAGGCCCGGCCGCGGGGCGCTCGCCGAGGACAGTGATCGTGCCGCGGGTCGGCGCGAGCAGCCCGGCGGCCAGCTGCAGCAGGGTGGTCTTGCCCGCGCCGTTGGGGCCGACGAGCCCGACCACGTGGCCCTCGGGGACGGCCAGCGCGCAGTCGCGCAGCGCCCAGGTCCGCCCGTAGGCCTTGCCCAGCCCGCTTGCCTCGATGACAGCGCTCATCACGCGACCCCCTCGGCGAAGCAGTCGCGGAACGCGGTGCGGTAGATCGCCTCGATGTCATCGGGGCCAAGGCCCGCCGCGCGCGCTGAGCGGAGCCAGCCGGCCAGCTCGGCCAGGAACCGGGCCTGCGTGGCCGGGTCGGTCCCGGACGGGGAGCGGGTGACGAACGTGCCGAGACCGGGCCGGGCGCGCACCAGCCCCTCCCGTTCCAGCTCGCGGTAGGCCTTGTGCACCGTGTTCGGGTTGATGGCCAGCCTGGCGACCACCTGCTGCGCCGTCGGCAGCTGGTCGCCAGGCTCGAGCATGCCCATCCGCAGGGCCCGGTGGACCTGCTGGACCAGCTGCAGGTAGGTGGCGACACCCGACGCCTCGTCGAGCTGGAACTCGATCATCAATCTCTCATTCCACTAATAGCTTAGTGGAATGAGAGTAGCAGGCGGCCCGGCGCCCGGCAACAACGGATCATGCCCGGCGGCTGTGTTGGAGGAAGCCTGCCGTCCAGCGTGGGCGGATTCCCGTGTAGAGATCTGACAGGATCGCGTCCCGGCAAGCTTCAGGCAGAGGGTGCGAGACGGCTCTTCTTGTTGGCGGCGTCGAGGGCGGTGCGGGCGCGATCGAACGAGCTGGGCACGAGGTGGCCGTAGATCTGGTAGGTGACCTCGATGCTCTTGTGGCCGAGCCACCTGGATACCTCGGTGATGGGGATGCCCTCGGCGAGGGCAACCGAGGCGTACAGGTGGCGCAGCGAGTGCGGGATGAACTCCGGCGGCAGGCCCGCTTTCGCGACGGCGCGCTGGAAGTCTTCCTGATAGCTGCGCCGAACCACGAGCTTGTACTTTCGGCCCTGGAACAGGTACCCGTCGGGCGTGGTGCCGTGCCTGGCGATGTGCTTGTCGATCGCCTCGCTGACGTATTGCGGCAGCGGGATGTCGCGGAACTCCCCCTCGCGGCGGAACTTCAGCGGCTTCAGCTGCGCTGCCGGGTTGACCTGCTCCTTCACCCGCAGGGTCTTGCCGCGGTTGATCCGGCAGCGCAGGTTGACCGCGAGGGCCTCGCCGATCCGCAGCCCGCAGCCGTGCATCAGCCACACGGTAGCGGCCCAGTCTGGCGGCAGCCCGGCCGCGACAGCCTCTACCTGCGCGTGGGCGGGGAGGATGAAGTCAGCCGCGGTGACGACGCCGGGCAACTGGATACCCGCGCAGGGAGACTCGGCGAGCCTCTTGTTGCGCACGGCCTCGGCGAGCACCGCGCTGATGACCAAGTGCGCGCAGCCGATCCGGCTCGCGGACAGGCCCTTGCGGTGCATCGCGGCGATAAGCGCCTTGATGTCCTCGCGGCGGATGGCACCGATCGGCTTGCCGCCGGTGGCCGGGTCGATGTGGGGCGCGCAGGACTGACCTGTAGGTGGCGATGCTGGAGTCTGCGCCGAGATGCTGGTCCAGCCAGCGGGACCGGCCCGTGGATCCCCGTGGCCGACCCGAAGGCGCAGCCGGGCCCGCTGACCGGCATCTGGCTCAGCAGTTACGAGTATGAGAGCACCGGACGCGGCGCGACGTTCACCAGTGACCACTACGTCGCCGTCGTCCAGCACGGCACCCGGCTCCAGGTCAGGTCAACACCCGGGTCACGATCCCGGCTCATGATGGACCTGACCGCCAACGGCCAGGTCCTCACTGGCACCTGGACCGAGGAGACCAACCCAGCCGGCTACTACCAGGGCGCCGTCTACCACGGCGCGATCCAGCTCCTGCTCGAACCGACCGGCCGGAAGATGACCGGCAAGTGGGTCGGCTTCGGCCGCGACTTCGACCTCAACACCGGCCCCTGGACCCTGGAACTCGTCACCGGCACGGTCACCGAAGAGACCCTGACGGAGTACAGCAAGCCAGCCGACAGCGGCTGAGTGGGCCCCGCGACCCGATCTCCCCGGCCAGCCACCAGCGATGACCGACGCCGCTAGGGTCAGCACCGATTCAGCACGCGGTCGGGAAATGACGGGAAACAATCGGCACGAACCGGACAATCGGCACACGAGAACAGGCTGCCCAACTCGATAGCCTCGCGGCCCGGTCCGCCCGAGGCAAACCCGAGAAATCGCAGGTCAGCGCCGAGATATACCTACTTCAGCAGCTGCCGGGCGATGACCATGCGCTGGATCTGGTTGGTGCCCTCGTAGATCTGGGTGATCTTCGCGTCGCGCATCATCCGCTCGACCGGATAGTCATTCACGTAGCCGTACCCGCCGAGCAACTGCACCGCGTCGGTCGTCACCGCCATCGCCACGTCGGAGGCAAGGCACTTGCAGGCAGAGGAGAAGAACGTCAGGTCGGGCACCTGCTCGCCGGCCATCGCCCGCTCTGACCGCGCGGCGGCCGCGTAGGTCAGCTGCCTGGCGGCCTCGAGCCGCATCGCCATGTCGGCGACCATGAACTGCACGCCCTGGAAGTCGGCGACGGCATGCCCGAACTGCTTACGCTCCCGCACGTACCCGATCGCGTAGTCGAGCGCGCCCTGCGCGATGCCGAGCGCCTGCGCGGCGATCGTGATCCGGGTGTGGTCCAGCGTCCGCAGCGCGATCTTGAAGCCCTCCCCCTCATCGCCGACCAGGCGGTCCACGGGGATCTCGCAGTTGTCGAAGTACAGCTCCCTGGTGGGCGAGCCCTTGATGCCCAGCTTGTGCTCCGGCGCGCCGAACGTGAACCCTGGGTCGCCATCCTCGAGCACGAACGCGGAGATCCCGTTCGGCCCGGCCGAGGGGTCCGTCACCGCCATCACCGTGTAGAACTTCGATATCCCGGCGTTGGTGATCCACCGCTTGACGCCGTTGAGCACGTAGCCCGCGCCGCCGCGCACGGCGCGGGTGCGCATCGCGGCGGCGTCCGAGCCCGCCTCAGGCTCAGACAGCGCGTAGGAGAACATCGCCTCGCCGCGCGCCACCGGCGGCAGGTAACGCTGCTTCACCTGCTCCGAGGCGCCGAGCAGCAGCGGCATCGTGCCGAGCTTGTTCACCGCGGGGATCAGCGAGGAGGTGGCGCATGCCCGCGCGACTTCCTCGATGACGAGCACGCTTGCCAGGGCGTCGCCGCTGGCGCCGCCGTAGGCTTCGGGGATGTGCAGGGCGTGGAAGTCGGCCTTGACCAGCGCTTCGTACACGTCCCAGGGGAATTCCGCGGCCCGGTCGATCTCGGCGGCCCGCGGCGCGATCTTGTCATCCGCGAGCGCGCGGATCGCCTCGCGCAGCGCCTCGTGCTCTTCCGACAGTGCGAACGTGCTCATTACCCGATGGTAACTCCGAGCCTCCGCCCAGGCTATGCCGGGGCGGGCCTGAGTTCCGTATATGGGGGCCTGAGTTCCATAACGGTTAGGGTGTCAGGTGTCAGAGCTGTGCCGCCTGGCTGTCCCGCGCGCTGGTGGTCCGCGAGCTAGACGCGGCGTGCGCGGCGCGGCGCGGGCCTAGCGCGGCCGGCCGTGGCACCGTGCCGCGCGGAGCGGCGTGCTTGCCGGTGCTGCGGTACAGCCCGAAGACGCGCAGCGGTCGGCTCTTGGTGAGCGTGAACGTCATAGTCCCCTCCGACCCTCGCGCAGCGCGACCGATCTCCCCCCCGGTCGCCGCATCCGGTCCCGTCCCGGCTGCCTGCGCTGCTGCGAGGATGCCCCGGCATGCGGGAGGCAAACCCATGTGCGCCAACGTGCTCGGGCGGGACCGGCCTCGACAGGAAACCGGAGAGGCGGGCGCCGGGGAGACGGGCGGGATCGTTCGGGATAAGGGACTAGAGCTTGGAGCGCAGTGCCGCGCCCTTCGCACGGGCCTGCTCCGTCAGACGTGCCTGGAAGTCAGTCATCTTGGCGCGCAGCACCGGATCCGCCGTGGCGAGGATGCGCACCGCGAGCAGTCCGGCGTTGCGCGCGCCGCCTACCGCCACTGTCGCCACGGGGATGCCGGCGGGCATCTGCACGATCGAGAGCAGCGAGTCCATGCCGTCGAGGTACTTCAGCGGCACCGGGACGCCGATCACCGGCAGCGGCGTCACCGCGGCCAGCATGCCGGGCAGGTGGGCCGCGCCGCCCGCGCCGGCGATGATGACCCGCAGGCCGCGGTGGGCGGCCTGCTCGCCGTAGTCGATCATCTCCTTGGGCATGCGGTGCGCGGACACCACATCCACCTCGCAGGCAACGCCGAACTCGGCGAGGGCTTCGGCCGCGGCGCCCATCACCGGCCAGTCCGAGTCGCTGCCCATGACGACGCCGACCAGGGGCGTTTCCGTGTCCACGGCCCCTAGCGTAACCGTCTCGCTAACGCCGCCCATCGACCGTGACCTGGTGCACGGACACCTGATAGGTGCCCGTGCCGTCCGGGGGCAGCATGGTGAACCAGAGCAGGACGTACCGTGCGGCGACAGGCCTTGGGAGCCTGATAGTCAGCAGGTCGCTCGCCGCCGTGGCGGTCCGCGCCACGTGCAAGCCCGCGAGCGCGGGCACGGCGCCCAGGCGCAACTGCAGGCGCGCGCCTGCCGGGCCGCCCAGCCTGATCCGCACGCTGGTGATCGTGACGGTCCTGCCCAAGTCGAGCAGCAGGCCGGTGCCGGCCTTGAGGCTGCCGAAGCTCGCCGTCGTGTACCAGTCGCTTTGCCAGCCGCTGGCCGGGTCGGCGATGACATTACGCGCGTTCTGCGGGTCGTCGCCGTCCGCGGTCCCGCCGGGGCCGAACGCGGCGACACTGGCGGGGACGATCAGCTGCGACCGTGGCGCGGCCGGGCGCGCGGGCGCGGGACGCGAGGCGGCGGGCGCGGACGAGACGCGGGGGTTGGCTGTCGCGCGCGGGACTTGTTCGCCGGCCGTTGCCTGGGGCGTCGTGCCCGCGGTGGCGGTGGCACGGGGCGCGCCTGAGGCGGTGGCATGGCCGACGAACTCGAACGACGCGTAGCCGAGGACGGCGAGCGCCACTACCCCGAGCACCGCGGCGAGCTTGATCCGCCGCATCGCGCCAGCCCGCGTGTCCGCCCCCGGCATGCCGTCGCCGTGCTCGGTCGAGGCCGCGCCCTGTCGCTGCTCCACGCGCTGGGTGTCGACCATGCGGGGCTGCTCCCCATCGGTGTCGGGGTAAGGGTCGGTTGGGTCGGTTGGTCAGCGGGTCAGTAGCGGACGCCGTCCACCAGGACACGGTACACGCTCGCTTGGTAACGCCCTGTGCCGTTTGGCGGAAGAAGCGTGAACCAGATCAGCAGATATCGCGTGGTGACCGGGGTTCGCAGGGTCAGCCGGAACGTGCCGCCGACGTCGGAGGCGCGCGCCACCACCTTCATGTCGCGCAGGAGCGGCGTGCTGCCCGCGCGCAGCTGGATGTCGGCGCCGCGGTGCGAGCCGAGCTCCAAGCGCACGCTGGTGATCGTGTCCGTGTGGTTCATGACGAGCAGCAGGCCGGTACCGCTCTTGAGCGTCGCGAAGTGCGGCGAGATGTACCAGTCGGTTTGCCATGGCTGCGTCGAATCGCGGGTGATGGCGTCCGCCGCGAGCGGCGGGTTGTCGCCGTCCGAGCTCCCCTCGGGGCCGAACGCCACCGCGCGCGCGATCGCCAGTGAGTGAGACTTGACGGCGGGCGGTGTCGGCGCGCTGGCGGGCGTCGTGGACTTCGGCGTCACGCCGCCGGCCTTCGAGCCGTGCCCCGACGTCCCGGCCCGCGTTCCGCCGGTGGCCGACGTGCTGCTAGGCGTCCCGAGAGGCGGGGGATCCTGCTTCGACGCGGCCGTGCTGGCGGGCGCCGCGTCCAGTCCGGCGAGGACGTCATGGGCGACGATCCCGACCAGGGTAAGGACCAGCGCGGCGGCGATAAGCCGCTTGTTGCGCGGGCGCGCCCACCAGGCGCGAAACCGGGAGGGCTGGCCAGGGGAGTCCGGCGGGGCGGCAGCGTCCCCTTGGGCTGGCCGTTCGGCCTGCGCGGGCTGAGCGGGCTGGGAGGCCTGCGCGGCGGGCTGGTTGTGGTGGGCGGGCTGGGTGGCGGCCGTCACGGTGGCGCCGGCTGTCCCGCCGGCTGTCGTCAGGGGCAGGTCGACCCTGGTGACAGCGAGTTCGGCCGCGGCGGGGTCGCCGGCCTGCGGGTGCGCCTGCGGGGTGGCCTGCGCGTGCGCCTGGCCGTTCGCCGCCGGGGCGTTGTCCGCGTGACCGCTGTCGGCGTGACCGTTCTGCGCGTGACCGTTCTGCGCGTGGCCGTTCCGCGCTTGGCCCTGCT
>Ga0335073_10011964_pt1 | contig 12196 bp, 12 predicted proteins | sample Lox_Sample_22_FD_207093 | JGI IMG/M metagenome (GOLD analysis project Ga0335073, IMG submission 207093) | Soil microbial communities from Loxahatchee National Wildlife Refuge, Florida, United States - Lox_Sample_2.2 | ecosystem: Environmental > Terrestrial > Soil > Wetlands | place: USA... | reverse complement strand
GTACCCGCGGCGGAGGGTGCGGGCGTTCGGGTACGCCAGCGTGATCTGGGTCGAGCTGTTCAGTCGGTGATCGCCGGCGGATAAAGGCGGGCACCTGAGGGTGGGGTGCGGTGGTCTCCGCGCGTTCGGCAGGAACGCCCGGCATGCATGACGCGGCAATCGGCGCGCGCCGCCCGGACGTTGCCGAGCTGTGCACGATAATCACGCCCAACACGGCACGGTCGGTTGCGATCGGCGCGATTGTCAGGTTGGGCAGGTTGGCGAGCCCTACGGCCGCAGCGTCGTGCCCACGAAGGTCAATGCGCTCAGCCCGACCAGCAGCACGCCGTTGACCCACAACAGCGCGGTCCACCACCTCCCGTGGACGTAGCGCGCGAGGACGATCACCGCGGGGAACGCGGTGATCACGAGACGTGGCATCGGCGGGACGTACTCGGAGGTCAGCGCCAGCCAGCTGATCCCGAGCGTCCACACGATCGCCTCGACCGACATCTCGCGGTAGTTGCGCAGGACGAGCACGAGCATCACGATCAGGACGACCGCGCCGATCAGGCCGACGACGAGGTTGAGGTTGATCGTCGGGTGGTTGAAGTGACTGAACGAGACCTCCTGCCTGAGCGCGTTCGCGAGGTCCCCGAGCGCGAACACGTTGGTCTTCTCGCTCCACCCGTCGCGCTGCGCGATCAGGCTCGCGAACGGCGTGCCGGTCCAGAACCACAGGAAGATCCCGAACACCCCGACGCCGACGACCGACAGCGCCGGCGCGATCAGGCTCTTCAGCGCTTCGGGGTTCGTGAGGCCGCGCCGGCGGAGCTCGAGCCCCGCCGACACCGCGCACACCAGGACCAGCACGATCGCCTCGGGCTCGGTCGCGGTGGCGAACGCCGCGAGCACGCCGGCGAGCAGCCAGCGACGCTTCTGGAGCGCGAGGATGCAGCCCGCGACCAGCGCCAGCATCACGCCCTCGGCGTAGACCATCGAGAACACGACCGAGCCTGGGTACAGGCAGAAGATCAGGACGGCCTTGCGCCCGGCCCGCTCGCCCCACCAGCCGGCCGCGAGACGTTGCACGAGCACCGTCGTGACCACGCCGCCGATCCCCGACACGATCACGCCCGCGATCGTCGTCGACAGGATCCGGTAATGGGCGATCGGCACCACGAACGCGTGCGCTACCGCCCACGTGAACAGCGGGTACAGCGGGAAGAAGCCGAGGGTGCTCTGCACGTGCGTGACGTGCGTCGGATAGCCGTGATCGGCGAGCATCCGGTACCACAGGCCGTCCCACTGAGCCAGCTCGTGGCTGAAGGAGTGGTGCCGGAGCGTTCCGTTCACGAGCGCGACGAGCAGCAGCAGCGCGCGAGTCGCCAGGAACACTCCGATCGCGAATCGCGCCTCGTGCAGCGCAACACCGGCGCGGTCGCGGGCGCGCCTGAGCAGCGTCCGCGGCGCCTCCAGGCTCGGCGCCGGCGGGCTGTGAACGAGCGTCTCAGCGTGTTCGGATGCGGTCTCCACGCGCATGCGAGTCTAGGTGAGCTTGTACCGGCGACCGTCGGCAAACATACAATCGCGGCCATGTGTCGACTCTTCGGGATGAGTGGCGGAGCCAACGAGGTGCAGGCGACGTTCTGGCTGCTCGACGCGCCGACGAGCCTGGTGGCGCTCAGCGAGTCCCAGCCGGACGGGGTCGGCCTCGGCACCTTCAACCCCAACGGGACGCCGTGGGTGTACCGCAAGCCGGTCGCGGCGAACCGCAGCCAGACGTTCATCGCCGATGCCCACGAGGTGCGCTCGCGCACGTTCCTGGCGCACATTCGCCACGCCACCGCGGGACAGCCGACGATCGAGAACACCCATCCGTTCGAGCAGCACGGGCGGCTGTTCGCGCACAACGGCGTGATCGGCGGACTGCCGGAGCTGCGCGGCCGGCTCGGCGAGCACGCCGCGCTCGTCGGCGGCTCGACCGACTCCGAGCTGTATTTCACGCTCATGACCAAGCGGATCGAGGAGCACGGCGGCGACGTGATCGCCGGCATTACCGCGGCGGCCCGAGAGATCGCCGCCGACATCCCGCTCTACTCGCTCAACATGCTGCTCACGACGGCTGACGACGTGTGGGCGCTCCGCTACCCCGACACGAACGAGCTCTGGATCCTCGAGCGGTCGATCGCCGCGCTCGGTGGCCCTCTGGGCGGCCCGGACGGCGGCGGTTTCGATCAGCGCGCGGCTTCAGGGATCACGCGCGTGTTCTCGGGACAGCTGTCGATCCTGCCGGCGACGATCATCGCGTCACAGCCGATGGACACCAACCCGCTGTGGCGGCTGCTCGAGCCCGGCGAGCTCATCCACGTCGATCCCGAGCTGCGCGTCACCTCGACGATCGCCGTGCCCGATCCGCCCGCGGAGATGCTCGAGCTGTCCAAGCAGCAAGCGGTCGCCCAGGAGGAGGGGTAAACCTTATGCTGCGAAACGCGCGGCGAGGTCGGCGACCAGCATGGGCACGCCGGCGGACTCCGCGAGCCGCTCCTGACGGCGCGGCTCGGGAGCTAGGAGCAGCATCGGGACGTCGTCCAGCTCGTCGACCGCGTCGAGCGCCGCGGCATGCGGCCGGGCGGCCGCGAGCAGGTCGTCGAGCACCTGTGGCAACGGAACCAGCTTCGCCCCCGCCGGATCGATGAACTCGGCGGCGGTCGCGTCGCGTGCGCCGATGAACCGGTTCTCGGCAAGCACTTCCTGCGCGGCGACGAGCTTCGGCGAGGCGTATCCCTGCTCGAGCTCCAGGCGCGCCACCGCCTGCACGAGCGCGGTCAGCGCCGCGGTCGACGACAGCCGAGGCTGAGCGTCCATGATCCGCACCTCGACCGTCCCGAGCCGCGGCTGGGGACGCACGTCCCACCACAGGAACGTCGGCTCGGGGATCGCGCCGGAGCGCACCAGGAGGTCGACGGTCGCGGCCCAGTCCCGGTAGCTGTCGAAGCGGCGCGGGATCCCGGTGCGGGGAAAGCCCTGGAACAGGATCGTGCGGTTCGAGGCCAAGCCGGTCGCACGCCCCTTCAGCAGCGGCGAGCTGGCCGACAGGGCGAGCAGCAGCGGCAGGTGGGCGCGTAACTGGTTGACGAGCCGGATCGCGCGCTGCGGATCGGGCACGCCGATGTGGACGTGGAGCGCGAACGTCGGCTCGCGCCGGGCGAGGTCGCGCGTCGTCCGGTAGATGACCTGGTAGCGGCTCGAGGGCGACACTCTCGTCGGCTCGGTCACCTCCCCGGGATAGGTGCCGCACGACGCCGCCGCCATGCCCATCGGCGCGAGGTCGCGGACGAGCAGCGAGCGCAGCTCGCGGAGCTCGGCGATCGCTTCGCCGACGGTGGCGTGCGGCTTCGTCCGGAGCTCGAGCGCGGCTTCGTGCGTCTCCGCCGCACACCGTCCGGCGAGCTCCTCGCCGGCTTGTGAGAGGACCTCGTCCCCTCGCTGCGCCAAGCCCCAACCGGCCGGATCGAGGAGCATTACCTCCTCCTCGATCCCTACCGTGTAGGCCTCAGAGGGTCGCCAGGTCGCCCATCCCGCACTCCCCAAGGGTGCGGCGCGCCCCGTCACTGATTCGAGCGTTTCCGTGGACGAAGTTAACCACGGCGGCGGTGACACGCGTATTAACTCGCGCTCGCAAACTGCGGGCTCGACTGGCGGCGCGAGCGTGCCGAGGCGAGCCGGCGCGGCGCGGCCATCGGCTCCTCGGCGCCCGCGGCGGTGGCGATAAGCAGGTCGAACAGGGGACCGTGCGCGCGCAGGCCCTCGGCGTGCCACTGGACGCCCATCACCATCCGGTCGCCCGGATTCTCGACCGCCTCGATCGTGCCGTCCTGAGCCCAGGCGGTCGCCACGAGGCCCTTGCCGAGCGACTGCACGGCCTGATGGTGGAACGAGTTGACCTCGAGGGAGGGCCCTCCGAGCGTCGCGCGGAGCCGGCTCTGCGGCGCGGTCTCGATGCGGTGCGTGGGGATGCTCCCGTGCTCGGGCTGACGATGCTCGAGGCCGTTTCCGACGACGTCGGGAAGATGCTGATGGAGGGTGCCGCCGCGCGCGACGTTCAGCAACTGCATGCCCCGGCAGATCCCGAGGATCGGCAGCTTGCGACGGTCGGCGGCCCGGACCAGCGCGAGTTCGACCGCGTCCACCCTCGGCTCGGTCGGGCCGAGCTCAGGATGGGGCTCGGCGCCATACGCGCTCGGCTGCACGTCGGGGCCGCCGGGGAGGCAAACGCCGTCGACGCGGTCCAGAAGCGCCGCGATCGCGTCCGGGCGGAGCAACGGCACTATCACCGGGATGCCGCCGGCGCGCTCGATCGCGTCGGGGTACAGCGTGGCGAGCGCAACCTCGAGCTTCGGCGGCTCCCCGTGGGGCCGCGCACCGCCGTCTTCGGGGCGCCGAAGCTCCGAAGTGGTGACGGCGATCAGGGGACGAGCGCGCATATGGACATATATTTCGGCCGCAAGCGCAGCAACTCCATATCCATACGGATAAACATCCGTCCAGACGGTTCGCCCGGAATCGGGAGTCTCACGGGCGGCGCGGACGGATTTACGGCCGGTGCTGCCTCATTCGCCGGTAGCCTGGCCCCAGAGCGATGGGTTTCCTGCGTAGCTCCGGGAGAGCGGACGGCGAGGACGAGCGGCGAGGCGAGGACGAGCGGCGAGGCGACGCCGACCCGGACGACGCGCTCGCCCGAATCGAAGCTGGTGGCATTCCGCTGTCGGCGGAGCGGCGGCTGCAGGCGCTCGGAAAGGACGGCGCGCTGTTCACGAGCGGACTGTCGGTCAACGAATTCGCGCTGCTCGGCGCGGTCGGCCCGCGACCGCTGGCGCAGGTGATGGGCGGGAGCGTGGTGCGGATCGGGCAGGCGCTGCTGCCGGCGGTGCCGCCGTATCGCCGCTGGAGTTCCAGCGGGAGTGGCTACGGCCGGCTCGAGGAACCCGGCGCTTACCAGCGCGCCGTCTACCAGTCCACCACGATGGTGCTCGAGGTGGAGGTGCTCTCGGCGGCGTGGGCCGCGGCGCGCCGAAACGCCCTCAACAGGCTGAGCGAAGAGGCGCTCCAGGTCGGGGCGGACGTGGTCGTCGGCGTGGAGCTCCGGCGGGGCGAGCACGATCTGGCGGGACGGACGATCGATTACCTGATCACGGGCACCGCGATCCGCTCTCCGGGCTCGACCAAGACGAACTGGCCGCTGCTCAGCGACCTCTCCGTGCAGGACTACTGGCGCCTGCACGAAGCCGGCTACGAGCCCGTCGGGCTGGTGGCGGCGACAACGGTGGTGTTCGCGTCGGCGAGCCGGGGTACTCGCCGACGACGCCGGCGCACGATGCAGCGCAACCAGGAGCTCGCTGAGCTGAGCCAGGCGTTCCATCTCGCACGCGAGACGGTGCGCCAGCAACTGCTCTCGCAGGCCCGGGGCTGCCATGCCGACGGTACCGTCGGGGTCGAGCTGTCGCACACGATCCAGCAGGAGGAGCTCACCGCCGCCCCGTCGGTGCCGTCGATGTCGCCGCCGGGTTGGAACCGCGGAGCGCTCGGGATCCCGTACTACGTGAGGCGCAAGGGCGACGCCGAGCGAAAGGGGTGGCTGATCACGATGCACGGCGCCGGCACCGCCATCCGCCGTCGTGAGGTCGTGCCACAGTACCCGCCGGAGAAGACCATGCGCCTAGGACGCACATGACCTCGGGGTACGACCCCAACTCGCTGGAGGGAATCCCGGAGTCGGGCCAGGAGCGCCTCGCCCAGAACCGCGCCGGTCTGTACACGTCGGACCTGAGCGTCAACGAGTTCCTGCTCGTGACCGAGGCCGGGTTCGATCCGGTCGGCCTCGTCGTCGGCAGCTCGATCTTTCACATCGGGATCCAGGTTGCCGGATGGACGGCAAGCCGAGAGCTCGACGTCCTCTCCCAGGCCATGTACAGCGCCCGCCAGCTCGCGATGACCAGGATGGAGGAGGAGGCCGACGACCTTGGCGCCGACGGGATCGTCGGCGTGCGGCTCGAGATCGGCCGCTACGAATGGGGCCCGCATATGGCCGAGTTCATCGCGATCGGCACCGCGGTCAAGCACCGGGAGGGCAAGCTCCACCGCGCCCCCAACGGCCGCCCTTTCCAGAGCGACCTGTCAGGTCAGGACTTCTGGACGTTGCTGCGGACCGGGCACCGGCCGGTCGGAATGGTGATGGGCAACTGCGTCTACCACGTCGGTCGCCGGGGACCGCTGCGGACGATCTCCCAGACCGGGCGCAACGTCGAGCTCCCGAACTACACCCAGGCGCTGTACGAGGCCCGCGAGCTCGCGATGCAGCGAATGCAGGCCGAGGCGCAGTCGCTCGAGGCGACCGGAATCGTCGGAGTGTCGCTGCACGAGAAGAGCCACGGTTGGGGCAGCCACGTGATCGAGTTCTTCGCGATCGGAACCGCGATCATCCCGACGGACGGGCCGCGGACGCTCGAGCCGCCGACCCCGGTGCTGGATCTCAACGACCGCTGAGGGGATCGCCGAGCAGGACGTTCCAGGGTTCGACCGAGACCGTGTCGAGCATTCCCATCGGCGTCCATGGGTCGGCGTCGAGGCGGGCCTTGATCGTGCTCTCGCTGTCGGCGTCGAACACGAGCAGCACCCGGTGCTCGGGGCTCCCGTCGCCGAGCGGGCCGGCGAATATCACGAAGCCTTCCTCGAACAGCGCGTCCATGTACGCAGCGTGCTCGTCCCATTTGTCCTGCTCTCGGAGCGAACGGCTCGCATCCCACGCCGGCCCGCCCCTCCGGATCATCGCGAACAGCACCGGCCGATCGTAGGCGGATTCGCGGTCAGGTTGCGTCCGCGTCGCCCCGGCCCAAAGGGCTCCGGGATGTCACGGATCTGACCGCCCTTCCAATACCGCCGCGTCCATGCGAGGGTTCGGGAAGTGCGGGCCACGAGCTACTTCGCGGCGGTCGACTCCCACACCGAAGGGATGCCGACGCGCGTCGTCACCGGCGGCTTGGGCCCGGTGCCCGGGGCGTCGATGCAGGAGCGCCGGCTGTACTTCGAGGAGCGCCTTGACCACCTCCGGCTGCTGCTGATGCGCGAGCCTCGCGGCCACTCGGCGATGTCCGGGGCGTTCCTGCAGCCACCAACGCGCGCCGACGCGGATTGGGGGGTGCTGTTCGTCGAGGTCTCGGGACTGCTCCCGATGTGCGGACACGGAACCATCGGGGTCGCCACCGTGCTCGTCGAGACCGGGATGGTGGCGGTCTCCGAGCCCGAGACCGTGATCCGCCTCGACACGCCGGCCGGGTTGGTCGAGGCAACGGTGCAGGTACGTGACGGCCGCGCCGAGCGTGTCCGGCTGCGGAATGTGCCGGCATTCGTGACCGCACTCGACGCCACCGTCGAGGTCGGCGGGCTCGGAACGGTTTCGTATGACATGGCGTACGGCGGGAACTTCTATGCGCTGATACCGGCAGCGTCGGTCGAACTCGATCCGGTGCCGGCAAACGCGCAGGAGCTCATCGACTGCGGGCTCGAGATCATCGCGGCGATCAACGCATCGGCCCGGCCGGTGCATCCGCTCGATCCGGCGATCGGCGGGTGCAAACACGTCGTGTTCCATGCCCCTGGCCACGACGGCGCGGACGCCCGCAACGCCACGGCGATCCATCCCGGCTGGCTTGACCGGTCCCCGTGCGGAACCGGAACCTCGGCTCGGATGGCAGCGCTCCACGCGCGCGGTGAGCTCACGCTCGGCCAGGAGTTCGTCAACGAGTCGATCATCGGCAGCCGCTTCACCGGCCGCCTGCTCGAGGAGACGCGCCTCGGCTCGCTGCCGGCGGTCGTGCCCGAAGTCAGCGGCCGCGCATGGATCACCGGCATGAGCCAGTACCTGCTCGATCCAAGCGATCCGTTCCCGGCAGGGTTCGCCCTGTAGCCGCCCGTGAGGGTAATCGTCGTCGGCGGCGGGGCGGTCGGTCTGTGCGTGGCAGAGGCGCTCGCAAGTCGCGGCGCCGAGGTGACGGTGTTCGAGAGCGCGGGATGCGGCGCGGGGGCCTCCGCCGGCAATGCCGGCTGGATCACGCCGTCGCTGGCGATCCCGATCCCCGGGCCCGGCGTGATCGGCGACTCGCTCAGATGGCTTGTCAACCCGTCGGGGCCTTTGTGGATCCGACCGACCGCGTCGGCCGAAATGCTCGCGTGGGTCGCCCGCTTCGTCGTGAGCTGCCGGCGCTCGGTCTACCAGCAAGGACTGGCGGCGCTCCAGCAGGCCGCCGCGCTCGCCGGACCGGCGTTCGAGCGCCTCGCCGAGCGCGGCGTCGAGTTCGAGCTTCACGACGCCCCGCTGCTGTATCCAGCGTTCGACCAGGCCGAGCTCGAACATCTGACGCGGGTCGCGGGTGAGCTCGTCGCGGTAGGTGCTGCGCCGCTGCTCGAACGGATCTCGACCGCCGAGATCCGCCTGCTCGAACCGGCGCTGAGCGAGCGGACGATCGGCGGGCTGATTGCCCGCGTCGATCGGCGCGTGCGGCCGGAGTCGCTGTGCGACGGGGTGCAACGCGCGCTCGTCGCCGGCGGAGCGGAGATTCTCGAGCGCACCCCGGTCGAGGCGCTCGGCCGCGACGGGTCGGGGTGGATCGTTGCGAGCGGGAGCACTCGGCGACGCGGCGACGCGATCGTCCTTGCCGGCGGCGTGGCGTCCGCCGGCTTGCTCGGGCGGCTCGGCATACGGCTGCCGATCGTCGCCGCCAAGGGTTACAGCCGGACGTATCGGTCTGAGGAGACCGGGCCACGGCATGCCCTGTATCTGGAGACGCCGAAGGTCGCGGTCAGCGTGTTCGACGGGGCGGTGCGCGTTTCGGGCACGCTCGAGCTTGGCGCGCGCGGCCTCGGTTTGAGCGACCGGCGTTTGCGGGCGATCACCGCCGCAGCCCAGCAGGCGCTGCCGGGATGGCGGATGCCGTCGAGCCCGCGCGATTGGGCCGGGATGCGCTCGCTCTCGCCTGACGGCCTGCCGTTCATCGGCTCGGTGACCGGGCAGAACGGGCTGCACGTGGCCGCCGCCCATGCCACGCTCGGGATCACGCTGGCGCCGTTGACCGGCGAGCTTCTGGCGGACCTGGTGCTCGAGGGGCGCGGGAGCGGTGCCCTCACCCCGTTCGATCCCGCCCGTGCGATCCGCGGCCGGGGATACTTCAAGCCAGTCAGAGCAATGAGAGGAGGACCGCGATGAAAGGCGTTCACGCCGCGATCGTCACCCACTTCGATGCGGATCTGAAGGTCGACCACGACGCCGTCGCCGCCGAGGTCAGCCGCCTGCTCGCTGCAGGCATCCATGGCATCGTGCCGAATGGCACCGTCGGCGAGGGCGGCAGCCTCTCCCGCGAGGAACGCCGCGCGGTGATCGAGACCGTCGTCGGCGCTGCCGGGGGTCGGGCGCCGGTGTGCGCCGGAATCTCTGCGGCCACCGCCGAGCAGGCGGCGGTCTACGCACGGGACGCGCAGAGCGCCGGCGCTGACGGCGCGATGATCCTGCCCCCGCTCCTGTACCGCGCCGACGAGCGCGAGCTGATCGAGTTCTTCGCGTCGGCCGCGCGCGCCACCGACCTGCCGTTGATGGTCTACAACAACCCGCTCGGGAGCGGAAGCGACCTGCGCCCCGAGCTGTTGGCGCTGCTCGCCCGCGAGGTCCCGAGCATCACGGCATTCAAGGAGAGCTCGGGCGACGCCCGGCGGATCGCCGAGCTCGTGAATCTGTGCCCGGAGGTCGAGGTGCTGGTCGGCGGCGACGACTGGGCGCTCGAGGGTCTGTGCGCCGGCGCCGTCGGCTGGATCTCGGGCGTGGCCGACGTGCTGCCGGCGGAGTCCGTCCGGCTGTTCGAGCTGTGCGCCGCCGGGGAACTCGCGGCCGCACGCGACCTTTACGCCGACCTCCTCCCGCTGGCACGCCTCGACATGAAGCCGAAGCTCGTCCAGTACTTCAAGGCGGCGCTCGACGAACTCGGAATCGGTGGCGGACCGTGCCGGCCGCCACGACTGACGCTAAGTGACGGCGAGCTCCTCGAGGTCCGTCGCGCGGTCGAGCGCTTCACACGGACGCCGGCGTCGCGCTAGCGTCGCCGCACTGACCGCCGTTTAGGATTGCCAGGTCCCGGTGGGCCGACCGGGGTCCGTTCCCTTTCGGGACCGGTGGGCACACAAATCGGAGGGCGTGGATGACGGCAACCGACCTTGAGCGTCAGCTGGTCGTGTTCTCGCTACACGGCGAGCACTATGCCCTGCCGATCACGTCGGTGCGCGAGATCATCCGCTACATCCCGCCCCAGGCGACGGCGACGGCAAGCGGCGTCATTCAGGGGATGATCAACCTTCGCGGGCGGACGTTGCCGGTGGTCGACCTGTCGAGCCGCCTCGACCATGCACCCGTCGAGAGCGACCGCAGGACCCGGATTCTCGTCATCGAGGTGGCGGGCGGGGCGGTGGGCCTGATCGTCGGCGCCGTCGACGGGATCATCCCCGTGCCGACCGAGCGGATCGAGCCGCTTCCCGCGGCCGCGGACACCGGCCTCGGCGATGAGATCGCGGCCGTCGGGGAGCGGCTGATTGTGCTCATCGACGCCGAACGCGCGCTCGGCGGCCTCCTGCCCACGCCGCGCGCGCGGCGAGCCAGGAGTCGGCGCGCCAGGCCGGGGGACGTTCACAACTGAGATACATCTGATATACAAGCCCCAAGTGAGCGCGGGAGCCGCTTCATGGGTAGGGGAGACGCGATGACCGACCCGGCAGCGATCGCGTTTCGCAACGTCGTCAAGCGATATCCGGGACGCGACGAACCTGCCGTAGAAGGGCTGACGTTCGAAGTCGCGCCCGGAGAGATCTGCGTGCTCATTGGCCCGTCCGGCTGCGGAAAAACGACCGCGCTGAAGATGGTCAACCGCCTGATCTCGATCAGCGACGGCGACATCACGATCAACGGCGAGAGCGTGCGTTCCCTCGAGCTGACCCAGCTTCGGCGAGGGATCGGCTACGTCTTCCAGCAGATCGGACTGTTCCCGCACATGACGGTCGAGAGCAACATCGGCTCGGTACCGCGACTGCTCGGGTGGCCGAAGACGCGGATCCGCGAGCGGGCCAGCGAACTGCTCGAGCTGGTCGGCCTCGAACCCGAGGGCGACCTGACGCGCTATCCCGGCGAGTTCTCGGGCGGGCAGCAGCAACGGATCGGCGTCGCGCGAGCGATGGCGGCCGATCCCGACATCATGTTGATGGACGAGCCATTTGGCGCGATCGACCCGATCGCGCGCGACCGTCTGCAGAACGACTTCCTGCGGCTCCACCGCCAGGTTCGCAAGACCGTGATCTTCGTCACTCACGACATCGACGAGGCGCTGAAGATGGGCGACAAGATCGCGATCATGCGGGACGGGCAGCTCGTTCAGCTGGCCACCGCGGACGATCTGCTCGCCTCGCCCGCCGACGAGTTCGTGGCGCGATTCGTGGGCGAGGACCGTGGGCTGAAGCGCCTGCGCGTCCGCTCGGTCTCGGACCTCGAACTCGATCCACCGATCTCGGGTGACGCGAACGTGCCATCAGTTCTCACCGACACAAGCCTCCACACCGCGCTCTCGAGCATGCTGGCCGAGGGCGTCACCGAGGTCAATGTCGCCGACGAGGGCGGGAAGCTGCTCGGCAGCGTGCGCTTCGACTCGATTGCGCAGCTTGTGGCGCCGTACGAGAGATCCGGTTCGGCGGCCGCCCCCGAACCGACGGCGTGAGCCCAGTGGTTCACCTCGCGCCCGCCGCGAGCGGTCCGGTCATCCCGAACTTCGGTGGCGCGTCGAGCTGCGTCGTCAACAACCACCAGTTCTGCATGAGCTGGTTCACGCACAACTTCAACGCGGTGTTCAAACCGGCACTGATCCAGCACATCGAGTTGACCGCGATCGCCGTCGGCGTCGGGATGCTCATTGCGTTCTCGGCGGCGATCTTCGCTTACAGACAAAGTTGGTTCGACACGCCGTTCTCACTGCTCTCGGCGTTCCTCTACACGATCCCGAGCCTCGCACTGTTCGAGCTGTTGGTCCAGGTGACGGGCATCAACCGCTTCACGGCCGAGGTGGGGCTGGTGTCCTACACCCTGCTGATTCTGTTCCGCAACACGCTCACCGGGCTACGTGGGGTGCCGAGG
>Ga0335073_10011963_pt1 | contig 12196 bp, 7 predicted proteins | sample Lox_Sample_22_FD_207093 | JGI IMG/M metagenome (GOLD analysis project Ga0335073, IMG submission 207093) | Soil microbial communities from Loxahatchee National Wildlife Refuge, Florida, United States - Lox_Sample_2.2 | ecosystem: Environmental > Terrestrial > Soil > Wetlands | place: USA: Florida... | reverse complement strand
GCGCTCGGATCCAGTCATGGGCGATGGCGATCGCCTGGGTGGTGCTCGCGCACGCCGCGTTGACTTGTGTGTTCGGGCCACGCGCGCCGATCAGCTCGGCGAACTGCGAATGGCCCATCGAGAGCAGGCGGAAGAGGAGGCGGCGATCGAGCGCGTACGGCTCGGTCTCGAGCTGATGACGGACGTCGTGGATTCGTCGATCGACCTCCGCCAGCACCACCTGATCGGTCCCCTCGTGGTCGAGCATCCGGGCGCGCAGCGACTCGAGCGCGGCCAGTCGCTCGCGCCGCATGCGATCGGCCGTGTAGCGCTGCGCCTCGTCGGCCATCTCCTCCAGGCCAGGGAACGCCGACGCGAAGATCACCCCGGTGTCGTCGCGCAGCTCGTCGGGCAACGACCAGCGGTCGGGCAGCTTGGTCCCCGTGGTCGTCGTCTTGTAGCGCATGACCAGCGGGATTCCGGCGTCGCGGAGCGCGTCGATGCCGGCGGCGATGGCCAGCTGGGTGTCGCGCCCGAGAGCCGCGATCCGGTCAGGATCGACGCCGAACTCCTCGGCCAGGTCGAATTCACCGGCCCGAGCCGCGAGCTTGACCACGTCTTCCACGCGGTCGATCGTCTCGAAGCGGGCGCCGCCGTCCTCGGACTTGACCAGCCGCGTGATGTGCTTGTCGAGCATCTCGCGGCGGGCCGAGCTCGGGATCACGTCGATGCCCTGCTCGCCGTTCAGCAGGCGCGCGATGTTGCCGTCGTCGAACAGCCGCTTGGCGCCCGGGAGCCCGAGGCCGGCGCCGGTGATTACCACCGGCTCGCTCGCGGAAGCGGGCTCGCCGCCGCGCGCCGCCATCAGCCGGCGACCGCGCTCCAGAAACTCGGCGAACAGGCGTTCGAGATCGTCGTCGGTCCGTTTGATCGAACCGTTAACCGTGCTCGCAGGGGCAGCCGGCGGCTCCGCCGCCTCCGCCCGCACTCGCGCCGTGGCGAGAGGTTGCAGCACCGCGGCCTCGCGGGCGACCGGCTCGCGGCCATCCCCGAGGCCGGCCGCCCACAGTCCGCACAGGGCGTTGTTGAAAGTGGCGACGTCGCCCTGCTTGGGGTGGTTGGTCGCGAGGCTCACGACCTGGTCGTCGCCCAGCACGTCGGAGGCGAAGCCCTGGAGCGCGTGCTTGGGTCCGACCTCGACGAAGATCCGTGCGCCCTCGTCGAACAGCGTCCGCAGCCCCTTCAGGAATTGGACGGGCGCGGCGACCTGGCGAGCGAGCAGGTCGAGCATCTTCTCCTCGACGTTCTCGCCCGTGGGGTAGAGCTCGCCGGTGACGTTGGCGACGATGGGCAGCTGCGGCGCGCGCAGCCCCAGGCGCTTGAGCGTCGCCCGCAACGGGACGCTGACCGGCGCCACGATGTCGGTGTGGAAGGCGTGGCTGACGGGCAGCGGGATCGCGGTGTAGCCGCGTTTCTGCATGGCCTCGACGGCACGGCCGACGGCGTCCGTGGCGCCGCCAAGAACGACCTGATGGATGGAGTTGACGTTTGCGAGCACGACGTAGCCGCCGATCCCATTGACGATCTCCTCCACCTCCTCGATCGGGGCCATCACGGCCGCCATCGCGCCGGGATCGTCGACATGCAGGCTCGCCATCTCGCGCCCGCGTGCGCTGACGGCCTCGAGCGCATCCTCGAACGACAGCGCCCGGGCCGCGACCAGCGCGCCGTACTCGCCGAGCGAATGGCCCATCACGAGATCAGGGGCAAATCCGTACTCGCCGAGCAGCCGACTGAGCGCCGTGTCGACGGTGATCAGCGCGGGCTGCTGGATCTCGGTGTGCCGCAGCTCCGCCTCCGCGCGAGCCATCGCCTCGGGATCAGCAGGATCCGCGAACGCGATGTCAGTCAGGCGCCGGCCCTCGAGCAGCGGGAGCATGATCTCGTCCGCCTCGTCGAAGACATTTGCCACCACCGGCTCGCGCCGCCGCAGCTCGGCGAGCATGTTCGCGTACTGGGAACCCTGTCCGGTGAACAGGAAGGCGACCTTGCCGGGGGCGCCGCTGCCGCGGTGGATGCCACGCGCCCGCAGCGCCGGCCACGCCGCTTGGTTGTCTGACTGCAGCACCTTGAGTGCCATCTCCGCCTTGGTGACCAGGTCGGGTCCGTCGGCGTAGTCGATCGCAATCCGCTCGGGCGCGCGCAGGGTCTCGGCGCTTGGAGCGGTCGGATCCAGATGGCGACCCAGCCGCGCCTCGGCCAGCGCGGCGCGCAGCTCGTTGGCGAGCGCGTCGACGGTCGGCGCCCCGAGCACGAGCGCGCCGCGCAGTGGCGGCTTGGCCGACGCCGGCGTGGTGGTAGGCGCGGCCGGGACATCCGCCGATACCGCGATCGAGGACCGGCCGTTCGTGGTCGGACGGTCCGGCACGTATTCCTCCATCACGACGTGGAAGTTGGTCCCTCCAAACCCGAACGCGCTGACGCCGGCGACACGGGACTTGCCCGGCGCGACATCCCATTCGCGCAGCTCCGTGTTGACGGCGAACGGAGAAACGCTCCAGTCCAGATTCGGGTTCGGGTGTTCGAAGTTGATGCTCGGCGGAAGCATCTTGTGGTGCAGCGCAAGTGTCGTCTTGAGCAGGCCGGCGGCGCCGGCCGCCGCCTTGAGGTGGCCGATGTTGGACTTGACCGAGCCGAGCGCGACCGATCCAGGCTCGAGACGCGCACCGCTGAAGGCGTCCATCAGCGCGTTCAGCTCGACCGCGTCGCCCACGCGCGTCGACGTGCCGTGACCCTCGATCAGTGTGCACTCGGCCGGTGACAGGCCGGCGTTGCGCCAGGCGCGCTCGACGGCAAAACGCTGGCCGATCGGGTTGGGCGCGGTGATCCCCTTGCCCTTGCCGTCGCTCGAGCCGCCCACGCCGCGGACGACAGCGTAGATCCGGTGGCCGTCGCGGACCGCGTCGGCCAGCCGTTTGACCACGAACAATGCAGCGCCCTCGCCCATGATGAACCCGTCGGCGCCCTCGGAGTAGGGGCGGGTGCCGGTGGGCGAGAGCGCGCCAATTGCGCAGAACTTCACGAACGCGTTCGCGCCCATGTTCCGGTCGACCCCACCGGTGATCGCGACGTCGAAATCGTGCTCGAGCAAGCCTTCGATCGTGGCGTCCATTGCCGCCATTGCCGATGCGCAGGCCGCATCGGTCGTGAAGCTCGGGCCGCGGGCGTTGAACAGGTTGGCTATCCGGCCGGCGGTGCAGTTGGCGAGCTCGCCGGGCATGGTGTCCTCGGTGATGGTCGGCAGCCAGGTCTCGAACCGCTGGCGCAGCTCACGCTCGACGGTGGCACGCACGTCCGCAGGCAGGGCGGCGAAGCTGTCGGTTCGCTCGAGCTCGCGCGTCAGCTCGGGGAACGCGATGCGCAGGGCGGTCAGGTAGTGCTTCTCGCCGCCGAGCGCGCTCCCAACGATCACCGCGGTGCGGTCGAGGTCGAGCGTACGGTCCGGCCAGCCGGCATCCATCAGCGCCATTCGGGTGCACGTCACGCCCCACTTCTGACCGTCGTCCATCGCCTCGCCCACCTTGGGTGGGATCGGGAGCTTCCAGCTGAGCGGATTCCACTCCCACTCGCGCACCCAGCCGCCGAGCTTTGAGTAGGTCTTCTCGGGAGCGCGCGGGTCGGGGTCGTAATACAGCGCTGGATCCCAGCGGTCCGGATCGACTTCGCTGATCGAATAGCGTCCGCTGCTGACGTTCTGCCAGAAGGCGTCGGCGTCGGGTGCGTCCGGGAGGATCGCGCCCACGCCGACGATCGCGACTGCGTTGTCTACTGGGTCACTCATGTCGGTGCGCTTTCGTTTCTGGGTGTCACAAGTTCGCTTTCAGGGCCGCATCCGGCCGTAGACGGCCGTGGTGACCTCCTGCAGGTCGGCCATCAGCCCGCTCTGCGCGCGGTGGATGGCGGTTACGTTCAGGCGCTGCTCGAGGTCGCCGAGGTCACCGCCGTCTGCGCCGGTGGGCCAGCGAACGCCCTCGGACGCGATCGCCATCGCGGCGTTGCGGGCGTTGACGCGGCTGGCGGCCGCGAGCGCGTCTGGCTTCAAGCGCTTCGACGCCTTCGGGCCGAGCTGCTTGGCGGCCGCCAGCGCGGCTCGCCTGGCCAGCGCCTCGGCACCCTCGACCTGGGCGATCAGCGCTCCAAGGCGGAACAGTATGTGCTGCTCGCGGGTAAGCCGCTGCACTCGGCAGCGCTCGAGCAGCTCGGCCAGCGCGTGCTCGCTCAGTGCGGCTATGTCCGCCCCGACGGCAGGGTTCTCGGCGTGCAGCGCCTCGAGGTCGCGAGCCCGTGCGTGGTAGTAGTCGCCGCCCGACTTCAGGTGCTCCTGCCAGCGGCCGCGTGCGATCGTCATCTCCATGATCTCGGTCGTGCCCTCGTAGATCCTGGTGATGCGAACGTCGCGCTTGATCTTCTCGACCATGTAGTGGTGGGTGTAGCCGTAGCCGCCGTGGGCTTGGATCGCCGCGTCGGCGGCGGCGTCGCCCGCTTCGGTAGCCAGCAACTTCGCGATCGCACCCTCGATCTGGAGACCGGGCTCGCCCTCGTCGAGCCTCAGCGCCGTCTCCTCGATCGCTGCCCGCGCCGCTTCGAGCGCAATCGCGTGCGGCGTGATCAGCTTGTAGGTGAACCCCTGCTTCTCGGACAGAGGGCCCCCGGCGGCGATCCGCTTCTTCGAGTACGGGATCGCGCGCTCGAGCGCAGACCATCCTGCCCCGAGCCCAAACGCGGCCACCATCACGCGCGTATACCCGAACACCTGCTGGGCCTGGACGAGGCCCTGGCCCTCGACGCCACCAATCACGCGGTCGGCATCGACGTAGACCTTGTTCAGGAACAGCGCCGCCGTGTTACTCAACCGGATCCCGTGCTTGTCCTCATGCTCGCCGTGGGTGAAGCCTTCGGCGCCGGCCTCGACGACGAACCATGTTGGGCCGCCCGGGGCCAGCGCGAGCACCGTGTACAGGTCGGCCACCCCGCCGTTGGAGATCCACTGTTTGGCGCCCGAGATCCGGTAGCCGGTGATCGTGCCATCTTCGGCGACCGGCTCGGCCACGGTCTTGAGCGCGGTGAGATCGCTACCCGCCTCGGGCTCGGTGGCTCCGTACGCGAACAGCACGCCCTCTTTGGCAATCTTCCCCAGGTAGAGGGCTTTCTGATCCTCGGTGCCGCCGACCCTGAGCGGGTCTGAGCCGAGAAAGGTCGCCAGCTCGGAGGTGGCGAGACCGAGGTCGACCGCCGCCATCCGCTCGCAGATCCGGTACACGTCGAAGGCGCCTCCACCCATGCCGCCGTACTCGAAAGGGACGAACAGCAGCTGGATGCCGAGGCCGTCGGGAGAGGACATCATGCGCACGACGGCCTCGGGGCACTCGTCGCGCTCGTCGAGCTCGATCAGCCTTGCGTCGGGAAGCTCGCGTTCGGCGAAGTCGTTGATCGACTTCAGAGCAAGGTTCAGGGTCTCGACGTCGAGCCCTTGCGCGAGGGTTGCCATGGGACTCCTCCGTATTTAGGGGCGATGGCTTCAAGATCTCGCGGCGCCAGCGCGACGCCATCGGCATATGACCCCCGGAACCGACGAGAAACTACGGACTGACACCGCGGCCCTGTCCGGAAGCCGGTTGGCCGAGTGCGACTTACCTTGCTCGTTACCTATGGGCAACGTGGGAGTGAGACGACCATGAACATCGCAGTCGCGCTACGGCTGATGCCGAACCCCGGCGACGAACTCGAGCTCGACGGCGCGGATATCGACCGCGGGTACGTCGAGATGGTTATGAACGAGTTTGACGAGCAGGCGCTCGAGGAGGCGGTCCTGATCAAGGAGGCCACCGGCGCCACCGTTACCGCGGTCGGTCTCCGGAGCGAAGGAATCGAGCAGGCACTCCGGGTCGCCTACGCACGCGGCGCCGATCGAGTCGTGATCGTCGACGCCGGCGAGCTCGACCCCTATGACTCGCGGACGGCCTCGCTCGCGTTCGCTCAGGCGCTCGGAGAGCTGAAGCCCGACCTTGTGCTGACCGGCGTGCAGACTCCCACCGACCTGTTCGGTCAGGGGGCACCGTATCTGGCGGCCGCGCTCGACTGGCCGCAGGCCAACGTGGTCGCCGGCGTCGAGGTCATTGACGGCACCGCGCACGTCACGCAGGAGTACGCGGGCGGACGGCGCGCGGTCCTCGGCCTGGAGCTGCCCGCCGTCGTCGGCGTGCAGTCCGCCAGCTCGCCGCCTCGTTACGTGTCGATGGCGCGCCTGCGGCAGGCGATGACCGAGGCGAGCACTGAAACACTCGTCGTCGACGTGGCGGCGTCGCCTCGAGCCTTGAAGATCGAATCGCTGGCCCGGCCGGAGCAGACGGCCGGGGCGAAGATGCTCGAGGGCGATCCCGAGCAGCTGGCCACGCAACTCGCAGCGCTGCTGCGCGAACAAGGAGCTCTGGTGAGCTGATGGGTGACGTACTCGCATATATCGACCCTTCGGGTGACACCGAGCGGCTGCTCGCTTTTGCCCGCCTGCTAGCGAACGGTTTGGGCGGGGACGTCGTGGCATTCGTCGCCGGCGGAGATCTCGGCGCCGACACGCTCGCCGGGGCCGACGTGATCCTGGAGATGTCCCACCCGGCGCTCTCGCCCTATCTCCCCGAGGCGCACCAGGCAGCACTCGTGGCGGCGATCGAAGCACGCAAGCCCGACATCGTCCTGCTCGAGAACACCACCGCCGGTTACGACCTCGGCGCCGCCGTCGCGGCGCAGGCCGACCTTCCGTTCGTCGGCTACTGCGTGGACCTGTCGGTGCAGGGTGGCGAGGCCGAAGCGACCAGCACGATCTACGGTGGTCAGGTCCTGGCCACGGCAAGGGCGCCCTTGCCCGCGGTGTTCGCGGTCAACTCGACGGCCATGCACGAGATCTCCGGGCCGACGGGGCGCGGTGAGCGCGTCGAGCTCGCGGCGCCGGCCAAGCTCAGCAGCCTCCGGACGACGTTCGTCGAGGCACTGGTCCCGTCCGACGAGGGCGTCGACCTGACCACGGCCGAGCGGATCGTGTGCGTAGGCCGCGGCATCGGCGGCGCCGAGAACATCGAGATTGCCCAGGAACTGGCCGACGCGCTCGATGCCGAGCTGGCCGGTTCGCGCCCGGTGATCGACTCGGGTTGGCTGCCCAAGGCCCGCCAGGTCGGTAAGTCCGGCGCGAGGGTGAAGCCGAAGCTCTACCTGGCCCTCGGCGTCTCGGGCGCGCCCGAGCACGTCGAGGGGATGCAGGGCGCCGAGCTGATCGTCGCCGTGAACAAGGATCCGAGCGCGGCCATCTTCAACGTCGCCGATTACGGCGTGGTCGCCGATCTGTTCGACGTGGCGGACGAGCTGACGAGTGTCCTCAGCTAGGCCGCCGGCAACGCGCTGAGGGCCGGCGCCGCCACGGCGTGGCCGATCGCCCGCTCGATGAGCGAGCTGAGGTCGACCACGTCGAACTCCGCCCCGACCGTATTGGCGGCGTCGCTGTACATCGCCAGGTCCTTCGGGCAGCTGACGAGGAAGTAGTCGATGTCACCGAGCGTCTGCGCCTCGCGAATGCGCTGTTCGCTGGGCCGCTCACCGTCTGCGTCCGATTCGCTCATCCAGATGCGCCCGCCGCCGGCGCCGCAGCAGAACGTGTTCGTACCGTGTCGCGGCATCTCCACCAGTTCAGCCCCGATGGCCTCGATCAGCCGCCGCGGCGCCTCGGTGATGCGGTTGTAGCGTGCCAGGTAGCAGGGGTCGTGGTAGGTGACCCGCGTGCCGGTGAAGGGTGTTGTCAGCGAGATGACGCCGCGCGCCACCAGGTCGGCGAGCAGCTCCGTGTAGTGGTAGACCGGCTTGTCCAGTCCGTACCGCGGGTACTCGTTCCGCAGCGTGTTGAGCGAGTGCGGGTCGGTAGTGAAGATGGCCTGGAAGCTCGCTTCGCCGAGCGCTCCCATGTTCTGCTCGACGAGGAGCTCGAACAGCCCCTCTTCTCCCACGCGTCGAACGTCGTTGCCGGCGTTGCGCTCTCCCTCGTAGAGCAGACCGAAGGACACTCCGGCGTCGTGGAGGATGCGCGCGACGCACTGCGAGACGAGCTGGACCCGCTCGTCGTAGGAGGCGAAGTCACCGACGAACCACAAATACTCGACCGGCTCGATGCGCGCGTCCGGAATCTTGAAGTCCAGGCCCTTCGTCCAGCGAGCGCGCATGTGCGCCGACCTGCCGTACGAGTTGCCCTGACCGGCGTAGTTTTGAAGGGTCTGCTGGAGGAGCGGGTCCATCTCGCCCTGGTCGACCAGCATGCGGCGCATGTCGACGATCGTCGGCACGTGCTCGATCCCGACCGGACAGGCCTCGACGCAGGCCATACACGTGGTGCACGACCACAGGGCGTCGTCAGCGATCAGCCGCTCGTCGCCGTTGCGCGAACCTCGCTGCGCGCCCCGGTTGTGGTAAAGCCGGTCACGAATGTCGAGCTCGAGCTCGCGGGGCGCGAGTGGCGTGCCAGTGGCGGCCGCCGGACAGACGGCGGTGCACCGTCCACACTCGGTACAGGTGAATGCGTCGAGTACCTGCTTCCAGCTCAGGTCGGCCAGTGACGCGACGCCGATCGCGCCCTCGCGCGGCGGCTCGAGCGCGGCTACCGACGCCGCCGGTACTTGGGTGATCGCCAGCGGTCGCGAAACCGACGGTGGCGGCAGCTTGCCGAAGAACAAGTTCGGGATCGCGGTGATGATGTGGAAGTGCTTGGACAGCGGCAGGAAGTTCAGGAAGATCAGGACCGTCAGGCAGTGCACCCACCAGCCGACCTCGCTGACCGTCTTCGCGGTCGACGGACTCAACCCGCCGAGCGCCGCGGCGACGGCCGCCGTCACCGGGGCGAAATCGCGCTCGTTGCCGCGGATGTCGTAGGCGACCAGGTGGCCGGCGTCATAGAGCATCGCGCCGACCATGATCAGCAAGATGAACACCAGAATAAGGGTGCCCTCCCAGTGGGGAGCGTCGTGGTAGCGCCGCTCGGCGGGCAGCGTGCCGAACAGCCGCTGGGTATGCGCGATCACCCGCCGGTAGAGCATGTAGAGGACGCCGACTATGACCAGTGCCTCGAACGCGTCACGGACGACGAAGAACACCGGCCCGAGCGGATCTGACGGCGCCAGTCCCGGGATGTTCCAGCTCGAGGCCAGCCCACGGCCGAACAGGGTGATCACCTGGAGCATCAGGACGAGGAAGCCCCAGAAGATGAGCGCGTGCATGATCCCCGCCGGCTGCTCGCCGCGCAGGAACTTCGCCTGGCCGAGGCCGTAGACGACGGCGCGCTTGACGCGCGCGCCAAGGTGGTCAACCCGGCCGGCCGGACGGGCAGCCAGGAGGAGTCGTGCCCTCATCCCGATAAGCGCTACGAACGTCGCGATCGCGACGCCCGCCAAGATCGGAAACACAACGGGGCTCATAGCTCGCCTCCGCTGACGACGGACATATTGCGGCCAGTTGACCTAACCGGAGTGTGTACGGTCCCGCGCTTCTCCGACATCCGCCGCGAGGACCGAACCCGATTGCGGTCATTGCTCACGCCGATTGCGGAGTTATGCGGACGACCCGGCCCCGCGCCCGCCGACGAGCGCCTCGACGCCGCTCGCCCAAACGAGCAGCCGACTGTCGTCCCCGGGTCGGGCGATGAACTGGATCCCGCAGCCCTTCACCTCTCCGACACCACACGGGAGAGTGACTGCCGGACAGCCGAACGCGTTCCAAGGCCGAGTGAACGCACTCGCGACACTGACCGGGGCGGGATCGCCCAGCGTGGGCGGCAGCACAGGCACGGTCGGGAGGGCGAGTAAGTCGATCTCGACGAACAGCGATTCTGCGCGTCGACGCGCTGCTGCCAGCGCGTCGCAGGCGCGGATGTAATCGCCAACGGTCAGGCTGCGGCCGTACTCGACCCCGGCGCGGACGTCGGGGTGCACGAGGTCCCGCGGTTCTGCGTCGACAACGTCACCCCACCGCGCGGCCAGATTGGCCGCGAACACCGTGCCGATGCCTCGGATGGGTGGGGGCGCACCCACCTCACGGAGCGCATAGCCCGCGCTGGCCAGGGCTCCGAGAGCGCTCTTCCAAGCGGCCAGGACGGTCGGATCGCAGTCAGTGCCCGCGATAAGTGCTGCGGGAATCCCCACGCGGAGCGCTGCCGTCTGCACTGGCCGCTGATGTCCAGCCGACAAGGCGGCCAAGGCGAGACGACAATCATCGACACGCCGGGTGATCAGGCCGGCGGTGTCAAGGCAGGGTGCGAGGGGCGCGCAGCCGTCGAGAGCGATCCCGCCGAAACTCGGCTTGAACCCCACGACGCCGCACCATGCCGCCGGTACTCGCACCGACCCCGCGGAGTCGACCCCCAGCGCAAGCGGCACAATGCCCGCCGCGACGGACGCGGCCGCACCGCCAGACGATCCCCCTGGACTGCGACCAAGCAGCGCGGGGTTGTCGCATCGCGGGTAGCCGGGTGCCTGTCCGGTCATGGTCCACGCGAGCTGATCCATCGCCGTGGTGCCGATGACAATCGCACCCGCGTCGCGGAGCTTCGCCACCGCCGCCGCGTCACGATCGCTGACGACGACGCGCGTGAGGCCGAGGTGCTGCGCTAGCCCGCTCACGGCAAAGGCGTCCTTCACGGCGACGAGGACACCATCAAGCATGCGCACACCGTTTCCCTCGCGGAGCCGACGGAGGACCGCCTCCGAGTCTCGCCGGGCTCCAGTGCCGGCGATCTCCCAGAAGATTCCAGAAGCTGTGCCGGCGGCAGACAGGGCCGCCTCGGTGAGCCGACGCGGGTCGTGCGTCACGGAGCGCCGCCAGCCTGCGTCTCGCGAATGCCCTCACGATCAGCGTCGAGGGCAGCGACGATGCCGACAGCGAGCGCGGTGCCGGACGTGGAGCCCACCGACCGCAGTCCGGCCAGCGCGACCGCAACGTCGCCCTGTCCACAGAGCGCGGCCAGAAATTCAGCGGCCTGGGGCACAACTTGCCCGGCCGCCGCGCATGAGAGCAGCGCGGCCGAGAGTGACGTCGTGGCCCGGCGCGCGGCGGCCAGAATCTCGGGCACGGCGTGAAGCCCAGTCTCGGGTCGGAGGAGCGCACACGCACCGAGAGCGCCCGCGACGACGTCGTCGCCCGCTGGGGTCAGGCCCGGCCCTTCACCGAGTAGCCCGCACGCCGGCCGCGCTTCGCCCGCGACGAGGGCCATCACCGCCGTCCGGGCGTGATCGGTGTCCACGCCGGTCTCGGCTGCGGATAGCGCCGACAGCACACGGGAAGCGGAGATGACCCGGCTGGGGTTCGCGGCGGTGAGGCTCTGGGGGCGGGGGTCGAACCAGCGCGCCGGGACCCAGACGCCGTCACTCACCGACAATGCGCCCTCTCCGACGACGACAGCCGGTTCGACGGCTATCGCCGGCAGCGTTCCGGCCACGATCATGCCGAGCGGCAGCCTGACCGAGGTTGGGGGAAGCAGCGCAACGACGGCGGGGGCGTCGTCCAAGTCAAAGCGTAGATAGATAGCCGCGTCCGAGGCGCCGAGCAGCCGGCCGGTCCGACGCCTGCCGAGGAGGAGAGGGGCCAGCGCGATGCTCGCCGCGGTCGGCCAGGGAGGGGCAGAGATCGGCGATGTGAGTCGAGTGTGTGTCACCTACGTCTTATTACTGACCCGATTGCGTATTTTCGACCAGGTATTGAGTACTTGCACCGGACGCCGTGTCATATCCGAGGGGTTAGTTTCGGTCGAGATTAGCTGACACCTTTCCAAAAAGGAGGGCCGGACGATGGTGCTCTGGAAAGTGCATGGGGACGGTAAGCACGTTCCCCCCACCGAAGTTGTCGCGCCGGAGGAGCGACTGGCGTGGCCACAGACCATTGGCCTGGGCGCCCAGCACGTGCTGGCAATGTTCGGGGCGACGTTCATCGTGCCGGTCCTGATCGGATTCCCGCCGAACACGACGATCTTCTTCTCCGGCATCGGGACGATGATCTTCCTGATCATCACGATCGGGCGTGGCCAGCGTCTCGGCCTCCCGAGCTACCTGGGGAGCAGCTTCGCTTTCATCGCCCCGGTGATCGCCGCCAAGGCCCACGGCGGGATACCCGCCGCCCTTGCGGGAATCTGTATCGC
>Ga0335073_10011961_pt1 | contig 12198 bp, 11 predicted proteins | sample Lox_Sample_22_FD_207093 | JGI IMG/M metagenome (GOLD analysis project Ga0335073, IMG submission 207093) | Soil microbial communities from Loxahatchee National Wildlife Refuge, Florida, United States - Lox_Sample_2.2 | ecosystem: Environmental > Terrestrial > Soil > Wetlands | place: USA... | reverse complement strand
ACGAGAACACCGTCGGCCGCTCGGAACCGGATACCTTGTGGCCCTATTACGCCCCTCCGGGCGGCATGCTGCCGGGTGCGCCTGGCACGCCAGGCGATCCCCTGGCGGTCGCGCAGCCCGTCACCGTCGACTCCGTCCCCGATGTGGTGCCCGGCGAGGAAGAGGTGTACGCCGGTGACCATGTGCACGCGACGGACGGCGACATCGGGCACGTGCTGGGATTCGTGGTCGAGGCCGGCACCGGCCAGGTGACCTCGGTGCTGCTGCGCGAGGGGCATCTGTTCGGCCGCAGGACGGTGCTTATCCCGCGGTCCGCCGTAGCGGACGTCAACTGGGACGGATTCCGGCTATCCATCACCAAGGAACAGGTGCGGCACCTGCCGCCCGCGGACGTTTCCTGACAGTCACTGCCTGCCCACCGGGGCGGTTGACAGCCGGGAACCTCGGGATGTACCGCTGGAAGATGGCCATCGAGTTGAACCACACCATCGTCCCCGCCCGCGACCCGCAGGCATCGGCGCAGTTCCTCGCCGGCATCCTCGGCCTGTCCGTCGATCCGCCGGTGGCGCACTTCACCCCGGTCACGCTGGCCAATGGGGTCAGCCTGGATTACGACCACTACGAGAAGGTCGATAAGCACCATTACGCGTTCCAGCTCAGCGACGAGGAATTCGAGGCGGCTTTCGGCCGGATCAGGGACGGCGGCATCACCTACTACGCCGACCCCGGCTGCCGCCAGCCCGGCCAGGTCTACAGCAACCCGAACGGGCGCCGCGGCACGTACTTCCGTGACCCGGACGGGCACCTGATGGAGATCCTCACCCCGATCTCCGCAGGGTAGGCATAAGCGCGGCCGGCTTACAGGCCGGCGGCGATCTCGGCCAGCGCGGGCAGCGCGTCGTCGGCGGCGACGAGATAGGACAGGCCGTAGCGGTCGCGCCGCTCGAGCAGGTCGCCGCGGATCTGCTCCGGGCTGCCGATGAAGATCGTCGGCATCTGCCAGACCGTCTCGGCGTCGATTCCGGTCCAGCCGCGCCGCGCGATCAGGTCTTCGGTCGCGGCCAGCCGCCTGCTGGTCACGACGAATGTGCCGAACGCGCTGATCTCCAGGTCCGCGAACCGGTCGCCGGCCGCGTCCCGCAGCACGCCGATCTTGACGGCGAACGCCGCGGGCAGCCGGTCGGCTGGATCGTCGCTGTCGGACGAGTCCCTGATCGGCGCGGGCAGCACGCCGACGATGTCCGCGTGCCTCGCGGCGAGCCGCAGCATGCGCGGGCCGCCGGCGCCGACCAGCAGCCGCGGCGCGCCGGACCTGGGCATCGGCAGCACGTCGAGGTCGAGCCCGTCGATCTGGTAGAACTCGCTCGAGTGCCGGACCGGCGTCCCGGCCAGCAGGTCCCTGATGATGCCGACCGATTCGTCCAGCCGCGTGATGCGCCGGCCGGCCGTGTCGAACGCGAGACCTGCCGCCTCGTACTCGGGCTGGTACCAGCCGGCCCCGATGCCGAGCTCGAACCGGCCGCCGGACAGCAGGTGCAGGCTGGCCGCCTCGTGCGCCACGATAGCCGGGTGCCGGAAGTCGTTCGACAGCACGATGGTGCCTACCCGCAGCCGGGTGGTCACCGCGGCCGCGGCGGCCAGGCCGCTGAACGGCGCGAGCTGCTGCCCGAACGCGCCGGCCGAGAAATGGTCCCGCAGGAGCAGCGTGCCGATCCCGCTGTCCTCGGCCCGGCGGGCGAAGTCCAGCCACTCCCGGCCGTCGGCCACCGACTCCCGCACCACCCCGAACCGCAACTCTGCCATGTCACGGACGCTACCCCGGCAGCTCGCCCGGCGGGCGGCCGCCGAACGCGAGGTCCGGAACCCGCGATACCCCTGCTAGCGTCTGGCTGATGAGCGCGCTGCTAGTCGCCGGCACCACGTCGGACGCCGGGAAGAGCGTCGTCACGACCGGCCTGTGCCGGGCGTTCGCCCGCCGCGGGGTGCGGGTGGCGCCGTACAAGGCCCAGAACATGTCCAACAACTCGATGGTGTGTGCCGCCGCTGACGGCACCGCCGCGGAGATCGGCCGCGCCCAGTGGGTGCAGGCGCTGGCCGCGCGGGTCACGCCAGAGCCAGCGATGAACCCGGTGCTGCTCAAGCCGGGCAGTGACCGGCGCAGCCACGTCGTGCTGATGGGCCGCCCCGGCGGCACGGTCGACGCGGGCGACTGGGAGGCGGGCCGGCGGCACCTCGCCGCGGCCGCGCACGCCGCGTTCGATGACCTCGCCGCGCGCTATGACGTCATCGTCGCGGAAGGCGCGGGCAGCCCGGCCGAGATCAACCTGCGCGCGGGCGACTACGTGAACATGGGGCTGGCGCGGCACGCCGGGCTGCCCGCGGTGGTCGTCGGGGATATCGACCGCGGCGGGGTGTTCGCGGCGCTGTTCGGTACCGTCGCGCTGCTGGAGCCGGCGGATCAGGCACTGATGGCCGGCTTCGTCGTGAACAAGTTCCGTGGTGACCTGGGCCTGCTCGCGCCGGGGCTGGCGATGATCGAGCGGATGACCGGGCGGCGCGTGTACGGCGTGCTGCCCTGGCACGCCGGCCTCTGGCTCGACTCGGAGGACGCCCTCGACCTGGACGGACGCCGCGCGAGCCCGGCGGCCGGCGCGCGCCGGGTCGCGGTCGTCCGGCTGCCGCGGATCAGCAACTTCACCGACCTGGACGCGCTCGGCCTCGAGCCCGCGCTCGACGTCGTGTTCGTGTCCGCGCCGCGCGACGTCGCCGACGCCGACCTGATCGTGCTGCCTGGCACCCGCGCCACCCTCGCCGATCTGGCCTGGCTGCGGGCCCGCGGTATCGACAGGGCGGTCATCGAGCACGCGCGGCGCGGCAAGCCGGTGCTGGGCATCTGCGGCGGCTGCCAGCTGCTCGGCGGTGTCATCGCCGACCCCGAGGGCGTCGAGGGCGCGCCGGGAGCGACGGCGGAGGGGCTCGGGCTGCTCGACCTGGCCACCACCTTCCGCCCCGAGAAGACGCTGCGCCTGCACGAGCCAGCCGGCTACGAGATCCACCACGGCCGCGTCGCCGGCGAGACCCGCTCGGGCGCCGTCACGGGCACGATGGTGCACGGCAGCCTGGAGGACGACGGCACCCGGGCGGCCTACCTGGCCGAGACGCTCGGCGTGGCCTCCGCCGTGTCGTTCCCCGCGGCCCGGGAACGGCGCCTCGACCTGCTCGGCGACCTAGTGGAGGAGCATCTCAACGTGGACGAACTGCTCGACCTCGCCCGCGGCGGCGCACCACGGGGCCTGCCCGTCCTGCCGCCGGCCGGCGATCCTCAGGCCGCCTCGGCCTGGAGGACCTCGACGACCGGCTGACGAGCGCCCATCCGCGCCGGGATGACGGTGAGCGCGGCCATCACGAGCAGGGCCCCGAGCACCGCGCCGGCTAGCCAGGGCGCGGGCGGCAGGCTGGCGTTCTTGACCAGCACGTCGAACAGCGCGAGGCCGAGCGGAACGCCGGCGATGGCACCAGGCAGTGCCGAGAGCACCTGCGCGACAACCAGCCCCGAGCCGACCTGCGGCACCTGTGCGCCGAGCGCGCGCAGCAGCGCCGTGGCGCGCCGCGCGTCGATGACGGTTGCCCAGGTGGTGAAGATCGCGTTCAGCGCGGCGAGGACGAGAAGCATGATCGTGACCACCGTGAGCATCTGCTCGTCGCGCGTGACAACGGGATCGGACAGCCCGCCGGCGGTCAGCGACTCGGACGCCGCGGCGGCGAGCCTGCTGTTGACGGTGGCGTGGAAGGAGAGCACGACCACGATGCCCGCGACCGTGACGGCGACGTTCGCCGCGCTGAGCAGCGCGCGGCGCGGCCGCCGGGCGACAAGCCTGAGCCCGAACAGCACCGGGACGGGCAGGCCGGCGGAGATCTTGATCAGCGCGCCGCGGCGGCGCGGCGGGCGTGCCACGTCGTTGATCGCGGCGACCGTGCTGGTGCGCGCGGCGCGGATGGCGGGCGCGAGCGTTGCCGCGAGAGCCACGACGAGCGCCAGCCCCACGACCTCGACCGCGGTACCCGCCGTCAGCGACGGCGCGCCAGGCGCGCCGACCAGGGCGGCGCCAGGGTTGGTGAGCAGCGGTGCCGCGAGCGCGCCGGCGGCAATCCCGATCACGGCCGCGAGCAGCGCCAGCACGAGGTTCTCGGCGAGGAACATCGCCGCCACCATCCCCGGCGTGCTGCCGACCGCCTTCAGCAGCCCGACGCGGCGCGCGTACTCCGACAGCCGCCGTCCGACGAGCACCGTCACGCTCGCGATCGCGATCAGCGCGAGCAGCAGCGCGCCCGGCTCGAGCACCGACTGCGCGTCCTGGACGAGCAGCGCGTCCGCGGCCGCGATCCCGTCCCACGTCGAGAACTGCGGGCCGAGGTACGGCGCCTGGAAGCCAGGCGTACTGCTGGGCCCCGGGGGAGGAACGAACCGCTGGCTAGCGAACGCGTCCGCGTCCGCCGGGCTGGTGAGCTTCAGGTTGAGCACGTAGGTGGCGGTCAGCGGGTTCGCCTTCGACGCCAGCCCGAGCGCACCGGCCTCGGTCATCCAGATCAGCCCGACGTTCCGGAAGTCGCCGCCGGGAACGGTGGACCACGGCGGGCACGAGCTGGCCGTGAAGTAGCAGAGGTTCGGGTACGGCGGCTGGGCCGCGGTCACCGCGATCCCGGCGACGGTGAAGCGCTGGCCGTTCAGGGTCACCACGTCGCCGACCCCGGTGCCGAGCGCCTCGGCGAACGTGCGCTCCAGCACCACGCCGCCGGGCCGCACCCAGCTCCCGGCCGTCACATCCGGCTGGTCGACGGCGGCCGGCGCCTGGCTGCGTCCCTGGGCGAAGGCCCCGGCGGTGCGGCCGTCGAACCCGATGACCGCGGCGGCGACCGGATAGGGTCCGCTGGAACTCGCGACCCCCGGCGCGTGCACCAGCGACTTCGCCTGCGCGGGCGAGGTCAGGTACGCCACGACGTCGGGCCCGTCGGTCGCGGTCTTGGTCGCGGCGTAGGGCTGGCTGGTCACGCCGTTCATGGACAGCGCCATCGTGAGCGTGGCGGCCGCCGCGGAGATCGCGACGACGAGCAGGATGGCCTGCGCCGCGTGGTGCCGGAGGTCGCGCACCGCGAGGCGGTAGACGAGCAGTGCCCTGCCCATCACGATTCCTCCAGTCTCAGGAGGTCGGCAACGCTGCGCATGCCGCCGCCGGTGAGCCTCGTCTCGTCCACGAGCGCCCCGTCGCGCATCGACACGAGCCGGTCCGCGGTGGCGGCGACCCGCTCGTCGTGGGTGACGATGACTAGCGTCAGCCCGGAGGCGTGCAGGTGCTCGAAGAGCCGCAGCACATCAAGCGTCGCCGCGCTATCCAGGTTGCCGGTCGGCTCGTCCGCCAGCACGACGACCGGATCGTTGACCAGCGCCCTGGCGATGGCGACCCGCTGCCGCTGGCCTCCGGACAGCGCCGACGGAAGGTGGTCAGCGCGGTCGGTGAGGCCCACCCGGTCGAGCAGCGCCAGCGCCCGGCGGCGCGCCTGCCGGGCCGTGCTTCCGGCCAGCAGCGCGGGCAGCTCGACGTTCTCCCTGGCCGTGAGCTCGTCCATCAGGTGGAACGCCTGAAAGACGAAGCCGATCTCGCGGCGGCGCAGGCCGGCGAGCGCTCGCTCGCTGAGCTGGTCGGTGCGCGTGTCGTTCAGCCACAGCTCGCCGGCCGACGGCCGGTCGAGGCCGCCGAGCAGGTGCAGCAGCGTCGACTTCCCGCATCCGCTCGGCCCCATCACCGCCAGGGTCTCGCCGGGGGCGACATCCATGTCGACCTCGTCGACGGCGCGCACGAGCCCCTCACCCTTGCCATAGTCCTTGCGCAGCCCGCGAGTGCGAAGCAGCGCCGTTCCCGAGCCGCTCATCTCTTTCTCCCTCGGAGGGTCCAGTTCGCCTCGCAGGCCTCCAGCCAGCGGAGGTCGGCTTGCAGCCGGAGCACGATGCCTTCGAGCAGCAGCGCCGCGTCGGAGCCGTCAGGGACCGCCATCTCGGCACGCTGCGCGGCCCGCAGCCGCCGCAGCAGCTCGTGGCGCTGCGCGTCGACGATGCTGATCGGGTCCGCGAGTCCGGCGGCGGCCGCCGCGATCAGCTTGAGGTGGAACTCGGCGAGGTCGGGCCGCGGCCAGCTCACCTCGGCAAGCCATTCCGCGACGCGCTGCTGGCCCGCCGCGGTGAGCACGTAGACCTTGCGGTCCCGGTCCGCGGTCCCCGCCGCCGCCCCCGTTGTCTCGTCGACGGCGACGAGACCCGCCTTCTCCAGCCGGCCGAGCGTGACGTAGACCTGCCCGGCGTTCAGCGCCTCGCCGAGCGGGCCGAGCGCGTCGTTCATCCTGGCGCGCAGCTGGTAGCCCTGCGAGGGCTCCTTCGCCAGCATCGCCAGAACGACTTCCTGCTGCATCACGCCTCCGTATAACGGTTATACGAGAGGAACATAACGGTTATACGTGACCGCGTCAACGTCGAAAATGAGCCGAACGATGCAGGGTGCCGAACCCTGCCGCGGCGAGCACCGCCGCGGCAGGGAAGGGCCTTACCTACCGTTGGGTATGTCGGCCAGCGCGGGCAGTGCCGCGTCCTGCTGTCCGGCGGGGCTCGCGCCAGCGGCGGACTGCGGGCGCAGCACGGTCGCCGCGACCCCGGCCGCCGCGACCACCAGGCCGCAGGCGATCCAGAACGCCAGGTGGTAGCCGTCGGTCAGCGCGGCCGCGGCCGGGCGGTGCTGGGCGAGCAGCGCGGACGTCCGCGACGCGGAGACCGTGGCCAGCACCGCGAGCCCCAGCGCGCCGCCGACCTGGGCGGTCGCGTTCACCAGGCCGGAGGCCAGGCCCGCGTCCTGCGGGGTGGCGCTGGACATGGCCAGCGCCATCAGGGCGGGGAAGCACAGGCCTGCGCCGGTGCCGATCAGGACCGCGACAGGGAAGACGTGGCTGAGGTACCCGCCGCCGCTCGCCGGGGCGCTGGCGAACAGGGCCAGCCCGGCGGCGATCAGTCCGAGGCCGGCGAGCATCGGCGTGCGGGTGCCGAAGCGCATGACCAGCCGGTCGGTGTAGCGCACCGACAGGGTGCCCATCACGACGGCGACGGGCAGGAAGGCCAGCCCGATCTGGAGTGGGTCATAGCCGAGGATCCGGCGCAGGTACAGCGAGCCGAGGAAGAACATGCCGAACATGCCGGCGGTACCAAGCACCTGGACTAGGTTCGCGCCGGTCACGTTGCGGTTGGCGAAGATCCGCAGCGGCATGAGCGGGTTGCGCGCCGTGTGCTGCCTGATGAGGAAGCCGGCGAGCAGCGCGAGCGAGCCGGCGGCGAAGCCCAGCGTCCTGGCGGCCAGCCAGCCGTCCTGGGCTGCGGGGCCGACGATCGTGAAGACGCCGAGCATCATCGCACCCGTGATCAGGAGCGCGCCCGCCACGTCGGCGCCGGCCCGCAGCCCGGCGCCCCGGTCGGCCGTGATCAGCCGGCGGGCGGCGATGATGGTGGCCACGCCGATCGGCAGGTTGACGAAGAAGATCCAGTGCCAGTTGAGGAACTGGGTGAGGATTCCGCCGGCCAGCAGTCCCACCGCGGCGCCCGCGGACGCGACGAAGGCGAACACGCCGATCGCCTTGGCCTGCTCCCGCGGGTCGGCGAACATCGTCACGATCATGCCGAGGATGACGGCTGAGGTGAGCGCGCCGCCAATGCCCTGCAGGAACCGGGCGGCGACCAGCGTTTCCTGGTTCGCCGCGAAACCGCACAGCAGCGAGGCGACGGTGAAGACGCCGAGGCCCGCCACGAAAACGTTCCGGCGGCCAGCCAGGTCACCAAGCCGCCCGGCCAGCAGCAGCAAGCCAGCGAACGCGATCAGGTACGCGTTGACCACCCAGGCCAGGCTCGATTGGGAGAAACCCAGATCGGCCTGAATGGATGGCAGCGCCACGTTCACGATCGTCATGTCCAAGACGATCATCAGCATCCCGGTGCACAGCACTCCGAGGGCCACCCAGCGAGAACGGTCTTCCATGGTTGTTCCTCTCCTCGACTTATCCGCCCACCAGTACGTCGAACCAGAAGGGCCCGATTTCGACACGGGCCCTCGGATTCTCTTCTGCCAGCTGTACCGATGGACTGGCTGAGGAGCCGAAACTCAGCGCTGCGCGGAGACGAAGTGACGAGTGGCGGCGAACAGCGCGGTGACCAGCGCGGCCGCGGCACCGACCCGCCGGGCGAGCCGGACGGCCCGGGTGATGTCGGCCGGGGCCGCGGCGCGGCCGTCACCGAGGACGGCGCGGTGCTCGACGCGCCCGCCGTAGGTGTTGGTGCCGCCGAGCCGGATGCCGAGCGCACCCGCGAACGCGGCCTCCGCCACGCCCGCGTTAGGGCTGGGATGGCGGCGCGCGTCGCGCCGCCAGGCGGTCAGCGTCTCGCGCGCCGCTGCCGGGTCGCACACGGCGGTGAGCGCTCCCGTGAGCCGCGAGCCCGGGAGGTTCAGCACGTCGTCGAGGCGGGCGGCGGCCCAGCCGAACCGCTCGTAGCGCGCGCTGTGGTGGCCGGTCATCGCGTCGAGCGTGTTGGCGGCCCGGTAGGCGAGCAGACCTGGCACGCCGGCGACGGCGCCCCAGGTCAGTGGCGCCACCACCGCGTCGGAGCTGTTCTCGGCGACGGACTCGACGACGGCGCGGGCTAGCTCGCTTGCTGAGAGCGCCGCGGTGTCCCTGCCGACCAGGTGCGTGAGCCGCTGCCGCGCCGCGGACAGGTCAGGCTCGTCGAGGTGGCGGTGTACCGCCAGCGCCTCACGCTCGAGCGAGCGCCCGCCGAGCACCGCCCACGTGGCTACCGCGGTAACCGCGGCGCGCAGCAGCGGCCGCCGGCTGGTGAGCCGTTCCGCCGCTCCGCCGAGGGCCGCCGCGCCGCCGACGAGGACCGCGACGTGCAGCACGCCGCGCGCCCGTCGGTCGGCGTATATCCGGCGCTCCAGGGCGGCCGCGAGCGTCCCGAAGCCGGCGACCGGATGCCAGCGCGGCGGATCGCCGAGGAGCCGGTCGGCGGCGAACCCCGCGGCGAGGCCCGCCGCCCGCGCGAGGTCAGGCGAGAGCTCAGGCACGGAGCCCGGCGCGAACGGTGTCGAGCGCCGCGAGCAGCCGGCCGGCCTGCTCCGGAGGCCGGGCGGCGATGCGGACCCATGAGTCGTCGAGCCCCGGGAAGGTGCCGCCCCGGCGGACCGCCACGCCTTCCCGGCGCAGCGCGGCGTGCACGCCGGCGCCAACCTGCGCCAGCACGAACGGCGCCGCGGACACCGGGAACGGCACGCCGCGGTCCCGCAAGCCCGCCTCGAGGTGCTCGCGCCAGGCGGCGAGTTCCCTGGCGCGCCGCACGGATTCGTCCGCGGCGCCCGCGATCGCGACCATCGCCGCGATGGCGGGCGACGAGACCGACCACGGCGTCTGCAGCGCCGCCAGGCCGGCGATCACCGCGGGCTCGCCGATCGCGTACCCGGCCCGGATGCCGGGAATCGACCAGTGCTTGGTGAGGCTGCGCAGGACGAGCACGCCGGGCTCTCCCGCGAGTGCCTCAGGCTCGCCGGGCACCGCGTCGAGAAACGCCTCGTCCACGACGACGAGCCGGCCGGGCCTGACCAACGAGCTGATCGCGGCCGCGGGATGCAGCACGCCGGTTGGGTTGACCGGGTTCCCCACGACCACGAGGTCGGCGTCGCCGGGCACAGCGGCCAGGTCCAGTCGGAAGCCGTCCCCGGCCCGGCCCAGCACCACGGTGACGTGGTGCCCCGCGGCTTCCAGCGCGGCGTGCGGCTCGGTGAACTGCGGGTGCACCAGCACCGGACGGCGCCACGGCCGCAGCCGTGCCATCAGCGTGAATGCCTCGGCCGCGCCTGCGGTCGGCAGCACCTCGTCCGGCGCGCGGCCGTGCCGGGCAGCGAGCGCGGTGCGGGCGGGCGCGACGTCCGGGTACGCGGACGACGCGGCGATGCCATCTATGAGCGCGGCCTCCAGCCACGCGGGCCGCGGGCCCGCGTACACATTGACCGCGAAGTCGAGCAGGCCGGGGCCGGTCTCGGTGTCACCGTGATGGTGCAGGTCCACCCGCGAAGACTATGCGGCGCCAGAGCCGCCACCGGGCAGCGGCGGCAGGTAGAAGGCGGTGGTCGCGGCCGCAGCCGCGGCCGCTTCCTGCTGCGGCGTGCCGGCCTCGCGGGCCGCCACGCCCCAGGCCTCGCTGCTGCGGGTGATGAACTCCCGCGCATCCGGGTTCATGGCCCAGGCCGCCGGATCGTCCGGGCGGTCCCGGCCGGTGCTCAGGTACAGGAACAGGCCGAGCAGCCCCAGGTCCCAGCCGACGCCCACCGCGCCCGGTCCGTACATGGTCCAGAACTGCGGGTCGACGACCGCGGTGTGCGCGAGCTCGAGCATGGTGTCCGCGCCGTCGCCAGGTGTCAGCTGGACCTCTACTTCCGAGGTCGGCCCCTCGCCCATGACCCAGGTCACCCGTAGCAGCCGGGGCGGCTCGCAGGCCAGGATCTCGCCGCCTGCGTTGCCCTCGAGCTGGTATTTGCCGCCCAGCCGCAGGTCGCCGGTGACCGGCATGAACCAGCGGCCGATCCGTTCCGCGGTGGTGCAGGCGTCCCACACGTCCTCGATCGGGGCCGGGTAGGCGCGCCGCACCACGACCGTGCGGGCCACGGTGCCGCTATCTCCGGCGCCACCGCCCCCGGTGCGGACCGCGCGGTGCGCCTGGCTGATCTGGTCGATGATCTCGCTCATGCTTCCTCCGTCTCCCGTTGCCGTGCGTGCTTCCCCCGGGCCAGCTCGGTGGCCAGCGCGTCCAGCCGCTGTTCCCAGAACTGGCGGAACTGGCCCAGCCACTCGTCGACCTGGCGCAGCGGCGCGATGTCCACCGCGTACAGCCGCCGGGCGCCCGCCGCCCTGACCGTGGCGAAGCCGCTGTCCCGCAGCACCCGCAGGTGCGCGGACACCGCCGGCTGCGAGATGCCGAACTCGGCCTGGATGACCGTGGTCAGCTCGCCGGACGTCCGCTCGCCGTCGGCGAGCAGCTCCAGGATGCGCCTCCGGACCGGATCGCCGAGAACGTCGAACGCGTGCACTCCGCGATCGTATCAGCTACGTCTTATATAAGGCCAGTCTGATATCAATGCGAGTCGCGCCCCACCTCATGACCGCTGGCACCCACGAGGAAGTCAAGGTCCGCACCGGTGTCGGCCTGCAGGACGTGGTCGGTGTAGAGCCGGGTCCAGCCGCGGCTCGCTGCCGGCGGCGGGGCAGTCCACTCCGCGCGGCGGCGCGCGAGCTCCTCGTCGGGCACCTCGAGCGTGAGCGCGCGGGACGGCACGTCGAGCGTGATCCAGTCACCGGTGCGGACCAGCGCCAGCGCCCCGCCGGCCGCGGCCTCCGGCGTCACGTGCAGCACGACCGTGCCGTACGCGGTGCCGGACATCCGGCCGTCGCAGATCCGCACCATGTCCCTGACGCCGCGGTTCAGCAGCTTCTTCGGCAGCGGCACGTTGGAGACCTCGGGCATGCCGGGGTAGCCCTTCGGTCCGCAGTAGCGGATGACCAGCACGGTGTTCTCGTCGGCGTCAAGGTCCTCATCGCCGACGACCGCATAGTAGGCCTCCTGGGAGTCGAAGACCAGCGCGCGACCGCGATGCTTGAGCAGGTGCGGAGAGGCGGCGGACTGCTTGATCACCGCGCCGTCCGGCGCGAGGTTGCCGCGCAGCACCGCGGTGCCGGTGCCCTGCGGCTTGAACGGCGCGTCCATCGCGAAGATCACGTCGCGGTTCCAGCACGGCGCCTCGGCCACGTTCTCCGCCACCGTGCGGCCGGTGACGGTGATCGCGCCGCCGTGCAGCAACCCGCCGAGCTCGCGCATCACCGCGGGCAGCCCGCCGGCATAGCAGAAGTCCTCCATCAGGTACTGCCCGCTCGGCTGCAGGTTCACCAGCGTGGGCACGTCGGCGGCGAGCGTGTCGAAGTCGTCCAGGCTGAGCGGGACGCCGAGGCGGCCGGCGATCGCCAGCAGGTGGATCACCGCGTTGGTGGACCCGCCGATCGCGGCGTTGACCCTGATCGCATTCTCGAACGCCTCGCGGGTCATGATCGCCGACGGCGTCAGGTCGCTGT
>Ga0335073_10011958_pt1 | contig 12200 bp, 11 predicted proteins | sample Lox_Sample_22_FD_207093 | JGI IMG/M metagenome (GOLD analysis project Ga0335073, IMG submission 207093) | Soil microbial communities from Loxahatchee National Wildlife Refuge, Florida, United States - Lox_Sample_2.2 | ecosystem: Environmental > Terrestrial > Soil > Wetlands | place: USA... | reverse complement strand
CCCGAAGTCCCCGCGCCGTTCAGCGGCAGGGTCCGCCCCAGCACCTGCGGGTGGACCCGGCCGACCGCCTCGAACAGGCGCAGGTGCGGGCCGCGCAGGCCGTTCTCCTCCGCGATCGCGATCAGCACCGGCGTGCGCGGGTCGGTGACCTTGTGCACCGGGTGGCCGAGCCCGGGGATCAGCCGCCCCGCCTCGCGGGCCCGCCGCACCGCGGCCAGCGCGACCGCATCCCAGCCGGCGTCGTCCATTTCTGCCCCACCCGCCGCGCCCTCGGCCTCGGCCAGCGCGTCGGCGAGAAACCGGCCGGTGTCCTCGGTCACGCCCAGAAACCGCGACCCGCCGCCGAGCAAGCCGGCCGCGAGCGCGCCCTGCACCGAGTCGGGTGCGCTCAGGTACGTCAGCCGGGCCGCGATCGCGGTCGGCGTGAAGCCGTGGTCGGCCAGCGCCACGAGCACCGCCTCGAACACCGCGACCTGCCCCGGCGTGGGCCTGCGCTGTGTCACCAGCCACAGCGCGAGCTCGCCGAACGAGACCTTGCCCATCAGGTCGGCGGCCAGGTCCCGGCCGAGGAGGGTGATCGTGTCGGCGTCGGAGGTGCCCAGCGACGTCGGGTAGCGCGGCGACTCGGTCATCCCGCGGTTTCCTCCTCACGCGGCTCCGGCGGTTCCGGCGGTTCCGGCGGCGAGGATGCCAGCCAGCGGCGTATCTCCTCCCCGTGCTCGTCGAGCGCGGGCGGCGGGAGCGTGTACCGCGGCGGCGTCGCCGAGAACCGCAGCGGGTTCCTGATCGTCGGCATCCCGGCTTCCCCCTCACCGGCCACGACCACCGGCTCGAGCCCGATCTCCTCGGCAAAGGCGATGCCACGGTCGACCGTGTTGATCGGGCCGCACGGCACGCCGGCCGCGATCAGCTCGCGGAACCACTCGGCCGCCGGGCGCTGCTTGAGCCGCTCGACGAGCAGCGGGCGCAGCTCGTCCCGGCTGGCGCTGCGGTCGCGGGCCTTCGCGAAGCGGGGGTCGTCGGCGAGCTCGGGCGCGCCGAGCACGTCACACAGCTTGCGGAACTGCGTGTCGTTGCCCGCCGTGATGATCATGTCCCCGTCGCCGGTGGCCAGCGGCTCGTACGGGAACAGGCTGGGATGGGAGTTGCCCATGCGGAACGGGACCACGCCGCCGGCCGCGTAGGCGCTGGTCTGATTCACCATCCCGGACAGCGCGGAGGACATCAGGTTGGCCTGCACGTGCTGCCCCTGCCCGGTCGCGGCGCGGTGGTGCAGGGCGGCCAGGATGCCGATCGCGGTGTGCAGGCCCGCCATCACATCGAACGCGGAGATCCCGGCCCGGTACGGCGGCCCGTCCGGGTCTCCGGTGAGGCTCATCAGCCCGGACATGGCCTGGACCACGAGGTCGTAGCCGGGGATGTCCCTGCCGCCGCCCGCGCCGAACCCGCTGATCGACGCGTAGATGATCTTGGGATTGACCGCGGCGACCGACGCGTAGTCGAGGCCGAACCTGGCCAGCCCGCCGGGCTTGAAGTTCTCCACCATGACGTCAGCGCGGCGCGCCAGCTCGGCGGCCGCGGCCCGGCCGGCGGCGTCGCGCAGGTCGAGCGCGACCGAGCGCTTGTTCCGGTTGATCGCGAGGAAGTACGTGGACACGCCGTCGCGCACCGGCGGGACCCAGTTCCTGGTGTCATCGCCGCCGGGACTCTCGACCTTGATCACGTCGGCGCCGAGGTCGGCCAGCAGCATCGTGCAGTACGGCCCGGCAAGCACCCGGGAGAAGTCGGCCACGAGCAGCCCGGACAGCGGCCCGGCAACCTCAGGCCCGCCGGGCTCAGCTTCCGAGCTCTCCGGGGCCGCCACGCGCCTACTCTAAGCCAAGACCCCCTTATGCAGGGACATACGTCCACCGGAGGTGCTCATGACCGCAGCAGCCGACGACCTCGCCCCGGGCCGGCCTGTGGTGTTCCGCAACGCCACCGTCCTGACCATGGACGGCGCCCACACCGTCCTGCACGGCGCCGACGTGCTCGTCGCCGGCGACCGGATCGCGGCGGTGGGAGCTGGCCTGGACGTGCCCGACGACGCGGCCGAGATCGACGCGGCCGGCGGCATCCTGATGCCCGGCATGATCGATACGCACCGGCACATGTGGCAGACCGCCATGCGCGGCTACGGCGCGGACTGGACCCTCACCCAGTACTTCGTCTGGAACTACCTGAACTGGGGCAAGTCGTTCCGGCCGCAGGACATCTACGCGGGCAACCTGCTGTCGGCGATCGAGTCGGTCGACGCCGGCGTCACCACCACGGTCGACTGGTCGCACGGGCTGCAGACGACCGAGCACGCGGAAGCGGCCACCGACGCGCTGGAGGAGGTGCCCGGCCGGTTCGTGCTCGCCTACGGCAACATCCACCAGGCCCCCTGGGAGTGGACGGCGGCGCCCGAGTTCCGCGACTTCTTCCGCCGCCGGTTCGACGGCAAGGGCGACATGCTCGGCTTCCAGATCGCGTTCGACGTCACCGGGGACCCCGCGTTCCCGGAGAAGGCGGCCTTCGAGGTGGCCAGGGACCTCGGCGTGCCGGTCACCACGCACGCAGGCGTCTGGGGCGTGACCAAGGACGACAGCATCCGGATGATTCACGAGGCCGGGTTCATGACGCCGTCCGCGATCTACGTGCACGCGGCGTCGCTCAGCCCGGACTCCTACCACCGGATCGCCGCCACCGGCGGCTCGGTGTCGGTGTCGACCGAGAGCGAGCAGAGCGCGGGCCAGGGTTACCCGCCCACCTGGACGCTGCGGGAGCACGGCATCGGCGTCTCGCTGTCCATGGACACCAGCGTGTGGTGGAGCGGCGACCTGTTCTCGGCGATGCGCGCGACGCTCAGCGCCGACCGTGCACGCGAGCACCTGGAGGCGCACGGCCGGGGGGACACCGTGACCAACCACTACCTGCGGGCCGAGCAGGTCGTTGACTGGGCAACCCGGGGCGGCGCCCGGGCGCTGGGGCTCGACGCGGTGGTCGGGAGCCTGGAGCCGGGCAAGCAGGCGGACCTGGTGCTGATCAAGAACGACGCCTCGCCCGCCATGTACCCGGTGCTCAACCCCTACGGCCACGTGGTCTTCCAGGCCCAGCGCGGTGACGTGCACACGGTCATGGTCAACGGGCGGGTGGTCAAGCACGCGCACCGGCTCGTCGGCGCCGACCTGGCCAAGGCCAGGGACGCGGTGGGCCAGACCGTCGAGTACCTCCAGGGCGTGCTCGGGCCCGACGCGTGGGCCGAGGGAATGCACCCGGAGATCCCCGAGAAGCAGGTCCTCGACAACCCCTACACGTACAAGGAAACCGCGGCCTGGAAGACGGCGCAGGAGCCTGAAACCCCGGCCTGACCTGGGCTGACGGTTCACCCCGGCTACGGCGTTTCGGGCCGGGGCGGACCGGGGAAAACCTCACTCATGCCGTCGGTCGGGTCTGCTCGCCGAGTCCTGGCTTTCCGCCTGGGCATCTCGGCGATCTTCGACGTGACCGGCGCCACGGTACTGCGGCTCGTTCGCCGCAGCCTGCCGGAGCCTCCTGACCCAGGCACACGGCCCGACCCGTTCGTCGCCGCCATGGACACGATCATGGCGGCTCATCGCGAACTCGCCCCGATGGCGGCAGAACGCGAGCCTGCACGCAAGGTGGCTCGCCGCGAGCCGACCACGCGGGCCCAGGACAAGGCGGGTGTGGTGTTAGCGGGTGACCGATAGCGATCCCCTCCCCCAGACCGGACCGTCCGACCCCCTTGCGGGATCACTCCCGCGGCCGCCGGTGCGGACCGAGGTCCTGTCCCTCGACCAGGCCATCACGCTGCGCGAGCAGGCGCCCGAGCTCTACGACCTGTGGCTCAAGATCGCGCAGGAAAAGGCGGCGACCGCCAATTACGTGGACCGGGCGCCGTATGAGATCCCGGAACGGCTGGCCCAGGCCGGGCGGCCCAGGGCGCTCGGCGCGCTGATCGTGGTGCTGTCGTTCTGCGGCTACCTCGCCTGGCTGGGCGGGCCGGGGCCCTACATCGGCGGGCTCATCGCGATCGTTGACCTGGTCGCGATGCTCGGCATCTTCTTCGGGCTGCGCCCGGACCGCCTGTCCGAGCCCCGCAAGAATGGCCGGCCGGGCCGCCCCAGTCGCGGCGGCCTGGCGGACCGCAAGCTGTTACGGGTCGGCGCCGCTTCGGGTGCGCGCACGCGCCCGAAGTGGCGGGACCTAACGGCCTAAGCTTCCGATAGTTTCCGGAATGATCCGGATGGTGGCGATCGAGGACCAAAAACCTTCCGTTTTCTTCTGGCCAAAGGGTTGCAATGGAAGCTGGAGCCGGTAATCTACCGGCTTGGAATGACATTGCCCTTTGCGAGCGGGGAGGCGGATGGGAACCGGCCGGTCTGACGAAATTGACCTGGCGGCGTACCTGCCCCCCGCAGACCCGACGCCCGTGATGCCGTCGTCGCTGCGGACCGCGGCGCGCCGCCCGGCCGACGGCGACCGCGCGCTGGTGCTCGACGCGGGCGGCGAGAACGTGGTCGTCGTGCTGGGTGACGATGCCGGTGACGCGGGCGCGATCTGGCGCTTCATCCAGCAGCGGATAAGCCAGAACACCCTGATGTGATGATCACCTGGGCGGGAGGCTTGAGTTAATGATCCACATCGAACGCGGCCGGCTGCCGGCCGGGACGCACGCGGTCGCGCTGCGCCGGCACGACGGCATCGTCGTGCACGTGTCCGAGGATCTGTCAGCCCGGCAGCGGCTTGCCGCGGTCCGTGAGGCGCTGCAAGCGGCCCCTGCGGCCGGATGGCGGCCGGAGCGCAGCCCGGTGCTGCTCCCCGCCCTGGCCATGTCCGTGGGCCTGCGCCAGGTCCCGGAGGGCCGCTGGGGGTACCGGATGGCGGCCGTGGCGCTGGCCGGAGCGGCCCTGCTGATCACCGCGGCGTCGGTGACGACCGTCTCGGTGGACCACGGCGGGGCGCACCGGCCGCCGACGGCGGCGGGCGCGAGCCAGCCACCTCTGGCCGGCGCCGGCCCGGCCACCAGCCAGTCGGCCACCGCAGCCGCCCCCGCCGGCGGGCGGCAGCCGGGGAACGGCTCCTCGCCCTCGCGGCAGGGCACGGCGCCGAAGCCAAGCAAGACCACTACGACCTCGGCGGGCGGCCCGGCGCCCCAGGCCACGGGGACGCCCGCCCCGGTGCCGACCTCGAACCCTTCGCCCCCGTCGCCGCAGCCATCCCAGGGCCCTTCGCCGAGCCCGTCACCAAGCCCGGCTAAGCAGTCCGGCGGCTCGGGCGCCTGCGTCGACGTGCTCGGCCTCACGGTCTGCCTGTAGCTGAGGCAGGCCCCGTCAGGCGTCAGCCTCGCCGTCGGTCAGGGTCTCGATCGGCTTCACCCCGGCTGCGCCGCGGCGCAGCCGCCAGAGGAGAACGGCCACGTACCAGAGCAGCGCCAGGCCAAAGCCGTAGCCGACGACCTTGTCGGCGGCGTGGAACGGCGCGGGCACGGCGAGCACGAACATGATCAGCACGCTGTACACGAGCACGAAGCCGATGACCGGCCAGGCCCAGCGGCCCAGTGAGAACACGCCCGGGATGCTGTCCAGGGCGCGCCGCTTGACCGCGTAGGCCAGCGTGATCAGGAAGTAGATGATGTACGGGATGATCGCGGTCGCCCCGACCAGCGTGGCGAACGCGCTCGGGGACTTGTACCCGTAGATCATGACGCCGACGTCGACGACCGCGAGCACCAGCAGCGCGATGATCGGCGTCTGGGTGCGCGCGTTGACCTTACGCAGGGTCCCTGAGAACGGCAGCATGTTGTCCCGCGACATCGAGTAGGCCAGCCGGGCCTGGGCGCCGGCGCCGACCACCAGGATCGCGAACATCGAGAAGATGACGAACGCGACGAACACCTTCACCAGCCAGGACGGCAGCCAGTAGCCGGCGATCGTCAGCAGCGGCAGTGGCGACGCCTCCACGGTCTTCAGGTTGGGGATCGCCACCGTGAAGCCGATCAGCGCGATCATGCCGAGGATCGCCGAGCCCGCCACGGCCCAGATCACCCCGCGCGGCACGCTGCGGCGGGGGTTGACCGCGTCCTCGGACATGTCGGCGGCGAGCTCGAACCCGACCAGCGTGAACGCGCCGATGAGGCCGGCCAGCGCGAACGCGTAGATCGTCGGGTTGTGGTACACCGACGTGGTGTTGCCGAGGATGCCGAAGCCGTACGGCGACGGCTTGGACTTCACGCCCCACAGCACGAACAGCAGCACCCCGAACACCACGGTGCCGATGATCTCGGTGAACACCGCGACGTTGTTGACCCGCGCGGCGACCTGGATGCTGATGATGTTGATCACCACCGGCAGCAGCATCAGGATGATCGCCACCGTGAGTACCAGCTGCGGGCTCGGCGTGGTGTCGTTGAACTCGCTGAGCAGCAGCGGTGCCGCGACGCCGAGCATGATGGCGCCGCCGCCGACCGCCATGTACAGCAGGCCGGCGAAACCGACGAACCACCCGTAGGTGGAGTTCACCAGGCGCGCGCTCCACTGGTAGGCGTACCCGGCCAGCGGGATGCGCGTGCCGAGCTCCGCCACGACCAGCGCGATCATCAGGTTGCCGACCCCGACGATCGGCCACGTCCAGATCGACGCCGGCCCCCAGTACGCGAGGCCGAACCCGTAGTTGAGGAAGATGCCGGTCGTGATCGAGATGATCGAGAACGCGATCGCGAACATCGAGAAGAAGCGGAGCGATCGCCGGAGTTCCGGCTTGTAGCCGGCTCGCTCGAGGATCGCCTCCTCCGAGTCCGCCGAGACGGCCACGGCGGTGTGCGGCGTGCCGCTGGGGGCTGAGCCGACTGGTTCACCCGCTGGACTGGACATGCGAACCCCTCCAGGTTTAGGGCCTGTCTGCGCGCTGACGTGCCTCGCCATACCTTCGGCGCCGTATCTCGGCCGTCACCTCGGCGAGCTCGGCGTCGGTGAGGATCCGTGGCTCCCCGCGTGAGCACGCCAGCCGGTGCACCTGCGCCAGCCACTCCAGCAGCAGCGCCCGGTCGTAGGCCTCGCCGAGGCTGCCGCCGTAGCTGATCGCCCCGTGGTTCTGCAGGATCGCGGCGCTGCGGCCGTCCAGCGCCTCCGTTGCCGCCCGGGCCAGGCCTTCAGAGCCGAACCTGGTGTACCGGGCCACCCGCACCGGCCCGCCGAGCCCGGTGATCGCGTAGTGGATGGCCGGCAGCTCGTCGCAGACCGCGGACAGCGCGATGACCTCCGGCGAGTGCGTGTGCACCACGGCCCCCGCCAGCGTCGCGGCGTACACGGCCAGGTGCATCGGCGTCTCCGATGAGGGCTCGCCCCCGCCGCCGCGCTGGGTCCCGTCCATGCCGATCACACAGATGTCGCCGGGGTCCATGTCCCGGTACGGAATGCCGGACGGGGAGATCAGCACCTCGTCGCCAGCGCGCACGCTGATGTTGCCCGCGCTGCCGATGGCCAGCCCGTCGTCGAGCAGGCGGTTGCAATATCTGACGAGCCGCTCGCGGTGCCCGTCATGATCGTCGCGATACACTACCCCGGATGGTAGACGGACGTCCGGTAAAAAAACAGCACCTGTGACCTGCGAAAGACAGCACCTGAAAACCTGCGAGCAGAATTGCCGAAGATCGTCGACTGGGATGCCAGACGGGACGAGATCCTCAGCGCCACCTGGCGGGTGATCGCGCGTGACGGGCTCGCCAAGGCCACGATCAGGGCCATCGCCCGCGAGGCGAGCTGCTCCCCCGGGATCCTGGCCCACTATTTCGACGACAAAGCGGACATCCTAGGTTCCGCCCTGCTGATGTCGCACAAAAGGGTCGCGGCGCGCATGGACGCGGGAACCGCCGGGCTCAGCGGGCTCGACGCGCTCAGGGTGGTCATGCTCGAGGCGCTCCCCCTGGACGAGCGGCGGGACCTCGAGGCGCAGATCGAGATCAGCTTCTGGGGGCGAGCTCTCGGTACTGCGGAACTACGCGAGCTGCAGCACACCGAGTTCGACCACCTGTGCGACCGCTTGCACCGTCACCTCAAGGAGGCGCGCGACCGCGGCGAGCTCGCCGGCTCGGTCGACCTCGGCCTGGCCACGCACCAGCTTGTCGTGCTCATCGACGGCCTGAGCGCCGAGCGCGTGCTGTACCCGGGGCGGGTGACGCCGCAGCGCCAGGTGGAGATGCTCGAGACACTGCTCGAGAGCTTCCGGCGGCCCGGTTAACCCGGCTCGCAAAGGCAAACCGGCCCCGGTTCGGACGCCGCCAGGCTGGGTACCGCACCGACTGATGTCCGCTGTCGGGGGAGGTCATCAGCCAGCCGGGTCGCGTCCCGGTCTGGTACCCCTGACCTGGCTGGCCGCGCTCGGTATCGGCAGCTCGATCCTGATCATGATCGCGACGTCCGCCGCCCGGTACAGCGCGTCGGTCCCGCTCATTCCCCGCCCCGCCGGGCCGCTGCCGGTGGAGCTCCCGGTGCGGCTGCCGGACGCCGTGGCGACACTCGGGCTGTGGGCGGCGGCCGTCCTGGGTGGCGGCGGGGTGATCGCCGGGCTCGCCGCCGTATCCCGCGGCGCACGGTACCCGGCCTGGCTGCTGATGGGGACCGCGCTCGTCGCGATCGCGGCGCTGACCGCGCTTCCCCCCGCGGGGTCCACCGACACCGTGAGCTACGCCACGTACGGGCGGATGGCGCTGCTCGGCCACAACCCGTACGTGATGACGCCGGAGCAGCTCAAGCACACCGGCGACCCCGTCGGCCAGCTGGCGAACCTGATCTGGCGCAGGCACCCGTCGCTGTACGGCCCGCTGGCCACCGCCGAGCAGTGGGCGGCCGCCAAGCTCGGCGGCACGTCCGCGATCCGCATCGTGGCCTGGCTCAAGCTGTGGAACGCGATCGCGTTCGCCGCCGTGATGCTGGTCCTGGACCGGCTGCTGCGCGGCGACCCGGCCCGCCGGGCCCGGGCGCACCTGCTCTGGTCGGTGAACCCGCTGATGCTGTGGGGGCTGGTCGCGGCCGGCCACCTCGACGTGCTCGCGGCAGCCGCGGCCCTGCTCGGGCTCACCGCGCTGCGCGCCCGCGGGACCACCATCCGCCCGGCCGCCGCGCTGGCCGCCGGGATGCTGGTCGGCGTGGCCGCCGACTTCATGCTGACCTACCTGCTGCTCGGCCTCGCGGTCGCCTGGGCGCTGCGCAGGTCGGTGGCGGGGCTCGCCGCGGCGCTGGCCGGGATGTGCGCCACGCTGCTGCCCGCCTACGCGCTGATCGGCACGGCCATCTTCCGCTCGCTGGCCAAGCGCCAGGGCAAGGTCAGCGCCGACACCTTCTACCAGCTGATCTCCGCCGCGTACCGGCACACGCTGCCGCACAGCGTCTCGCTGCTGATCGGGCTCGCCTTCGTCGGCCTGGCGCTGCTGCTGCTGTGGCGGATGCCCGACGCTCCGGCCGGCCTGCCCGCGATCATGCCGGCCCTGGCGATCGGCCTCGCCTGGCTGTTCATCTGGTACTACCAGCTGCCCTGGTACGACACGATGGCCATCGGCGTGCTCGCCATCTATCCGGCCTCCCGGCTCGACTGGGTGGTGACCGGGCAGCTGACAGCGGCCACGGTGGCGCTGATGCCCGGCGCCACCGCGACACTCCACCCGCACTGGGTGGCCAGGCTCGACTACCTCGTCGCGTTCCGGCTGATGCCGGCGGTCCTGTTTCTCGCCCTGGTCGCGCTCGTCTGGCTGTGCCTGTCCCGGGCCTGGGGTATCGCAGCGCAGCCTGCGCTCCGCAGCCCCGATCTGCCCGCGCTGGAACGCGCCGCGGCCCCGGACCGGTTAATGCCCCGGCCGGTCCGGCAGGCGGCATAACCGGGCCGGTAAAACCTGGCCAGCGGCCACTATTCGGGTACTGTGTTGCCAGTCATCCTTGATCGGGCAAGAGCCAGCGGACCTGGCGTAGTTCCGCCATAACGGCGCTGCGACCGGAAAGTGACGAGCAGGCAACGTGAGTTCCGCAACCGCCGCTGCCACCGGCACCGGCTCGTCCCGTCCGCAGCAGCCCGCAGCCCCATCGAAGGCCAGCCTGGCCGGCCCCCTCGCCTGGGCATCGGCGATCGGCATCGGCGCCTCGATCCTGATCATGATGGTGGCCTCGGTGTCGCACAGCAGCCCGGCGGTGCCGGTGATGCCCTGGCCGCCCGGGTGGCCGCCGCTGGAGACCGCGTGGCACCTTCCGGTGGCGGCGGCGTACGCGGCGCTGTGGGCGGCGGCGGTGCTGGGCGGCGGCGGCGTTCTCGCCGGGCTGCTCGCCGTGTCCCGCGGCGCCCGCATTCCCGCCTGGCTGCTGCTCGCCGCCGCGGTCATCGCGGTCGTGATCTTCGCGATGCTCCCGCCGGCCGGGTCGACCGACACCGTCAACTACGCGACGTTCGGCCGGATCGCCGTGCTCGGCCACAACCCGTACGTGATGACCCCGAACCAGCTGCGCGCCAGCGGGGATCCCATCGGCCAGCTGGCGTTCCAGCTCTGGCGCACCCACGGCTCCCTGTACGGCCCGCTGGCCACCGTGGAGCAGCACGCCGCGGCCGCGCTCGGCGGGGTATCCGCCGCGCGGATCGTCTTCTGGCTGAAGCTGTGGAACGCGATCGTGTTCCTCGGCGTCGCGCTCGCCCTGGACCGGATGCTGCGCTCCGACCCGGCCCGCAGGACCCGGGCGCATCTGCTCTGGTCGGTCAACCCGCTGGTGCTCTGGGGGCTGGTGGCAGCCGGGCACCTGGACGTGTTCGCCGCGGCGGCGTGCTTCTTCGGCCTGATCCTGGTGCGGCCTCGCCGGGACGGTGATCAGCCAGGCCAGGCGCTGCTCACAGCGGCGGCCGCCGGCCTCCTCGTCGGGGTCGGCGTGGATTTCATGCTCACGTACCTGCTGCTCGCCGCGGCGCTGGCCTGGACGCTGCTGCGGCGGCCCGCGGCGCTGCTCGCCGCGGCCGCGGGCTTCGCGGTGGCGTTCGTGCCCGCCTACCTGTGGGCGGGCAGGCCGCTGCTGAACACGCTGCTGTGGCGCCGGGGCAAGCCCTCCGCCGACAACTTCTACCAGCTCTTCGACACGATGTACCGGCACACGCTGCCGCCGGGCCCCGACATGGTGGTGGTGGCCGCGTTCGTGGCGTTCGCGCTGCTGATGCTGTGGCGGCTGCCCGACGCGGCGGGTGATCTGCCCGCCATCCAGCCGGCCCTGGCGATCGCCATCCCCTGGCTGTTCATCTGGTACTACCAGCTGCCCTGGTACGACACGATGATCATCGCGCTGCTCGCGCTGTACCCGGCCTCGCGGCTGGACTACGTGGTGGTCGTGCAGATGATGGCGGGCACGTTCGCGCTGATCCCGGGCAGCCCGCTGCAGCCGCCGCTCGGATGGGCACGGACGTTCACGAACGAGACCTTGTCCGCCGGCGTGCCGGTGGTGCTGCTCGCCGCCGCGGTGGCGGTGGTCGCGCTGTGCGTGTTCAACGCGTGGAACGTGGGTCTGCCAGTAACACATCGAGAGGGGAGAACGGGTTGACGTCGTTCGACATCGCATCTGTGCGGGCAAGGTTCTCATCGCTGCGTGACGACGACTTCGTATACCTAGACGCCCCCGGCGGCACCCAGACGCCCGACGAGATCGCCGCCGCGATCGCCCGCTGCTACCGCGAGGCCAGCGGCAACATCGGCTTCCCATACGCGGCCAGCCAGCGCATCGCCGCCCTGGTCGACGACGCGCGCGCGGCCACGGCGCGCTTCCTGGGCTGCGACGGCGATGAGCTCGTCTTCGGCGGCAGCATGACCTCGCTCAACTTCGTGCTGACCCGCACGCTCGGCCGCAACCTGCAGCGCGGCGACGAGATCCTCGTGACCCGGCTGGACCACGACGCCAACATCGCGCCCTGGCTGGACCTCGCCGACGACATCGGGCTGACCGTCCGCAGCGTCGACGTGAACGCCGACACCACCCTGGACCTGTCCGACCTCGAGCGCCAGCTCGGGCCGCGCACCAAGGTGGTCTCCTTCCCGCTCGCGTCGAACGCGGTCGGCACCACGGTCGACGCCCGCGCCGTGTCCGACCTGGCCCACCAGGCCGGCGCGCTGGCGTGGATCGACGCGGTGCAGTACGCGCCGC
>Ga0335073_10011957_pt1 | contig 12200 bp, 11 predicted proteins | sample Lox_Sample_22_FD_207093 | JGI IMG/M metagenome (GOLD analysis project Ga0335073, IMG submission 207093) | Soil microbial communities from Loxahatchee National Wildlife Refuge, Florida, United States - Lox_Sample_2.2 | ecosystem: Environmental > Terrestrial > Soil > Wetlands | place: USA... | reverse complement strand
GGCGAGAAACACTCGTCACAAATCGAGAGCGGCTGATTCTCATACCGCTTCCCACATTCCCGACAACACAACTCGTAAGATAAAGCCATTCTGCCCTCGCATCCGAGAGCGGCTTCATGAACCCGTCAACTAAAAACGGGTGCAAAAATGCACGGGCACTGCGTGACGACAACTCTATTGGTACAGCCTTACAACTAACACCTGGGATTTAGCGAGATGCGATACAGCTTGCACCCCGAATCTCATGTTCCCCACCACTTAAGGTGAGCGAGAGTTGACACCGATGTCTCAAATTGCTTGAGCCGGTTGTCGTGGCGTCACAGGGCCCGTCCCTCAGCCACTCTGCATGAAATTCAGGCTCGCTCCTAAGAGCAAACTTGAATGTTTAGTTTGTATCACAGGGGGATTTGAGAACGCAAGTGCGGGTTAATTGAATTTTGCGCCAGCCTTAGGCATTGGGAGGGATCGGTGATTCTGGCATTTCAAGTAAGAGAATACAATTCGATTCATGTCGGACGAATCATATGAGCGGGCACTCAAAGATCATGCTCAATATATGAAAGAAAGAAAAGGCTTGATTGATGCTGCGCGAGAGTGTGTGTTCGCTCGTACGATACCTGACCGTACAGATTTGAAAGGGGGGACAATACTATGGGTTGGCAAGTCGAGTGCACAAATTCCGACTGTGTGCGGAAGTTGCGTGCCAACAACATCGTCGATCTCATCGCAATGCCTAGGGATAGCAAGGGCCAGTTTCTCTGCTCCTGCGGGAAGAATGGATATATCAAAAAGGCTTTTCCGTTGCAGGAAGAAGGTGGAGTCTGGGAGCCCTATTTAAGAGGTCTAATCCCGCTAGGCAAACCGCGCGACACGTATCAACCATTCATTTTTCTCGTCAGTTATGGACCGACAGGGGAAGTAACTGACATTTGGTTCTCGTATTACAAAGACCTTCGCAGCTCAGAAGGTCGTCTAAAACTCGGCTATGGTCCTGGCGGACCACCAGTTCTCTCCAAGATCAAGTTCTTGCACCTAGTATCACAGCTTGTCGCAACTCGATGTTTGACAAAGCGCGAGATTCTCGATGCAATCAGCAAATCTGGAACCAAACAAAAGAGTGGGACCCGTCGCCGATCTTAGAACTGGCGGCTGGGGATGGCCCTTGCCTCGTATTGACATGGGAACGCTCACAACAGCTCAATCCGCAACTCCCGCCCAATCGCACGAGCCGCTTTACACAACGTCTGCAAGGTCACCGAAGCATTCCCCGGATCAAGCAATCGATCAAGAGCCGCCCGGCTCGTGTTCATCCGCCGCGCCATCTCCACCTTATTGATCTTCATTTGACCTTGGGCCTTCTTCATCGCCTGCTCAACCTGCCACGCAAGCGTTTCCCTGAGCGCGATGGCGCGCGTCTCTTCCAGCACGCCTTCTTCTTTCAAAAAGTCATCGAGCGATGAACCGATGTGAGAATTTCTCTTCTTCATCCCGTCACCTCCTTCATCCGTTTCATGGATGGGTGGCCCCCGATCCTAACGTCCCATTTGCTTCAGCGCTTCCACGATAGGCGCCGGAGAAATCCTCATTACTCCGCCGAATGGCGTATACATCTCCAGAATGATGAAGATTGCGGAGGAAACCGCGAGCGCGCTCAGGGCCAGCGTCGCGACTACGGTGGTGTTGGATGGTGCGAAGAGACCAAACCCGACAAAAATGGCGGCAAGCCATGAGATTAAGACCACTAACAGCGGAATGGGTATAGGCTTCTGCTCCGATTTGAGAAAAAGCAGCCATTGAGTTTTCTGTAATGCGACGACCATGGATATCGCCTGGGTTTTGACGGCCACCTGTGTGTCGTTCCTGGGCACCAGAAGCATCAGTTTGTCCGCAAGAATCTGGCCGTGGTCTCCCGGCCTGAGGTCGGTCTGCCTGGAGGCCTCGCGGGGCCAGATACGATCGAGACCAAACTCCACCAGTTGCCGAAACTCGGCGCGGATTTCCTCTGTTTCCGGCCCAAATTTTGCCAGTAAACGATCAATGGCGACAACGTCCGAGGACATCTCCGCGACCTCGTTCTTGGTGGCGTCGTAGGAGGACTTTGCCGACGACACGAGCATCCCGAGGACCAGCGCGGCCATCGTTGCCATGAGTCCGGTTGCGAGCCTTACAGCCTCCTTTGCATCCGATCCGACGTGGTCCTCAGGGAGAGCCCTCCGGATGGCCATGCCGAGAAGAGCTGCCGCGAAGATGGCCGCGAAAAATATCGAGCTGACCACGATGGAATTCATAGCCTTCGCTGTCCCCTCTTTCCATATCTTGGCGGGTGGCCCAGGTCCCAACTTGGGTGCCCCATGTCTCGCTTTTGAGACATGGGAATCATCCCTAACCCCACATCTCTTCGAGATGTGCGGCGTCCTCGTAGTGCACCCCTACACCAAACACTCTCCTGTAGAGAATCACTTCTTACGCATCCACACACCCCACGTCACTGGCCCAACTTCCTTATTCGTCATCGGGCGGTCTGTCGCCTTAAGGGCCAGCTTGATCTGGCCGTGATGATAGCCCTCGTGCCAGATCATATGCTGCAGAAAAAGGATCGGATGGTCGTAGTGCAAATCCATCTCCTGGCCAGCCTCTAACCGGCCCTTGACCGCCTCGCGCACGGCCTCTGCGCTCTCGTTCAGCATTGCCGCGATGCGGCCACGGTCGCGCTCGGTCCTCCACTCACCCTCAGGCAGTTTTCTCGCAAACTCAGGTGCATCCTCGGAGACAAACACCAGCCTGACATAGTGGATGTGCGTGAACAGCTCTGCAACCGACGGGCTGCTCTCCATCGCTCTAACCTCCAGCCCGCCCTCCGGCAGTGCGTGGAGCAGGTTCAGCAGGATGGTGTTGTTCCGATCCCAGGAGTCCAGCAGGGCCCGCAGCAGGTTCTGGTCATGTGTTCTCGACATCACACACTTCCGTTCGCTCTCAGCGACTTTGCTTTTTTATCGCTCTTCTCAACTGCCAGGCAAGGGTTCCGCCGCATCCAACCCCTGCTCCTTAGCGCCAACGATGATGAGCCACAGCATGACGACCACCTCTCCCAGCATCGTTGGCTGAGCGAAGCCGAAAACCTTGTTCTCCCACTGCGGGAACAGCAGCCCCGTAAAACTGAGGGCGAGATAGCCGAAGCAGGCAATTATCAGCCAGACTCCCAGCAGGCGGGGCAGGAAGCGCGACCTGTACACCAGGAGCCCGAACGGTAGAAGCCATATTCCCCAGAATATTTCGTTGGCCAGGTCACCGTGGTGGTGCAAGCGAAGAAACAGCATTGCCAATGCGTCGCGCTGCGGTTTGTCAAATGCCGTCAGGAAATCGCCGCCGTGCGCGAACAGCAGGGCGGCAGCGTCGTTGACGGCGTTCATGAAAAAGATGGGTACTTGCATCAGGCTGCCCAGGATCACCATGACCACCGCGAGGCCCTGGTTCACTCCGTTAAACAACCGATAAAGAGCCAGCGGAACGAAGATCCACAGGGCGGCGGCGAACAACTCGCTGAAAATCCCAAATCGAAACAGCATCTCATGCGCTGCAATGTTGCCGGCCGTTGCCGCCGCATTGCCAGGCACGAACAGGGCATTGGGAATGTATATCAGGCGCACGATGCCGACTATGGACGCTAAGAGATATAGGATCCCCGCGACTCTGGCGTTCTTGCCGAGTGAAGTCATTCATCCTCCCTGGTGAGGAGCTTAGGCTTGCCCATCTTTGCGCAGGCAAAGAGCCTGCCCTGAGCCTGGAGCCTCACTTTACCGGAAAACAATCGAGGTCGTTGGCGAACAAGATTGGGCCTGAATAGTGGCGCTTGATCTCAGCCTGGGTCTGGGTCTCTTTTCCCAAAGTCCGCAGCATGCGATGCGACAGTACCAATTCCTTCACATGTGCGTTCCCGGCAATCGTTCCGATGACGGAAGGCGGCATGTGGAGGCGCCGTTCCACACCGGTCGCGCCCTCCGGCACGGCGTTATGAGCGACGAATAAATCCGCGTTCATTGCCAGCTGTGTCAGGCCGTCGCCTTCGCCGTTCGTGTCTCCGCTGAAGACGAGCCGCTTGCCACCGATCTCCACGCGCCAGGCCAGCGCGGGAAAAACGCCGTGAATCACGCGCACTGCGTACAGGGCCATGTCCGCGTTGCGAAGGACGAGGACCGGGGTTGAGCCGGCATCAATATTGTGCGGCTGCAGTTTGTAGCTTCCTTCGGCATGCGGATCCACGAGGTCGCTTAGATAACGCCAGGCTCCGTGCGGCTCGCTGAAGAGGTCGCTCACAAACTCGGTGGTGGAAGGCATGTATTCGTTTCCCGGAGGGCCGTATACCGGCAGGGGGCGATTGCGGTCTTCAAACCAGGAGGAAAAGACCAGGGCGGGGAAATCGCTGCTGTGATCGACGTGAAAATGGCTGAAGAGAAAAACGTCCACCTGGGACATCTGCGCGCCACTCTCCCCAAAGCGCAGAGCGCTGCCTCCACCGGCGTCGACGACCACCCGCGCACGGCCGTTCTGCCAGATCAGATAGCTGGTCGACGCGCGCTTGTCCTGCAGCTCCGGGCCGCCGGAGCCGAGTACCTGCACCGCCAATCCAGTAGAGCCGCATGATTGCGCGGTTACAGGCGAGGCTTCGCACGCACATAAAAGGAAGAGAAAAATAAGCAGAGCTTTTACCGATGGTCTTAGCGAGCACATATTACGCCTGCCAGCGAGAGCTACCACATCTTACAAGGCCAGTGAATCGCATTGAAAGCTCTTGCAGAGCAGGCGCCCATGTCCATTCGCATCCATTGCCCGGCGGCAAACCGGCGATGCATGATGAGAATACATGATGAAGGAAGCTCCCAAGCACCTCGAACCTCGCTGGCCCGCAATGCTCGCTCTCTTGGCAGTTGGCGGATTGCGCCTGGCCCTGCCTGAATCGTTGTCTGCAGGCCCGGCGTGGCTGCTCATCCTGGTCGTCGGCGTGCTATGGATTCCCACGGCATGGGCCCGTTATCGCGGAATGGATACGATCAACAAGATCCTGGGGTATGTGCTGACCTCTATCGTTACGCTCGACATGGTCTGGTCGCTTTCCCTGCTCATCGCCGCGCTGCCTTCGCATAAAGAAGCGCCGCAGGACCTGCTCCGCTCCGCAGCGGCGCTGTGGCTGGCGAATATTCTTGTTTTCGCCTCGTGGTATTGGCGGCTCGACGCCGGAGGCCCGCGCGCCCGCGAGCTGCGCGGCGTCCATACCGATGGAGCCTTCCTCTTTCCGCAAATGACGCTCGACCAGCAGGCGAAACGCGAAATGGGCGAGCAGTGCTGGAGCCCCGGCTTCGTCGATTACCTGTTTCTGGCCTTCAACACGAGCACGGCCTTCTCGCCCACCGACACGCCGGTTCTATCGCCGTGGGCCAAGCTTTTGATGATGGTGCAGGCGCTCATCTCATTCGCCACCGTAGCGTTGCTGGCGGCGCGGGCGGTCAATATTCTCTGAATCGTGCCGCGAGCACTGCCCGCCCGGCTATTTTTGGTGCATTACTCCGCTGGCTTTGCCGGAGGCGTTTCAGCCTTGACTTCAGCCGGCGGGGCTACTGGCCCGCTCTTTACCGGAGTCGAATCGGCTCCATACGGGCGCTCTATTTTGCGGTCCTCGCGCGACCCGGTGGAAGTATGGCGATGCACATCGGACTTTTTGATCAAGGTCATAAAAGCTCCATTCGTTTTTGACAGTGCCCCATTGGGTGGGACAAGAGCCCACTCATTTGGGAGTGAAAGTACGGCCCGTCTGGAGCTGATCGATCTTGCTTGAGACGAGGAAGATGCGAAACCATGGCTGCCTCAACTGGCTACTCCTCCTGCGGACTTAGCCGAACGAAGAACGGGCTGGAAGCCGCGTCGATACGCACAGCCGGTCCGCCCAATGGCCGTGGCCTGTCCTCGCCCTGAGTGCTGTTTGCCTGGCGCGGAATCACGCCTGAGCTGCCAATTACCGGCTGTCGACGAAATGCAAGTATGCTCTTCCCCGACTTGCTGACATGTTGTTTCCTGGTGATGCTCATAGACCCCCACTCATGCAGTTCTTACCTGAAAAGCGACTCGTCTGGAGCGGAGGAAGAGGCTGGAGGCGAGAAGAAATTCAATCTATATCTATGAGCATACGCTTAAAAGACCAAGCGCGCCAAAAGGACTTATCACCTGGCTAGAGAGGTTGCTACATCGCGCGTCGATTGCCATGCGATCTGCTGCCAGCGGCCGTTGCGCTTCGCATAGACCGTCAGGATGAAGATATTGATATCAAATGGAGCCGGCTGCATGCGGGAGTCGGTCACGCGTACCGCGTATTCGCCGTCGATCACGGCGCCGCTGTCTCCCAGCATGCGGACATGCAGGTCTTTGGGCTGCCAGGAAATGTAATGCAGCCGGCCGGAGCGGATCGCGTCCAGATAGCTTTTTTTGGTGTCGACCTTGCCGCTGGCGTGGATATATGTGACGTCATCGGCCATGACCTTCTCGATCGCGGCAATGTCGGAGTGGTCCAATGCCGCCGTGCGGGCCTCTTCGGCAACCAGGACCTCCTTGGAAGCCGGGCTGGTTGCGGACGGCGGCTGCGCGGCCATCATCACGCTCGTCGCCAATGCAAGACTGAACAAGAAGCAGGATTTCTTCATGAGTCTCCTTTCCTGGGGCATTCCTTCATATGGCGCTGAAAATACGCGCTCATGCTAGCACGCCCGAATTTCGCGCCGCACCGGTTCGCTCATGCGGTTGAGCAGAGCTGGGAAGTTAAGGATGCGAAACCGTCGCAACACGTTTTTCCCGCCAGCTCATTTTTTCGGTGAGATAATGGCTCGCTCAAGAGAAAGCCCCGCAAAACCTCTCCCGCGAGAACTCGCACCCATGAGGGGCATCTGCTTGAAGGGAGGGGTTTTCCAATGAAGCTTCGACTTCGTTCCGTGGCCGCGCTCGCAATCTTCCTGCTCATCGGCTTTCCACCTGCAAACGCATGGAACTCCATCGGCCACATGGCTGTCGCCTATGCGGCGTGGCAACAGCTCACTCCAGCCACGCAGCAGCGCGCGATCTCCCTGCTCCAGAAGAATCCCGATTACAGCAAGTGGTTGTCGTATATCCCGGCCGGCACATCCGAGGACGACCGCAATCTCTATATCTTCATGATGGCCGCGACCTGGCCCGATGAAATCAAGGCCGAGGGCAGCGGATACAAACTCGATGGCGACACCCCGCCACACAGCTCTGAGGCAACCAACAACACCGGTTATACCGATAAGTACATGCACAAATACTGGCACTTTGTGAATACGCCTTTCAGTACCGATGGAACGGCGTTGCCGGCCAATCCCACTCCGAACGCGCAGACGCAGATCGCTGCCTTTCGCCAGGTGCTTGCGTCCAACGCCAGCGATGACCTTAAATCGTATGACCTCGTCTGGATCATGCATCTTGTCGGGGATGTACATCAGCCCCTGCATTGCGCCACGCGCATCACGGCAAGCGCGCGCAAAGGAGATGGCGGCGGCAACTCCGTGAAACTCAGCAACGACCCAGGCGACCTGCATGGCTACTGGGACAATCTGCTGGGAATCGGCGACACGAAGAACTATACGGTAGCAGTCACCGCGGCGAAGCAGCTTCCGGCGGCCGGCTCTGCCGCGTCCGACGCGAATGAAGCTGACTGGGTCGAGGAGAGCTTTCAACTCGCGCAATCGAAGGTCTATGTAGCTCCCGTGGGCCCGGCGCTCGGCCCCTACACGCTCGACGCGACCTATGGATCCAACGCCCTCGCCATCGCGCAGCAGAGAGTGGCGCTGGCCGGAGCGCGCCTGGCTAATTTATTGAATGCGAATCTCAAATAGCGGAACGATTTTTCGGAGCGAATCAGGTGAGCGATCCTTAGTAATTTGTGCCGAGGTGCCGAAAGCCCGCTCCGGCAGTTCGAGAACCATCTGCGGCTCGTGGGGCTGGACAAGAGAATCACCGGCCATTCGGCATGGCCCTCGTGCTACCCTCAATTTTTGCGTCAACAGAACCATCGGAGCACACCTCAATGAACCGAGCCCTGAAACTCAGCGCCTGCGCCCTGTTCCTTCTGCCTCTCATCGCCATCGAGGCACAGGAAACCCACGGCATCGCCATTGCCAACATGGACAAGGCAGTAAAGCCGGGCGACGACTTCTATCTCTACGCCAACGGCAACTGGATCAAGCGCACTGAGATCCCCGCCGACCGCGCGGGCATCGGCGTTTTCAGCGCTCTTTCCGACCTCAGCAATAAACGCACCGCTGACCTGATCGAGGAAGCCGCCAAGTCGAGCGCTCCTGCCGGTTCCGGGCAGCGCAAAATTGCCGACCTCTACAACTCCTATATGGATGAGGCCGGCATCGAGTCCAAAGGCCTTGCGCCGCTCCGGCCGCATCTCGACGCAGTTGCCGCCATCAAAGATAAGACCGAGCTGGCCCGCGCTCTGGGCGAAAGCCTGCGCGCCGATGTGGACGCGCTGAACAACACCCACTTTCACACATCCAATTTGTTTGGTCTGTGGGTCGCGCCCGGCTTCAACGACTCCGATCACTACACCGCCTATCTGTTGCAAGGTGGCCTCGAGCTCCCCGACCGCGAATACTACGTCAACGACAGCCCGCACATGCGCGAGCTGCGCACGAAATATCAGGCGCACATCGCCGCCATGTTCAAGCTCGCCGGCTTCGACAATGCCGAGGCGCGCGCCGCCAACGTCGTCGCCTTGGAGCACGCCATCGCCGAAAAACACATATCGCTTGCAGAAGACGAAGACATCCACAAAGCCAACAACCCCTGGCAGGCATCGGATTTTCCCGCTAAAGCGCCCGGCCTCGACTGGGCAGAATTCTTCCGCGCTGCGGGTCTTGACAAGCAAGCAGGCTTTATCGTCTGGCAGCCGACTGCCTTCGCTGGCGAGTCAGCGCTTGTCGCGTCCACATCGCTCGATACCTGGAAGGACTGGCTCGCCTACCACCTTATCGAAGACTACGCAGACGTCCTGCCCAAGGCTTTCGCCGACGAACGCTTTGCTTTCTTCGGGCAGACGCTTACCGGCACGCCACAGCAGCGCCCGCGCTGGCAGCGCGGCGTCTTCGTGGTCAATGGCCTGCTTGGCGATGAAGTCGGCAAGCTCTACGCGCAGCGCTACTTTCCGCCCGAAGCCAAAGCGGAAGCCCAGGCCATGGTTGCGAACCTCATCGCCGCCTTCCATAAGCGCATCGACGCGCTCACCTGGATGGCCCCTGCGACCAAAGCCGAAGCCCAGGCCAAGCTCGACACGCTCTACGTCGGCATCGGCTACCCAGAAACCTGGGAGGATTACTCCAATTACGAGGTCAAGCCCGACGACATCTTCGGCAATATCTGGCGCGGCGACCTCGCTTACTATCACCGCCAGCTTGCGCGCCTCGGTGACGCCGTCAATCGCCGGGAGTGGTGCATGACGCCGCAGACCGTCAACGCGGTCAATCTGCCGCTGCAGAACGCGCTTAATTTTCCCGCCGCCATCCTGCAGCCACCGTTCTTCGATCCGCAAGCGCCAGCCGCGGCCAACTACGGCGCCATCGGCTCGGTTATCGGCCATGAAATCAGCCACACCTTCGATTCCGAAGGCGCGGCGTTCGACTCTAAAGGCCGCGTGCGCAACTGGTGGACACCCGAAGACCTCGCGCACTTCAACGCCTCTACTGCGAAACTTGTCGCGCAGTACGACACCTATATGCCTTTTCCCGATCTTCACGTGAACGGGAAACAGACTCTGAACGAAAACATCGCCGATGTAGCCGGCATTGCCGCCGCCTATGACGGCTATCACGCGTCGCTGAACGGCAAGCCCGCGCCCGAGCAGCACGGATTCTCCGGTGACCAGCAGTTCTTCATCGCCTTCGGCCAGAACTGGGGATCGAAAGCGCGAGAAGCGGCTCTGCGCCGGCAGGTGCTTACCGACCCGCACGCGCCGGCACAGTACCGCGCCGACACAGTGCGCAACATTGATGCATGGTATGCAGCCTTCAAGGTAAAGCCAGGAGACAATCTCTATCTTGCGCCGCCCGACCGGGTACGCATCTGGTAGATGGAAAAAACTAATCCCAGCAGGGAAACACGAACCCGAACTGTAAAGCGAGATGCAGGGCGAATTCACCCTAAAACTTCGGGCATCTCCGTCGAGGAATCCGCGGGCTGGCAAGGCCATGAGCAAATCTGGTCACGGCCCGAATTTTTCGCCGCATAGAGAGCATGGTCGGCGCTCTCGATCAGCAGACTCTCATGGATCGTTGGCCAGGGCTGGCTGGCGCTCAATCCGATGCTTACGGTGATGATCTTCTGGTCAAAGGGAGACCCTTGATTTTCCAGACGCGCTGCGTGAATCCTCTGGTGCATCCTGCTGGCGACGATCATGGCTTTTTCAAGGTCGGTGTCCGGCAGCAGGACAACAAATTCCTCGCCGCCATAGCGCGCCAGCAGATCGTTGCCGCGCCGCAACTCATCGCGAAGCAGGAGGGCAATCTTCACCAGGCAGGCATCGCCATAGGTGTGACCATGCCGGTCGTTCACTCCCTTGAAGAAATCCACGTCGACCATCAACACTGCCAGGTTTTCCTGCCGGCGCATGGCGCGTTTCCACTCCGCTTCGAGAGCCATGGTAAACTGCCGGCGGTTGGCGACGCCTGTCAGCGGATCGAGCAGCGAAAGCTTCTCCAGCGCCGCATTCGCATCCTGCAGGTCGCGCTCTCGATCCAACAGTTGACCTCTGCCCTCGACGTAATTCATCTGCATGATCGCCGAATGCAAGCCCTGGGTCAGAAGCAGAACCAGCATGGCGCCGGACGCCAAAAGGAAGTGCTGGCTCCATATCGAGATCGCCAGGGCAAAAACCGCGAAGGTGATCAAGATGGGGCAAAGACTTTGCAGGATGAGCCCGGTTCCGCGCGCTCTGGTTCCGCTGCCCATCCGTGCCGTATTCTCGATCGGCATCCGGAGCGCCCGCCATCCGGCAAACAGAAACGGAACGCTCCACAAAATATCCAGCGCCGTTCCACGCTGCAATCCCCAATGCTTGCTCGCGTAATCAAAGCCAACCTCAATGGGGAGATAGATCCAGAGCACACCGCACATTAACCGCATGCGCCTTCGCTCTTCCAGCGTTGACCATGTCACCAGCCGCAGCAGGGCGGCGAGCGCGAGCAGCACGCACTCGGTCACATAAATCTTCATCATCGCCGTGGCTGCCGCGTCAGCCGGCATCGACATGCCGAACAATCGGACATAGATCAGGCCGCCCGCCAGCAGCACCTGTGCGAGGTTCAACCCGGCAATCGCGTGAATCGACTCCGTTTCCGAAGTAGTCGAAATCGCCATCAGCAGAGGAAACGCCGCGGTGAGATAGAGAAAATCGGAAGGATCAGCGGCCAGATTGCTCGCCGCGTTCGAGGCGCCGACAAAAACCTCAATCGACTGCGCCGCCCCCCAAAGCATAATCGCCCAGCCCAGCCACCACCAGCCCATGCGCTCGCGCTGCGGTAGCCGCCGGCATCGCCACAGAAAACAAGCAGCGGCCAGCAGCGTCATCAGCGTCGTGAAGAATCGCGACAGCGCATCAGGATGATGCAGCAGAAGCAGTACGGCCAACTGGATCGCCGCCACAGCAACCATCATGACCGTTAATGTTTTCTGGCCGGGGGAGAGCATCAGAAACTGTATAGCCACACCTCTTCACGCGAAGACAAGGCTCTCTGCTCCGCAGAAATAACCCAGCTTGCATGTCGATCGGATGATTTAGAACATTGTCGGACCAGAAGAGGATCCTTGGAAAGGAAAATCTTCTGCCTCAGCTGAACCGCGTCCGTTTCCAAAGCAGCCAGCCGCACCCGATCGCCGCAAATCCGAGCACGATGCATAACGCACCCGTCCAGAAGAAGTTCATTGCCAACGGAGGCACCTGCGCCTGCAATCCCAGCCAGAGAAAGATTGTAACCGCAACCGCTACAATTACAATGTCCCACCAGGGGCGCCTGATCTTTTCGCGTTCGCCATGGATCGCCCCAAGCTGCGCCGCCACGCAGTCCTCAAAGCGCAGCCCATATTTCTCGCACTCGCGCGAGATCGCATCGCGCCCCGAAGCCTGCTCGCGCGCTGGAGCA
>Ga0335073_10011956_pt1 | contig 12201 bp, 8 predicted proteins | sample Lox_Sample_22_FD_207093 | JGI IMG/M metagenome (GOLD analysis project Ga0335073, IMG submission 207093) | Soil microbial communities from Loxahatchee National Wildlife Refuge, Florida, United States - Lox_Sample_2.2 | ecosystem: Environmental > Terrestrial > Soil > Wetlands | place: USA: Florida... | reverse complement strand
TATGCGCGCATTCGCCCGCGTCTACGGCTTGGAAACGGTTGTGCTCCGCTACTTCAATGTCTTCGGACCGTACCAGGACCCGACTTCGAACTACTCGGGAGTGTTGGCAATCTTCTGTCGCAAAATGCTGGCAGGCGAGCAGCCGACAATCTACGGAGACGGAGAACAAAGCCGCGACTTTACCTACATCGACAACGTGGTGCACGCCAACTTGCTGGCCTCCGAGGCGCCAGCCGCACGGGTAAGCGGGCAGGTGATGAACACCGCAACCGGGAAACGTATTACCCTCAATCAAACATTTAGGATATTGCAGGAAATTACTGAATATAAAGGAAATCCATCTTTTGCTCCAGAAAGGTCCGGAGACATCAGAGATTCTCTTGCCGACATTCGGCGCGCCGCCGACCTCATTGGTTTCAAACCAATCGTCGATTTCCGCGAAGGGTTGGAGCGAACCGTGGACTGGTACCGCGGCGCCTCAAAAATCAATTAAACCTCGCGTCCGTTACCTGGGTGCTGGAAATTCCTTCGTCCGTGACAGCTCTCACAAGGTGCCAGGGGCGCGCTTTTTGAGACTTGGAGGAAGCTCTCCGCAACGCCGTCTATCCCCGGATCGTCGCGGCGGAGTGTGATGAAAAGGACATTCGTTCTTGCCTCACCCCGCGCTTACAGGGCCAGCCGATTCGGAAGTTGCCGAAACTTCCATCGCCGGCGGCGCGTCGATTTCACTTGCCGCGCTGAGGTCGATCCTGGCTCGCCGGCGACGGTTTGTGCTCGCGATCATCCTCGGACTCCCCGCCGCCTGCCTCCTCTACTGCCTGGTTGCCCCAAATCAATATGAGGCCACCGCCCGCGTCGCCCTGTGTATCCCCGCCAGGCGCCTGGATCTCAACGACACCAGAGGAGAGGAGGCTCGTTCAGGAGCTTCTGTAGATGCGCAGCTTGAGACCCTGGCAAACATCTTCCGCAGCGATCGCGTGGCCTGGGAGGCGATCAAGGATGAGCAACTCTACGCGACGCCGGGCTTCCGGGGATGGTTCGGGAAAAGGTTCTCACACCTTCGTATCGACTCGGCCTCTGCGGAAGACCAGTCGTATCTCCTCGAGCGGTTTCAAGAGCAGCTGAATGTGCGCACCCTTCCGCGCACGCTGATTGTGCAGATTCGCTTCCGCTCCGGCGATCCCGGACTCTCCGCCACGGTCGTGAACGATCTGATTCAGATATATCTCCGGCAAGAATCCGATGCGCGCGTTCATGAGACCGCAGAAGCCACGAGATGGCTCAACACGCAGTTGAGCGGCTTGAAAAGGCGCGTCGAACAAGACAATTTCCGCATTGCCGCTTTTCAGAGGAAGAACGGGTTGCTGGAAACGCCGGAGATGCTGGCAAACGGCCAGACGAGCGATGTGGAGCATACCGCGGCGCTCGCCGAGGTGGACGAGCTGAACCGGGAACTTGTCACTGCGACCGCCGATCGCATTCTTCGTGAAGCGGAGTATCGCTCCGCGCAGCGAGGCGATCCGGAACTGGTCGTTGCCTCCGATCCCGGATTGCAGGCACAGAACGCGGCCTTTGCCACAGCGCTCATGCAGCAGCTTCGCGCGCGCCGCAGCGAACTGGAGCAGGAAGCGAGTCAGCTGAGCACGGAGCATGGGACCGAGTTTCCGCGGGTGGTCGAGATTCGCGCACAGCTTCTGGATCTGGATCGCCAGATCGCCGCGGAAGATGCGCGGCTGGTGGCGCGCCTCAAACAAGCTTGGCAGACGGCCGCCGAGCGCGAGAATCTCCTCCGCCGGAACCTTGAAAAGGATACGAGCCTGGGCTTCAAGATGAACGCCGCAGCGGTACAGTACGCTGCCATGCAGCAGGAAGCGAATGCGAGCCATGAACTCTATATCCGCGCGACGCAAAAGGCAGAGGAGGCCGGACTGGATGCCGGCACGCGCGGGTCGGATATCGAAGTTGTGGACTATGCGCGACGGCCCGTAAAACCGGTTGCGCCCGACTTGCTCGTCTACATGCTGATCACCTCGTTCGCCGCCGCAGTGATCGCGATAGGAGGCCCTCTCTTGCTCGAATCGTTTCGTCGATGCGGAAAAGCAGTTCTCCTGGTGTTGCTCCTGCTCGCGTCCGCAAGTTGCGCGCGCGCCCAGGCTCCGACTCCCAGCACGTCCGGGTTGCCCAGCGGCGTTGCCCGTATCCCGCAGTCGACCGAAACCCGAGCCCAGCCAAACCCGAAAGATGCTCCCAGCGCCTGGGGTCAGCCGGATGCGGCGGTTGGCCCCGCCGCAGCGGTGAATAGCCCACTGGGAATGATTCCGGTCGCGATGCCCCTGGGCCCGGGCGACGTGGTTGCAATCAGTGAGTTCCATATGCCCGAATTTCGAACCACCGCCCAGGTTTCAGAGGTGGGGTCGGTCATGCTGCCGCTCATCGGCGAAATCGTGCTGCAGGGAATGACCCGCGAGGCTGCTGCGCGAGCCATCGAAGCCGAGCTGTTGCGGCGGGGCATGTTGCTGCATCCGCAGGTGACGGTGGAGGTGATTGCTGCAGCCGGGCTCGACGTCAGTATTCTCGGCGAAGTGGTCCGGCCGGGCGTCTATCCCCTTGGCGTGCACCATGGATTGCTCGACCTCGTCTCCGCGGCATCCGGACTTACGCCCAATGCCGGAAGTCTCGTGACGATCACACATCGCGACAAGCAGGAACAACCCGTCGCAGTTGTCCTTTCTGCGAACGGCAATCCGGACAGTCCCGAACTCCAGCCGGGAGACACCGTTCAGGTCAGCCGTGCCGGTTTGGTCTACGTGATCGGCGACGTCATTCGGCCCGGAGGGTTTTCTCTCGACCCTTCGCAGCATTTGACCCTTGTCCAGGCGCTGACCCTCGCGTGGGGCCCGACCCAGAACGCGGCGCTCACCAGGGCAATTCTCATCAGGGAACAGAAAGGCGGGCGAACCCTCACCACCCTGAACCTGAAGCGACTCCTGCGCGGCCAGGATCCGGACATGGCGGTGCGAGACCACGACATCCTTTTCGTCCCCGACTCGACGGCCAGGAATCTATGGAACCGAACCATGGAGTCGGTGGTGCAATCGGCCGCCGGCGTCAGTATCTATGCAGGCCTCGTCTATTCACAAAGGTTCTAGTCGTGCGCAAAACTGCCCGCGTTCTGTTGCTGCTCTTCATATTCACCGTGCCTTGGGAATACTCGCTCGACCTGGGCGATCCCTTCGGCAACATCGCGCGCATTTTCGGGCTGGCGCTGTTCTTCGTGGCGATCGTCGCCGTGGTGTGGGCCCGGCAGATCCGCACCCCCGGCCCGTTGCAATGGCTCACCCTTGCCTTCTTCCTCTGGCTCTGTGTCACGTACTTCTGGTCGATTGATCCCGCGGAAACCCTCCGCAAACTGCCTGGCTACTTGCAGGAGATGATGGTCGTCTGGGTTGCCTGGGAGTTTATCGAGTCTTCGAATGCCTTGCACCAGGCGTTCCGGGCATGGCTCGCGGGCTCCTGGATTCTTGCTCTGCTGACCGTCGCGGAGATGCGTTCTGCCGAAGCAATGGCTGCAGGGCAGATACGCTTTGCCGCCTTTGGGCAGGACCCTAACGACGTTGCGCGCTTTCTCGACCTTGGGTTCCCGGTTGCGGCGTTCCTGCTGGATCAGGAAAAACGCTGGGGCAGGCGCCTTCTGGCTCTTGGGTTCTTTCCAGCGGGCCTGGTTGCCGTGGTGCTCACGGCCTCTCGTGGGGGATTGATCGCTGCGCTCATGGCGCTCATCGGCTCGGCTCTCCTCCTCATCGGCAAGCACAAGCGCGCCCTTCTCACAGCAGTCTGTGCAATGCCCCTCGCCGCCGCCGTCCTCTGGTTTTTCACGCCGGCTGAAACCCTCGATCGCCTTGCGACCATCGCGGATCCCTTGCAGGTCGGCGATCTGAATCAACGCCTGAATATCTGGGAAGCAGGCTGGCGATCGTTTGTGCGGGCGCCGCTGTTTGGCCACGGTGCAGGATCGTTTGTGAGTGCGGCTGGCCTTGCCTCGATCGATACGGCCCACAATACCGCACTGGCCCTTCTCGTCGAGGGAGGACTCTGCGCCTTGACGATCGCGGCAGCGATTTTGCTCGCGGCATTCGCATGCGCGATGCAAACACGCGGGCCCCTCCGAATCGCTCTCCTCGCTCTCTTGCTCACCTGGCTCACTTCATCTCTCGTTGGAACGGCTGCCGAAAGCCGCACAACTTGGCTCTTGTTTGCCGTGATCGCATGCGCGCCGCGCGATGCGTCCGTGCATTGCGCGCATCCGGCTCCGCCTCGCGAGCAAAAATCTGCAAGAGATCTGCGGCAGGCGGCCGCGGATTCCATGGGAGCCTGAGTTGAACCAGCCGCCGGCGCAATACTTGCTTCGCTTCGACGACCTTTGCCCCACCATGTCATGCGATCGCTGGGCGAGGTTTGAGAGACTGTTCGAGCAGTTTGCGATCCGGCCCATCCTTGCCGTGGTTCCTGAAAACCTCGATCCCGACCTCGTCTTCGACTCCGCCGACCTGGGCTTCTGGGCTCGTATTCGCGCTTACGAGGCTGCAGGAGCCGTGATCGCTCTGCATGGATTTCGGCATGCGAACCACGGACACGCCCGAGGACTTGTGCCTTTGCACGACAGCTCCGAATTTGCGGGTGTCGCGGCCGAATTGCAGCGCGCCTGGATCCAGCATGGCCTGCAGATTCTGCGGGACCATGGCCTGCATCCCAGGCTCTGGGCCGCTCCACGGCACGGCTTTGACAGAAACACGCTGAAAGCTCTGTACAACGAAGGAATTTGCTATCTCTCAGACGGCTTTGCTTCACGCCCGGTCGAGCGCGCTGGAATGCTTTGGATACCTCAGCAACTCTGGGGGCCCCAAGAGAAGAAGTCGGGCCTGTGGACGATTTGCATTCACACCAACACTGCCGGTGTCGAAACTCTGCAGCGGCTGCAAAGATTCCTCGAGGCGCGGTTTGAGCAATTCACCTCTTTCGATCGCGTCATCGCGGACTACTCATTCCAGAAGGCGGGTTGGAAAGAGTGGATGGGGGAGCAGTTCGCTCTTGGGCGCGTCCTGGCCGCGCGAGCTCTCTGCCGCCTTCGCCGCGAGCGCTTTCCTCGCTGAGAAGCGCCGCATACAGTGACTCCCAGCAGTCGAGAACCGAGTCGAGCCCGTAGCGCTTGCTCACCCATTGCCGCGCTCGCATGCCCATCGATCTTCGTTCAGCTGCCGGCATCTCCATCAGACGATTCATTGCCCCCGCAAACGCATCCACGTCCCGCGCAGCGACAACAAATCCAGTCTCTCCTTGCATCACGATCTCCCGATTACCCGGTGCGTCGGTAACCACCGCCGGGACGGCACAGGCGCCGCTTTCAAGGAGCCCCATCGAAAGACCTTCGCAAGTGGATGATAGAGCGAACCCGTCAGAGGCCTGCAGCCACGGTCGAATATCCTCGACAAAACCAAGAAAGTGTACTCGCTCCTCAACGCCGAGTTCGGTCGCCAACATCCTGAGTGACTCTTGCAAAGACCCAGCCCCGGCAACGACCAGCTGCGGGTTTCCGTGCAGTCTTTGAAATGCGTGCAGAAGCGTGGGATAGTCCTTCACCGGCTCAAGGCGCCCTGCGGCGAGCCATAGAAACTCACCGAGGCCTGATCGTTGCCTGGTGCGCGCCGCTGGATCAGGCCGCCAATGCTCAACGTCAATGCCGTTTGGCAGGACCAGCAGTTGCTTCTCTGAAACCTTGCCCGCTGCACGGTGAGAAGCTGCGGCTGCGGCGCTCACCGCTGTGACACAGTCGGTAAGGCGGTCGCTGATGAGGTATCCGAGCCTCCTGCCTCGCGACCCCGCCGCGGCAGTATGGATCGTGTCAATCAGGACATAGTGCGGCGGCGAGAAGATCCGGGACCACCGAGCCATCCATGTCGCATGTGGCAGGTGCGCGTGAACGATCGCAGGTCGATGCTGTACAAGCCAGCGGTTGAGCCTCCACCACCCGCGCGGATCGGCGAAACCCTTGCGCATCCTCAGGCTGGCAAAGTGCGCTCCACAGCAGGCGAGTTCTGTTCCGGAGGCGCCACCGCTCCCGGAAAGCGCCAGGACATGGACTTGCCAGCCGCGCCGGGTGAGCCCCTTGGCCAGAAGAATGACTTGTCGCTCAGCGCCGCCGAGGCGATCGATGGTGGGTATGACGAAGGCTATGCGAGGCAAAGCGGCGCCTTCTCAAGTGTCGAATCGATCAGCTGTACCCACGCCGGTATTGCGTTTTTGAGGGCGAAAGGCTCGACCCAGCGATGGCAAAACCTCTCACCTGGCCGCTGCGCGAACGCTGCCATAAGAGCCTTTGTGAGCGCCTCGGCCGATACTCCGTCCGCCAGCCAGATGCCGGGTTGGGCGCCTACGAGTTTTACAAGCCCGACAGAGGCGGGTGTTGCGACGATCGGCAACCCGCCTGCAGCCGCTTCCAGCAGCGCATTTGGGATTCCTTCCTGGCGCGATGGAAGCACAAAGAGCGAGGCTCCGAAATAGTACTCTGCGGGCGCATCCACATGTCCGAGAAAATGCACCGAATCCTTCAACCCCAATGATCCACACAACTGTCGCAGCGCCTGCTCTTCGCGGCCGGTGCCGGCGATCGCCAGATCCGCGGTGCGCCATAACGCTCGCACTCTCGCGAAAGCATGCAGAAGCAGATCGAATCCTTTTTCGCGAGAGAGCCTGCCCGCCGCGAACAAGTGCGGCCCCGGGCCGTGCCAGAAGCGCGTGCCATTGCAATCCAATCGTGTCGGGTGGATGTCGACAGGATTTGGCAATACGTGGAGCAGCTCATGCGAGACCCCAGCACATCGAACAAGATCATCGGCCATCGCTTGCGACTGGCAGATGATGCCATCAGCGCGGCAATAGAGCCTCCGGTATGCGGTCGATGCCCAGCGCGGCAGTGCATGCGACTGGAGCATCTCTGAAGCCGTTCCCGACTGGCGAACCAGGATGCGGGCTCTGCGCGAAAGGAAGGGCCGCAGTGACAGAAGAAGAAAATTCGCGTGGACCATCCCGGAAAGGATCAGGTCAGGCTGAACCTGCCGAATCAACCGGAACAGCGGCACGACCGCGTAGCGCGCACGATGTGCGCCCAGAGCGTGTACCGCGACGTGCGAAGGAAGCTGGATTGTTCCGACCTTGACCTGTGTGATCAGCCCCAAATGCAGCGCGTAGAGCTCCTGGGGCAAATTTCGCGCCAGCAATTCGATTACGCGTTCCGCTCCGCCTCCTCCAAGGTGAGGAATCAGCAGCAGAAGGGTGGAACGCTTGGCCATGAACAATCTATTCTCTCGAGGCTAAGCGCGAGAAAGCCCGAGACAAGGTGACCGCTCGCACAGCCTTCGGTGTCCGAAAAGACTACACATTTAATTTGAATTTCCTCAGGAAAGCGTCGGTTTCGCGAAGTTCATCGGAGTAAATCGATCGTGAAACAGGATTCCCGAGATCACTGGGAGAGATCGTCGCGTTCAACTTTGTTCTTGTCCTCGCCTCATCTGGTCATCGGGGTGACGAGCGCGCAAACTTGTCTCGTCCTGAGCGCCCGCATCCGTGCTCTGCGCACGGCCGGGTTTCGCATCACGCTTGTTTCGAACCCTGGCACCTTGCTGGAATCCACGGCCCGCAACGAAGGCGCGAAAGCTGTCGCGATACCGACCGAGCGCGGCATCGCCCCATTCTCTGATTGTGTTTCTTTTTGGCGCCTCTTTCAGATGCTCCGAAAAGCGAAGCCCGATCTCGTAGAGTTCAGCACTCCAAAGGTCGGGCTTCTGGGCTTGACGGCTGCCCTATTGGCGGGTGTTCCGCACCGCGTTTACGTCCTGCGTGGGTTGAAGCTTGAATCCTGTACTGGCCTGATGCGGCTGGTTCTGTTGGCGGCCGAGCGGATTGCATCCCGATGTGCGCAAGTTGTCTTGTGTACCAGCCCAAGCCTGCTGAAAAAAACTCTCGCTCTGTCCATCGCCCCCGCCTCCAAGCTGCGGTTGATCGGCGATGGGAGCAGTCACGGGGTTGATACGCGAAGGTTCTCGCCCGGTTCAAGCAATGTGCGCGCCCGGTTTGGAATCCATCCGGACGCGATGGTGATCGGCTTTGTTGGACGCATGACGCTCGACAAGGGCGTTCCCGATTTGATCGCCGCCTTCGAAAGAATCCTCGAGGAGAAGCCGCAAAGCTACCTTCTTCTCGTGGGGTGGTTCGACCAGTCCGAGGACATCCTCGACCCTGCCTTGCGCCGGCGCATCACGCGCCATCCTCGGGTCGTCTGTTCCGGGTTTGTCGCCGATACCGCGCCCTACTATCGTGCGATGGATTTGCTCATCCTGCCCACGGCGCGCGAAGGTTTCCCGAATGTTGTGCTCGAGGCGTCTTCATCGGGCATCCCGGTCATTACGACCTACTCCACCGGGGCCTGTGACTCGGTCCGTGATGGCATCACCGGATATCTGGTGCCGGTGCGGGATCCTGAGGCGATCTGCAAATCGGCTGTGCGACTTCTCGGCGATGCGAGAGAACGGCGCAGGTTGGGCGAGGCAGGGCGCGCCTGGGTGCAGCAGCGCTTCGCAGATCGCAGGGTCGCCGGGCTTACCGGGGAGTTTTACTCAAATTTGCTAAGGACCGAAGTCGGAAACACCGTGAAGCAGAGCCCCGCTATGGATTGGGCCGCTCCGTCGCGGTGACCGGCGCCGAGTCGTGCTGTTCAGACGATGGCTGCAACGCGTTTGCCGCTGCTTCGGAAGCCCACAGAACCTTGCCCGGAACCACGCCCAGGATCAATGTTGCCGCTGCCGCAAAAAGCAGTGCTGCGCTCACGGCCACCCCGGCGCGCGTTGAAGGCGCGGGTGGGACTGCGTCTGGATCTACCGGGCGCTGCGCAGAAACAAATGCGAGCCTCAGATAATAGCCGGCCGCCAGTCCCGAGTTGAGCAGGCCGATGATTGCCAGCCAGACTGCTCCCCCGCCGACGGCTGCGGAGAACGAATAAAACTTACCAAAGAACCCGCCGGTGAAGGGAATTCCCACCAGTGAGATGAGGAAGAAGAGCAGGAATCCACCCATCAGCGGCGATCGATAAACAAGGCCGCGGAAGTCCTGGATCAGCGGCAGCTCCTCATCGTAGCCGCTGATAAGAGTCACAATGGCGAAGATGCCAACGTTCATCGCCGAATAGACAGCGGTGTAGAAGGTTGCCGCGGCGATTCCACTTGCGCCCAGACCTGCGAACGCAGCCAGCAGGTAGCCAGCGTGGGCGACCGAGGAATAAGCCAGCATGCGCTTCACGTTTTGCTGCCGGAGAGCAGCCAAATTTCCCACCGTCATGGAGAGAACGGCGACCACCCACAGCAGCGGCGCCCAGACAAATCGCTGCGCCGGAAACATCTCGTACGCAATCCGCAACAGAACCGCGAAGGCCGCGGTCTTGGGGCCAGTCGACATCAACGCGACGACGGGCGAAGGGGAGCCTTCGTACACGTCAGGCGTCCACACATGAAACGGGGCCGCGGAAACCTTGAAGAGAATGCCGACGAGCATCATTGCCAGCGCGGCAAGCGCCAGGGGGTCTGCCTTATGGGAGACCAGAGCGTGCGCGAGCTCATAAATCTGCGTAGTTCCCGTCGCTCCGAAGACCAGCGCGATGCCGTAAAGCAGGAACGCGGTCGCGAACGATCCCAGCAGAAAATACTTGATGGCCGCTTCAGGACCGCGCGCGGTCTGCTTTCGGTAACCGGCAAGAATGTAAGTAGAGATAGAGGAGATTTCAAGAGCGACAAAAACCAGCAGCAACTCGACCGCGCTGGTCATCAGGCACATGCCCACAGCTCCAAAAACAACCAGCGCATAATACTCGCCCTGGTGATGGCTGCCGTCGGGAAGTGCATCGAGCGAGAGAAGCAAAGTCACCAGCACGATGCCGCAGATCACCACGTGAAAGAAGACCGTGAAGGCGCTCGTCTCCACCGTTCCATAAAAGCCGGTGCCCATTGGCAGCGAGACCTGCCAAAGGCTGGCCCAGAGGGCAATCGTGGTTCCCAGCGCCGCGATCCAGCCCACCATGCGGCGGGGCCAATCGAACGGCAGCGAACTGTCCACCAGCATCACCACAACGCCGGTCAGGGTCAGGATGATCTCAGGAAGAATGCGCAATGAATCGCCTGGGTTCATCGCCCGCCTCCTGAAACCGGATTCTCTCCGGCCGATGAATACGCGTTGGAGTTGTTAAGGAGGATGGGGTTCATGCGGCTCTCAATGGTCGCAATCCAGGGTGCGGGAGCCACGCCCATCACCAGCATGAGTACTGCCAGGGGCCACAGGATTGCATGCTCGCCGATGCCGAGGTCGGGAGCGGATTTTGTCGATGCAAGCTGGCTCTCGGTCCCATAAAAGAGCCTTTGCACCAGCCAAAGCATGTAGGCCGCGCCCAGGATCACGCCGACGGTAGCGGCAACTCCCCAGCCTTTGCTGACTTCTCCAAAGGTGCTTGAAAGAATCAGGAACTCGCCGACAAACCCATTGAGCATGGGCAAGCCGATCAGCGCCAATGTGCTGATCACAAACATCGTGGCGATCTGCGGCGTCTTGCCGGCAAGTCCGCCGTAGGAGCCGATCGAGGTGGTGCCATAACGGACCTCGAGAGCGGCGAGCAGCAGGAAGATTGCGCCCTCAACCACGCCGCTGTTCAGTATCTGGTAGATTGCCCCATCCCATCCATTGAACGTAAGGCCGTAGATGCCCAGAGTCACCATGCCGAAGTGGCTCAGCACTGCATAGGCCAGCAACCTCCAGAAGTCGCTCTGCACCAGCGCAAGGCATGCGCCGTAGAGAATCCCGATGACGGCAAGCGCCACAAGCAAGGGGGCAACGCGGCGGGCCTCGACCGGAAACAAGCCCACATGAAATCGCAGCATCGAATAAAGCCCCAGCTTGCCCGCGACCACCATTGCCATTGCGACAGGGGCTTCACTGAAAGTGTCGGCCAGCCAGCCGTGCAGCGGAAACACCGGAACCTTGACGGCGAAGGCCAGCAGAAACGCAAGGGCGACCCACGCCAGCGACGCCGCCGGCAAAGCTCCACTGGCAATGATGGCGCGCAGATCAACGAAATTGAAAGTACCCGTCTTTGCGTAGAGCCACAGAATCGCAACCAGCAGCGGTGCTGAAGGAATAAACGTGAACAGGAAGAATTTTGTGGCCGCCTTGGGACCGTCTTTGCGCCCATACATGGCAATGAGGATCGCCATGGGAACGAGCGAAAGTTCCCAGAAGCCGTAATAGACCATCAGATCCAGCGAAATGAAAACCCCGTACATCGCCGTCTGCTGCACCAGAAACAGCAGATAGAAAGTCTTGCGGCGCTCCTTGATGGCGTTCCAGCTTGCAACGATACCGATGGGCGCAAGCAGCCCCACCAGCACCACCAGCCAGAGGCTCAGCCCGTCCACGCCCACGTGGTAATGAATTCCGCCTTGGCCCATATTGGATCCCAAGTCGATCCACGGTAAATCCACCTCGAATTGGAAGCCATGCCGTCCTTGAACAAAATGTGCAGGCAGATGGAGAGTGAATCCGAAGGTGACCAGCGAGGTGAGCAATGCAAGCCAGGCAGGCAGCTTGCCGCGATCCGGCAGCAATGCGACGACCACTGCGCCAGCCAAAGGAGCAAGCAGGATCCAGGTCAGAATTGAGTCGTTGATCATTGCCCCACCATGCCCAGGTGAATGCCCAGCCCCGCCAACACCGAGGTCCAGGGAACAAATACGAACAGCAGAATCGCCGCGGCTCCAAGGGTCAGCCATGCCGCGTACGAGCGCAGATTGCCCGACTGCCAGCGCTGCAGAATCGCTCCCCCGAGGTTGGCCATACCGGCTAGCAGCCACGCAATTCCACCGAGAATCGCGAAGTCGACAATCCAACCTAGGAAGAATTTCGAAACGCTGAGAAGCCCCTTCACGAAAAAGAAGCTGTACACGTCGTCAACGTAATACTTGTTCAGCAGCAGCTTATAAGGTCCCGAAAACGACGCTGCCAGGCTTGCTGCACGTTCTGGCTTCGCACGGTAGAGTTGATCCGCGATGAACCATCCGATCAGCGCCACCAAAACCGCCAGACCCATCAATGCGTATTCCGTCCCTCCCG
>Ga0335073_10011955_pt1 | contig 12201 bp, 10 predicted proteins | sample Lox_Sample_22_FD_207093 | JGI IMG/M metagenome (GOLD analysis project Ga0335073, IMG submission 207093) | Soil microbial communities from Loxahatchee National Wildlife Refuge, Florida, United States - Lox_Sample_2.2 | ecosystem: Environmental > Terrestrial > Soil > Wetlands | place: USA... | reverse complement strand
GAGCAGGTGGAGCGCATCGGGCATGTTGGCTCGGCCGAACCCGACGCGCACGTGCGACGGCTCGTCGTAGACCGAGCCCGGCAGCAGCAGCACACCCAGCTCCGCGAGCCGCGCGCACAGCTCGTCCACGTCCAGCACACCCTTCACGCGCGGGAAACCGATCGGGCTTGCGTTCGGCCGCACCCACTCGAACGTGTCGCCGTGACGTGCAAAGAAGTCATCGAGCAGCGGGAGGTTCCGTTCGACGATCCCGAGGTTCCGCTCGAGCAGCACATGGCGGTTGCGGAGCGCGAGCGCCGTCAGCACCTCGCTCGGGGCGCTCGAGCAGATCGTCGTGTAGTCCTTCAGCCGCATGACCGCCTCGCGCGTGGCGGCGTCGCGGGTGACGATCCAGCCCAGGCGCAGGCCGGGCAGCCCGTAGCTCTTCGAGATGCTCCCGAGCGAGACCGCGCGCTCGTCGAGGTCACAGGCCGCCGGCAGCCGGTCGATGGGATCGTGCTCGAGCTCGCGGTACACCTCATCCGAGAACACCACGAGTCCATGCGTGCGGGCGATCTCAAAGACCCGCTCCGAGGTCGCCCTGTCCATCAACGTGCCGGTCGGGTTGTGCGGCTGGTTGACGTAGATGAGCCGCGTATTCCGACGCACCGCACCCGCCAGCGCGTCCAGATCGTGCGCCCAACCGTCTTCATAGCGGCGGCGCCACTCGGTGACCTCGGCGCCGCTGCCGCGCGCGAGCTCGAGCGCCGACTCGTAGCACGGCGTCTCGACGATCGCGTGGTCGCCGGGTCCGAGCAGCGCGTTGTTGATGAGGAAGATGCCCTCCTCCGCGCACGAGGTCACGATCACGTCGTCGGGATCGACACGCTCGTACAGCGCCGCGATCGCCTCGCGCAGCTCGGCCGCGCCCGGCGACTCGGTGTAACCGCACCACGTGGCGAGCAGCCGGGCGTGCGCGTCGGGCTCGAGCGCGAGCAGCTCTTCGATCGTTCGCGACTCGCAGTCGCTGCTCGAGAGCATGTACCGGGTCGTGAACTCGTACCGGCCGTAGTACCGCTCGATCCGAAACGGCTTGACATCCATCGACCGATTATCTCTACCTTCACACACCATGGACGCCCGGGAAGGACTGGCGGAGCTCGCGGTCGTCGTCGGTGCGAACGTGCAGCCCGGTCAGCTCGTCCGGGTCTCGGCCGACGTCGTCCACGCCGAGCTCGTTCGCGCGGTGGCCGACGCGGCCTACCGCCACGGGGCGAGCTACGTCGAGGCCGACTTCTCGGACCTCCGGCTAAGGCGCTCGCAGGTGCGACACGCCCGCGGCGAGGTGCGAGGCGTGCTGCCTGCCTGGTGGGAGGCCGGCCTGCAACAGCTCGCCGACGCGGGCGGTGCGCGCATCATGATCTACGCGCCGACCGCGCCCGGGCTATTCGACGACCTCGACCCCGCGCGCGTCAGCCGCGCTCAGCCGCCACGGAGTTCGACCTGGCGCGCCGTCGAGTACGTCGTGAACAACACGGTCATCCCCGGCCCCAACGACGCGTGGGCGTCCGCGATCCACCCCGACCTACCACAAGACGAAGCGCTCAGCAAACTGTGGCGTCAGATCGCGCTCGCGTGCCGCCTCGACCAGCCCGACCCGGCCGCCGCCTGGCGCGTCCGGTTCGCGGAGCTGCGGCGCCGGGCGGAGACACTCACCGCGCTGGGGCTAAACACCGTCCGGCTCGTAGGACCCGGAACCGACCTGCGCGTCGGCCTGCTCGAGACCGCGCGCTGGGATCCGCCCACGAACGTCAACGTGCACGGGATCGAGCACGCCTGGAACCTCCCATCGGAGGAGGTCTACACCGTGCCCGACCCCGAGCGCGCGGACGGGCACGTGCGCCTCACCCGCCCGGCGGTCGTCGGGGAGCGGCTCGTCGAGGACGTGGAGTTGACGTTCGCCGCGGGACGCCTAACCGGCGTCGCCGGCGGCGACGGCATCGACACGCTCCGCGAGTTCATCGCTCGCGACCCCGGGATGAGCCGCCTCGGGGAACTCGCGCTCGTCGACGGCGAGAGCGCCGTCGGCAGCGTCGGTCAGACGTTCGGCATGATCCTGCTCGACGAGAACGTCGCCGCCCACATCGCGCTCGGATTCGGCTTCCCCGAACTAGTAGATCCGTCCATGCGCGACCGCGTCAACGACAGCGGTGACCACCTCGACGTGACCGTCGGCTCCGATGAAGTCGCCGTTGTTGGCCACGACCGCGACGGCCGCGAGCATGCGCTAATCGACGGCGGTTGTTGGCAGCTATAGGCCCTGCGCCCCATCCGCTCGTATAGGCGGAGCGAAGACGCCTGTACTTCCGGGGCGCGAGCAGGCGCGAATTTGCCGCAAGTTGTGCGTTATCTGACTACGTCCAACGACCTCAAGGAATGAGTACCAATGGTCAACAAACGTCTGATAGGCGGTGCGTTCGCCGTCTTTACGCTGGTATTGGCGTTCCCCGCGCTGGCTTCGGCGCACATTCTGTCGGTCTCAGTCGGCCCGTCGACCTGCGTCACGCCGCTGAACGGCTCGTACACGGCCACGGTGACGATCACCGAGACCAACTTCTACGGCTCGACCGAGAACATCCCCGTCGGCAAGGACGTGAAGGAACTGTCCTCGAGCACCGACACCGGCAATACCGGGCTCAACCAGAACTACTTCACCCAGGGTGCCGTCGGCACCCTGAAGGGGCCTGAGGACCTTCAGCAGCCGACCTCGTTCACCTCGCCGTCCAACGCGTCGGCGACAAAGAAGTTCACGGTGACGACCTCGGTGCCGGAGACCTATGTGCTCGGCAACAGCTACATGGGCTCCCCGTCGCACGCCACGATCACTGCGCCGACGACAGGCTGCACGCCAACGTGCCCGACCGGCTACACGCTCTCGGGCGGCGTGTGCACACCTCCGACCAGCTGCCCCGCCGGCGAGACTCTGACCGGCGGTAAGTGCGTGCCCCCGACCGGATGCCCCGCGGGCGAGACTCTGACCGGTGGCGTCTGCACGCCTCCGACCACGTGCCCGAGCGGCCAGACCCAGTCGAACGGCCAATGCGTGCCGCCGACATCGTGTCCGAGCGGCCAGATCCAGTCGAACAACCAGTGTGTGCCACCGACGAACTGCCCGAGCGGCGAGATCCTCTCGAACGGGCAGTGCGTACCGCCCACCACGTGCCCGAGCGGCGAGAGCCTGTCCGGCGGGCAGTGTGTGCCGCCGACCACGTGCCCGAGCGGCCAGACCCTGTCGGGCGGCCAGTGCGTACCGCCGACCACGTGCCCGAGCGGCCAGACCCTGACCGGGGGCGTGTGCGCCACTCCGGCGGTCGTGCCTCCTCCCAAGGTGTACCCGGGCGTCTGCCGGGCATCGACGATGGGTTATAAGGTCCGCGCCGGCCAGGTCGACACGATCGTTGTGTCGGTGACCCGGCACGGGGTGGCGGTCACCAACACGAAGGTGCGCATCAGCCTCCCTGGCGGCAAGACGGTGTCCAAGAGCACGGGCAAGAACGGCAAGGTGACGTTCACCGTCGAGCCGACCCAGAGCGGAACGATCATCGTGCGCAGCCCGAGCTGCAAGGAGATGGTCAAGGTGAAGGTGTTCGCCGCGAAGGCGGCGACAGCGGTGCGGGCTCCGTCCTTCACCGGGTGACATGAGGGTTCAGGAAGCATCGAGCCGCCGCGGCCTTCGGGCCGCGGCGCTCTGCACACTCGCAATGATGACCGCCCTCGCGCTTCCGGCCGTCGGCCAGGGCGCGAGGGTCAAGCGCCAGGTGCTGTCCCATCCGGGGTTCACCTCGACCTGGGCGTACCTCGAGGGCGCGACGGACGCGTACGCCGCGCCCTCCCGCCACTCCAAGGTGCTCGGCTACCTGGGGCTGACCACGCAGGACGGAACGAGCGAACTGCTGCTCGAGCAGCAGCGTGTCCTGGTCCACGGCGAATGGTGGGTTCAGGTGCGCCTCCCCCTTCGCCCCGCCGGGCAGATCGGCTGGGTGCCCGAGTGGACGCTCGGGGCGCCACAGACGGTGCACACGTATGTCGTGGTGTCGACCGAGAAGATGACGCTGACGCTCTACCGCAACGGCAAGGTCATCTTCTTCACGCGCGTCGGCACCGGTAAGCCCAGCACGCCGACGCCGCATGGACAGTTCTACATCCGCGACCGGCTCACGGGCTTCCCGCCCGGGAGCATCTACGGTCCGTTGGCGTTTGGCACCTCGGCGCTGTCCAACGTCGAGACCGACTGGCCCGGCGGTGGCGTTATCGGCATCCACGGCACGAACGAGCCGTCGCTGATCCCCGGGCATCCCTCCCATGGCTGCATCCGCGTGCCCAACTGGGAGATCGTCCAGCTCGGCAGACTCCTGCCGATCGGCACGCCGCTCACGATCGAATGAAACTCCGGCTCGCCTGGCTCCCCGCCAGGCGAGCCAAGAGACCGGCTTACACGGGCGAGTCCGCCCGCAGATACGTGAGGACCGCCAATACCCGCCGGTGATCCTGGTTGGTCGCGGGCAGGTCGAGCTTCATGAAGATGTTCCGGATGTGCGAGTCGACGGTCTTCTCGGTGAGCACGAGTTGTTGCGCGATCGCGCCGTTGGTCTTGCCCTCGGCGATCAGCGCCAGGACCTCGCGTTCGCGGTCGCTGAGTTGCCCCAGGGGCTGCGTTGGTTGGGCGACGGTGAGCAACTGGTTGACGACGTCCGGGTCGACGACGAGCCCGCCCTCGGCGACGCGCTGCACGCTGTCGATGAACTCCTCCACATCGATCACGCGCTGCTTGAGCAGGTATCCGGCTCCGTGGGGGCGCTCGTTGATGAGACGGAGCGCGTAGCGGGGCTCGACGTACTGCGAGAGGACCAGCACGCCCACTTCGGGGTTGGTCGACCCGATCTGCGCCGCCGCCTGGAGTCCCTCGGTGGTGTGGGTCGGCGGCATCTTGATGTCGATGATCGCGGCGTCCGGAGGGTCGCCGTTCACCGCGGCGATCAGCTCCTCGGCCGAGGAGACGGACGCCGTCACCGTGTGTCCGGCCGTCGTCAGAACGCTCGCGAGCCCGGCGCGGAACAGCAGGCTGTCCTCGGCGATCGCTACTCGCATGGCATCTCCACGCGCAGCCGGGTACCGCCGCCGACGGGGCTGTCGAGCTCGAGGCGACCGTCGAGCACGGCGATCCGATCAGCCAGCACCCCGAGACCGCCGCCGCCGTCGATCCTGGCGCCGCCACCCCCGTCGTCGGTCACGGAAAGGGTCAACGTCCCCGCGCTCAGCTCCACCTCGACCTGCACCCGTGACGCGCCGGCGTACCGGGCAGCGTTGGCGACCGCCTCGGACACGATCAGGTACGCCGTGGTCTCGACCGTGGGCGGCAGGCGACCGATCGCACCCGCGGAAAGGGTCACCGGCAGCGCCGACCGTGCCGCCAGCGCTTCGAGCGCGGGCACCAGTCCCTCGTCGGTCAGGATCGCGGGGTGGAGCCCGCGCGCCAGCGTCCGCAGCTCCGAGAGTCCGGCCTTCAGCTCCTCGAGCGCGTCGCCCAGCGCCTCGTGCAGCGCTGAAGGCACTCCGGCGTCGGCGCGTGCCTCGGCCTGGGCCGAACGCAGGATCAGCCCGAGGGTCGTCAGCCGCTGCTGCGCCCCATCGTGGAGGTCGCGTTCGAGCAGCCGCCGCGCCTCGTCGCCGGCCTCCACGATCCGTGCCCGCGACGCCCTCACGTCGAGCACTTGCGCCTCGAGCGCCCCGCGGAGCGCTTCGTTCTCGCCCCCCAGCCGCCGCGACTCGTCGAGGCTGCGCTGCAACGCCCGCTCGCGCTCCACCCGCCTGGTGATGTCCTGAACGATCCCGTACATCCGCACGATGCGCCCGTCGACCGTCGCCGCCCGTCCCCGCTCATAAAGCCACCGGACCGTCCCGTCCGGTCGCACGATTCGATGTTCGCTCTCAAACGGCTCGCCGGAATGCCGGCACCGCTCGACCAGCGCGACATGGGCGGCGCGGTCATCGGGGTGGCAGTGGTGCGCCAATCGCTCGTAGTTCACCGGTACGGCCCGCGGCAGCAGTCCGTTGAGGCGGAACAACTCGTCGGACCAGGTCACGACGTCGGCGTCGATCTCGCAAGTCCACGAGCCCACTCGCGAGACCGCCTCGACGTCCTGCAGTCGCTGCGCCTGCGCCTGCCCTCGATCCTCAGAATCGGGCAGCGGACTGAGGACGATCAGCGTCTGGCGGCCTAGGCCCTCGACGGCGATCCGCATCGCGCGGACCCGCCCGCCGAGTCCTCCGGACAGCGTCGCGATCCACGTCTGTGCTTCGCCGCCGCCGTGCTCGTCGTCACCGCCTCGGTCTTCGGCGGCGGGCTGCGGAACCGCCGCCCACTGGGCGCGCCCGCCGATCCGCATGCCGCGCACCACTTGGCGGGCAGTCCGATTGGCGTACACCACAAGCTCGTGCTCGTCGAGCACGACGGCTCCGAAGGGCAGCGCGTCGAGCGCCGCCGGCAGGGCATCCGCGGGTAGGACCGCATCGCCCGAGGCCTCGCGCGTCACCATGCGTGGCCCCGTCTACGTGGTGCCCGCGCCGCCGAGGTCCTGGTCGCCGGCGAGCACCGCCGCGAGCGCCTCCGCGGATAGGGCGTCCTTCGGAACGAACCCTCGGGCGCCGCAGTTCCCGAGCCTCGGCCCGAAGTCGACGGCATCGCGAGTCGAGGTGAGCACGATCGCGACGTCCGAGCGCTCCGCGCAGAGTCTCCGCGCGACCTCGAAGCCGTCGGTGTCGGGTAGCTGGACGTCGAGCAGCATGACCTCGGGCGGCGAGGCAAGCGCTGCGGCGATCGCCGATGCTCCGTCTGCGGCCTCGCCGGCGACCGTGTATCCCGCCGACTCGAGCAGCACACGAGCCCAGGCCCTGAAGCCGCCGTTGTCGTCGACGATGAGGACGGTCGCGCCCATCGTCGCATGCTGCCACGGTCCGCTGCCCTCGTCATCAGTGCTAGCCCTGAACTTCCTCCGCTATCGAGTCCCCCGCGAAGGGCAGCTCGGCGCGTAGCAACGTTCCGGTCTGCGGCGGGCTGATCATCCGGAGGCTTCCGCCGAGAGCGGCAACGCGATCCGACAGACCACGCAATCCGGTGCCGGTTTCGATGCTGGCGCCGCCGATCCCGTCGTCACTGACCTCAACCTGGATGCCGTCCGCGTGCCGCCGGACCGTCACTTGTGCGTGCGAGGCACACGCGTGCTTGACGACGTTGGTCAGTGCCTCCGCGACGACGAAATACGCCGCGGCCTCGAGCTCGGACGGGAGCGTGCCCAGCGAATCCGTGCGAAGGCTGACCGGCACTCCAGACCGGCTGGCCAGCGCACCCAATGCCGCCACCAGGCCCTCGTCGGTCAACACCGCCGGGTGCAGTCCGCGCGCGAGCGTGCCGAGCTCGCCGGTCCCCGCCTCGAGCTCGTCCACGGCCTGTGCGAGCGTCCGCGCGAGGTCGGGCCTGGCGTCCGGATCGACCTGCGCGCACGCCGACCGAAGGATCGACGCCACCGAGCCCAGCCGCCGCTGCGCACCCTCGCGCAGATCACGCTCGAGGCGTTGGCGGGCAGCGTCGCCGGCCCGCAGGATTCGCGATCGAGACGCCCGCATCTCTCGGAGCTGGGCCTCGACCTCGGCCCGCAGCGCCTCGTTCTCGCGGGCCAGGCGATCCGCCTGCTCGAGGCTCTCGCGCAACTCCTCCTCGGCCAGCATCCGTTCGGTCACGTCCTGGCTCGTCCCGAACATCCGGGTGACTCGTCCGTCTGTGGTGACGGTGTTCGCCCGCGAGTGGCGCCAGCGCCACACGCCGCTCCGGTCGAGCGTGCGAGTGGTGAACGTGTATCCGTCGCCGGTCTCGGCACAGTGCTCGATCGTGCCGACGATCCGGTCGCGGATCTCCGGCGGCGTCATCCGGACGAACGCCCCGAACGTGACGGCCACGGACTGCGGCTCGAGACCGTAGAGGCGGTAGAGACCGTCGGACCAGTCGAGGGCGTCGCCGTCGACCTCCCAGCTCCACGATCCGAGCTGCGCGATCGCCTCGATCTCACGCAGATGCTGCTCCGGTCCGGCCTCGGCATACGAGTGCTCGGCCGGCCCGACGGCATCGAGCACGACGAGCGACAGCCCGTCGTGGCCATCGAGCGCAAAGCTGGTGGCGCGCACTGCGCCGCCGAGCGCGGACCCGTCCAGCACGGCGAGCGAGTCGCCGAGCAGGTCGCGGGCCAGCGGGTTGGCGTACAGAACCTCGTCGCGCTCGTTGACGATCACGAGACCCTGAGGGACCGCATCGAGCAGGGCTCGCAGGGCCTCGTCGGTCAACGGCGCCGTTGCCGGCAGCGTGGCGCCCATGACATAAGCCTAAGTCACGGGGCACGCTTGATGGATGCTCAGGTTCGCCTCGGGTATCGTCCCGAGTGCGTGCAGGACGCATCCGGTCCGCGGAAAGGGCCACAGGCCCAACTGACTGCGACGTAGAAGCCACCGGTGACGGACGTGAACTTTCGGCCCGGCGTGCGGACCCGCCGAGGACCGGAAGGAGCTCAACATGTCCGAGCCGCGTTCCCTGCCACCACGTCCCGACCTCCGCCGTCTGCGCGATGAGGCCAAGCGCCGGCGCAAGGCCGGTGAGTTCCCGTCGATCGCGCTCGCGCAACTGGCGATCGCGCGCGAATACGGCTTCCGGTCGTGGCCGCGGCTGAAGTTCCACGTCGAGGCGTTGACTCTCGACGCCGCGGCGCGGGCGCAAGCGCTCATCGCGTCGGCGACGTCCGACGACCTCCGACGAGCGCGGGCGCTGCTCGACGCCGACCCGGCGCTCGCCCGCCACGACCTCGCGTGCGCCTGCGCGACCGGGGAGGCCGACGAGATCTCTCGCCGGGTGGCGGCACGGCCGGCCGCGGTCAGTGAGCCCACGGGTCCCAACGGCTGGGCGCCGATCCTGTACGCCTGCTTCTCGCGGCTGCTGCGCGGGGACCCGGAGCGTGCGCCGGGAATCCGCGAGGTCGTGCGGCTCCTGCTCGCCGCCGGAGCGGATCCGAATGCCTTCTACGTCAACGACCACGAGTGGCTACAGGTCGCGCTGTACGGTGCCGCGGGAATCGCGGGCGATCCCGAGCTGACGCGGATGCTGCTTGCCGCCGGCGCCGACCCGACCGACGATCGCGAGGGGCTCCATGGCAACGAGGTCCTTTATCACGCCTGCGAGTTCCCGGACCCGACCTGCGCGATGCTCGTGATCGACGCCGGCTGCATGCAGGACTTCGTGGACTACGACCTCGGGCGGGCGCTCAACTTCCCGAACGCTGAGATGGTCGAGATGTTCTGCACGCACGGCGCCCGGGCCAACGCCGAGCACCTGCATCAGGCAGTCTGGCGCCGGCGGCCGCCGCGAACGGTCGCCGTGCTGCTCGAGGCCGGCGCGCCGATCGACGCGCCCGACGAGCATGGCCTCACACCGTTGCAGGTCGCGGTCCGCTGGGGCGAGGATGCGGTCGCCGCACTCCTGCGCGAGCGTGGCGCTTCCCAGTCGACGGTGACCGAAGACGACCGCGCGCTCGGCGCCTACCTCTCCGGGAGGGAAGCTGCGGCTCCCCGCGGGGTCGCGCTGTCTGCGCTCGACGAGATGGTGATCCTCTCGGTCCAGCGCGGCGAGATCGACGCGATGCGCCGGCTGCTCGACGCAGGCGCGCGGATCGACGGCGATCCTGACAGCGAGGACGACCCCCTCGGTCAGGCGTGCTGGCGCGGCCGCGTTCAGATGACGCGCGAGTTGGTGGGGCGGGGCGCGGCGCTCACCTTCCGCGACGGCGGCAGCGCGATCGGCGCCGCGCTCCACGGCTCGCGCCACTGCTCAGAGCCCGAGGGCGGCCCGTCCATGCGCACCGTCGACGAGATCCCGAAAGAGCCCTACGCCGAGATCGTCCGGATCCTGCTCGCCGCGGGGGCGACCGTGCCCGACCGGATCGGCGAGAACGGCATGCGCGGGACGATGCTGCTGGCGGAGCTCGGTGTCGATCCGCGTTAAGAAAGCTGTCACCCGTTCACCGGTAAGACCGCGCGCCAAACCGTCCGCACACCTAGCACGCAGCCCCCTACATACAAGGAGCAGCATGCGCGTGCTAACACGCTTACCTATCCGCATTTCGCTCGGCGCGGCGGCGCTGGGACTCGGCGTCGCTGCCGTTGCAGCGGCGCCGGCATCGGCGTTCTCATCGCCCGGTCGCTCCCCCGTGATCGGACACGTGTACGTAAATGACAACACCGCCGGCGCCAACACGATCGGCGCGTTCGATCGCCACGCCGACGGAACGCTCACACCGGAGTCCGGGAGCCCGTTCCCGGCAGGCGGCGCCGGCACCGGCGCCGGCCTCGCCTCACAGGGCGCCCTGCAGATCACACCCGACCGTCGCTTCCTCCTCGCCGTCGACGCCGGCAGCGACCAGATCTCCGTGCTGCGGATCGCGTGGAATGGTTCGGTGCAACTCGTGCCTCATGGCGTGGTGTCCTCGGGCGGCGCGCTCCCGGTGAGCGTCGCGATCCACGGCCAGCTCGTGTACGTCGCGAATGCGGGGCCCACTGACAGTAACTACACCGGCTTCCGACTCGACTACGGGGGCCACCTGCGTCCGCTCGCCGGTTCCACGGTGACGCTGCCAAGCACCGCACAACCCGGTGACGTGCTGTTCAACGGGACGGGCACCAAGCTCGTTGGAACCCGCGTCGGGACCTCCGAGATCGACAGCTTCAGCGTTGGCTACGACGGACGACTGATCCCATCCCCGGGGTCTCCATTCCCCGCCCAGGGATTGGGTCCGTTCGGCAGCGAGTTCCGTCCGACGAATCCGAACCAGCTGTTCGTGTCAAACGCCCACAACGGCGGATCGGGCACGGGCACGGTTTCCGCGTTCGACGATTCCGCCAACGGGACCCTGACGTCGATCTCCGGCTCTCCGTTCGGCGATCTCCAGACGGCTCCGTGCTGGCTCGAGATCAGTCACGACGGTCACTTCCTGTTCGCGGTGAACACCGGTTCGGGCGAGATCTCGCGTTACCTAATCACCCCCGGTGGCGGGTTGACACTGCTCGGAAGCACACCCGTCGGCAGCAGCGGCGGCGTCGGAGCAGTCGACCCTCGTCTGAGCCCCGACGGCCGTTTCCTATACATCGACGAGAGCAGGATCGGTGCGGTTGGCGCGTTCGCCGTCGACGGCGGCAATCTGACCGAGCTGTCCGGCTCGCCGACGTCCCTCCCGGCCGGTGCCACGCCCGCCGGCATCGCTGTTAGCTGACAACCGGGTAAGGGTCGGGAGTCGGTTCGGTTCCCGACCCTTACAAGGTCATGGCACGGCGGCGCGCACCGCTGCGAGTAACCCCGCGAGATCCTCCTGGCAGGGCCCGCATGCCTCGAAGTGGGCAGCGAGTCCGGGCAGGCGCTCCTCCGGATCCTCCCCGGACATCACGAGCTCGGCGTACACGTGAAGCGCCTTGATCGCCTCCTCACAGCCCGCATCCCGAGGATCCGTCGACAGGAAGCGTTCGAGTTGCGTCCAACCGCTGTTCAAGTTCACCTCGCCGATTCGCAGTCCAGGTACCCCTGGGCGACTAGCCAACGGCGCAACTTACGCCGAGCATCGTACAGTGACTTGTAGATCGCGTTGCGGTTCGACCCCAGCTCGACCACCATCGCATCGAGCGGAACGGCATTGAGCACGATCGCCACGAACAGGCGACGCTGTTGAGCGGTCAGGCATTCGTCGACACCCCGGCGCAGGGCGTCGACGAGGTCGTGCCACTCGGCCCGGCTTTGCGGGTCGAGGGCGAGCCGGTCGGGCAGCCGGCTCCAGTCCTCGTCGGTACTGCTCGCGGACGGACTGCGCCAGAAGTGGCGCCCGAGCTTGTTTGACACCTCGAGGATCACGAACCCATACGCCCACGTCGTGAACCGGCTCTCGCCCCTGAAGTCATCGAGCTTGGCGGTGATCGCAAGCAGCGCGTCGGCCGCGGCCTGATGTGCCAGGTCGTCGAGCTCCGGGCCCGAGATCTCAACGGCAAGCGACCGGCGACGCAGCTCGCGCCGCGCCACCCCGAGCAGGAGCCGATGAAGCTCTCGGACGGCGTCCTCTCGCTCGCGTCCGTGGGCACGGAACG
>Ga0335073_10011949_pt1 | contig 12204 bp, 13 predicted proteins | sample Lox_Sample_22_FD_207093 | JGI IMG/M metagenome (GOLD analysis project Ga0335073, IMG submission 207093) | Soil microbial communities from Loxahatchee National Wildlife Refuge, Florida, United States - Lox_Sample_2.2 | ecosystem: Environmental > Terrestrial > Soil > Wetlands | place: USA... | reverse complement strand
TTGTTTCTTCCGAGAAGTTCAGGATGGGCTGAACGCTGATCTCTCAACCATGTTCGGGATGATCGATCTGTGAATGCTATCGGGCTACTGCAACTTCTTCATCTTGCCGACAGCGCTTTACCCATTGGTGCGGCGGCGCACAGTTTCGGTCTCGAGGGCATGGTGGAGGAGAACGGTCTTGACGCGCCCGGCCTGTTTTCTTTTTTGCAGGGCTACCTCGAGGAAGAGGGCAGGCTCGATGCCGTGTTCGTGTATGCCGGGTATGACGCGGCGTCTCCCGAAGAATGGCAACGGCTCAATCAAGAACTGAGCGCGATGAAGCCGGCGCGAGAATTGCGCGAAGCAAGCCTTCGGCTGGGCAAACGGCTCAGTACCCTGGCGATGCATGGTTTAGGGATCTCGTGCCGCTACGGTAGCGAGCAGGCGCATGTACCGTTGCTCTTCGGTCACCTCGGTAGTTGCCTTTGCCTGGATCGCGATGATGTGGCAGCAGCCTATCTTCACCAGTCGCTCACGGGGCTTGTCTCCGCGTGCCAGCGGTTGCTGCCCCTCGGTCAGTCGGAAGCCGCTTCCCTGCTCTGGCGGCTCAAGGCTGCAATGCTGGAGACGGCGAAAGCTGCAAGCGAAACTTCTACGGAGGATGTTTGTCTTTGCCAGCCGCTGCTCGAGCTTGCTTCAAGCCGTCACCCCGACCTGCATACACGGCTATTTATTAGCTGATGATGCGCGCGCGGTTGCATCTCGAGTTTTCCGCCGTGGCCGGAGAAACGCAGTTTCGTTGTGTGCAACAGGAACCACCATGGAAGGTAGTACGTGCTTTTCCCAATCCATCCGGAGAAAGCCTGGTGCATCTGAACAATGTCTCCGGCGGTGTGTTTGGCGGCGATGATATGAGCTTACGCATCGATGTAGGCGCCGAAGCACGGGCGCAGATCACCAGCACCGGGTCCACCCGTGTGTATCGCCCCCGTGCCCATGCAGCCGATGCGTTGCTGTCAACCGAGATTCATCTCGGAGAAGATGCGTTGCTCGAGTACCTGCCGGACTCTGTGATTCCCTTTCGGGATGCCCGGTTCGAACAGCGCACCGACGTACACCTTGCACCGGGAGCCACGTTGTTCTGGTGGGAAATTCTCGCTCCGGGCAGAATGGCCGCCGGCGAACTGTTTGCCTACGAATCGCTACGCGTGCGAGCCAGTATAAGGAACCAGGAACGACCCATATTCATCGATCGCATGAGTATTAACCCGCGGGAAACGCGGCTGTCATCGCTTGCACGCTTCGGAAAATACAGGTATTTGACTTCGTTTATGATCTGTCGTACCAATGAGAACGCTAAAATCTGGATCGCCCTGGAGCAGAAATTGAGGGAGATCGCTCAACAGCGGAGTGACGTCGATACCTATTGGGGTGCTACAGCACTTGCCGCGGACGGCCTGCTGGTCCGCGGGTTATCGGCTTCGTCTCTCGCGATCATGGAAGATTTGTTCTGTTTCTGGACCTCAGCAAAAAGCTTTCTATGCGGTCGCGCTGCGACAGCACCCCGCAGAACCTACTGAAGGAGAACCGTCGTGCACTTAACTCCACGAGAACAGGAGCGGCTGCTGATTCATGTAGCGGCCGACGTGGCCCGCAAGCGTAAGCAACGTGGCCTCAGGTTGAACTATCCCGAAGCGGTGGCCATCATTACGGCTGAGATTCTTGAGTTGGCGCGGGATGGCAAGTCAGTGGTTGAAATTATGGCGTCAGGAAGCAGGATACTGAGCCGGAGCGACGTGATGGAAGGAGTCGCCGGCATGATCCATGAAGTACAGGCTGAGGCCACCTTCCCGGACGGCACGAAACTGGTCACCGTCCACGATCCAATTCAATGAAAGAGGGAACCGGCATGCAGCCCGGGGAATATCTGCTTTCGCAGGACGACATTGTGCTGAACGCCGGCCGCGCGACCGTGCGGCTGGTCGTGCGTCACACGGGCGATCGCCCGGTACAGGTGGGAAGCCATTATCACTTCTATGAAGTGAATCCTGCGCTTGCGTTTGATCGGGCGGCGGCCTACGGCATGCGTCTCGATATTCCGTCTGGAACATCGGCGCGCTTCGAACCGGGTGACGAAAGGGCGGTTTCGCTGGTTGCCTTTACCGGTTCCGGGCATATGTGGGGCCATCGCGGCGCCGTCCAGGGACTGCTCGAGGAGAAACCATGAGCCACAACATTTCCCGCAGGACGTACGCAGATCTGTACGGGCCAACCACCGGGGACAGGGTTCGCCTGGCGGATACCGAGCTGGTGCTGGAGGTGGAGCGTGACTTCACGGTCTATGGGGACGAAATCACGTTCGGCGGCGGCAAGACCATACGCGATGGCATGGGGCAAAGCTCCCGCGCCCTTCGCGAATCGAGGCCCGGTGCGTTGGATCTGGTCGTTACGAATGCGCTGATCGTCGACCATTGGGGCATTGTGAAAGGCGATATCGGCGTTCGCAACGGGCGCATCGTCAAAGTGGGAAAGGCCGGCAACCCAGACACCATGGACGGTGTGGATCCGGAACTGGTGGTGGGTGCGGCGACCGAGGTCATTGCGGGCGAGAACCTCATCGTCACCGCCGGAGCCATTGACAGTCACATCCACTTTATTGCTCCGCAGCAGATTTACGAAGCCCTGTGTGGCGGCACCACCACCATGATCGGGGGCGGTACGGGCCCGGCCACCGGCAGTTGCGCAACCAGTTGCGCTCCGGGCGCATGGAATCTGGCACGTATGTTTCAGGCAGCGGAGGCATGGCCGATCAACTTTGGATTCCTCGGCAAGGGCAATGCGGCCACACCGGGTCCGCTGGAGGAGCAGGTGCGCGCCGGAGCCTGCGGTTTAAAGCTCCACGAGGATTGGGGAACCACTCCCGCCGCGATTGACTCCTGTTTGCGGGTTGCCGATGGCTTTGATGTGCAGGTTGCGATTCATACCGATACGCTGAATGAGGCAGGCTTTGTTGAGGATACGATCCACGCGATCCGTGGCCGCACCGTTCACACGTACCACACCGAGGGAGCCGGCGGCGGTCATGCGCCCGACATCATTCGCATGGCTTCTTTGCCCAATGTATTGCCCTCGTCCACGAATCCTACGCGACCGTATACCCGCAATACGATCGCCGAGCATCTCGACATGTTGATGGTCTGCCATCATTTGAATTCGCTTGTCCCGGAAGATGTGGCGTTTGCCGAGAGCCGCATCCGGCCCGAAACCATTGCCGCCGAAGATATCCTGCATGACCTGGGTGTCATCAGCATGATCTCGAGCGACAGCCAGGCGATGGGCCGTGTGGGAGAAGTGGTCATGCGTACCTGGCAGACGGCTCACAAGATGAAGGTGCAACGAGGCCCGTTGCCGGAAGACTCCAGTCGCAATGACAATCTGCGCATCAAGCGATATGTCGCCAAATATACCATCAACCCCGCGATCGCCCATGGCGTCAGTGCCCATGTCGGTTCCATTGAACCGGGCAAACTGGCTGACCTGGTGTTATGGAAGCCGGCGTTTTTTGGGGCGAAGCCGGAGATGATCGTGAAGGGGGGCTTTATCGCCTGGGGCGCGATGGGCGATGCGAATGCTTCCATTCCAACGCCGCAGCCCGTGCTGTACCGCCCCATGTTCGGCAGTTTCGGAAGCGTTCCTTCGGCAACGAGTCTTCTCTTCACGTCGCAGGCCGCCCTCGAGAGCGAAAGCCTCAACGGCCTTCAGTTGCGCACGCCGGCCGTCGCGGTGGAGGACTGCCGTCTGATCGGTAAGAGCAACATGGTCCACAACAGCGCCACGCCGGAGATCACGGTAGACCCGGAGACCTATGAGGTGCGGGCTGATGGCGAGTTGCTCACCTGCGAACCTGCGGCGACATTGCCGTTGGCGCAGAGATATTTTTTGTTCTAACTGGAGGATCGGGATGTCGACAGAGCATGCGCGCGCGTTTCGCATTGGTATCGCCGGACCAGTGGGTTCCGGCAAAACTGCGTTAGTGGACAGTCTCTGCCGAGCGCTCTCGCCCAGGATGAGTATTGCGGTGGTCACCAACGATATCTACACCACAGAAGACGCTGAATTTCTGATTCGCCGGGGTTCTCTCGACGCCGCCCGCATTCGCGGTGTGGAAACCGGGGGATGCCCCCATGCAGCGATTCGTGAAGATGCTTCGATGAATCTGGAGGCGATTGACGATCTGGAGACTGCGCATCCGGGGCTGGATCTGATTCTTGTCGAGAGTGGCGGAGACAATCTTTCCGCAGCCTTTAGTCCGGAGTTGGTGGACGATTGGATTTATGTGATTGACGTAGCCGGCGGTGACAAGATCCCCAGAAAAGGCGGCCCTGGTGTTACGCGATCGTCCTTGCTGGTGATCAACAAGATCGACCTTGCGGAGCAGGTGGGCTCTTCCCTGGAAGTCATGGACCGCGACTCAAGGAAGATGCGGGGTCAGGCGCCGTTTTTATTCACGGACCTGCGCCACAGCGTGGGGCTAGACAAAGTGGTCGCATGGATCAACGCAAGGGTCAACGGGGCTGACCGGCGGAGCCTGGGTACGGCGTCCTCACCAGGGAAATTGGCGCAGGGAGATCACAACCATGGGCACTCCCATTCCCATACAGGATCGTAGTGAAGGAGAATCTATCAGGGGAGGTGAGGATGGCAGACCGTGATGAAACAATCGAGACCTGCGAGGATTTTGAAACAAAGATCCTGACCATCCTTCCCGATCAATACCAGGACACATACGAGAGTGTGCAGCCGGTGTCGATGGGTTCGGCGCCAGTCAAGTTTGACAGCAATGGCAAGATTGCCTGGGACCAGATGTGGGGTTCTTTTTGCGATCTGGCGATGGCGGGTGGTCCGCCGCATAAGGGTACACTCCTCGAACCGGGCGTCGAGGCCAACATCCTCGCCCTACCCGAACGCTACGAAGCAGTCACCGATGAAATCTGTCGTGGTATCGGGCTGGTGACGGGGCTCTCGGCCGCAGTTTCTTCCTATCCGGGTTGGATCGGTGTCGAATGCACGAGCACCGGCCAGGCCGGCTGGCTGGCACGAGCCATCACCATGGAGAATATTTCCATCGGATTGGAAGGCATGATGCTGTATCTGCCCGCAGGCCCTTATTACCGGCTCAAAGAAATCAAAAACGTGGTGACGGTGATGGCCAAAACCTGCCACTACTGGTTCGGACACACCTCGCTCGAGCAACGACGATCGATCACAAGATTGTTTGAAAAACTAGAGACCAGTTCACCGTTAATTCGGCCTATATTTCCACGCGACGAGATGGCTCCGGTGATGCAGGAAGCGGTTTACGGCGGCCTTACGGCAAGCGTTCACGCAACCACCGGTTTTCGGTGTTACCTGCGAGGCCAGAGCGACTGGCTCGGCCTGAAGGTTCACGATCTAAAGCTCGCAATCTGGTTGATGCGCGCTTTGGTGGTGGGCAACGTTCTGGCGAGGCGCGAAGATGACGTAGTATTTGCTGCTGTGAACCCGATCACCGATCCATGCGGAGAAGCGTTGGCAGAGCGTATCAGAATCGCCTATCGGCACGGTGTGGCTCGCAATATCTTCGGGTAGCGACGCTGCCAATTGTCTCAGTATTTCCACCGAGGATAGCCGGTCATCAATGAGGCTTGTCACCTGACGGCCCGCTTGCTCTCGTTGCGCGTGACAATTTGCCGTTGATCACACCCCACTCGATTCTCGTCCATGTGCACACACGCGAGTTTGGGCCAGGCGTGACAGACAGGAAGTTCACCCCCCTCAGCTTCGGCCACCACAAATCCCCTCACAGATGGCATGGACCCGGTTCGGACTATTCGGTGGGGCTGCTGTGATGACATCGTACCTGGTGCAGCCATGAGCATCCTTGACGGTGAATAGGTATCATCGACTGTATTTCCCGGGTTTGCCGAATGTGACAAGCCACGCTTGACATAGATAGAAGACAAGCTATACTTGTCACGTGATCGAAAGTTTCCGGCATAGAGGGTTAAAACGCCTCTACCAGCGTGGCGACAGGTCTGCGGTGGGCGCCGATAGGATCGACAAGATCGAGCGCATCCTGACCCTTCTCGACACCGCCGACCGCCCGGAGGCTCTCGATCTGCCCGGCATGGTCTTTCACCCGCTCAAAGGTGATCTGAAAGGCTTCTATGCCGTGACCGTGCGCGCCAACTGGCGTCTCATCGATCGCTTTGAAAACGGCAACGCGTATGACGTCTCGCTGATCGATTACCCCTAAGGAAGGAAACAGAACTATGCCCATGAAGAAGCCGCTCCACCCCGGCCGCATCGTCAAGCACGAATGTCTCGAGCCGCTGAACCTGACAGTCAAGCGTGCGGCGGAGATCCTGGGGGTGACGCGCCAGGCCCTGAACAACATCGTCAACGAGAAGGCGGCCATCAGCCCCGACATGGCGATCCGCTTGGAAAAGGCATTTGGCGGAACCGCGAACGCCTGGCTGCAGATGCAGAACAATTACGACCTCGCCCGTGCCCGCCGTCACGAGCATCAATTAAAGGTGCAGCGTAATGCCCCGGAACTTGCCCGCTCGGCATGAGCCCGGCCATCGACCGAAAAAGCAAAGGCGGGGCGTTTACTAATCCAAGATCATCTTGAGGCAAAGGTAACGTCCCGGCTGTCCCGCCTCGGTCTCAGCATCCGTGGCCTGGTCAACGCTTCGCCGTTAAGTACCCAGGGGTATTTCGGGCCTCTCATAGGCCAGCTCAATCTTTCCGCCTCTATGCTAGGTGGGCCTGGCGCGTCGCCTGATTTTTCCCCAGTGAACGGTACGAATCTGAGTTACCTTGACCACCTATGGGGCTGGGACTTACAACGTGGTTCACATAGTCGGAGCCCCGATCGTGACGAGCGAGATATCCAAACCGGCGCACGGGCTTCCCCTTAGTTCGCTTGGTCATCGGTCCTCCAAAACAAGAACGGAGTCTTTGAAGTCAAAAGTTACCGTCTTGAACGAACTCAAGACATCCAGCCCAATCACCCCATCCGCTTCCCCGAACTTGAAATCGCCGACCACAATGCTCCGCCGGAATGAGCAGTGCTGCTCCTTGATGTCCGAATCGCCGAGTGTGAATCCAGCTGGCACGACGAACGCCGGCACGCTTCCTTTTGCCAGGTTCATGGTGATCCTGTGGTCTGTGTCCATGGTCGGCAGTATTTTTATGCTGAAAGTACTCAAGGCTGCGCCGGTGTCGAGGAGCAGCGTGGCTCGCCGCCCGTTCACACGAGCCGGCACTAAGATGTAGTCCCCCCGCGCATGGAACGCGATGCGGTGCTCTCCCTTCGGTGCTGCAGGTGATGGTTCCTGGCCTGGCGACGGCCGGCCGACAACTGCCAAAAAGACTACGATCGCAATCCCAAGTCGCTTGCTCGCCATATTTCCCTCCCCCGGACTACGGCTGCGGTGGAAAGTAGGCGCTGGGCCCGTACACGGCAATGAACGGAGGAATTGTTTTAGGTAAGTACAAGGTTAGGACGGAAGAACTTGAAAACAATTAGGTTGCAGGCTATCAAGGCATCCGGAATTTTGCTCTATGTAAGACCCGCCGCATTCCACTAAGGTATCGAGCAGAAGGAGTCCTTTGCCCACCTCGACCAGATTTCGCTTCGACGCATTCGAACTCGATCCGGCGTCAGGTGAACTGCGCAAAGCCGGGCGGCTGCTGAAGCTCCAGCCACAGCCGCTGCGAGTGCTCGCGCTTTTGATCGAGCATGCCGACCAGCTTGTGAGCCGTGAAGAGATCCAGCGCTGTCTCTGGCAAGACTCCACCTTTGTCGACTTCGAACATGGCATCAACTTCTCCATCAACCAGATTCGCGCCGCGCTGGGGGACAGCGCGGCCAAACCCCGATATATCGAGACCCTTCCCCGCCGCGGCTATCGTTTTGTGGGCAAGCTGGAGCAAGAACCCGTTCCTAAACCACCGGAATCCCTGGCTCTCGAGCAAACCGTCCCGCCGGCCGCGGTTCTTCCTACCCTCGTCCCACCCTCTAAGAACTATTCGAGAAGGGCGCTTATCCTTTCGTTGGCATTACTCCTTGCTCTGTTGGTCTTGGCTTCCTTTCAATATTGGCGGCCCAGGAGAAGGCCGGTAGCCAACGTCCGCAAAGCAGTAGCCGTCATTGAGATCGAGAACCATTCCCAGGATCCGGCGCTGAATTGGTTAGGCGATGGAGTGGTCGATCTGCTCACTACCGACCTGGCGCAGGCAACCAACCTCGATATCATTTCCAGCGAACGGATTCGAGACCTGATCGCTCGTCAGGTCAAGCCAGGCCAGGCGCTGGCGGCAAGCCAAGCCCAGGAGGTGGCCCAAAAGGCCGGTGCGGACCTCTTTATCAGCGGCGGCCTCTTGAAGATGGGGCGGGGCTTGCGCCTCGATCTGCGGGTGCAGGATACCGCCTCCGGCAAGGTGCTGCTCTCAGAAAAAGTGGAGGGGGAGAGCCCCCCGGCCGTGTTCTCGATGGTAGACCAAACCACGGATCGTATCGTGTCACGGCTTTCCCCGGGAGAACCAAGACCCAGCGGCGGACGGCTGACATCCAGTTTTGGCGCCCTCCAAGCGTATGAAGAGGGCATCAGCGACTATAACCGTGCGTTGGACGAGGAGGCCACCGCCTCACTTCAGCGCGCCGTTGCATTGGATCCTCAATTTGCGATGGCCTATTTCGAGCTTGCCGCGGTGCTCCCCGAATACAGAGCAAGGCACGAAGCAATCACCCGTGCCGCCTCGCTCGCCGAACGCCAGGCTCTACCCGAGCAGCAGACGCTGCTGATCCGTGCCCGGCAATTCGTGATCGACGATCGCACCGAGGAAGCGATTCAGACATTCCAGACCATCATCCGCCGCTTTCCCAAAGAGATTCAGCCGCGATATTTCCTGAGCTCGAAACTCGTGGATCGCGGCGAATTGAAAGAGGGCACAGCTGTTCTAGAGGAAGCAGTGAAACTGGACGATTCCAGGGAAAGTCTCCTCTGGAACGACCTCGCCTATGACTACGCGTTCCAGGGTGAGTGGTCACGGGCTCTGGACGCTGTCGACAGATATGCAGCACTGCTCCCGCCGGATGACCCCAACCCTATCGATACCCGGGCTGACATTTACGCCATGGCTGGGAACCCAGCAAGCGCCCTCGCCGAGTACCAGCGAAACCTGGAAGCACATCCGGATTTCAGTTACACGCGGGAAAAAATTGCCCTTGTCTACCTTCTCGCCGGCAGAAACCGGGAAGCGGAACAAGCGGCTCAATCTGCCTATCAAAAAACAAAGGGAGCCCGTCGCGCCCTTGCCATCGAAGTGCAGGGAGACGTTGCGTTGGTCAACGGCAACCTTGACCTTGCAGCGAAACAGTACGAGCAGGCCGCACGCATCCCCGGACAAGACCCCGTGAGAGCCAGCGCCCAAACATGGAAGGCGGCGGAAGTCTATTTTGAGCAGCAGAAACCGCAAGCCGCGCTCACCATGGCTAAGCGCCTTCCCGGGTTCGGTGCAGCGGAGGTTCGCGGTGTCGCTTACCTTCTCTTGGGCAACGGGGCAGAAGCCGAAAACGAATTTACCTCCGCTCGCAGCGCAATGGTCGCCTTCTTCAGCGAACGTCGGGCAGCTGCGCTTATTACTGTGGATCGCCTTCGCGCAGCCGAATTCTCGAGCCACTGGCGCCAGGTCATGGATGGTTGGCCAGCATTGGCCGACGACCTGAAACCCTTGAATGGCTTCCTCGCCGGTCGAGCATACGCGGAATTGGCACTTTATCCGCAAGCAGAAGCACAACTACGCAGCAATCTCCGATTTGTCAGTGCCGGAGGCTTCATCTCTGACGACATAAATTTCCTCCAGGTCGAACTGGCGGACTTCTACCTTGGCAGAGTCCTGGAGGGCGAAGGAAAGAAAGCGGACGCGGTGAAATCCTACCAGGCGTTCCTCAGCCACTTTGACCATTCCAAAGCCACCTTGCCGCAGATCAATGAGGCGCGCCGCGCCGTTCAGCGGCTGGAGTAAGTTCTGCTCGAGAAATCCTCTCAGTAGTAAAACTTGAGCGCCAACTGTATCAGCCGTGGATCGCGAGCCTGCGTCGCTTGATCATAGGTGCTGGCGGCTGCGTTGGGATTGGTGAATATGTATTGTGTGTGGTTGAAGGCGTTGAAGAGCTCTACGCGAAATTCAAGCAAACGCGCCTCACCGAGGGGAAAGCGCTTGAGCAAGGATAGATCGAAGTTGCTGATGCCTGGCGCGCGGAAACTATTGCGCCCAATGTTGCCGAAGGTGAACATAGGCACGCCAGGCTCGTCGTCACCGGGCGCAACGACGTTGGTCAGCAGGTTGGTTGTGTCATACAGGTAGTGTCCCGGTTTGCGTACGTCCAGTTTTGGTACCGGCCCGACCCGCCACGGACGATCAAGATTCGTTCCCTGGCCGCTGGAGTTGTTGTCGGAAAAGAAAGTAAACGGTGTTCCGGTCTGGAAGGTAGCAATTCCGCCCACCTGCCAGTTGTTGATGAACAGCCGGCCGAAACCGGCGCGATGTCCAGGCAGCTCGTAAAAGCCGCTCGCCACCACCCTCTGATGGACATCGAAGTCAGCCGGCCCGCGATCGAAACTGAGGTCGTATGGATCGGTGAACGTGGAGGAGCGGGAGTGAAATCCCGAGGTGAGGTCGATGGTCTTGCCCAAGGTATAGGCCGCACGCAGATTCAATCCCGACGCCAGCCGATGATCGACGGTTACTTGCAGCTCATGGCTGGTGCTGGAACCGTTGCTTAAATTGGTAAGCAGTTGCGCGGTTTCCGTCGGGGAAGCGTTGGGGTCCACCGCGGCCTCGTCCGGCGTCTGGTCAGGAACGGCGGGATCGAAGCAGACAGCGAGCGGCCGGGCACAATCCGCATAGGTGGAGCCGTAAGCAGCATACTGCGCTTCCAGCAGCGACTCGTCTGGGTGATTCAGATCGTAGGTGCTGATGGATTTGCGGCCTAGCGTGGAGACATAGTCCATTTCCAGCATGGTGGACTGAGTCAGCTGGTACTGATAGCCAAGATTGATGTTTTCTGAATAGGGCGTTCGGAAGTGGGGATAGACGACATAGGCAAATGGAATTTTGGGCACACCGAAGCTGGCCACCTTACCGTGAAGGGGGAAGGGGTTAATCAAGCCGAAGGGAGTAAACGGGTCCGCGACCACATCCGTACCTTCCTCCAGAGTGGAATAGCTGCTGGGCGTTGGATTGATGTTCTGAATGGAACCGAAGGGCGGTTGGCCGCCGAATTGAATGTTGAGCGCGCCGTCTTCCATATCGTAGAAGATGCCGAAGGCGCCTCTGAAAATCAGCTTACCGCTGCCCAGCACGTTGTAGGCAAACGCGAAGCGGGGCGCGAAGTTGTTGCGGTCGGGGTAGACCAAACCGCGGTTGGGCGTGCCCGGGTCTCGGGCATAAAGCAGATCGGGTGGTGCGTCGGGAAAGATGGTGGATTGCGCGCCGGGAAAGTACCCCATGATGTTGTTCTGCGGGTCTTCTTGCGGCGCGTTGTATTCATAGCGCAAACCGTATGTGAGTGACAATCGCGGGGTGACCCGGTAGATGTCCTGGGCGAAGAAATAGTAGGACCGCGTGCGATTCCCATACTTGGCGTTTGAGTACTGGGTAAAGTTATCAGGGAAGCCACCGACAAAATCTGCCATCGGATCACCGGTAAGAGCACCGATGTACCCAGAGAAATCAAAGCTTCCGTTGTTGTAGAAATCGAAATTGAAGTCGTTGCCGACAATGCGAATATCGCCGCCGAATTTCATCTCATGATGGCCCTTGGTCCAATTGAAGGTGTCCTGCACTTGAAATGTTCGATCCGTAACCGTGGTGGGGCCATACGGGGGCGGCCCAAGGGTGAAGTCCACCGTGTACATGATGGGCGGCGCCACGCCGCCGGGATCGTCCGGAGTGACGTTGGTGAAGCCAAGCGCCGAGGGCGGCGTCCTGTCGGTGGGCACGCCTGCCAGCGCCCGGGCGTGGTTATAGGAAAAGATCACATCGTTCAGCATTCTAGGGCTGATCGTACGTGCCCAATGGCCGGCCACAAACTGGAATCGCTTTGTGGTTGTATATCCCGAGCCGACTGGGAGGGTGCCGCCGCCATTCCCGGCGGGGACATTCTGTAACAAC
>Ga0335073_10011948_pt1 | contig 12205 bp, 9 predicted proteins | sample Lox_Sample_22_FD_207093 | JGI IMG/M metagenome (GOLD analysis project Ga0335073, IMG submission 207093) | Soil microbial communities from Loxahatchee National Wildlife Refuge, Florida, United States - Lox_Sample_2.2 | ecosystem: Environmental > Terrestrial > Soil > Wetlands | place: USA: Florida... | reverse complement strand
GGGCATTCCCTTGCCCGGGCGGGCGCTTCCGTGCCCGGGCGGGCGCTTCCGTGCCCGGGCGGGCGCTTCCGTGCCCGGGCGGGCGCTTCCGTGCCCGGGCGGGCGCTTCCGTGCCCGGGCGGGCGCGGCTGCCTGGCCCCGAGCGGGCGGCCCCTTGTCCCCGCGCGGGCGGTTCGTTGGCCTGCGCGGCGGCTCCCCGGCCCCGTGCACGCCCCCCGAACGTCGCAGCCCGACGCCAGCGAGCCGATCAGACCGACTTCGGATTAGATGTGTTGTCCCACCGCTGTCACTGTCTTCGCTGCAACGGGCCGTTGCCGTCATTGGCCGAGCCAGGCCACCCGGGCCATCCTGGGCCAGCCCGCCCCTTATGCCTACTATGGGAGATATGCGTCGGCCTCAGGCGACCCGACCAGGCCGTTTCCGGAAGCACCGCAGGTTTCGGTCCGTCATTTCTGGTTTCGGGTCACGTCCGATTCTCGGAATGACCGCCGGGGACGACACCAGCCATACCGGGGCGACGGCCCGGTCAATAGCGGGCCATACCGGGGAACGCGGCGGGCCGCAGCGGCTGCAGGCCGCGCCCGCAGGGGTCTCCCGCTCGCCTCGTCGTGCCTGTACTGTGCCTACGGCCGGCGTGCGATCTGGGACGCGCAGGGGGACAGCATTTGTCTCAGATGACGGGAACCGCGACGGGCCGGACAGCGTCAATACGGGGGATGATGTGGTCATGACCAGATGCGCTCAGCATCCGGGCGGGCGCTTCGCGCGAGACGGCGGTGGAGGCGCACGATGAGCATCGGCGAGACCCTGGCGAGCGCGCGCCGGCGCGCGGGTCTCACGGTCACACAGGTCAGCCAGCGCACCCGGATCCGGGAATCCATCATCCAGGGCATCGAGCACGACGACTACGCCGCGTGCGGCGGCGACTTCTACGCCCGGGGTCACATCCGCAGCATCGCCCACGCCGTCGGCACCGATCCGGACCCCCTGATCAGCGAATACGACGCGACCCTGCGGGCGCCCGAGGAGATCAGCGCGGCGGATGCGCTGCGGCCGACCATGGCGATCACGCCGGTCGCCAGGCGGCACCGGCCGAACTGGACCGCGGTCCTGGCCGTGTTGTTGGTGGCCGCCGTCGGCGTCATCGGCTATCACCTCGCCACGAGCTCTGGCGGCACGCCAGCCGCCACGGCCGGATTCAGCCAGGGCCACCCGCGCTCCGGGCACCACGCGGCGCCGGCCGCCAGCCACACGCCGAAGCCGACCCCCACGCCGAGTCCGACGCCCACCCCGACCACGCTGACGCCGGCCAGCGTGGCAGCCTTCGGCCCCGGCGGAACGTCCACCGGCGACAATCCCCAGCAGGCCTCGCAGGCCATCAACGGCAACTCCAGCTCCTACTGGCAGACGAACTGGTATGCCACGGCCGCCTTCGCCGGCCTGCAGACGGGCACCGGACTCCTCCTCGACCTGGGCCGGACCGAGACGATCAGCAGCGTCCAGGTCACGCTCGGCAGCACCCCCGGTGCCAGCCTGCAGCTGCGCGTGGGCAACACCCCGGCCCTGGCCGACCTGAACACGGTAGCCAGCGCGACAAATGCCGGCGGCGCGGTGCCGCTCCGGCCCGCAGCCCCGGTGAGCGGGCGCTATGTCCTGATCTGGTTCACTCAGCTGCCTCCGGACGGCGCCGGCACCTTCCAGGCGTACGTCTACAACGTGAACGTGCAAGGCCTGTCGTGAGCGTCCAAGGCCGGTCGTGAGCGTCAAGGCCGGTCGTGAGCGTCCAAGGCCTGTCGTGAGCGGGCGAGGCCTGTCGTGAGCGGGCGGGGCCTGTCGTGAGCGGGCGATGCCTGTCGTGAGCGGGCGATGCCTGTCGTGACCGAGCCCCGCTGCGCCCGGGCTCAGCGTCTGCCGGCGCTGACAGTCAGCGGGCGGCACGCTCCGCCCGGGCCTGCGCGGCCCGCGCCGCCTGGCGGAGCAGCTCGGCCACCGTTGCATCGGAGACCGGCGCGAAGTCGGCATACCACTGGCCGACCGAGCCGAACGATGCCGGGCACTGAACGCAGGTCACGTCATCGCAGCTGTCGCGCAGGTCCCGGGCCGACCCGGCCGGCGCGACCGGCACGGCGAGGATCACCCGGGCCGCGCCCTGGCCACGGGCCACCTGGCACGCGGCGCGCGCGGTGGAGCCGGTGGCGATACCGTCGTCGACGACCACCACGGTCCGGCCCGCGAGGTTGATGCGCGGACGGCCCGCCCGGAACCGCTCGGCCTGGCGCGAAAGCTCCCGGCGCTCCCGGCGCTCGACGCCATCGATCACGTCCGGCCTGACCCACGCGCTGCGGACCACCTCGTCGTTGATGATCCGGACCCCGCCCTCTCCTATGGCTCCCATCGCCAGCTCGGGCTGGTAGGGCAGACCCAGCTTGCGGACGACGATCACGTCCAGCGGCGCGCCGAGCTCCGTGGCCACCTCGAAGGCGACCGGGACGCCGCCGCGCGGCAGCCCCAGCACCACCACGTCACTCCCGTGCAGCGACGCGAGCTTGCTGGCCAGGCGCCTCCCGGCGTCCGCCCTGTCGCTGAACATCGCCCTTGGTCCTCCTGCTACTGAAAAGCATGCCCGCCAGAATCCGGCGGCACACCCGCTCGGGGGCTGACCCCTCCGCGCCTCGGCCAGCCTCGCCCGACCCGGCTGCGCCGGCTCACCTGACCTGGCTCAGCCCAGACCCTGGCCGGCCGCGAGCGGAGCGTAGTCTCTTGCGTAACCGCTGCCCCCGCGGACCGTCGACGGGAGGCGCATGACCGAAAGCGTGATCTGGACCGCACCAGAAAGCCCGGCCCGGTCGGCCAGGCGGATGCTTGAGGAGATGGACGAGGCGGAGTGCCTGCGGCTGATCTCGCCGGGCGGCGTCGGCCGGATCGCCTTCACCGGCAGGTTCGGGCCGATGGTGCTGCCGGTGGGCTACCGGCTGCATGAGGGCACGATCGTGTTCCTCACGACGCAGGACAGCCCGACAAACGAGGACCTGCGGACCGGGATCGCCCACGCCGAGTACCACGTGGCCTTCGAGATCGACGATTTCGACGTCGCCGGCCGGGTGGGCTGGAGCGTCATGGTCCAGGGCTCCGTGCACCACGTGGACTCCGCGACCGAGCGGAACTCGCTGCTTGACGCGGGGATCGAGGTCTGGCCCGAGGGAGAGCGGCAGCACTTCATCCGCATCACGCCCATCCACATCTCCGGGCGCAGGATCAGCCAGAGGTAGCGGCCGCGCCCGCCGAGGCCGGCCCGCCGAGGCGGACCGGGCTGCGTCCCCGTCACCTCAACGCGCCCGTTATGGGACCAAGGTCCCTGAATCCGCGGCTAGAGTTCTCTGCCGCCCGGAGCCCGCCGGGGCGACCGTAGGGGGACGCGTTACCGCCCCCAGTGCCCGGAGGACCGCCGATGATCGAAGCCAGGCAACGCAGAGAACTCTCCCGGGAGGAGTGCCTGGCGCTGCTCGGCGAGGTTTCCGTCGGCCGGGTGGTCTTCACTCGCCGGGCGCTGCCGGCCATCCGCCCGGTCAACCACATCATCGAGGACGATCAGATCATCATCAGGGCCAGCCTGGGTGCTGCGATCACTTCCCAGCCGGACATCGACGGCGGGACGGTCGTCGCCTACCAGGCCGACCTGATCGACACCGCGGCGCGCCTCGGCTGGAACATCGTGGTGGTGGGCCGGGCCAGCCACGTCACGGACGTGGCCGAGGCCGACAGGTACCGCAAGATACTGCCGCCGTGGGACATCACGGACAGCGACGACATCATCGCGATCCGAGCGGACGTCGTCACCGGATTCCGGCTTGTACCCGGCATCAGCCCGCAATCCAGCGAGCGGCCGCAATCCAGCCAAGGGCCGCAACCCGGCCAGGGGCGGCAATCCGGCCCGGACGCTAGAGCCGACACGGCGTCCCGGCGTACGTCCGGCCCATTCGGCTGACCCTGCCCGCGCCCGAGCCGTCAGCCACCGTCAGACCAGCGGCATCATCCCGTGCACCGGGAACGCCGCCCGCTGGGTGGCGATGATCGACTGGTCCACCGGGTCGGCCGGGTCGGCGCCCGACTCGAACGACACGTACTCGGCGGGCTCGCCGTCGGTCATCCGCTCCGGCGCCTTCCGGCCGGTGCGCCGCTCGGCGTACTCGCGCCACTCGGGCGGGGTCGGCTCCAGCGGGTCGATCGGCTGCCCGGACGCCTCGGCCAGCAGGTGCGTCCAGGTCCGCGGCACCACCCGGACCAGCTCGTAGCCCCCGCCCCCGGTGAGCAGCCAGCGCCCGCCGGTCAGCTCGTGGGCCAGCCCGTGGATGGCCGCGTGGGCGGCTCGCTGCCCGTCCACGCTCAGCTCCAGGTGGGCCAGCGGGTCCAGCCAGTGCGTGTCGCAGCCATGCTGGCTGACCAGGATCTGCGGCCCGAACGCGCGCAACAACGGCGGCACGATCGCGTGGAACGCGCGCAGCCACCCGGCGTCGCGGGTGCCCGGGGGGAGAGCAACGTTGACCGCCGAGCCCTCGGCGTCCGGGCCGCCGACCTCGGCGGGGCGCCCGGTGCCGGGGAACAGGGTCGCCGGGTGCTCGTGCAGGCTGATCGTCAGCACGCGCGGATCGTTGTAGAACGCGGCCTGCACCCCGTCGCCGTGGTGCACGTCGATGTCGACGTAGGCGATCCGTTCCGCGCCCTGCCGCAGCAGCCAGGCGATCGCGATCGCGGGGTCGTTGTACACGCAGAACCCGCTGGCGTGACCGGCCATGGCGTGGTGCAGGCCGCCGGCGATGCTGGCCCCGTGCCCGGCCGATCCCGACCAGACGGCCCGGGCCGCGGCCAGGGTCGCGCCGGCCACCAGCGCCGAGGCCTCGTGCATGCCGGGGAACACCGGGTCGTCCTCGGTGCCGAGGCCGTAGCGCGGCAGCAGCCTGTCGGGCGGCTGCGACCCGCCGGCCCCTCGCACCGCGGCGATGTAGTCCGGCCGGTGGACCAGCTCTAGCTCGGCGTCGCTGGCCGCGTCCGGCGCGGCCACCGCGACGCCGGGCACGGACAACACGCCGAAAGCGCGCGCCAGCTCCATCGTGAGTTCGACGCGCACCGGGGCAAGCGGGTGGTCTGGCCCGAAGTCGTAACCCGCCAGCCGCTCATCCCAGGCCACATGCACCGTGCAGGTCACCGGTCCTCCTCGCCGCCGGGTGCCTCGTCCGCTGCTCTTCCCGCGGTCACCGTCCACAATCTCATCCGCCGGCAGGTTTGGGGCCGTGTCGACCGCGGGCGCGGACCTGGCTCACCGCGCGAGCGCTCCTAAGTTTCCTCAACGCCAGGAGTTGCCGGCCGGACCAGCAGCCGTCGGCTCTCGACCAGCGCAAGCGTCGCCCGGGCGGCCCGCTCGGCGGCCAGGTCGACGGCGTCCTGCGCGGGGTCTGGCCCGTGGTCGAGCAGCAGCATGGCGTGGCCGCGTGCGGTGGCCTCGAACGCGGTGGCCATCTCGTCGGACAGGGCGTCGTCGTCGCCGGCCAGGGCGCGGACGCAGCCGTCAAACGCGTCGTTGAGCGGCCTCTCGGCGGCCTCGATCTCCGGGTGGCGCGTCTTGTCGAGGCCGGCCTCGTAGAGCACCTCGAACATGGGCCGGTTGCCGGCCGCGAACCGAACGTAGGCGCGGGCCATGGCGGCCAGGCGGTCGGCCGGCTCGGAGAACTCGGCCATCGCCGGCGCGAGCGCCGCGTAGAAGAGCTCGAAGGCGCGCACCGCGACCGCTGCCAGCAGGTCGTCCCGGTCGGCGAAGTGGGCATACGGGGCGCTGACCGCGACGCCGAGCCGCCGGCTCGCCTCGGCCAGGGAGAAGCCGCGCACGCCGCGCTCGGCGATGAGCTCGGCGGCGGTATCGATCAGCGCGGCCCGGAGGTCCCCGTGGTGGTAGCGGCCCTTGCCTGGTGTCGGCATGGCGTCTCAGGGTACGCCAGCCGGGCGGCTCCTAGCCGGAGCGTGCCAGGCTGCCGTACTGCACCCCGGTCATCTGCTCGGACGTCTCCCACAGCCGCTGCTGCGCGTAGGCATCGTGGGAGGCCGCGCTGGACTCCACCCGGACCGGGTGGCCGGTGTACTGGAGCCGGCCCGGCGGGCCATGGTAGTCGCCGCCGCGGGCGTCCGGGTCGGCCGCGGCCCGCAGCGTCGCCAGCGCCCCGGTCCGGGCGCTCTGCGCGAACCAGAAGGTAAGCCACGCCAGCGAGGGCCGGTACAGGGTCCGCGCCACGCGTGATGTGTGCCGCCACAGGCCGGTGCGAGCGTTACCCGGGTGAGCGGCCAGCGCGCTCGTCGCGGCGCCGGCCGCCGCAAGACGCGCCTGCAGTTCGTAGGTGAACAGCAGGTTGGCCAGCTTCGACTGCCAGTAGCTGTGCCATGGGTGGTAGTCGCGGCTGAACTCCAGATTGTCGAAATGCATGGCGCCCGATCCCATCCGGTGGCCGATGCTGGCGACGGTCACGATCCGCGATCCCGGAGTCTGGAGCAGCCGGTCCAGCACCAGCCCGGTCAGCGCGAAGTGGCCGAGGTGGTTGACGGCGAACGTCAGCTCGAAGCCGTCCTCGGAGCACCGGCGAACCGGCACGGCCATCACGCCCGCGTTGTTGATCAGCAGGTCCAGCCTGGGGCAGCCGGAGCGTATCTCCTCGGCGGCCTCGCGCACCGAGGCCAGCGAGGCCAGGTCGAGGCGGACGATCCGCACGCTCGCCCGGCCGCTTTCGGCCCGGATCAGCTCCGCAGCGCGCCCGGCCTTCGCCGCGTCGCGGCAGGCGAGGACGACCTCGGCCCCGCGCGCCGCGAGAACCCGCGCGGTCTCCAGGCCGAGGCCGCCGCTGGCACCGGTCACCACCGCCGTCCGCCCCGCCTGGTCGGGCACGTCTGTCGCGGTCCACCGGGTGCTCATGCGTTCCTCCTGCGAATCTGATCGACTCTCAGAATCTGATAGTCATTAAGATACAGTTCCGTGCGCCCTCGTCAAGGCCGGCGGGCTTACCCCGCCCGCCAGGACGCGCGTGCTCGTTGCCCGGCAGGAAGCGGCCGGGGTGGGCGATCACGGGCGCGGCAGGCGAGGATGCTGCCATGGCGACTCGCGATCCCGGGGTCGGCCGGTGACGGCGCCGGCCGCGGGTACCAGTACGTACGCGCTGCTCACCGACGGCCGCACGGTCGAGATCCGCCATGCCGGGCCGCAGGACGCGGCGGCGGTGCGCGAGATGTACGCCGGGATGTCTCCCGACAGCATCTACCGGCGGTTCTTCAGCGTCAGCCCGCGCGCGGGCGAGCAGGAGGCCCGCCGGCTTTGCCGGGAGCCCGGGCCGGATCATGCGGCGCTGCTCGCCTGGCTCGGCGGACGGCTGGTCGGCGTGGCGAGCTACGAGCCCACGAGCCGGCCGGGGGTGGCCGAGATCGCGTTCGCCGTCCCGGACGACATGCACCGGCGCGGGATCGCCACCCTGCTGCTCGAGCACCTGGTGTCGCTGGCCCGGCAGCGACAGCTGCGCGCGTTCATTGCCGAGACGCTGTGGGACAACGCGGCGATGCTGCGGGTGTTCGCGGACGCCGGCCTGCCGGTGCAGCGACATCTGTCGGGCGGTGTGGTCAGCCTGACCTTCCCGCTACCGGGCAGCGGCGCCGACGAGAGCCTCGACGGCTACCTGGAGACCGTGGCCCGCCGGGAGAGCCGGGCGGACGTGGCCAGCCTGCGCCACGTGCTCCGGCCGGCGTCGGTCGCGGTGGTGGGCGTGAGCCGGCGACCCGGCACGGTCGGCCGTGCCATCCTGCGGAACCTGGTGACCGCCGGATACCGGGGCAGGATGTACGCGGTGAACCCGAACGCCGCGGCCCTGGAGGGCGTTCCCTGCGTGGCGTCGGTGGCGGACCTGCCCGAGCCGGCCGACCTGGCGGTGATCGCGGTGCCGCCGCCCGCCGTCCCCGGCGTGGCCGAGGAGTGCGGCCGGCGCGGGGTGCGCGGCCTGACGGTGATCACCGCGGGCATGGGCCGGGAGGGCGCCGACCTGCTGGCGATCTGCCGACGGCACGGGATGCGCCTCGTCGGGCCGAACTGCTTCGGCGTCAGCGTGCCCGAGATCGGACTGAACGCAACGTTCGCCGCCGCCCGCCCGGCGTCAGGCGTGGCGGGCCTGGTGGTGCAGTCGGGAGGGGTGGGACTGGCGCTGCTGGAACAGCTGTCCCGGCTCGGGATCGGGGTTTCCTCGTTCGCGTCGGTCGGCGACAAGTACGACGTGTCCGTCAACGACCTGCTCACGTGGTGGGCACAGGACGGCGTGACCCGGCTGGCCGTCCTGTACGTCGAGTCCTTCGGCAGCCCGCGCAAGTTCGGGCGCACCGCGCGGCGGGTCGGCCGCCGGATGCCCGTGCTGACGGTGGTGGGCGGCCGGTCCGCAGGCAGCCCTGCCGCCGCGGCCGGGCACGTCACGGCAGTGCCTGCCAACTCCATCGCGGATGTCCCGTCGCGCCCCGCCACGCCCGCCCCGGCGGGCGCCGTGGCGGCCGCCACGCCCGGCCCGGCGGGCGCCGTGGCGGCCGCCCCGCCCGGCCCGGCGGGCGCCGTCGCGGCCGCCCCAGCCGAGTCTCTCGCGGCTGTGCCGGCCGGGTCCGTCGCGGCCACGGCCACCCCGCTGGCCACGCAGGCGGCGCTGTTCGGACAGGCCGGCGTCATCGTCACGACGAGTTTCGGCGAGCTGGCCGAGGCTGCGGCACAGCTGGCCTGCCAGCCGCTGCCCGCCGGCAACCGGGTCGCGATCATCACCAACGCGGCAGCCGGGGCGGCCGTGCTGACCGCCGACGCGTGCGCCGACAACGGCCTGCAGGTCGCGCGGCTTTCGGCGGCGACCAGGGACCGACTGCGTCGGCTGTTGCCGCAGGGAGCGACGGTGGACGGGCCAGTCGATACGACCGCCCCGGTCGGCGCCGACGCCTTCCGGGCCTGCCTGGAAGAGGTGGCCGCCGACGACGGGGTCGACGCGGTGCTCGCCGTGGTGGTGCCCACGGCCGTCTCCGATCTGTGCCCGGCGATTGTCACGGCCGCGATCAGCAAGTCGGCCGCGGCAGTGCTGCTCGGCCAGGCGGAGTCCGTGCGGCTGCTGATGCCCGAGCCGGCCCCGCCCGGGCGCCTGCACGACTTGCCGCCCGCGCCGACCGGAGAGGCCTTGGCCGGGCCCCCGGGCGACTTGCCGCCCGCGCCGGGCGGGCACGCTCCGGCCGGGCCCCCGGGCGACTTGCCGCCCGCGCCGGGCGGGCACGCTCCGGCCGGGCCCCCGGCCGACTTGCCGCCCGCGCCGACCGTAAAGGCCGCGGCCAAGCCCCTGGGCGCCCTGCCGCCCGCGACACCCGTGCCGCAGACCCCGAACGGACTGGTACCTGGGCTGCCCGCCTACGCCTACCCGGAGAGCGCCGCCCGCGCGCTCGGCCACGCCGCGCGCTACCGGGCCTGGCGCGAGCGGCCCTCCGGCCGGATCCCTGAACTGCCCGGACTGCGAGCGACCGACGCCAGGGAGCTGATCGCCGGCTTCCTGGCCCGCAACCCGGTCGGCGGGCAACTGCCCCGGGATCAGGCGGCCGGCTTGCTCTCGTGTTATCAGATCCCGGTGATCGCCGAGCTCCCGGCGATCAGCGCGGAGGAGGCCGTCCGGGCCGCCGCCGAGCTCGGCGGGCGGGTGGCACTCAAGGCGGAGGCGGTGGGCCGTGCGCACAAGACCGACGCCGGACCCGTGAAGCTGGACCTGTCCACCCCCAGCGAGGTATCCGAGGCCTACCGCGCGCTCACCGGCTCCGGCTCGCCCCGCGTCCGGGTGCAGCCGATGATCGCCGACGGTGTCGAGGTGCTGGCCGGCGTTGTGCAGGAACCGGTGCTCGGGCCGATCGTGATATTCGGGCTCGGCGGGGCCGCCGCCGAGGTGCTCGGCGGCCACGCGGCGCGGCTCACCCCACTCACCGACGTCGACGCGGACGAACTCATTCACGCCGTCCAGGGCGCGCCGCTGCTGCTGGGTCGTGGCGGCGTGCCGCCGGTCGACATCGAGGTGCTGACGGCTACCCTGCTGCGCATATCTCGGCTCGCCGACGATCTTCCCGAGGTCAGTGAACTGGAGCTCGACCCAGTGATCGCGCGGCCGGACGGCGCCGACGTCGTCGAGGTGCGGGTCGTGGTCAGGCCCGCGGAACCGCGCGACCCGTTCCTGCGCCGCCTGCGCTGATAGGAGCCGCTCCGGCCAGCGATTCGCTGCCGGTTCCCCCGCCCGGATTAGCGGCAATGTCCCAACGCTGCTGCTCTCTGTAATCGCAGAAAAATAACACGTGGTTTCAAGATTTGTGGTTTCTTACTGTGTTATGGACACCACCGTGACCCGGGAGATGCTGGCGGCGAAGTTCGAGACGATCTTGCCGCACCTGGATGAGCGGCAGCGGCGGCTGCTGCTGGGGGCTGAGGCGCGGGCGCTGGGGCATGGCGGGATCCGGCTGGTGGCCCGGGCAGCGGGGGTGCGGGAGGCCACGGTGGCGGCCGGGGTTTACGAGCTGGAAGCCGGGGAGGAGCCGCTGGGCCGGGCGCGCCGCCCGGGCGGGGGGCGCAAGCGGGCCGCCGAGGCCGACCCGGCGCTGGTCCCGGCGTTGCTGGCGCTGGTCGAGCCGGGCGAGCGGGGGGACCCGGAGTCGCCGTTGCGGTGGACGGTCAAGTCGACCCGGACGCTGGCGGCCGGGCTGACCGCCCAGGGTCACAAGGTCGGCGCGGACACCGTCGGCGACCTGCTGCGCTCGCAGGGGTTCAGCCTGCAGGGCAACGCCCGCACCATCGAAGGCGCGCGGCATCCCGACCGGGATGCCCAGTTCCGTTACATCGCCGCGCAGGCCACAGCGCATCGAGACGCCGGGCAGCCGGTGATCAGCGTGGACACCAAGAAGAAGGAACTGGTCGGCGAGTACCGCAACGCCGGGCAGTCCTGGCGGCCGGCCGGGCAGCCGGTGCCGGTCAACGACCACGACTTCGCCGACCCGCTGCTGGGCAAGGCCATCCCGTACGGGATCTACGACCTGGCCGCCAACGCCGGCTGGGTGAACGTGGGCACCGACCACGACACCGCCGCGTTCGCGGTCGAGTCGATCCGCCGCTGGTGGGACGGCGCCGGCCGCGACCGCTACCCGGCGGCGGCGCGGCTGCTGATCACCGCCGACGCCGGCGGCTCCAACGGCTACCGCACCCGCGCGTGGAAGACCGAACTGGCCGCGCTCGCCGCCCGGACCGGGCTGGAGATCACCTGCTGCCACTTCCCGCCCGGCACCAGCAAATGGAACAAGATCGAGCACCGGCTGTTCTCGGCCATCACGCACAACTGGCGGGGCCGGCCCCTGACCAGCCACCAGGTCATCGTCAACAGCATCGCCGCGACCACCACCCGCACCGGGTTACGCGTGCACGCCGAACTCGACCCCGGCAGCTACCCCCCCAAGATCAAGATCAGCGACGCCCAGATGGACGCCCTGCCCATCGACCGCCACCCCTGGCACGGCGACTGGAACTACACCCTGCACCCCGCGCCACCCGCCAGCCCGGCCACCCCGCCCCCCGCCACCGCCAGCCAGCCCCGCCCCGACCTGGCCTGGCTGTGCCACCCCGCGATCACCGGCATGCCCGGCCCCGGCTTCGACGCCCTGACCGCCGCCCTGGCCGGCCCCGCCGCCCAGCTCCGCGAAGCCCGGCTCAACCGCCGCCGCGGCGACCGCCCCCGCCAGCACGCACCCGGCACCGGCCGCCGTCCCCGCCTCACCCCCACCACCAAACTCCTCGCCCTCATCCTGTTCGACCGCCACCACCTGCCCCAGCCCGCCATCGCCGCCCTCTACCACATGACCCCCAGCACCCTCAGCAGGAACATCTCCGCCATCCGCCGCCTCATCCCCCCCACCGGCCACACCATCCACCCCGCCAGCCACAAACTCGCCACCCTCAACGACCTCTACCGCCACGCCGAACAAGCAGGAATCACCATCCCCGCCACCAACACCGCAGGTTAAAAGTCTGCGAGCTCTTTGCTACGCAATGGACCGTTGACGTCATTGATAGCGACGTCTGGCCAGATCCAACTGCCTTAAATAAGCGTATTTATCCGGCAAACCGAGGGCCGGAGAAGGCGGGATTTGC
>Ga0335073_10011947_pt1 | contig 12205 bp, 5 predicted proteins | sample Lox_Sample_22_FD_207093 | JGI IMG/M metagenome (GOLD analysis project Ga0335073, IMG submission 207093) | Soil microbial communities from Loxahatchee National Wildlife Refuge, Florida, United States - Lox_Sample_2.2 | ecosystem: Environmental > Terrestrial > Soil > Wetlands | place: USA: Florida... | reverse complement strand
CGTCTTTGCGTGGATCAGTGGCGTGTTGGCGGTGACCCAGGCCAGGCAGCCGTTTCTTCGCAGCTTCGGCGTCATCGACGGCGCGCTCGGCAGCGTCATCAATCGAGATCGATTCGGATTTAACGCGCCGCAGCCCCTGGGCAATGATCGCCATGCACGCTTCGCCTGCGCCAGCGTGTTCATCGCCGATTGCAAGAATGCCGGCCGCAATCGCCGATGACAATCCTTTCCGATTTCCGGAGCAGGCGAGGCGAGCCGTCGCGGCCGAGGGCGAACCCGGACCGTGGTCGGAGACGGAAATCAGAATCGCGTCGAGCAGGCGGCTTTCGCCTTCGCTTGGCAGGCGTCCTTTGTGGAGGAGAAAGACGGCGCCCGCGAAGGTCTGCCTGCGCATGAGAGATCCGATTTCGTAGCCGCAGATCCAAATATTTTTCTCGTCGACGTGCGTGATCGAGGTTCGCCAGGCGTCCATGCTTGCTCCCGATTAATGATGAGAATTGCAGTTCTATCGTGCAGCATCGCGCACCCCGCGCAAATGCGCACGCTAGAACAGTAGATGCGGAAGACCACCGATAATATCCCGAGTTTCCGGGCGGGTGGGCTTGTTTAACTGTGCTGATACCGTAACGGGATTGTTTTGCCCAGCGTGACACGCGAGCGCCCTAAGGGAACGATGCGGAGCTCGCGTCGAAGCGCTTTTTATTGGCCTTTGCGGTAGATGTCGTTGATGTCCCAGTGGCCGGGCGTAGGCGTAGGCGCGTTTTCCATCGGCACCTGAATTACGGTGGGCAAATTCGACGCGAGCGCCTCTTTCAGAGCGGGGCCCAGTTCGCCAGCGGACTTGATGGCGATGCCACGCGCGCCGGACGCACGGGCCACGGCGGCATAGTCCACGCTATACGGCTTGCCCTCGCTTTCGAACAGGCAACCGAAACTCCAACCGTAGTGCATCTCTTCCAGGCCGGCAATCGTGCCGTAGGCGCAATTATCCATCACAACCCAGACCGCCGGGATTCCCGCTTCCATCGCGGTAGCGACAACGGACATGTTGCTGGAGAAAGCGCCGTCGCCGATGAGAGCGACAGCGGCGCGCTTTGGCTGCGCCACCTTCACGCCAAGTACGGCCGCTGGACCGAAGCCCATGGTGGCGAGGCCGCTGGGAGTGATGAATGTACCGGGAACCGTGAAGCGAAACTGTTGCGCAACGCCATTTTTGTTCCAACCAACGTCAGTGACTATAAATCCGTCTTCGGGAACTGCCTTGCGAAGTTCGCCAAGAATGCGTTCGGGGCGAAGCGGGAATTGATCGGAATCCCATTCCGATTTCCAATTGGACGCGAATGAGGCTAATCCGTCTGCGATTTTTTGGCGAAGGCCGGCGCGGCTGCGATGGCTTTTGCCTTGCGCGGCTGTGGCGAGCGATGCGAGCGCGGACTTCGCGTCCGCGACCACGCCGAGTTCGGTCGGATAGTTGCGGCCAAGTTCGGCGGGATCGATGTCAATGTGAATCAAGCGTGTGGGTGGAATCGAGAACGTGAAATTCGTGTTCCACGAGCTGGAATTTGCCTCGGCGAGCCGCGTACCGACGGCGAGGATGAGGTCGGCCGTGCGGCACATTTCGTTCGCGATCGGAACGCCCCAAAAGCCGGTCTGCCCGAGCAGCAACGGATGGCCGTCCGGCAAGCAGCCCTTGCCCATCAGCGTATGTGCTACCGGAATTTCAAGCGCCTCGGCGAGAGAAGCAAGCTCGCGAGTGGCGTGCGATGAGATGACACCGCCGCCGGCATAAATGATCGGGCGTTCCGCGGTCGCAAGCGTTTCGACAATTCGGGAAGCCGCGGCAGGATCGATCGCGGCTGGCGCGATGGCCGGAGGAACCTTTTGAAATGAGCCGACGGGCAAATCGGCAGAAAGAACATCCATGGGGACGTCGATCAATACGGGGCCGGGCCGTCCGGTCTTGCAAAGGTGGAAAGCGCGCTCGACGATGCGCGGCAAGTCCGCAACCCGATCCACTCGGTAGACCCGTTTGCAGAAAGGCCGGTAAATATCGAACTGGTCGGCGTCTTTGTGCAGATTCACTTCCTGATGCGGATGCCGGCCGTAGAAGTAAGAAGGAATGTCGCCGGCGATCACCACCAACGGGACCGAATCAAGCGCCGCGTTCGCAACGCCCGTTGTGGCGTTCGTTAGGCCGGGACCAAGATGCGTGAGAAGCACACCGGGCTTGCCGGAGGCGCGCGCATAACCGTCCGCCGCGTGAGCGGCCACCTGCTCGTGGCGTGTCGAGATGAATCGCACACGGCTCTTCCCAAGAGCGTCTAACAGAGCGATTACGGTGTGACCGCACAGGCCGAAAACGACATCGACGCCAACGCGTTCGAGGTAATCCACAAGCTGATAGGAGGCGATGCGCAGCTCGTTCGAAACGCCGTCATCCGATGCCAATGTGCCCGTCGCGCGCGCTGTTGTGGACGACTCTTTTTCTTCGTGCGCCATACGATTGGTCATGGGGTTGTGATCGTAACTGTTCCTCGAAGATGGCAACAAGCTTGTAACCGTGCCGCCACCGTAAAGGGTGCGGACTGTTTCGGCAAAACCGAGCGCGCCGTCCAGCAAAAGAGCGATAAGTGCTACAATCCGCGCATATCTCAATCTAATTCGATGTCGGGGAAAAGCACAACCCTTACGGTAGGCAAGGAGACGGACGAGAAGATCCGCCAGCAACTGCGCCGAATACTGGGCAGCAAATCCTTCCGCCAAGTCGATCGGCTGCAAGGGTTCCTCGACTTCATCGTGGGCGAGATGCTGGCCGGCCGTGGTGACAAGCTCAAGGAGTTTTTGATCGGCGTCGAGGTGTTCGGCAAGGAGGCTTCTTTCGATCCGCGAATGGACCCGCTGGTTCGCGTGCAAGCACGAAGGCTGCGAAGCCGGTTAGTTCGATATTATCGCGAAGAAGGACAGAATGACGAAATAGTTATCGAATTGCCGAAAGGCGGATACGAGCCGGTGTTTCAGCGGCGCGAAACGGTCGGCATGAAGCGGACTGTTTCTGCCGCCTTGATCAGCCGCAACACGATCCTCGTGCGTCCCTATGAGGACGACAGTCCGAGCCATGATCTGGGATATTTCTGCAACGGCCTAAAGCACGAAATCATTCTTGCTCTTTCGAAACTGGACAGCGTTCGCGTGGCGGCATCCGAGAGCGTGCAAGAAGGGGAAGACTCATCCGGCCAGTTGAACGTGGCGATGATCGTGGGCGGAAGCATCCGAAAGTCGCGCGATATGGTTCGCATCACGTCGAGCCTGATCGATTCGGGCACGAATTGCTACTTGTGGTCCGAGTCGGTCGACCGGGATATGCATGATGTCTTGAGCGTGCAGGAAGAAGTCGCCCGACGCATTCTGCAGAGACTGCAGGATGAGTTTGCCGGCGCGGGCTCAGCGCGCTCCTCGCGTCGACCCACTGAAAACCTGGTGGCGCACAATCTGTATTTGCAGGGCCGGTACCATCTGAATCAACGCACCGAGCAGGGGTTGACGAAGGCCGTCGAGTTTTTCGATAAGGCCATCGGCGAAGACCCGCATTACGCGCCATCGTATTCCGGATTGGCAGACGCCCACGGACTGCTTGCGCACTACGGCGTGCTCGCCCCGGCTGAAATTTGCACGAAGGCGGCTTCGAATGCGGCGTGGGCCGTGTTGTTGGACGAAGAGTCGGCGGAAGCGCACACGTCTTTAGCGCACGTGAAGGCTACGCAGGACTGGGATTGGCGCGGGGCGGAACGCGAATTTCAGCGTGGCATCAGCTTGAATCCGCGTTATGCGACGGCTCACCACTGGTACGCGATGTCGTGCCTCGTTCCGCTGGCGAGGCTGGATGAAGCGCTCGATCAACTGCTGCAAGCGCAGGCGCTCGATCCCGTTTCTTCTATCATCTCCCGCGATTTGGCTGTGACCCACTATTACAAGCGGGATTTCGAACTGGCGCTGGAGCAGTGCGATCACACGATCGAGCAAAATCCTCATTTTGCCGCAGCGTATTGGACGCTTGGCCTCGTGCAGGATGAACGAGAGGACTTCGACGAAGCTATCGCCGCATTTCAGCGCGCTATTCAACTTTCGCCGCCCAGCCCTCGAATTCAAGGCGCTCTCGGCCGGACATTTGCCCGCGCCGGAAAGCCGAGACAGGCGCACAAGATTCTTGAAGAATTGCGCGAACAGTCCAAGCGCCGCTACGTGTCGCCGTTCGAGCTGGCCTCGATTTATTTCGCGCTGAACCAACTCGAACAAGGGTTCCAGTGGCTCACGAAGGCATTTCAGGACCGCTGCTTCGAGCTCGTGGCGATTAAAGTGGACCCGAAGTTCGACTCCGTGGCGAACGATCCCCGGTTCGCAACGCTTTTCAGCCAGCTCGGCCTGCCTTAGTGCTCGCCACGGCAAGTCAGGCGCCTAATTCCCGGTTCAGCGGCCGTATCCTTGAGGTTCCTCTTGCGGAACCGTGGTTGAAACTGGCTGCGGCGTCACATCGGCATCCTTCAAACCCAGAGCCCATTCAATCGCGTTGAACCACATGCGGCGAATGTCCGGATTGTCCCAGGTTGAAGCATCGTGGCCCAGCGCAGAGTAAAATACTCTTCCCTTGCCGTACATTTTGGCCCATGTGATTGGGTAGGGCGCGTCGGCGGCCTGCACACCTCGCTTTGTCATGTCCAGAGTGCTTGTATCTAGGCGCATCAGCACTCGGCTCTTCTCGGGCGAAAAATCTTTGATCTGGTAAAACTCATCGTGAAAATCGAAGAGCCGCGGGAAGAATTGCATGCCGGGAAATTGCGGGTCCTCGACGATGATCTTCGCATCAGTAATGCCCCAAGGATGCTCATCGAATCGCCCGCCAAGCATATCGCCGAACTCCGGCCAATCCATAAATGCGGTGCTGGCCACGTGGGCCGCGACAAATCCTTTTCCGTCATCGTGGACGAATTTGAGCAAGTCAGCCTTTTGTTGCGCATCGATGGGAACTTCCCTGTGTCCGAGGAAGAAGATCGCATCGACGTTGGCAAGACTTGGCCCGCCGCTCGCCGGCTGCCCTGTGGTCATCTGCGGATTGTAAGAAATGATGTTCGAATCGGTACGGATGTAGCTGAAATAAGTGCCGGTTTCGTAGCCGAGCTCTTCGATCACGGCCATGGCGTGAGATGTGGAATCATGCTGTGCGATTCCGTTGCGCGTGTCCGCCCAGATCAACAGCGTCTTCATGTTGCGGGGACCACGCCCGCGGCCGCCCCGCCCGCGCCCGCCGGGGAACCCGCCCGGCCCTGGAGTTGCCGGGTTCTGGGCCGTTACGATGACCGCGGCAAACAGCGCGACCGCGGCGAAAAACAGGTAACTGCGCATTCTCTTCATATCAGCTCTCCTGCGCGGCGAACCGCCAACCGCCGCAAATCGAATCCTTAGCGAGGCAAACCGCGCGGATGGTATCACTTGCCGAAAATTCGGACGTCGTTTAACAGTGGCGCAACTGTTACCGCGTTGACAGCATGGTGTCACGAAACTAGCATCCCTCGCCAGTTACTCAAAATGTCGGGGATGTCTGCGTCGGGTCAGCAGCATTCTGCGCCTTCCATCCCTCGGAGGGCCACGGAGGTGGGGTGATGAAGCTAAAGCAGGTTTTGGGTTGTGTCGCGCTGTTATCGGTTTTTTGCGTCGCCGTGTATGGGCAGGCCGTCTCTACAGACCAGGTTTCGGGCGTGGTTCAGGACCAGACCGGCGCTATAATCGTCGGCGCTCAGGTACAAATGAAGAGCACGAATACCGGATTGGTGCGCAACGCCGTTACCGATTCGCGGGGCTACTATACGATTCAGGAGTTGCCAGTTGGTCCTTATTCCCTGCAGGTGAGCAAGCAGGGCTTTAACACATACGTTCAGAACGGCATCGTGCTGCAAGTCGCCGTGAATCCTACCGTGAACGCTACGCTGCAAGTCGGCGCGCAGACACAGCAGGTCGTTGTCGAAGCCAACGCCTCGATGGTCGAAACGGAAAACACGGGCGTCGGCCAAGTGATTAACCAGGAGCAAGTGGAAGATCTCCCCCTGAATGGACGCGAAGTCGCACAATTGATCACCCTCTCTGGTGGTTCGGCGCCTTCGGGAGGCAGCGTGGGCGACTTGAACTCGAATAAAAATTACGGTGCCGGTACCGTGGCGAACGCAGTGGTTACAGATGCCGTGGCCGGAGGGCAGGGCAACACCGTTTCCTTCGTGATGGACGGCGGAATCAACAATGACCCCCGCAACAACTTGAATGCGGCGCTGCCATTTCCGGACGCCATTCAGGAATTCAACGTGCAGACGAGTTCGCTGTCCTCGAGATATGGGCAGAACTCTACTGCTGCCGTAAATATCGTCACGAAGAACGGTACGAATCAGTTTCACGGCGATGCCTTCGAGTATGTGCGCAACTACCTCTTCAATGCGCGCGCGGCTAATGCGCCCACTCGAGACAGCCTGAAGCGCAATCAGTTTGGCGGCGTCATCGGCGGCCCGATCAAGAAAGACAAGTTGTTCTTTTTCGTTGGATACCAGGGAACAATTCTTAAGTCCAACCCCACTAGTAACTCCGCAGATGTCCCAACGCAGGCCGAGCTGAACGGGGACTTCTCCGCGGTGCTGAGTAACCTCAGCACCTGCAACCTGCCGACAACGACGGCCCTAAACAGCGACTTCACTAACGGTGTTTGGAACAATAGTGCCGGGCCGTGGCAGATCAATCCATTGGCGCAAACAATTCTGAAATACCTTCCGCCGGCTCCGACGACCGGAAATACGACGCAGACGGTCTGCGGGCAAGTTACGGTGCCGATCTCGGCGAACATGACCGACAAGGAAACGATCGGCCGAATCGACTGGAACGCGAACTCCAAGCACACGGTTTTCGTCCGATATTTCCTGGCCATCAATAGCCAGCCCGTCTCGTGGGATCAGAAGGATTTCCTGGAGCTGAATAAGATGGGCACATACGAACGTGATCAGGAGACAACGATTGGCGATACCTATACGATTACGGGAAACCTGATCAACAACATTCGCCTGACGGGTAATCGCGACCTGAACCTCCGGACGGCGACCCCTGTGCCTTTTGGGGGGCCTCAGCACGACCCCTCCGGGCTGACCGGCACAGGCGGCGTTTGTGCGACGAGCGAATCCAATTTCGACTGCAGCATTCAGATGCACTCGTTGGTGACGAACTATTTCCCAATCAGCGTTAGCGCGGGTGGCTTCGGTGGCTTCCTTGGCGGGGGAACCAATCCTGGCTACTTCAACAGCACCCTGTTTCAGCTTGCCGATGACGTGGACTGGAATCACGGGAACCACGAGGTTTCCTTTGGCTTTGACTACATCCATCAGGTTGCGAACACGGTGAACACGCGCCCTGACAACGGCAGCCTTAGCTTCACGGGAACCGGCTCCGAAGCCGCAGGTAAGACGGGCCTCGGTTACGCCGACTTCTTCCTGGGGCTGTTAACGCCCGCCAGTTTTACTCAAGGTAACTCGCTGCTGGATAACGACTGGTCGCCGTATTACGGGGCGTATATTTCCGACAATTGGAAAGTCCGGCATAACTTGTCGATCGAACTAGGGATCCGATACGAGCCCTACATCCAGGCGCAAAATATCAATGATCACGTCTCGAATTTCCAAATGGCGGCATTTGTCGCCCAGCAGCACACCACAGTTTATACAAACGCCCCAGACGGCCTGTTCTTCACCGGGGACCCCGGGTATCCGGGCAAGTCCAACAGCGAAAGCCACTACGATCGATGGGCGCCGCGGGTGGGAATCGTTTGGGACCCGACGGGCAACGGAAAAACGTCGATCCGGGCCGGCTTCGGAATCTTCAACAACGCGGCTGAGCTCTTCAACTACAACCACGAAGCCAGCAATCCGCCGTGGGGCGATATCCTTGACGCTGACACGAATCCGTCGGACGTCGTGCCTTTCAGCACACCGTGGGCAAACTATCCCGGTGGAGATCCGTTTCCGGGCATCACGGTGCTCTCGAAGAATTCGGCGTTCCCGGCCAATGCGACGTATACGAATCAGCCGATCAATATGCCCGCGCCGTACTCGATGCAGTGGAACTTGAGCATTCAGCATCAATTCGGCTCGTGGTTGCTTTCCGCGAATTACATGGGCAACGGAAGCAGGCATTTGCAGTCTGGCTACAATGCCGATCCGACCATTTTTGTGCCGGGGCTTGCCGGTCCGAATAATGCCACTGCCAGCTCCACAATTAGCGGTCTTACAGGAACGAACTGTACGATTGGGGCTAGTTCAACAACTCAGGGTGTGTTCCTAACAGGTCCTTTTGCTGGTCAGGCGGATGGCCTCACATCTACATATCCGATTGGCGATCCTTGTTCTGCCGCCGGCTCCGCGATGACTAGTCAGGCGAGCAGTCCTTTCGCGAGGTCCAGTGTTACCAATTATAGGCAGCGCCAGTATATGTTCGAGAATGGTGTGAACAATCCTTCGAACCAAGCCAACGATTTTGGAACGAGCCTTCCTCAAATGGATCCCGGCGCTACGTCGAACTACAATGCGCTTCTCTTGTCGGTCAATCATCGCCTTAGCAACAATTTCAGCTTGCTGGCCAACTATACGTACTCGCATTGCCTGCAGGTTCCGGTGCAGGACGAGTGGCAAGGTGGCAGCTATTACCCCCAGACGCAGCCGCTCGCGCCCGGGGTACCGGACTTTACCTATCGCGCGATTGAGTATCACAATTGCGACTCCGACGAGCGCCATGTCGTAAACGTGTCGCTAATTGCGGAGACGCCCAAATTCACCAACGGGATTTTGAACGCGATCATGGGGGGCTGGCAGGCTTCGGTGATCGGGGGATTTCACACCGGCACTTACAGCCAAGTCACAACAGGGTTCGACACATCCTTCACAAATCAATCGGGCTTTGCATACGCGATGCAAGTCGACAAAAATCAGCTTGCATCCGATCGGTATCAGATCGCGCCGGGAAACAACTGCACATTGGGTCCCGAAGGAACCTGCAACCTGCGACGATATTACCTGAATCCGGCGGCCTATCAACCCCAGGCTCTTGGGGCTTTCGGTACGTCATGGGCGCAGGATGTCCCTAGTCCTTCGTACTTCGATGTGGATACCGGGCTGATGCGCACCTTTAAGATCAGGGAAAACAAGACGGTCATGATTCGTTGGGAGATCTTTAACTTCGATAATCACGTGAACTGGACCGGTCCTACGACGAGTATGACCAGCAGCACATTCGGGGAGCTCAGTGGCGTAGTGGCCAATAACTATCGAGTCATGCAGTTTGCGACGAAGTTCACGTTCTGAAGGGATGGCCCTTGCTTGCTTATTGCGGCGTGGGGCTGCGGCGAAAGTCGCAGCCCCGGGTCGTTTGCGGTGAATCAGGGGGCGAATGAGAGAATGATGCGCAGAAGGGAATTCAACTCTTTCTTGGCGGTATCGCTCGCTTCATTGCTCCTGGATAAATCGGCCCTTGCCGTTCCTCCCGCACGAAAGATTTTGGCTATCGGCGACGTCCATCGCAAGATTTACCAGCATGACTCCGTCTCCCACGCCATGGCCACAATCTTCGATCTCGGCCGGAAAACCGGGCTCTTCGACACGTACATCCGTACCGATATTCAGTTAATCACCAAGCACCCGATCAAGTTCGCGGAGACAAGCGCCGTTCCCGATGTGAATGGCAATGACGTGAACTACAAGACGCTCAACGATTTCGACGCGATCTTTTTCTACGGCATCGGCGAACTCGAATTAACCGACCAGCAGAAAGCGGATCTGCTCTCGTTCATTCATGACGACGGCAAAGGATTCATTGGCTGCCACACGGCCATCACGGCGTTTTACACTTGGCCCGAATATGGCGAGATGATCGGCGGCTATTTCGACGATCATCCCTGGACCACGTTTGACGCGCCGATCATCGTGGAAGACCCGAATTTTCCGGCCATGAAGGCGTTTCCCCACGAGTTCGTCACGCACGATGAGATCTATCAAGTGAAGGATTTTTCGCGCAAACGCGTGCGCGTTCTCGCGCGGCTCGACGAAACCAAAGTTAACCTGAACAATCCGCGCGTTCATCGCACTGACCATGATTTCGCCGTCGCTTGGGCAAGAAATTACGGCAAAGGGCGCGTCTTTTATTCGACATTCGGCCACACCGATGAATCCTGGGACGATCCGCGCATGCAAACGATGTGGCTGGAAGCGATCAAGTGGGGAATGGGGCTGACGCAAGCGGACGCAACGCCTCGTCCGCGGCCCGCGTCGTAACGGAGAACCGCAAGAAAAACAGAAAGCGAATGGTGTTTGGATTATGAAAAGGTTTTTGATCGGAACCGCGGCATTTGCAACCATCGCTGGTTTGGCGACAACAGTTACTAGTGGTCTCTGGGCGCGCGCCAAGAAGACGAATATCGATTCCGCAGGCACTGCCGCGCAACAGGCGGATGCGAACGAATGGCCGACATACGGCCATGATTCCGGCGGGATGCGCTTCTCGCCGTTGACGCAAATCAACACCTCCAACGTGAGCAATCTCGCCGTCGCGTGGGTCTACCACATGAAGCCGGCGGGCTATGTTCCAGCCTTTGGCCGGGGACGAGGTCGGGGCCGTGGAGGACCGGGAGGCCCGGGAGAACGGGGTGGCTTCGGAGCCGAGAGAGGGCCGGGGGGAGCAACCGAACCTGGAGCCCGTGGAGCGGGCCGTGGACCAGGTGGGGATGAAGTCGCCGTGCAGGCCGCTCAGGAGGGCGTTGGCGGTTTCGGTCGTGGGCCGACGAGTTTCCTCGTCTCAGAGGATACTCCCCTGGTTGTGAACGGGGTGATGTACATAGGCACACCCTATGGCGAGGTGACGGCTCTCGATCCGACTACCGGCAAGGAGATTTGGAATTATAAGTTGCCGACGGGAGAGCCAGCGACGCGTGGGGTGGAGTACTTCCCCGGCGACAAGCAGACGCCGCCGCTGATCGTGGTCGGCACGTCAGACGCCAAGCTCTTCACTCTCGATGCGGAAACAGGTGATCTCAACAAGTCCTTTGGCGAAGACGGCATCGTGAATCTGGACACGCCCGAAATCACGCACGACCTGCCGAATGCCAGCGATGGCCTCTCGTCGCCAGCCGTCATGTACCAGAACCTGATCATTGTCGGCGGCCGGACGACTGAGAACGGCGGCCCTGGACCAGCCGGCGATGTGAGGGCGTTCGATGTTCATAACGGGAAGCTTGTCTGGACATTTCACTCGATACCGCAACCTGGGGAACCAAACTACCCGGGCGGGTGGGTTGGAGATGCTGCCAAAGACCGCTCGGGCGTGAACGTTTGGGGTTTGATGACGGTGGACGCGAAGCGCGGGATCGTCTATTTGCCGTTCGGTGCGCCCTCGGGTGACGCTTTCGGCGGCGATCGTCCCGGCGATAATCTGTATAGCTCCAGCATTGTGGCGGTGAACGCTCGAACCGGCAAGTACATCTGGCATTTCCAGCTCGTACATCATGATATTTGGGATTTTGATGCCGAGACTCCGCCTCTGCTCATGGACGTTAAGCACAACGGCAAAGTGATTCCGGGCGTGGCCGTGATCGCGAAGGACTCGCTGCTTTATCTGCTGGACCGCACTAACGGCAAGCCGATCTATGGCGTCGTCGAGCGTCCTGTTCCTCAGAGCGATGTGCCGCTTGAGAAGACGTCGCCGACGCAGCCGTTCCCGGTGAAGCCTCCGCCTCTGGCGCGGCAGACCATGACGATGGATGATATCGCCACGGTGACGCCGGAGCTGGAGGCAGCATGCAAAGCGCTGGTGAACGACAATCATCTGGAGTTGGGCGGGCCGTTTCTGCCCGTGACTTATGGCCATGTGCGCGTTAACTTCCCGAGCGAGATTGGCGGCGTGAACTGGCCGGGCGGCGCGTTTAATCCGGCTCTGGGATATTTCTTCATCAATGTGCAGGATCTGGGGCAGATGCAGGGCTATACCGATCCGAGAAACGGGCCGCTCAGCTCCAGCATCGTCGGGACGAACGAGCTTACTGGCCGTGCCGGCACTTACTCGGCGCTGCGCCCTGAAGGGCGCTTTAAGGACAACACTTTGAACATGCCGTGCCAGCAGCCGCCGTGGGGTGAGCTGGTGG
>Ga0335073_10011946_pt1 | contig 12205 bp, 9 predicted proteins | sample Lox_Sample_22_FD_207093 | JGI IMG/M metagenome (GOLD analysis project Ga0335073, IMG submission 207093) | Soil microbial communities from Loxahatchee National Wildlife Refuge, Florida, United States - Lox_Sample_2.2 | ecosystem: Environmental > Terrestrial > Soil > Wetlands | place: USA: Florida... | reverse complement strand
CCGCCCACGCTGGCGAACTCGCCCTTTTCGGGCAAATGACCGAGGGCGGCCAGCAAATATCCCGCCACTGTCTCGTACGGACCCTCAGGCAGCTCGAGCCCAGTCTGGTCGGCGAACTCGTCCAGGTTCAGCAGGCCGTCTACCTCCAGCTCGCCGCCATGCAGCTGGCGCGGATGGCTGGCTTCCTCGTCGTATTCGTCCTGAATGTCGCCGATCAGCTCCTCGACGAGGTCCTCCAGCGTGACGATCCCCGCGGTTCCCCCGTACTCGTCCACGACGATGGCCAGGTGCGCGCGATCCTTGCGCATCTCCGACAGCGCCGACAACACCATCTTGCTGATCGGCAGGAACTTGACCGGCCTGCATACCTCACCGACCTGGCGAGAGTCCAGCTCAGACCGGCCATCAAGCAGGTCGCGACTGTGCACGAAGCCGATCACGTCGTCATAGGACTCCTGGTACACCGGGAACCGCGAGTACCTGGCGTGCTCAGTAACGGCGATGGCCTGCGTCAGCGGCATCGAGGCGGGCAGGAACTCCACCTCGGTCCGGGGCACCAGCACCTCGCGGATCTGGCGCTTCCCGGCGTCGAACACCTCGCTGACGATGTGCCGCTCGTCCGGGCTGAGCGCCTGGTGGCCGGCTACCAGGTCGCGGAGCTCCTCGTCGGTCATGACCCCGCGAGCGGCTGCCGGGTCGCCACCGAGCAGCCTGACGGCCAGGTTGGTCGACCGGGAGAGCAGCCACACCAGCGGCCTGGCCAGCATCGACAGGCGGTCCACCACGGGTCCGGAAACCAGCGCGACCCGCTCGGCCCGCTGCAGCGCAATCCGTTTCGGCGCCAGCTCGCCGAAGACCAGCGTGAAGAACGAGATGATCAGGGTAACGGCGATCAGCGCCAGCGGATCGGCGACGTCACGCGGTATGTAATGGCTGATCACGCGGCCGAGCCGGTCCGAGAGCAGCGCCGCTCCGAAGGCGCCCGACAGCAGCGTGGCTAGCGTGACGCCGATCTGGACCGAGGAAAGGAACCTGTTCGGGTCTTGCGCCAGCCTGGCCGTGCGCTGACCGCGCTTGCCTCGCCGCCCGAGCGCACGGACCTGGCCCTCGCGCAGCGACACGAGCGCCATCTCGGCCGCCGCGAAGAAGCCCCCGATCAGAATCACGGCAAGGACGAGGAGAATATCCCAGCCGACGCCATTCACGTCCGGATCCCCGACCCTCGTCGATGTGGCTCGCGCGGAACGCTACGGTCCCCGCGTCCCGGCAGCGACCGGAACCCGGCCGCGCGGTAGTTTGCAATAGTCTATGCAGTCTGCCCGCCAGCCCGAGCCGTACTCGCCTGCGCCACGCGCCCAGCCGGGATGCGGCGGCCCGCTGACCCGGTGCTTATACAGGTATGTAATACAAATAACGAATATCCTAAAATGCCGGAAAGGCGGGTGGACCCGTGGGCGGTCTGCATGACGACGCCGTCGCGATTGCGGCCGAACTGACCGAGCTCCGCCGGTCGATCCATGCCGAGCCCGAGATCGGGCTGGACCTGCCGCGCACGCAGCGAAAGGTGCTTGACGCGCTCGAGGACCTCCCGCTGGAGATCACGCTGGGCCGGGAGCTGAGCTCAGTGACAGCGGTGCTCCGCGGCGGCAAGCCGGGCAAGACGGTGCTGTTGCGCGGCGACATGGACGCGCTACCCGTCACCGAGCGGTCGGGCGTCCCGTACGCCTCTGCCGTCAACGGGGCCATGCACGCCTGTGGCCACGACCTGCACACCGCGATGCTGGCTGGCGCGGCGAGGCTGCTGTCGGCCCGGCAGGACGAGCTAGCCGGGAACGTGATTTTCATGTTCCAGCCCGGCGAGGAAGGACCCGGCGGCTGCCGGATCATGGTCGAGGAGGGCGTGCTTGGCGCGGCCGGCGAGCAGCCAGTCGCGGCTTACGCGCTGCACGTTGCGTCGGGCTTGCTGCCGCTTGGCATGCTCGCCAGCCGACCCGGCACGATCATGGCCGCAGCCGACACCCTGCACGTGACCGTGCACGGCCGCGGCGGTCACGGATCACAGCCGCACCATGCGGCTGACCCGGTGCCGGTGGCGTGCGAGATCGTGCTCGCCCTGCAGACGATGGTGACCAGGCAGTTCGACGTTTTCGACCCCGTTGTGGTGACCGTCGGCACCTTCCACGCCGGCACCGCTGACAACGTCATTCCCGATGACGCGGACTTCGTCGCTACGGTCCGCTCCTTCTCGCCTCAGGCGCGTGCGACCGTGCAGGCCGCCGCGCCGCGCCTGGCCAGGGACATCGCGACCGCGCACGGGCTGACCGCGACCGCCGAGTTCGTCGACGGCTATCCGGTGACCAGCAACAACGCAGCCGAGCTGACGTTCGCCGAGGAGACCGTCGCGGCCGTGCTCGGCGACGGCCGGTACATCGCGGCGCCCGATCCGCTCACCGGCTCGGAGGACTTCTCCTACGTGCTGGAGCAAGTGCCCGGCGCGTACCTGATGCTCGGCGCCTGCCCACCGGACACCGACCCGTTCACCGCACCGTTCAACCACTCAGCCGAGGCGGTGTTCGACGACGCGGTGCTGCCCGACGGCACTGCCGTTTACGCCGAGCTCGCCCTACGGCGGCTGGCCAGGCAGGCTGAGTAGCTGGAGGCTGATTGATTCGAGCCTGTTCATTCGCGGTCATTTCCGAGTGCCCTGGGTAGCCCCCGAGTCGGTCGCTCCTCGTTACCGCGTAAAGGCTCGCCCCATCGCGCGTGGCCCGCTCCCCCTCGGGTATCAAGGCGGGCCGAAAGGCTGCTGATGGGCCGGGTCTTGGGGGGGCCGCTGATGAGCCAGGGTCTCAGATTGCGTCGGGCAGCATGCCTGCTCGGCTGCGCGGTAGCCAGCATTGTGGTCGCGCCATCGGCCGTGGCATCGACACACTCGCATGGACTGGCCAGGACTCCGTCGTGGACGGTGTATCACGATGATCCGGCCGGCACCGGATTCGCGGCCGGGGTGGGTTCGGTGGACACGTCAGCAAGGGCGTGGACATCGCCGACGCTGAACGGCCAGCTGTACGGCCAGCCGCTGGTGTTCGATAACCGGGTCTACGTGGCGACCGAGAACGACGTCGTCTACGCGCTGTCGGCAGTGACCGGCGCAATAGCCTGGTCGACGCGGCTGGGCACCCCAGTGCCGTCCGGGACGCATCTGCTGTGCGGGAACATCCTCCCGAACGTCGGCATTACCGGCACACCGGTCATTGACACGGCCCGTCACGAGATCTTCGTCGTTGCCGATGAGCTGGAAGGCAGCGGGCCCGCCCACATGCTGACCGGGCTGAACACTGCCACCGGTCAGGTCGAGTTGTCGCAGGACGTCGACCCGCCCGGCCAGCCGCCGAAGAACATACTGCAGCGCACCGGGCTGACCCTGGACGACGGGCACGTCTACTTCGGCTACGGCGGGAACGCCGAAATGTGCGGGTTCTACCGGGGCCGGGTTGTGTCGGTCCCTGAGGCAGGCGGGCCTCCGCGCTTCTTGACGTTCGCTGCGCAACCAGGCGATGACCGCGGAGCTGTCTGGATGGGCGGTGGAGCACCCGCCGTCGGCCCGAATGGTGATCTGTGGGTGGAAACGGGCCCCGGAACGGAGTACTCAGCCAAGCGCCCCTACGACTACAGCGACGCCGTACTCGAGCTCTCCCCGTCCCTGCGCGTGCTGCAGTTCTTCGCGCCCGCTGACTGGGCGACCAATGACGGTAATGACCTGGACATGTCCACCGAGCCAGTGCTGCTGCCCGACGGCCAGGTGATCCTGGCCGGCAAAAGCCAGGTCGTCTACCTGCTCAACGGCAACCACCTGGGCGGCATCGGCAAGCAGCAGGCCGAGATCAGCCCGGTCTGCAGCACCAACATTGACGGCGGCACCGCCCACGTCGGGATGACAGCGTTCCTGCCGTGCGAGAGCGGTGTCCTCGCCGTTAAGGCCACCAGGTCCCCGGCCGCGCTGCACGTGCTGTGGAGCGCGAACGTCAGCAGCGGGCCACCGATCGTGGCCGGCGGCCTGGTCTGGACCATCGGCCAGAACGGCAAGCTGTACGGCCTCGACCCGGCGACCGGCAAGATACGGCAGCAGACAACCGTCGGCACGCCGGCAAACCACTTCCCCACCCCCGGCATCGGGGCCGGGCTCATGCTCGTCCCCAGCGCCCGGAACGTGGTTGCGTTCCGTACCTCCGCAGCCGGCAGCGTCGCTAGCTCGGCCGCTCGGGACAACCCCCGTTCCGCCTCGCCTGGAAGAGCTACCGGTAGTGGCGTCGTCGCGGGGATCGTCCTCGCCTGCCTGGTCGCCGGCGGCGCGCTCGGCGTGTTCATCTGGTTCATCCGCAGACAGCGCCGCACATAGCACCCGGCATCGAGGGCCGGGCACCAGACGCGTTACAGGCTGGCGACGTCCGCCTGCTTGGCCCGGACCGCGTCGGCCGCCTCACGCAGTGCCGCGAGCTCAGACTCGGTCAGGTCCCGCTCCACAACCCGCCTCACACCGGTGCGGCCGAGCTCGGCCTCAACGCCGAGGTAGACGCCAGAGATGCCGTACTGGCCATCAACCCAGGCGCAGACCGGCATGACCGCACCCGAGTCCTCGGCCACGGCCCTGGCCATCCGCGCAGCCGCAGCCGACGGGGCGTAGTAAGCGGAACCAGTCTTCAGCAGCGCCACGATCTCCGCGCCGCCGTTGCGGGTGCGCTGCACCAGCTGGTCAATGTCGGCCGCAGGCAGCAGGTCGGCCAGCGGCTTGCCGTCGACGAAGCAAGCCGACGGGACCGGGACCATGGTGTCGCCATGGGAGCCGAGCGTCAGGGTCTTGACCGAGCCGACCGGCACTCCGAGCCGCTCGGCGACGAAGTAGCTGAACCTGGCCGTGTCGAGCATGCCGGCCTGGCCCATGACGCGATGGGAGGGGAAGCCGGAGACCTTCGCTGCCAGTGCCGTCATCTCATCGAGCGGGTTCGAGACTACGATCAGGATCGCGTCCGGGGCGTGCTTAACGACTTGCTCGGTCACGTTCCTGACGATCTTGGCGTTCACCCCGATCAGGTCCATCCGGCTCATGCCTGGCTTGCGCGGTAGGCCGGCCGTGATCACCACGATGCCGGAGCCGGCGATGGCCTCGTAGCCCTCACCGGCTGACCCGGTCGTCTGCCCCGTGACCTTAGTCTCGAAGCCCTCGACCGGGCGCGACTGGCTGATGTCGAGCGCGAGCCCCTCAGGCTTGCCCTCGACGATGTCGGTCAGCACGACTTCGTCGAAGATGTCGTACTCCGCCAGTCGCTGCGCCGTGGTCGAACCGTAGAACCCGGCCCCGACGACCGTAACCTTCCCTGTGCGGGCCATGAAAATGATCTCCTTCTGAAGCTGCAGTTCGCGGGTAAATCGTCGCGCGGGCGCGGGCTGACCAGGTCAGGCCGCGGCCATAGCGGCACGCAGGTTCTCGTCGAGCGCGGCGAGGAACTCCTCGGTAGTGAGGAATGGGGTGCCCTCGCCGACGAGGAGCGCGAGGTCCTTGGTCATCTTCCCGCTCTCCACGGTCTCGACGCAGACTCGCTCCAGCGTGTTGGCGAACTGGGTGACTTCTGGAGTGCCGTCGAGCTTGCCCCGGTAGGCCAGCCCTCTGGTCCAGGCGAAGATCGAGGCGATCGGGTTGGTCGAGGTCGGCTTGCCTTGCTGGTGCTGCCGGTAATGCCGGGTGACTGTGCCGTGCGCGGCCTCGGCCTCGATCGTCTTGCCATCCGGCGTCATCAGGACGCTTGTCATCAGGCCGAGCGAGCCGAATCCCTGGGCGACGATGTCAGACTCAACGTCACCGTCATAGTTCTTGCAGGCCCAGACGATTCCGCCGTTGCCCTTGATCACCTGGGCAACCATGTCATCGATGAGGCGGTGCTCGTACGTGATGCCGGCCGCCTCGAACTCGGCCTTGAACTCGGCCTCGAAGACGTCAGCAAAGATGTCCTTGAACCGGCCGTCGTATGCCTTCAGGATCGTGTTCTTCGTGGACAGGTAGAGCGGCAGGCCCCGGTCGAGCGCGAACCGCATAGTGGCACGGGCGAAGTCGCGGATCGAGTCGTCGAAGTTGTACATGCCCATGGCTATGCCGCGGCCGCTGAATTCGGCGACCTCAAACTCCAACGGCTCGCTGTCGGCAGATGACGGCACGAACGAGATTCGCACGGAACCTGGCCCGGGCACGACGAAGTCAGTGGCGCGGTATTGGTCGCCGTGCGCGTGCCTGCCGATAACGATCGGGTCGGTCCAGCCGGGTACGAACCGGGGGATGCTGGAAACCACGATGGGCTCGCGGAAGACCACGCCCCCGAGGATGTTCCGGATGGTGCCGTTCGGCGACCGCCACATTCTCTTGAGGCCGAACTCGGCCACGCGATCCTCATCCGGCGTGATCGTGGCGCATTTCACGCCGACGCCGTGCCGCTTGATCGCATGCGCCGCATCAATAGTGACCTGGTCGTCGGTCGCATCACGGTTCTGGATGGACAGGTCGTAGTACTCAAGCTCGATATCGAGGTAGGGCAGGATGAGCTTGTCCTTGATGAACTGCCAGATGATCCTGGTCATCTCGTCGCCGTCGAGCTCAACGACCGGATTGACCACCTTTATCTTCGACATTCAGCTGCATTCCCTTCATCGCGCCGGCGTCGTTGCACGGCGGAACCTGACCGGGCGCTGACATGCCCAGCCCTACCTCCAGCCAGCTCCAGAGCCTGGTTCAGGCAGCTCATCAGCCCGGAACCTTAGCGACCAGTCCTGCGATGAGCAGGCCGGTACCGAGCAGAGCCAGCGCCGCGACGTCGGCCAGCCGACGTCGCGACCCAAGCATCCCAGCCCGGCCCGCAGGCAAGATCAGCCTCATGAGTGAGCCCGCCAGCAGCGCACCGGCTATTACCAACGTACCGCCCCTGACCGCGTGGTCACCGCTTCGAATCGTGGCCAGGCCAGCCACCACGCCGCCTAGAACCAGCAGGTACGGCAGGTGGGTAAGCAGGCCACCGCCCTGGCCCGCCTGCTCCGGCTGCGGCCGCCCGGCTGCCTTGGCCATCCTGGCCTGGCGCGCGGTTGCCTTGGCAGAATGCTTGACGGCGGAATGCTTCACCGGGCATCGAGCGGCACCCACTGCAGGCCGCGGTCTCCGATGTACTCGCTGTCCGGCCTGATCAGCCGGTTGTCGGCATGCTGCTCGATCACGTGAGCCGTCCAGCCCGCCATCCGGCTGGCCGAGAAGATCGGGGTGAACAGGTCCGTCGGGATGCCCAGGTAGTGATAGACGGTCGCGGCGAAGAAGTCGACGTTCGGATACAGGCCCTTATCGGCGAGCACGACCTCTTCCATCTGGCGCGACATCCGGTAATACGTGTCGTCGCCGCTGGCGCTGGCCAGCTCGGCCGACATCCGGCGAAGGTGGGTAGCCCGTGGATCCTCAGTCTTGTAGACCCGGTGGCCAAAGCCCATGATCTTCTCACCATGAGCCAGCCGCTGGCGCACCTGACTGGTAACGGCCTCGACCGGATCGCCGCCCGATTGCCTGATGGCCTCCAGCGTCCGCATCACTTGCTCGTTGGCCCCGCCGTGTAGCGGCCCGGAGAGCGTTCCGAGTGCCGCTACCACGGCTGAGTGCATATCGGCCAGCGTGGCCGCACAGACCCGCGCAGCGAACGTGGAGGCGTTCATCGTGTGGTCAGCGTGCAGCACCAGGCAGGTATCGAAGATCTCGGCAGCCCTGGCGTCCGGTCGCTGGCCAGCGAGTTGCAGCAAGAAGTTAGCGGCCGTGCTCAGGCTGGGATCGGCGGGCGGCAGCTCCCGGCCGGCGCGGGCCGCGTGGTAAGCGGCAATCAGCACCGGCTGCTGGGCGGTCAGCCGGGCGGCCTTCCGGATGTTGGCGGCGGGCTCGTTCGACTCGGCATCGGGGTCATCGGCGCTGCCGAGCGAAACCAGGCTGCGCAGTGCCTCCATCGGGTGCTGACGGCGCGTGATGGCCGCCAGGCTTTCAGCCGCCAGAGTGCCAAGCTCGCGGCCAGCGGCCAGCTCGGCCCGGTAGCCCTCCAGCTCACCCCGGTTCGGCGCGCTGCCCCGCTGCAGCAGGAAGGCAACCTCCTCGAAGGAGGCGTTCGCGGCCAGCTCGTGAATGTCGTACCCACGGTAGAACAGCAGGCCAGCGTGGCCATCTATGTCGCTGAGCGCCGTCGACGCGGCGACTACGTCAGCCAGGCCCCGGGACGGCGCCTCCGCCATTTGTCCTCCTCGCGCACTGCTCGCTCGGCAGTGTACTTGTGCGCCCTGCCGTTTCCCGACTTGCCCTCACTGGCGGCCGCTTTGCGTTCCGCTGGCATGGACTTGACGGCACCTGGGTAACCCTGTGGTGACACCGCACTAGCTGGCCGGACATGCCGGAGGAACGCGATGGAGACCCCCCACATCCGGATCGAGAGCACCGGCGCCGTCATCAGACTGCGCCCGGACGTGACCACGATCGGTCGCGGTAAGTCGGTTGACATCCATCTTGATCATTCGAGCGTCTCGAAGCTGCATGCCGAGATAGTCCGCCGCGGACCTTACGCCTACGTTAGCGACCTCGGATTATCTCGGCACGGAACCCGGGTCAACGGGAAGGTTGTGGCGCAGCGGCTGCTCGATAACGGCGATGTCTTGTCGTTCGGCACCGAGCGGTGCCGGATCGGCGGGCTTCCGGCCGAGGAAGTGCCCCCGGAGAGCGAGCAGCGCCGATCTGCGATGCCGGAGCTGACCAGGCGCGAGGTCGACGTGGTGGCCGCGCTGTGCAAGCCGGCGCTGTGCGCTGACGCTTTCGTCGCCCCGGCGACGGCGCGCGACATCGCGGCTGACCTCGTCGTGACCGAGGCGGCGGTGAAGCAGCATCTCCTGCGCCTCTACCAGAAGCTCAAGATCGCCGAGGGGCCGAACCGGAGGGTGCGGCTGGCTAATGAGGTCGTGGCTCGCGGCCTGGTCCGGCCACTGCCGGCCGCGGACGACGGCCGGGCGCCGTCGCCCGGATCGACTCTGGCGGCGGCCGACTCGGAGGCCCCGTCGCAGATCGCTAGCTAGAACACGTTGTGCCGGAGCACGCGGGCTAGATAGCGGCCAACGTTGCCGATGTCAGTCGGAAGATGGTTGACGCCCGGATGGGTGACCGTCGCATTCTGCAGCTGGTCGCCCAGGTGCGCATCCGGCCAGTAGCCGGGCGCGAGGGTCGCGGCCGCCACAATCACGCCCACCGCCAGCGCCGCGATCCCGAGCGATCCGATGATCGCCGTCGGCACCGAACTGGTGACCTTCCCGTAGAAGCTGCTCAGCGGCCTGCGGCAGGCTCGCGAGCCCGGACCGATGCAGTAGCAGGCAACAAGTGCACCGGCCGCATAGCTGCCAACCTTCGGCAACTGCGCCGGACCGGTGGCCAGCACCGCTAGCACCGCTGCAATCGCAGCGCAGAGCAAGGCCATCGGGGCCAGCAGCACGGAACTGAGCACCGAGCGTCCAACCGCGAGCGGGAAGAAGGCGGTCGCCGATACCGGATCGCTGCGCCGTGGCCCCTGCCTTGAGCGGCGTCTGCCCATCCAGCGGCTCGTCGCATCGGTCGCCCGGAGCAGCACGAGTACGGCCAGCGCCAGCGCGGCCCCGGCAATCGGCAGCAGCACGCTCACGGCCACGAGCGCCGCCAGCGTGGCCAGCACGAGCAGCCATCGCGCCGGGCCTGCCTGGCCGGGCACCGCTTGCCCCCGTGCCGACGATCCGACCGGCGCAGAACCCGGCCCCACGGCGCCAGGCGGCGCGGATCCCGGCGGTAGCGATCCCGGCGCCATACCGGCGGGTACCCCTCTCGGAGGGCCAGGATCCTGGGGGTAGCGCACCGGTGTCAGCAGGTCGGCGTAGTCGTCTTTAGGTTGAAGGGCGATCGGCCTGGTGCCGGGCCAGGCCGGGGTCTGAAGCTCAGCCGCGTGCAGGCTCTCAGCCAGCGCCGGGGACGCCACATCCAGGGCCGTGCGCGTGGCCGCCCCACTCAGCCCAGCCACGGCAGCAGCTGCCGAGATAGCGCGCTGCGCCGCGCCTGGTGGCGCGGGCACGAGAGTCTCCGGATTCAGGGCAGCCACCATCTCGGCCAGGTTCGAAGCGCATGGCCGCTGGCCCGGTTCCCTGGCCAGGCACGCCAGCACGACGGGCAGCAGCGGGGCTGGCATGCAGTCAAGCTCGGGCTGGCCGTGCACGATTCGGTAGAAGATCGCCTCGAACTGGCCGGTGCCAAACGGCGGCCGCCCGGTGGCGGCGTAGGCCATCGTTGCAGCCCACGAATGCACGTCCGCGGCCGGGCCGCTCGGCTTGCCTTCGATCACCTCCGGTGCCAGGTAGCCCGGCGTTCCCATGAACATGCCGGTCATCGTCAGCCGGGTCGCGTCCAGCGCCTGGGCGATGCCGAAGTCGATCACCACGGGCTCACCGTCGAGCAGCATCACGTTGCCGGGCTTGAGATCCCGGTGCACCACTCCGGCTGCGTGCACGGAGGTCAGCGCCGCCGCAAGTCCTCTGGCCAGCCGCGCCAGGGCTGCTCCAGTCAGCGGGCCGTCCGCGGTGACGATGTCCTCGAGCGTCCGGCCAGCCACGTACCGGGTCACGATGTATGGCGGGTCGCCTTCGACGTCAGCGTCTACGACCTCCGCCACGAACGGGCTGTGGATCCGGCGCATGGTCTCGACCTCGCGCCCAAGCCGATGGCGCGCCGTGGCCTCGGCCGGCACTCCTTGACGCAGCACTTTGACCGCGACGGGGCTGTCGTCAGCGTCGAGAGCGAGATAGACCACGCCCATGCCGCCCTCGCCCAGCCGCTCACGCAGGCGGTATGGGCCGAGCCGCTCGTCCCCCGAGTGGGCGCTCATAGCCAGACAGCCTACGGCCCAATTCAGCCGGAAGAGGACCCGGCAATACCGCCGGTCAGCCTCCGGCTACGAGCCGTCGCAGCGCCTCGGCCGTCTCGGCGTTCTGCTCGGCGTGACTGACTAGGGCCTTCGCGAGCTCGGCGGCCCACTGCGCGACCTGGACTGGCTGCCGAGACAGCACCACCCCGCGGACCTCGCGGCAGATCTCGGCGGCCGGCGCGCCGCCGGTCAGCCGGAGCGTCATGACCTGGTCACCGAGCCGCACTGTGATCTTCGTCACAGTGCCCGGACGGCCTTTCATCCGGTCGGATACTGATCGCTCTCGGTCCACCGTGACGAAGCTGGCGGGCAGGGCATCGCCCAGCGACTCGGTCAGGACCCTCGCGTAGATGGCGATGTCGCTGCTGTCAGCGCGCAGCGCTGCCGTCACCATGTCGAGCGACGGGCTGCCAGTGGGCTCCGTCATCGCTGCCGCATCCTCGTTCGTAGCCATTCGATCACCGGCCGTTGAAGGTGGCCTTCCCAGGCCCATTCTCCAGGAAGCTGCGCATGCCGTTCTGCGCATCCTCGGTCGCGAACATCCCTGCGAAGCTCACCCGCTCGTATTCCAGCCCGGTGACCAGGTCGGTGTCGAGCGCAATGTCGATGGCTTGCTTTGCCGCCGCCAGCGCAAGAGCCGGACCCGTCGCGAAGCGGGCTGCCAGCTCGCAGGCCGCCTGGTGGGCCTGATTGTCGGGCACGACCTTGTCGGCAAGCCCGATCTCGAGCGCCTCGGCGGCACCCACGAACCGGCCGCTGAAAATCAGGTCCTTGGCCTTGGCCGGGCCGATGAGCCTAGGCAGCCGCTGCGTCCCGCCCGCGCCCGGGATCAGACCGAGCAGGATCTCCGGCTGGCCGACCTTCGCGCTCTCGCCCAGCACCCGGAAGTCTGCGCAGAGCGCAAGCTCAAGGCCACCGCCGAGCGCGTAACCAGTAATGGCGGCGACCACCGGCTTGCTAAGCGCGGCAACGGCGTTCAGCGCGGCCTGAAGGCGCCTGCTCCGCTCTGTCATCTGCGCGTAGCTCGCCTCCGACATCTCCTTGATATCGGCGCCAGCCGCGAAAAGCTTCTCCCCGCCATACAGCACGACGGCGCGGATCGCATCGTCATCAGCAACCTGGGCAACAGCAGCGGCAAGGTCAGCCTGGAGCGCTGCACTCAGCGCGTTCATAGGCGGCCGGTTCAGCCTGATAGTGGCAACGGCCTGCTCAGTTTC
>Ga0335073_10011945_pt1 | contig 12205 bp, 12 predicted proteins | sample Lox_Sample_22_FD_207093 | JGI IMG/M metagenome (GOLD analysis project Ga0335073, IMG submission 207093) | Soil microbial communities from Loxahatchee National Wildlife Refuge, Florida, United States - Lox_Sample_2.2 | ecosystem: Environmental > Terrestrial > Soil > Wetlands | place: USA... | reverse complement strand
CGCGGCGCGCGGCTCGGGCGCTTTGGCCGGCAGGATGTCGTGATGAGCGTCGTAGAGCGTCGGCCGCACCAGGTCATTCATAGCCGCATCGACGATCACGAAGCGTTTGTTCTCGCCCTTTTTGAGGTAGAGGACCGAAGCGACCAGCGCACCGGCGTTCCCAACAACAACCCGGCCGGGCTCCAGGATTACCTCGCAGCCGAGCGCGCCCACGCGCTTCGCGACGACCTTGGCGTATTGCTCCGGCGAGGGGGGCGGGTTGTTGTCGTTTTGATAAGCAACGCCGAGGCCGCCGCCGAGATCGACATGCTCGATCATGTGCCCCTCGGCTCTCAGCGCCTGCACGAACTCGGCGAGCAGCGCGAAAGCGTCGTCGAATGGCTGCAGATCGGTGATCTGCGAGCCGATATGCATGTCGACGCCGCGGACCCTCAGACCCGGCAGGCGCCGCGCGTACGCGTAGACGTCGCGGGCGCGCGAGATCGGCACGCCGAACTTGTTCTCCGACTTGCCGGTCGCGATCTTCGCGTGGGTGCGCGCGTCAATGTCGGGATTGACGCGGATGGCGATCGGCGCGACGGCGCCCCGGCTCGACGCTGCGCGCGAAAGGGCCTCGAGCTCGGGCTCGGATTCGACGTTGAAGCAGAAGATTTTCTCATCGATGCCCAAGTTCATCTCGGACTGCGTCTTGCCGACGCCGGAGAAGATGATGCGCTCTCCCGGAACGCCCGCGGCCAAGGCCCTCCTGAGCTCCCCCTCGCTGACGACGTCCATGCCGGCGCCGAGGCTCGCCAGGGTCCTCAACACGGCCTGGTTCGAATTGGCCTTCATGGCGTAGAAAAGAGCCGCGTTCTGGCCGGCGAAAGCGTTTCGAAACTTCTCGAAATTCCGTTCGATGCCCATGCTCGAATAGCAATAAAAAGGCGTGCCGACCGCTTCGGCGATCATAGCCAAGGCGACGTCCTCACAGTGGAGAACGCCGTTGCGATAGGAAAAGGGCTGCATTCGCTTCGAGCGGCTACTACTTCAGCAGGGGGTCGAGGAAGAACGGCTGTTTCGGCGGCACGATCGGCGGGATCGACGGGTGGGAGAGCGCATTCAGATTCCCCGGCGTCGAACTGGCCGGCTTGGGCGGCGCATTCGGGTCAGGCGGCGGCTCCAGCGGGCCATATCGCCCGCAAGCCGCGAGCAGGAGTGCGAGCAAGGCGGCGAGCGCGCTTAAGCGCGTTGCGAAAAGAGACGAGACTAGGGCGGCCACAAATGACTCCGGATAGCCGGCCCGCACTATACAGAAACGGCCAGCGGAGGCGAGGCGGGGCCGATTCTATCGTTCTGGTCAGGGGCAAAAACGCGATCCGAGAGGTTCGGTTTCGACCCTTTGCTCCTCTCCAAGATGGGCCCTGCGAGCGGGTGGTGGAAACCAGGAGAAGATAGACCTTGGCTGAGGCCGAGGGTTTCGTCACAGGAGGCGCTCGGAAACCGGATGTCCGCCGGCCAAATCCACGAACGCGGGTCAGTTCAGTCTTGTTTTCGAGGCGGCTTCGAAAATGTGCAGCTGATCTGCCGGGATGGAGATGCCGATATCCGAGCCTTCCGAAAAAGTGATCCGTTCAGGCAGAACCGCTTTGACGTCCACGCCGCCAACACGCCCGAACACATGTGTCTCGGCTCCCGTCGGCTCGGTCAGGGTGACCCGCAGACGCAGCGGCGAATTCGCATCGACAACGACGGCCTCCGGCCGGAAACCGCAGATCACTTGGGCGCCCGACCGCGCGGGCGCTTTCCGCGGGGACACGGCCCCGGAGCCATCCTCGCTCACAAAAGCCCCGTCGGCGATCAGCCGCCCAGCGATGAAATTCATTGCAGGCGAACCAAGAAACGAAGCGACAAAAAGATTCGCGGGCCGGTCATACAGCTCGAGCGGCGCCCCCGCTTGCTCGACCACGCCATCATGCATGACGACGATGCGGTCGGCCATGGTCATGGCTTCGATCTGATCGTGAGTGACATAGATGCAGGTCGTTCCGAGTCGTCGATGCAATTCGCGAATTTCGCCCCGCATTTGAACCCGAAGCTCCGCGTCGAGGTTCGAGAGGGGTTCGTCGAGGGGCGTCGCCATAAGCTCGTAGGCGCGCATCCGCGTGACTTCGGGCGGCGCATCTGGTTTTTCCAGTTCGGCGATCGGCTGTGGCACTCCGACAGCTCGTTCCGCCGATCACGGCCGGTTATTCGCTGCTGTCCGCCCGAACGATCCCCGCTCGCGGCGGGGAGACGGAATTCGCGGACATGCTGGCCGCCTATGACGCGCTCGATGACGAAACTAAAACCGAAATCGAGGATCTCGTCTGCGAGCACTCGCTCATCTATTCCCGCGAGGCGATAGGGTTCTTCGATCTCACATCCGAGGAACGCGATCATTTCCGGCCGGTTCGTCACCGGCTTGTGCGCGTCGATCCCAGGACGGGACGCAAGTCCTTATTCCTGTCAGCTCATGCGGGCGCGATCGTCGGTTGGTCGATTCCCGAAGCGCGGGTGTTCCTGCGCGATCTGACGGAGCATGCAACGCAGCTGCGCTGTGTCTATCGCCACGTCTGGCGGGTCGGCGATCTTGTGGGACAACCGGACAACCATGCACCGCGCCCGCAGATTTGATCGCAACGAAGTCCGTGACGTTCGACGCACGACCCTTGCCGGGGTGGCCGCATGAGGGCGCCCTACCAGCGATTGGGTTTGGTCCTACGGAGGCATTCGGTCGAAGACCGTGAATCCGGACGGAATGAGCGCCCAGGCCGGGCGGCTCTCGGCGAAGATGGCGATCGTCGGGTGGAAGGTTGACGGGTCGTCCAGCGAGCCAGCATAGAGTGTGTACGAGTCGGACTTGCCGATCTCGCCGCCGTACACCAGGCTCATGCAAACGGCGCAGCGATTGCGAACTGCGTCCCCGCCGTTCGCCGCCTTCGACCGGAACTGGCGGGCCTCGCCGGTGAAACGCACGGCCTCCGCCCTGAAACCCATGAACGGGATAAAGCCCGAACCCGAGGCCTTACGGCAATCGACGCAGTAACAATGGCCCGAGCCCAGCGGCTCGCCGGCCGCCTCATAGCGCAGGGCCCCGCAAAGGCAGCCGCCGCTGTAACGCTTCGCTTCGCCGTTCATTCGACAAGTCCCGCCGCTCCTCGAAGTTTGAAGCGAAAATATAACCCTTTGGGGGGCCAAGTGAAACGATCCGGCGAGCGTTAAAATCAGGCGAGATCAGCGTGAGGCGGCGCGAGCGCGGCCTAGGCGCCGACCGCGCGCCAACGGGCCCCGGGTTGGCGCCAACCACTTGGCTGCGGCTCGCGATCTGGTTCAACTCGTTCATCTCCCGGATCGCGGCCTGACCGCTTCCGTTCCGCCACAGGATGTCGGAGCGGCCGTCGCTGTTGAAGTCGCGGTTCTCGGGGCGCGCCACGCCGCGCGTCGTCGTCGTTTGCTCGAATCGTTCCTGCGGCGCCGGGACGATTCGCTCAGTCGCCGGGCGGGCGCGCGTCGGCGATCTCGTTGACAAGCTTGCGCATCATCGCTTCGCCAAAGGTCCTGAAATCGTCGATCTGCATGACGAATGCGCCGGGGCCGCCGATCACATTCTCCCGGTAATATTGGGCGAGTCCACCTGGCGGGTTGGTGTGCAGGGCGAGATAGCCGCCCATCGCCGCCGCCTTTTTATTGAAGATCGCGAGCCCATTGATCACTGCGCCCGCCCCGACGGCCGCAGCGCGCGCCGCTGTGACAAAACGGCCCTGATTGTTGGTTCCGTCGCCCGCGACGTCGATCACCCGGCGGTTTGTCTCAAACCCGCTCTCGGCGAACAGCGCAAACGAGAAATCGATCGCCGCGCCGATCGCGGTCCGCCCGAGGTATGAGCGCGGCGCCGCCGTCAGCGCGGCGACGAAAGCGCGCGCGTCTGCCTGGTTGCGGATCACCGCCCAGTCGACAACCACCCTCTCCTCGCCGTCGCCGGCCCATTCGACATAAGCGAGCGCAATCGCGCCGTGCGGTCCGGTGGAGATCGCATCGAGGAGTTGCTGGCTCTGGATCGCGTCCGCGTAGCCGCGCCGCTCCAGGGCAAACTCCTCGTCGTCGATGCTGCGGGAAACATCCGTCGCCAACACGATCGCCGCGTCGACCGCGACCGGCGCTCCCGCGGCCCTCGCCCCAGGCGATCGAGACGCGACAACCGCGAGCGCGATCGCGACGCACAAAGCCAGACGGATCCGCAAGCCGCTGCGCATCGAGGCCTCCTCCCCCCGAGGAGAGCATACGAGCGCGAGCCCCGGGCCGGAAGGGGCGTTCACTTCGATGTGAAAGGTGGCCTTCGTCCGCGAACTGGACTTGTGGGGAGAAAACGCGAGAGGAGAACCAAATCAAGGACGGCCCGAAAAGGGCCGCCGCCTGAGCGGTGCGTCCGCAGCCCGAAACGGGACTTACGTCGCCTTATGACGCATCCTTGATTTTGTTCTCCTCTCGCTTGAGTTTCGCGACGGACCGCAGGCAATCGTTTGCGCTAGTTCGCCGCAAGCACGCCCCTCAGCGTATGGCTTTCACCGTCGAGCAAAGCGTAAGTGATGTCGTCGATGCGCCACTCGCCGCGCTCGAACACCATCGCATAGGTCAGCCGTTCACGGGCGCCGTCGCCGCGGGCAAACTCGGCCAGAACTTTCGCTTCATCGCGGGTCTCCGAGATGGGGGTGACGTTGAGCGCCACCAGGTGGGGCGCCTGGTCACCGAACGGGTCGCGCAGGACTGCCGGCGGCCCGTTGCGGACGCCGGCGATCACCTCGTCGGCCGCGATCGAACGCAGGAGCGAACGCGAGAAAAACCGCGCCCGCAACGTATTGTCTCCCATCACGCCCAGGCCGCGGCCTTGAATAGCGGTTTCGTCGGCCGCGTAGGCCGCCTTGACCGCCGCCTCGGGAGAATGTCGGTTGATGCCTGCCTCCGCCGCCAGCGCGAAGGGGAGGAGACAGGCCACAGCGACCAGGATCCTCTTCATGACGCAATTCCTTCTCGTTTGTTAACGGCGACCTAACCTTGCTGCGCACCGTCCGCTGTGATCCGCGTCACACTTCAGAACGGAAGGAATAGGGGAGGAGCGCGCAAGGCGAAATGGAGGGTCGCTCAGCTAAATCATTGAAAAGGAAGGCATAAGATCATATGCGGCGTCTTGGCGCCTCTTCCGGCCTTGGCCGCGCCGCCGGACGGCCGCTCAGCGCCTTCGGTCTTTAAACGCCTGGGCGAGAAAAAGCCCGCCGTGACGCAGGCCCTCGGCGTCGATCCCGTGGCCGATGCCGAGCGAGAGATGCCACTGGGTCGGGATCGACGCTTGGGCCAGCGCCTCCGCCGCCATGAACATCGCCTCCAACGGGATCAACGGATCCTGCTCGCCGTGGACGAGCAGGATGGGCGGAGGCGCCCCAGGCGCATCGCGCGCTTCGCTTAAGTGCTCGGGGCCGATCAACATGCCCGAAAATCCGAGAATCGCCGCCGGAGCGCGCGGACGCCGCAAGCCGACATGGAGCGCCATCATCGCGCCCTGACTGAACCCGACCAGTCCCAGTTTCGAATCATCGAGGCCGAGCCGCCTAAGCTCCGCGTCGAGAAAAGCGTCGATTGCGTCCCGGGCCTTTACCGCGCCCTTCCAGCGCTCCGCGGCGCCGGCGGGGTCGTCGGGCGGCCGATTTGCGAGCGCGAACCATTGGCGGCCCATCGGCGCCGCCGGGCTGCGCTCGGGCGCGTGCGGCGAGACGAACGCGGCCTCGGGCATGAGCGTGCGCCATTGGCGCCCAAGCTCGATAAGGTCATTGCCGTCTGCGCCATAGCCGTGCAGGAACACCACCAGCTGGCTGGTTGGGCCGGCGGCCGCCGGGATACGGGGTCCGTCCAGGGCGGCGCTCATGAGTCCATCGGCTCCGGGCTGATCGGCGTCTGGCTTAACGCGAACCATCGGCGAGGGCCATCCCCGAGCGCGCCTTGACGCCCCGATAGTAGGCCCAGAGCATGCGCGCGGCGACGCCTCTGAGCGGCCGCCAGCGTTCGGCGATTCGCTCGAGCCTCGCCGCGTCGGGCCGACGCTTCAGGTTCAGGGCGACCTTGGCGGCCTCTTGCAGCGCAAGATCGCCGGCGGGGAAGGCGTCGGGGTGACCGAGGCAGAAGAGGAGGAAAATGTCCGCCGTCCATGGGCCTATGCCCTTGACCGCGATCAGCGCCTTGTGGGCGTCCTCGGCGTCGAGATCGCCGAGGACCTTGAGATCGAGGCTGCCCTCGAGGATCGCTTGCGCCACAGCGCGCAGCGTGCGGATTTTCGCGTTCGACAATCCGCAGGCGCGCAAGTCCTCATCCGTCGCCTTGGCGATTCCAGCCGCCTCGAGCGGGACGATGCGCGCCTGCAATCGGCCGAAAATGGCCGCAGCGCTGGCGGTCGACACTTGCTGCGACACGATGATCGTGGCCAGGCCCGCAAAGCCTGCCTCTCTCCGCCGAAGCGGCGTAGCGCCGCCGACCTTGATCAGACGCTCGACGAGCTCCGGATCTTTGGCGCGCAGGCGCTCCAGCGCTTCGCGCAAGGCCGCCTCATCGGCGATCGGGGGACCAGGATGATATCTTTTCCTCGCTGGGCGCGCGCGTCGGCTCGCCCGGGCCCCGGGCTTAGATATGCGCTTTGCCGCCATGGCCCCTGACATTGTCGCGACTGCGCCGATCTTCCGTTTCGCGCCTTCGCCGAACGGGGCGCTCCATCTCGGCCACGCCTATTCCGCGCTCATGAACGAACGGCTCGCCGCGGAGACCGGCGGGCGCGTGCTGCTTCGCATTGAGGACCTGGACAGCGCGCGCTGCAAACCCCGTTTCGAGGCCGCGATCGTCGACGACCTCGCCTGGCTCGGGCTTCACTTTCCTGCGCCGCATCGCCGCCAGAGCGAGCATGGCGACGACTACGCGGCGGCGCTCGCGCGTCTCAACGAGCAGGGCTTGGTCTACCCATGCTTTTGCAGCCGGTCCGAGATCGCGCGCGCCTCGAATGGACAGCGCGACCCGGACGGCGCGCCGCTCTACCCCGGAACTTGCCGCGCGCTTTCCTCGGCCCAAGGGCGCGATCGACTCGCCCGCGGCGAACGCGCGGCCTACCGCCTCGACATGCGGCGCGCCTTCGACGCCGGGCCGACAGGTCTCTGCTGGATAGAATATGGCGAGGGCGCGATTCCCTCGCAGCGTCCGGCGAAGCCCGAGGTTTGGGGCGACGTTGTCCTCAGGGGCCGCGACCTGGCCGCGAGCTATCATCTGGCGGTGGTCGTCGACGACGCGTTGCAGGGCGTGACCGACGTCGTGCGCGGGCGCGACCTGCTCGCAGCGACGTCGGTCCACCGATTGCTGCAGACGCTGCTCGGCTTGGCCCCGCCGCGCTATCGGCACCACCGGCTCGTTTTCGACGCGCGCGGAGCGAAACTGTCGAAAAGCCGTCAATCCGTGTCGCTTGCCGAACTGCGCGGAACCGGCTTGAACCCGGGCGACATTCGGGCCGCGCTGGGGTTCGGCGCAGGCGCCGGCGGCGGGCTTGCGGTTGAGTTGAATTGAAGCTCGGCGGTCGCGCCTACAGGCGTAAGCGCGGGCTTCTCCCCCGCCATCGCCGCGGCGGAGGGGGAGTCGGCCATAAGCTGATCGATGCGGTCGCGTTCCCGCTTGAACGCCGCAAGCATCTTGCCGTCGAACTCGCGCGTGCGCGGGAGTTTGATCGCCATCGGGTCGACGAAGTTGCCGTTGATGATTACCTCGTAGTGGAGGTGCGGGCCGGTCGCCAGTCCCGTATCGCCCAGATAACCGATGGTCTGACCCTGGACGACGTGCACGCCCTCGACGATCCCGCGGCCGAACGCCGACATGTGATTATACGTGGTCACATAGCCGTTGGCGTGCTGGATCTCAACCCGCCGTCCGTAGCCGCTGTCCCAATCCGCCTTGATGATGACGCCATTGCCCGCCGCGTAGATCGGCGTGCCGATCGGCGCCGCCCAATCGACGCCGGTGTGCATGCGCGAATAGTGCAGAATGGGGTGAAAGCGCATGCCGAACGGCGAGGTCATCTCGCCCTCAGCGATCGGCTTGCGCACCAGGAACTTGCGCATCGAGCGGCCGTTCTCGTCGTAGAAATCGACCGTGTTGTCGTCAGGCGTCTGGAAGCGGTAATACTTGAACGTCTGATCCCGGACGGTCATCGAGGCGCATAACAGCTCCGGCCGTGGATTGATGTCGTCAGGATCGGAGTAGAACGCCTCGATCGAATCGCCCGGCGCCGTTGCGCGCTGGAAATCGACGTCGTTGGCGAAGACCCTCGTCATCACGTCGATGATCGATCGGGGCAGGCCCTGTTTGAGAGCCGTCTCGTAAAGGCTCTCGTAAAGGCTCATCCCCCCGCCTGCGCTCTCTTCGTCCGCCGGTTTGGAGTTTCGCGGCGCTTGTGCGGCGCGCAGCGCCACCGGCTTGTAGGCGCCGCTATCGGTGATTGCGACCGCCGCCTTGAGCTGGTCGTCGGCGTACACCGAGATCCGCGCTATTCCAGGCTTTTCCCCTCGAACGGCCGGCTCCTCCGGTAGGAGAATGATCTTCTGTCCCTCGCCGACCGGCGATTCGCCGTGCTTGAGGCCGAACGCCGCGAGAATGGCTGCGGCGGCCTCGGGGTTTGCGCCATTGTCCTTGAGCACGTCCTCGAAACTCTCGCCGTGACGCATTTGAACGAGCCGCTCGCTGGGCGACGCGTCGTCAGGGCTCGATTTGACCGCGTTGGTCACGTTTTCAGGAATCATGCGCACTTCGATCGATGCGAACGGGGTGCTGGGACTCACGCTGCCCTCGGTCGCGTAAGCGGAGAGCTCGCGCAGCGCTTCGCTGGCCCGGCTTGTTCGCATCAACAGAATCTGCGGCGGCAAGGACTGGGCGGCCTTTTCGGCGGGCGCCTTCAGCGTCTCAACGATCTGCGCTTCCGCCTCGGCCTGGGTCAATTCCCCTGAGGTCTGTGCTTGGTCGCTCGAAGTGAGATCCTCGACGCGGAACGTGACCTCCGCGTTGTCCTGCACCGGGCCGGGGTCGGGCGGCGGCTCGGCGACATCCGTGCCTCCGCTCGTGATCTTGAGCGGGTTGAACGGCGGCACCGCGTCGGCGAACCCGGTCGGAGTCAAGGTCAGCGTGGTTTGGAGGCGGGTGAAAGGTCGCGCTTTCACCACTTCCTTGTCGCCGACTTTGATGACTGTCGGGGCCTTGAAGGTTTGCTTGTCCGAGACAATGTCAATCGGGCGCAGGAGCCGATCGCCTTTACTCGGATTGACGCCGCCTCCCTGCGAGTCCGCCGGGCGCGCCGGGCCGGCGAATTCCGGCGCCTCGGCAAAATCATATTGGCTGTCGAGATCAAGGTAAAGCGCCGCGCCGATCAGAGTGACGCCACAGAGACCGGCGAGCGAGGCGCCAGCGAGCCATCGGAGCGATGCGGTGCGCCGCTCGTTGCGGTCGAGCCGATCGTCGCCCAATCGGATCGGCGGCTCGACTCCAAGCTCGGGGCCAACCGTCGCGCGGTCGCCGCGGGAGCCCAGCCGCGGAAAAGCAGCCGCCAAGGTCGTCAAAATTGTTATTTAGCTCGCTTCTAAAACTGCTATTTCGCCCGCTTTTGACGCCCGCGAGTCAGTGCCGCGGGCTGTCATGCTAGTTACCGCGCATGGCCGCCGAGCGCAAGCTCGCCTCCTCGGCGTCATTGCTCCGGCTGTCTCTTGTCTTTTGTCTGTCTCTTTTTCGTACTACAGCGACTCGCTGTCGAGGAGACCTCATGCAATTGATCGGGATGCTTGATTCGCCTTACGTGCGCCGAGTCGCGATTGCGCTGATCATTGCCAAAACACCATTTATACATCGTCCTATTTCGCTCTTCCGGCATATCGATCAATTCTCGAAGCTCAACCCGCTCCTGAAAGCGCCGACCCTTCTCACCGATGGCGGAGCCGCGTTGATCGATTCGGGCGTTATTCTCGATTACCTTGCAGGCGTCCATCCGCGCATCGCGGCGCTGACGCCGTCGAAAGCGCCTGAGCGCCTGGCGGCGGCGCGGGCGACCGGCCTCGCCCTGACGGTCATGGAAAAGGCGGTGCAGCGCCACTATGAGCGTGCGCTGCGCCCGGCTGAGAAGCGTCACGAGCCATGGGTCGACCGGGTCATGACTCAATTGACGGCGGGTTTAGGCGCGTTGGACGCTGAGCTGCCCGGGTCTGGATGGATTGGCGGAGAATTGGGCCTTGCCGAAATTTCCGTCGCCTGCGGCTTTGGCTTCATCTGCGGCGTTCTGACCGACATCGTTGAGACCGGACATTATCCCAATCTCGCGGCGTTCTGCGCCCGCGCCGAAGCGCTTCCGACCTTTCGGGCCGCGCCGCCGGAGGATGGCGCCACGGTTTCCATGATCGGCGATTGACGAAACGCGGCGACGCGCCGAGAGGAGTTAAGCCGGAATGCGGGGAGCGTCACATGGCTGACCAAAGCAAGAGGATGCGCGCTGTCGTCGCGCCGCGCCCGGGCGGCCCCGAGGCGCTCGAGATACAGCTGCGTCCGCGTCCGGTTCCAGCGCAGGGCGAGGTTCTGGTCCGGGTCGAAGCCGCAGGGGTCAATCGGCCCGATGTCCACCAGCGCCAGGGCAACTATCCGCCGCCGCCCGGCGTCACCGATGTGCTCGGCCTCGAAATCGCCGGCGAAGTCATAGGCCTTGGGCCGAACGCAGGGGTTCACCGCCTAGGCGCACAGGTGACGGCGCTGGTCCCGGGCGGGGGCTATGCCGATTACTGCGTCGCTCATGAAACCAACGCATTGCCGATTCCCGCTGGCCTGACCGCGGTCGAGGCGGCGGCAATCCCCGAAACCTATTTCACCGTCTGGACCAATGTCTTTGCTCGCGGGGCCCTGAGGGCCGGCGAAACCTTGCTGGTGCATGGCGGGACCTCCGGCATCGGCACGACGGCGATCGCGCTCGCCAAGGCGTTCGGGGCGCGCGTCGTCGCCACAGCCGGGTCGGACGAGAAAGCCGCGCAATGCGCGAAGATGGGCGCCGACCTCGGCGTCAACTACCGTAAGGACGATTTCGTTGCGGTAACCCTTGGCGCGACCGGAGGCCGGGGCGCCGACGTCATTCTCGACATGGTCGGGGGCGACTACGTCGAGCGCAACTATGCGGCGGCGGCGCCGGACGGGCGGATTGTGCAGATCGCATTTCTGAAGGGTCAAAAGGCGACCATCGATCTGAGGCCGATTATGGTAAAGCGCCTCACCCACACCGGCTCGACCTTGCGCCCGCGCTCGGCCCAAGAAAAAGCGGTGATCGCCGAGGCTCTGCGGGCCAAAGTCTGGCCGCTTCTGGAAGCAGGTCGCTGCCGGCCGGTCATCGATTCGGTCTTCCCCCTTGCCGAGGTCGCGAAGGCGCATGAGCGGATCGATAGTCCCGAGCATGTCGGCAAGGTCGTGTTGACGATGCGAGCGTCGACGCGGAACGGCGGAGCTTGAAATACGCAGCCGGAGGTCGCATCTTTCCTCATGCGCGGGTGCGAATCGACCCCGCGCACAGAGGAACGCGACGCTGATACTCACGTCTCACCCAGCTGCGGCGCCTGCCCGCAGCCCGGCCGTCTCCGATAACTCACCGACGGCCGACACCTTGTCGCAAATCATCGTTGACGGACTCGAGGACGCCAAGGCTGAAGACATCGTCTCGATCGATCTTTTCGGCCGGACGACGCTCGCCGATCGCATGATCATCGCTTCGGGCCGTTCGAGCGTGCATGTGGGCGCCATCGCCGACCGGGTGGTTAGAGCCTGTCGCGACGCCGGCTATCCCTCACCGAAAGTTGAAGGGATGCCGCTTTGCGACTGGGTCCTGCTCGACGCGCAAAACGCGATCGTGCACATCTTCCGTCCGGACGTGCGCCGCTTCTACAATCTCGAAAAGATGTGGAGCGCGGATCGGCCGGGAGAAAACGCCAAGAGCTGAATCGGCCAAAAGCACAATCATGCGCCTCGCGTTGGTTTGCGTCGGCAAACTAAAGGCGGGGCCCGAGCGTTTGCTGTTCGATCGCTACTTCAAGCGGCTGGCAGGGATCGCGCGGGGCGCGGGCCTCACGGGCGTCGAATTGCGCGAGATCGCCGAATC
>Ga0335073_10011944_pt1 | contig 12206 bp, 12 predicted proteins | sample Lox_Sample_22_FD_207093 | JGI IMG/M metagenome (GOLD analysis project Ga0335073, IMG submission 207093) | Soil microbial communities from Loxahatchee National Wildlife Refuge, Florida, United States - Lox_Sample_2.2 | ecosystem: Environmental > Terrestrial > Soil > Wetlands | place: USA... | reverse complement strand
GTACCCCTCCCCCTTGGGATCCGTAAGCGTTTCATTCTAAAGGGATGGATCTGCAACCGTTTCATTCTAAAAGAGAAGTCCCGGACTCATACATTCGAGAGGAGTTATGGCGGCTGGAGCGGCTTCTGCCCGTAAGCGTTTCATTCTGGACGACAAATCTATAAGCGTTTCATTCGAAGCGAGTTAGCTGCATTATCGAAGGTGTGGAATCTTCATCGCTATTTCTATTTTAGGGATTTCTTGGTATTTCTCCGCCAACTTTCTCACTATATCCCTTGCCCGCTTGACTGTACATAGGTACATTGGTACGTATGGACGACACACAGAACCAGCTCATTGTCGAGCGGGTGCAGACGGGGGTGCGGATCGAGAAGCGTCTGCTGAAGGTGCTGAAGGCACTGGCGGAGTACTGCGATATGACGCTGGGGGATCTGCTTGAAGGGATCGTGCTGCACGCGTTGGAGGGCAAGTGCGCTTTCGGGCCGGAGACGCTGGCGCAGGTAGCGGCGATGAAGAAGATTTACGGGCTGGATCTGGATGCGACCGCCAGCCACCGGATGACAGAAAAAGACGGTGAGGCATGAAGCGGGTGTGGGTGGGATTGCTGATCCTTGCCGGTGTGGCAGCGGTCGTGGGTGTTTTGCATCATCGATACGGGCGACTGGGGAGGTTGGGGATGGCTGAGGGTCCGCTGGCACATGCGCGCAGCGAGTTCACGTTTGCGGTGCAGGCACCGATGGCGGAGGCGTTTCCGCTGTTCGGTCCGGAGGGAGAGCGTCGGTGGTCGGGTCCGACGTGGGATCCGCAGTTTGTCTATCCGGTTCCAGCGAAAGACGTGGAGGGTGCGGTGTTCCGCATTCGCCATGGGCATCACATGGCGACGTGGGTGAACACGGCCTTCGACCCGGAGTCGGGACATGCGGCGTATGTATACGTGATCGACGGAATGCTGGCGACGCGGATCGATGTGCAGCTGTCTCCGGTGGATGTGGCGACAACGCGGGTTCGCGTGATGTATGAACGGACAGCGCTGTCGCCTTCGGTGAATCCGGATGTGACGGAGATGGCGCAGAAGGACGCGAAGATGGGTCCGGAGTGGGAGCGGGCGATTGGGGAGTATTTGAAGGGTAGGTGAGGGGCGGGCTATTAAATCGGTAGAAATATGGTATCCGTCTTTCAATCTGTTGTGTCCAAATTCAATTAGCGCAGAATGGGAACACAGTCGATTAAGGTATAGGCCCAAAATGTGAGCATCTTTCTGTTTATTTTGGGTAAGCTGGTACGTTTGATGACCTTTCCGGCCCACTACCCAGATGAGTGCCCGCCCGGTGACGCCAGGGACGCCGACGGTGAGCTTTTTCGGTTCGTAAGGAATCAGCCTCCGCAATCAAGCGATTTTGTTCCGGTTTATCCGGGGAACACGGTCATAGACGCGGACATGAGGTGTCAGGCGTGCGGCTTGTCGGTATTGCTGACTGAAGTTGACGTCGTTGCGGCCAGAAAAACCTGTCCGTGGTTTAAAAAGCGACTTGTTGCAAAGGGTCGCGTAAATCGTGATTGGGGAAAAACGGGCAGAACTGGGTCCCAAGTCCCAAATCACTACACGTGGTGGGTCGCGAGTGGTAAATCGCCGGAACAGATATTCGAAGTAATCGAGGTAAGGTGAACTTTCTTCAGCCAAATGACGCGCTAGGTCGGCTTGTCATAGAGGAGACATTCCTCTATTTCGATGGGCCCCGTCTTTTTGTGGCTGAAAATGCTGCAGGCCAGAAGTTCCTCATCAATTGCTTGGATTCTGATGACTTACAAGATTATTGGCTCTCATCAGCGATCTCTGAGAGGCGTCTTTTCGCTTTGAAGGACGGGGTCCTGCCATTACGCGAAGCGTTTTCTGTCCCTGAGCTTGGATATGTAATCAGATTTAGCACGACACGAGATGGCGTGTTGCGGCAACATCAAATAATCCAGCCTAACGAGTTGCACGCTGATGATTTGCCCGATCCCGAGGTTTTTTTGCGGGGCGAGCTTGTTGAGCGTACGACCACAGATGCAGTGTTCCTCGCCAAGCGTCTCAACACGGATGTGGTTCTTCTCCACTTGTATCCCGGACTCAAAATCTTTGAAGCTTCTGTTAGGGCGGTGGGTAAGGTTTTATCCTCATTTGAGGATTATCTTTCGTCGAAAATCTCTCGTCTGCAGGCTGGCACTGAAAACGCCTCGACCGCTTTTCAAGTAAATATGTTGGGAACCTTTGCGGGCTCTTTTGGTCTTGAGCTGTCCGTGCGTGGTGGCGATCCGCGTATAGGCACTATCGTAAAGGATGCGGTCGACGATTTGAGCTTTGCCGCGGATCCCCATGAGCTCGAGGAGAAAATGGCGGGTGTGCGAGATGAGGAAGTTGCGTCCCTAAAGAAATTTCTCTCAGAGATAAAACGGGCCGGCTCAGATTTGAAGATTGAAGCGGCATCTCGCACCGACACCGAGGCGATCTCCGTCGAGGTTAGCTTGCCAAAGGTGCGTGCAGCGATCAAGTCACTAAAACGTGAACCAAGCGTGGGAAAAACGACTAAGACGTTGGTTGCTGAACTAGTGGGTATCAATCTGAGGAGCCGCAGGTTCGAAATATTCGACGTGGAGTCGCGAGAGACGTTTACCGGCGCCATCGACGCGGTGATCTTCCAAGAGCTTCGGGTTATCGAATTGCCTCGCCGCTATAGAGTTGTGATTGAAGCAGATATTCGTAGAACTACAAGCGGTTCCGAAGAGCCGTCTGCTTGGCGAATGATTAGCGCAACCATGTTAGCTTAAGAGCGACGCGAAAGTTTGGCCAGACTAGGACTTCGTAGGTAACAGCAGGTCCCTCCGCTCCGTGCGCCGCGGCGCACTCCTCGGCATGACAAAGATTTAGTGAGGGGAAACAGCAGATTCCTTCGCCTCCGCTCAGGACAGGCTCTTCGACTCCCCTTCACTTCGTTCAGGGTCGCTCAGGATGACAACCTTACGATTTGCCGAGCGGACGGTAACGACACGCGTCCAAAGCTAAGGCGCCTGGGCCGAGGCAGAGAATGGCGATGAGTCCGAAGAGCATGCAGAAGTCTGTCCGGGCGTCGTGCATAGCCGCCCAGAATCCCTGCTTGAGCAGCATGGGGATCTTGGTCGATGAGATGGCCACAGCGATGTCGATCACGAGCGGCACGGCGGCGAGCGTGGTGAAGAGACCGGCGATAAGCAGCGCGCCGCAGACAATTTCGACGACGCCGACGAAGGGCGCAGTGAGAGAGGGTGCGGGGATTCCGATGTGGGCGAAGCGGCCGGGGCCGAGCGCGGCGGGAAAGAGGAACTTCTGAATGCCTTCGGAGAGAAAGACCCACCCGACCAGAATTCTCAACAACAGGAGACCGAGTGAGTGCCGTTGGGTCATGAGCACCTCCGTGTGTATTGGAGCGGCCCGCGGGTTTAGCCGGTCGTTACCGATAGTATATCGCCGCACTTCGGAGACTGAGGTCCCTCCGCTCCGTGCGCCGCGACGCGCTCCGGTCGGGATGACACTCGTAAGTGAGCCGGCACACGATATTGTGAAACCAACCTCGAGATAGTTTCATTGCGCCTGTTTCCGGGGAGGGTGCATACTCCGTGTGTCACTCGGAGGCTCTTATGACCGGCGGCCATGCCGGAGTTCTGCGGGATCCGAACGGAAGTGCGTATTGGGGGACGACGATCGCGTCGCTGGCGGTTGGGGCGGCGTTTCTTGCGCTGTGGTTCTGGCTGCTGCCGCCGTGGCTGGGCTTCAAGGTAGATACTGCGGGCGCGGCGCGATGGCGTTGGCTGGCGGCAGTGCCTTCAGTGCTGGGATTCGCGGTGGCGCTGAGGTGTATGTGGGACTTTGGACGGACAGGGCACGGAACTCCGGCGCCGATGGCTCCGCCGCAGAGGCTGGTGGCGGTGGGGCTGTACAGGTATGTGCGGAACCCGATGTACCTGGGGTTCTTTGTGGGATGGGCCGGGCTGTGGGTGATCTTCGGGCGGGCGAGTGTAGCGGCGATTGCCTGGGCGTGCGCGGTGGTGGCGGGGGTGGCGTTGTTTGTGATGCTTTACGAGCAGCCGGCGCTGCGGGGGAAGTTCGGCGCGGATTATGAGGAGTACTGCAGGAATGTAAGGGCGTGGATTCCGCGGTTGCGGCCGTGGACGAGATGAGAGGCGGCAGAGGCAAGGAGCTGCGACATGAAGAAACCTTTAGTAGCGGTGCTGGCATTGGGCGGAGCAGTGGCGTTCGGGCAGATCTCGGCGGTGGCGCAGACGGCGAGTCCGCAGGCGGCGGGAACAAGCCAGAGCGCCCAGAGCGGAAGCGAGGATGCCGATCAGAATATTGCTCTGCTGCGCAAGGACATCCGCTATCAGAAGAGAAACATCATCTCGACCAAGGTGCCGCTGACGGACGCCGAGGCGCAGAAGTTCTGGCCGGTGTATGACCAGTACACAGCCGAACTGGTGAAGATCAACAACGACAAATATGCGCTGATCAAGCAATACACACAGAGCTACGAGACAATGACCGACGAGCAAGCCGACGACTGGGTGAAGCGCGCGCTGACCCTGGATGCGGATGTGGCAGCTCTGCGGCAGAAGTATTGGCCGAACTTTCGTAAGGTGCTGCCGGCGAAGAAGGCGGCACTGTTTGAACAGGTGGAGCGCAGGGCGCAGATGGTGATCGATGCGCAATTGGCTACGCAGTTCCCTCTCGTCCAGCCAAAGTGACGACGGTATTAGCGAAGGGTGGCGGCCGTTGCCGAGGTGCCCAGGCCCGGCCCGATATCTGTACCGGGGCAACGGTTGCGAGCGCCGCATAGGTGGCGCCCGCAACCACGATCGCGGCGGCCGCCGTCTGTCAGCGGCCGTTAAGTGGGTTTTCATCGCGACCCTGGGTACATAGTCGCTCGCTGGCGGCCCGGTTGGATGTGACGATAATCACGCTCCACGAAGAATTGTGCTGTTGGGAAAACAGATCAGGCGGCGGACGCGCGTGAAACGCCCTCGAAGGGCAGGAAAAGAGTGAAGACCGTACCGTGCCGGTCCGGACGCTGAGCACTGCGAACGCGCAGGACGCCCTGGTGACGCTGCACAATTTCGTGGCTTACCCAGAGACCGAGGCCGGTGCCTCCGATGCCCTTGGTTGAGAAGAAGGGCTCAAAAATCTTTCTCAGGTTCTCTTGACGGATGCCGGTGCCGGTGTCGGCAACAGTCATTACCAAGCCTCTCCGGCGCGTGGGCCAGTGGGTTCCTTCGCGGCTGCGGATGAAGAGGTCTCCACCAGCTTGCATGGCATCGATGGCATTGCCGATCAGGTTGTTGAGCACCTGGCGGATCTCCCCCTCGAAGCAATTGAGCGGCTGGGTGGCGCGGAGACGGGAGTGCATCCGGACGCGGGAGCCAAGGATACGCCGGTGATGGATGGCAAGCACGCTGTCGATCAGGTCCTCGCAAGGCACAGCCCGGGGATTGGTTGACTGGCGGTAAAAGCGCAGGGTCTGGTTGGTGATAGCCGAGACCCGGCCCAATTCGCGCTCAGCGATGTGGAGGTATCTATTAAGTTCGTCCCTGTTTGCGGTGTTGATCGCGAGGTAGAGAAGGTTGCTTACCGATTCGAGCGGATTGTTGATCTCGTGGGCGATCGAGGCCGCGAGCCGACCTACGTCGGCGAGCTTCTCGCTCTCCTTGAGGGCTGCCTCGGTTCGCTTGACGAAGGTGATGTCGCGGCCTTCGGGCACGAGGAAGACGACTTCGCCGCGGGCATTGCGCACGGGAGAGAGCGAGAAATCAAAGGTGATGGGATCACCGACAGGGCGCATCAGCGTTACCTGATAGCGGACGTGCTCTCCGGAGGCGGCGCGCGCGATGGCGTGGCGCAGCATCTCAGGTGCGCCGGGCGTGTAGATGAACCACGGCGTCTCCCAGAAATTGAGACCGACGACTTGTTCGCGGGTGTTGCCGACAAATTCGAGAGAGGCGCGGTTGCAGTCGAGCACCTTGCCATCGGTCGAGAGCAGTCCGATGTATTCAAGTGAAGTGTTGTAAATGGCCTCGAGACGGGCAGCACTTTCACGGGCTGCAGTTTCGGTGCGCTTCTGCGCAGTAATGTCGCGGAAGAAGACAACGATTCCGTCTTTGGTGGGCCGAGCGTGTACGTGCACCCAGATATTCAGCGGTTCCGGGTAGTAGGACTCGAATTCGCCCTCAATGCCTTCGTCCATGGCGCGCCGGTAGTACTTCTCGAAGGGAGAGTTTTCATATGTCAGGTGGGGGAAGGTCTCCCACATGTTGCGGCCGACCACGTCTCCGCTGGGAGCGACGATTTCCCGCGCGCGCGGGTTGAGATAAGTCATCCGCCAATCGCGATCAATGCTGACGATGGCGTCGGTGGTGGCTTCGAGCACCTGACGAAGCTGCTCGGCAAGGGTGTCGCGTTCACGCTTCGCGAAGACTTCTTCGGTGACGTCGTGGCAAATGGTCAGAATGCCGCAGATTTCTCCGGCGGGGCCGTAAACGGGGCTCGAGCTGTAGGTCCAGTAGGCGTCCTGCAGAGCGCCGCGGCGGTTTATAGGAATCAGCACGTTTTCCTGATATGTCGACTGGCCGCGGAAGAGCGTAGCTTCGAGCTGTGCGCCGACGATGTGCCAAGCCTCTTTCCAGCACTCGGAGGCGGGCTGTCCGAGGGCCCACGGGTGTTTCTCGGCAAGCACGGGAAGGTAGGCGTCGTTGTAGATCTGAATCATCTGCGGCCCCCAGAAGAGGGCGGCGGGAAACCGGTTGGTAAGGACCAGGTTCACTGAGCAGAGCAGAGTCTCGGACCAGACGTCGATTGGACCGAGAGAGGTCTGCTCCCAGGAATGCCGACGGACAAGGGACGGCATCTCCCCGACACCGTGGATCCTTTCGTCGTCAAGCCTGGAACCTTTGGCGCCACGTGCTGTCTGTAAGTCCTTCGAGCTCATTGCCCCCACGAAGATTTAGATCGGCTACGGGCTCCCAGTCGAACGATCGGGACGGGAGTGCAATTACGCCGGCGGGGCCGGGCAACTGCGCTGGGTCGCGATACAGAGGAGACCTGAAGGTGAGATTGCGTTGAAGCGGCAAAAAGGTTGTGTGAAACGGGTGCTGGTTTTTGCCGGCGCTGAAAATTTTGTAACTGCGCGCTGGCGGAATTGAGCGCCGATGGGGTGGTGGAGGAGGACGCAACAGCGTTCCGACGCACCCGGGAAGTGCAGAATTTTGTGGTACCTTGAAAAAGGTGAGAGCTCGTAGCTCAGTTGGTAGAGCATCGCCCTTTTAAGGCGTGGGTCCTGGGTTCGAGCCCCAGCGAGCTCACCATTCAAAACAAAGAAGTTGCCCCGACCAGTGGGACCCTCCGAGACGCTTCTGAGATACAGAAGTGATAGGGATGCCTGCAAGCAGGCGCTGGTCACAATAAACCTCCAACTTAATACCTCTCAGGCAACTTGTTTGCGGACGTCATCTCCGCCGAACCGCCCGTCCAAACCCTCTTACAATGATCAAAAGAGAGGCGGACCGCGTCCCCTCGAACTGTCGCAAACGACAGTTCCGCCGCTGCAGTGCGTTTCCTATGATGCATACGACTTGGAGGGAGCGTATGCGAACAAAAAGTGGCAGCGGCTTCTTTGCGCTGGCGATTGCGTTGTTGTTGCTCGCCGCGACAGCAGCTACAGCACAGAACGTCACATCCAACTTCATGCCGGGAACGGACTTCACGAAATTCCACACCTATAAGTGGGTAGTAATTCAAGGCGCGACTTACCCGAATCAAATCCTGGACACCGAAGTCAAAGACGCTATCAATTCCCAATTGCAAGGCAAAGGTCTGACGGTAACAGATAGCGACAAAGCTGACCTTTATGTGGGGTATCAAACCTCGGTGGATCAGCAAAGACAATGGAACGCCTACGGGATGGGTGGAGGATGGCGACTGGGGGGCGGAATGGGCACTGCGACGAGTTCCACCATCGACGTTGGAACGATTGTGCTCGACATGTACGATCCGTCCACTAAGACCCTGGTCTGGACGGGACGAGCCACCAAATCAATCGACCCGAGCTCGAACCAGCAAAAGAACATGAAGAATCTCGACAGGGCGATGGAGAAGCTGCTCAAGAATTATCCGCCGAAACAGTCGTAGAAGAGCTTTGCGCCCGGGGCTTGCTCAAAGAGCTCTTACCGTTGCCGGCCAAATGCTCCAGGTGCAACTGTCGCAATTGACAGTTGCAGGCCTGATAGCAGCGAAGTAAGGTGACACCTCAAGGTATGAGGCGCCTGACCTCATCGCGAAAGGAGCGAGAATCATGCATTTGCCAAGGATAGTTTCGACTGCCGCCCCGAAGTACGCCGTACTGAGCGCTATTGTGCTCGGCATATTAGTAACTGCCGGCACGACCGTCGCGGCGAGGGACAGGAATGAAACCATTGATGCCACCGCGTATGGCACAAGCACTCAGCTCGGCGCCAACATCGGCGTAACCCTGAACATCTACGAATTCTCAACTCCTGCCGATCGGAATGTTTTGGTGCAGGCTTACGAGAAGGGACAGAATCAGGGACTGTATAACGCGCTGGCGAAGATGAAGGCGGTAGGTCACGTTGAGATCACCGGCACACTGGGCAATGATTGCTCCTTCATCAGGATGATTCCAACCTCAACAGGCCGGAAAATTGTTTTTCTCACCAGCCGCCAGATAAGGTTTGGCGAAGCATGGACGGACAGCCAAACGCAATCGTTCAACCTGACCGCGGGAATTCTGGACATCAACGATCAGGACAAAAGCAAGAGCACAGGAGTGCTTTATCCCGCAGCGCAGCTGGTTCTCGACAAACAAGGTGAGCTGCAATGGGACCTGAACCAAAATGCCTGGAGGTTGTCGGACATTATCGATTGGAAAGGGACGGCCGGGTTAAATTAGCGCTTCCGCTCCTGTTTGGCTGTTTGGACGGCAAGATGCTTTTCTCGATCGTGAGGTGGAGTTATGACGCTTTGTCGAGTTGTCATCAGGTGTACGATGCTCGCATTTTTCTTCGCTCTGCTGGCGCAGCAGCAAAGCGCTCACGCTCAAAAGAACTCTTACGCGTGCAAAGAGGCTGACCCAACCGCGATGTGTACAGCGGCGAATACCTGCTCAGGGTCATGCTCTGTCGATGTGAAGCGCACGGCAAATGCTGCTTCCGCCACACCGAGCTTTTCCGGAGCAAAGGGAAACTCAACCTTCTGCGTGAAGGCAGGAACGCAGGTGACATGGAAAAGCGATACCAAGCATCAGGGCTTCATCGTTGATATGGGACCCAATTCGCCTTTCGATCGATCCGATATCATCGGCGGCTCAGACAGATCTGTCACCGTAACAGCCAAAACACCGGGCTGCTACCGATACTCTGCGGGAGCTTGTCTGTCAGGCGCAATCTACGGAATGTGCGGTAACGGCACTGCGGAAGTGGTAATTCTCAAGTAAGGACTCGGCATTTGTTGTCGCTTCTCGCGATCAATCCTCCGTGCAACCACGGTGTCTCTGTCTCGGCACGGAGCTCGATTGATTAGCGGCTGCAATGCCTTCCCTCAGTCCTTACAAAATTGATGCGGACGCCTGGCTTCGTGCTTTCGGCCCCCTTTGAGGGGCCGCCCGCGCGATCGCCAGTTATTTAACTTTTTCGAAATTATTAGTGGTACCATTCGTTACGCTCGCATTGGTCATTGCTTTTCCGCGCTTGGTTCGCAGTGAATCAACCGCTCTTTCAGGAGAGAGCTCGGGAGCAAGTGAATGGGTCTCGCGATCGGTCGCCGTCGCCCCAACGAGCGGTCAGGTCACGCAAAGGGTCTCAGTCCAAGCGTTTTCGCGAAATTGAGCTTCATCTATTTCTGTGGTTTTATCCCAGCCGTTCTGTTTCTCGTGCTTGGTCCATGCTGCTGGAGCCAAACGGCGTCCACCGGCGCTCTGACAGGAGAAGTGCTGGATCCATCAGGCAGAGCAATTGTTCATGCTTCGGTCGACGCGACGGATCCGAATACCGCGGTAAGCCGGTCAACAATGACCGACGACCAAGGTCAGTTTGTTCTGCCTCTTCTGCCACCCGGGTCATATCAGCTAACCGTCAAAAAAGATGGCTACTCTCAGGGGCAGTCCCTGAGGGTGGCAATTCCCGTGACCGAGACGATTCGCGTTTCGATCCCGATGAATGTTGCCGGAATAACACAAAAGGTCGAAGTCCACGCCAACGTCTCCCAACTGCAAACCGATTCCATGGCCCTGGGGCGGCTTGTCGATAATCGCGCAATCGAGACTCTGCCGCTCGCTTCGCGGAATTTCACCCAGATTGTCGACCTGTCTCCGGGCGTGACGAGTGGAGTGAACAACGCCGGCGAATTGGGCACGGGCGGCAGCGGAATGGCGCAAATTGGTGCCAGCAATGACGGAATTTTCGTTCACGGATCACGCTCCTATGACAATGCCTATGAATTTGACGGCGTACCGGTGACCGACCTTCAGGCCAGCAGCAATGCCAGTGGCGGAATTCCCATCCCCAATCCCGACGCGATCCAGGAATTCAAAGTTCAGACCGGCCTCTACGACGCTCCGTTTGGGGAACACGCGGGTGCCAGCGTCAGCCTCGTGACCAAGTCAGGCACAAACAGCATTCACGGAAGCCTCTTCGAATTCTTCCGGAACAATGTATTGAACGCGAACGATTACTTTCTCAAGAGCGCGGGGCAGGCCCGTCCCGATCTGAAGCAAAACCAGTTTGGATTCGCGATCGGAGGACCGATTCGCCGCGACAGAATTTATTACTTTGGCTCGTATCAGGGGACGCGGCAAATCAATGGTCTGGCATCAGGTCAGGTCCGAATCGGGTGCATTGCGGAGGTTAATTTACCTCCCCTGACCGACGATCGATCTGCACAGGCGCTGGGTGCAATGTTTGCAGGGACGAGCGGAACATTTGGAGGTGTGGCGGTTAAGGCGGACGGATCCAATATTAATCCGGTTGCGCTGGATATTCTGAACTTCAAGCTGCCAAACGGCTCCTATTTAATCCCAACTCCGCAGATCATTAATCCTTCCCTGCCACTGGCAAGTCAGGGATCAAGCACCATCAGCACTCCATGTCATTTTGACGAGGATCAATATCTCGCAAATCTGGATGTCGACCTCCCGCAAAATTCTCGTCTGTCAATTCGGTCCATGTGGGCTGACGACACCATGAATATTTCGTTCCCAGGAAATGCCAACACTGGAACGGGAAACATCTCCGGTTTCGCAAGTAATATTGACAATCACTTCCGCGTTGTTTCGCTCTCCTGGGTACAGCTCTTGAAACCACAATTGCTTAACGAGTCACGTTTTGGTTATACGAACACGCTTGGTTCGAGCACCGCCCACGCGCCCTTCGCATGGTCTGATATCGGGGTTGCCGCGGGCAGCATGAACAATGCGAATGAACTACCCAGTCTTGGGATCGTCGGGTCGATCAACCTGGCAAGTGCGTTTCCTCGCACCTTTAATCAAAAGCGCTTTTACCTTTCGGACAACCTGACCTACTCGCATTCGCGGCATCTCTTCGAGATGGGCGGATCGTTGTCACGAATTCATGACGATATAAACATCATTGGCTTCGGAACCTTCGTCGATTTTCTTAGCTGGCCCGACTTTCTGCTTGGCCTCAATGCGCAGCAGAACGGAACGAATCTATTCAGCAATGTCTACGAATCAGTCGATGTTTACGGACTGATGGACCGTGAATACCGAAAGTGGAACGGCGCGTTGTTCATTGGAGACCGCTTCCGCGCGACCGATTCGCTCACTCTCTATGCAGGATTGCGATACGAGAGGCTGGGCCAGTTTGATGATGCCCTTGGCCGCAACTCCAGCTTCGATATCAACCGGTCCGACGCCAACCCCTCTTCCGCGGGAAGCGTGGCAGGATACCTGGTTGCTGCGAATTACCCCTATGCAGTCCCACCAGGGGTTATCCGTGCGGGTAACAATTCCGCCAATTTCGGACGCGGGCAGAATGGATTGGCTCCTCGACTAGGATTCGCGTGGCAACCTGCGATCTGGTTATCCAGGGTCGTTGTTCGCGGAGGTTATGGCATCTACTTTTCTCAGCCTACGGGACAGACATATTTCCAAACAGTCTTTGGAGCGCCCTTTGCT
>Ga0335073_10011943_pt1 | contig 12206 bp, 9 predicted proteins | sample Lox_Sample_22_FD_207093 | JGI IMG/M metagenome (GOLD analysis project Ga0335073, IMG submission 207093) | Soil microbial communities from Loxahatchee National Wildlife Refuge, Florida, United States - Lox_Sample_2.2 | ecosystem: Environmental > Terrestrial > Soil > Wetlands | place: USA: Florida... | reverse complement strand
CAATGCAATTCCAAGCGGTGCTTCTTGATTTGCTCGCCGAATGTCTGTGGCTTCAATGGAATTCGTTGGTTTAATTTCCAATGCCGTGGATATGGCCGACGCGACCGGGAAATTTGGATAGGACAAAGAGAGAGAAGGCGCAGTATGTTTTCTATATGGAGTGGCTTCATATTCGAGGGACGGCCGGCAGTCAGTTCAAGAACCGACAAAACGCGAAATTTACTGGAGAATTCAGGTCTTTTGTCTTGCTTTCAAATTTCCGCTGTGGCGGGCTACCGGCATAGTCGGAACAGTCTGGTCACGTTACACGACCTGCTGCGTGCCCAAATCAACGCTGCGCAAAGCAGCCTTTGAACTGGCATTTCACCTGTAATGCCGAGGGCTTGACACATAAAGACGCCTGATATTATTTGGGTTTGTCGGTTATGAGGCAGCACGCCTCTGGTGGTAGGGCGGTAGAAGGCTAGTAATGAACATTGAAAAAAGCCGCTATTTTTTTCCAGTTCCAACTCTCGTCTCAGAGTTGTCGGCTCCTACCCCAATCACAACCACGACTTCAACGACTCGCGCAAAATCTGCCGGGCACGATACAGCCGTGATTCAACGGCCTTTGGCGTGGCTTGTAAAATCACGGCGGCCATGGCGACACTGCGATCTTCCCATTCGCACAGCACAATTGCCTCGCGCAAATCTTCCGGCAAATTACCAACGGCGGCGCGCACAGCGGCGGCACGTTCAGCGGCAAGAGTTTGTTCGCTCGGCGAGGGGTCATTTCCCTGAAGTGAGCTACCGAGCGTTTTTTCCCGTTCCCCGGCGTCGGCTTCAAGCGAGACATTTGGATGCCGTGAACGCCAGCGGAAATGATTTCGGGCGAGATTAGCAGCAATGGTGAAAAGCCAAGTGGAGAATTTCTCACTCGGGCGGAAACTTTCACGCGCCTTGAAAACGCGGACGAACGTTTCCTGTGCCAGGTCGTTCGCATCGTCTTCGTTGCCAGTCATGCGGCAGAGAAAATGGAAAATCGGCGTCGCGTGGCGCTCCATCAAATCGTTGAGCGCGGCATAGTGGCCGGCCATCAGGCGTTCCATGTCGGCCCGGTCATGGGCGTCGGCATCAGGGCTGGTGATGCTCATGATCGGCGGATGGGGACGTGGATTGCTCGTTTCCTCCTTGAAAACCAAGAGTGAAGTTTTGCATCTCAGCAAGATAACGGCGGCCTTCTGCCGGCGGCATGACTTGGCTGACTTGAACAAAATACTGGAGCATTTGAGACTGGCATTGAGCGCGACAGGTAGCCAGTTCGGACAGTTTTTGTTCGACAACAGGACTGACAGTAGATGTGTTATTCAAGGCTGCCGACACCTCCTGTTTTTTGGCGACAACCATCTGGCACATCAAGGCGCACTGCGACAGATAATCTGCGTGCAATTTTTGGATGCGCGCCATCTCGGCGTCATTCAGGTGATATTCCTTACGCAACCAATCAAGGTTGCCAGCAGGCTGCGCAATGCAAACCTGGCAAAGGCGCTGGCCCACCAAATAGGAGCCGCTGAACAGCGCAACACCCAAAGCCACCGCGCCCAACACAATGATCAGCGAGCGATTCATTCTTAACGCAGGGAAGTGGGTGCGACTGCCGTAAGATATTGCTCCTGCGCCGTCTGGTTCGCGGCCACGTTGCCTTCGCGCACGCCGAGCAAAGCGCCGACAACGATCAATGCGGCGGCTGTGGCGAGCGCAAATCGTGGACGCAACACCAGCATTGCCAGCGCGTCGAGCCAGGATTCTGATTTTACGGGTGCTTCGGCGGCTTCGATCCGCCGCCAGATATTTTCCTTAAAACGCAGTGGCAACGCCGGTGATGGACGCGCGGCGCGCAGGACTTCACTGAGTTTTATGTCGTCGGGGTTCATATTTCTTTAATCGGTATGGGGCGGTGGAAATTTAGTCCACCGCCCACAATTAACCGTTTTTGTTGCGCCGGGCAATCCGGCTGATGGCCAATTTTTACTTCGTCGCAACGGCGCAGCAGGGCATCGGGGCCAAAGGGTTCGCAGCGCAGGCTTGAATCGCCTTCGGGCTGCTGCCGGTCATGTTTTGGGCACAGGCAAGTACGGGATTCACGTCGTTGTTCGTGCCAGCAACCTTTGCAATCTGGGTGGCCGCAGCGCGGGGCGAAAGAGTGGTTCCCGTCGTATTGACAAGATTCACGTCATTGTTCGTGCCGGAAACATGCTTGATCTGGTTGCTTGCGGCGCGGGGTGAGAGCAGCGCGTCACTGGCGGTGGCATTGATGGTTATCGCAGTCAGGGCGACCGCGCCGATGGTGAGAAGGAGATTTCGTGTTTTCATTTTTCATTCTATTTTAGATGGCGCTTCATTGCTCCACCCAGTTGTTGTATCTGTCTTACCCCGGCGAAATGAAAACCCCTTAAAAATCTGTAAGGTCCACCACCGCCCGTTTTCACCAATATGGAACGCGCTGGTCTAAATGTGCCCGCCAGAAACGCCACTCAAACCACCTTGGACAATCCAGTGCCACTTGCTTATTATGTCCAGAAGATTATCTTTGAGTCAGTTGTGCCTGGAATTGCCAAAATGTTTGAGGGATTCCGTCCGCGCCGGTGTAAATATAGGCGGCACCCCAAAGCGAGTGCTCAAATTGAACAGAGAAGAAGCAATATTATGAAGTCATTCAATCGCATCTGCCGCCCGTTGATAGGCGCGGTGGTTTTGGCGGCGGCATTTGCCGCTATTTCGTCCATCAGCCGCGCCGCCGGCACAAATTTGGTGGCTGCCACCAAGCCCGTGCCGTATCCACTCGCCACGTGCGTCGTTTCCGGTGACAAGCTGGGCGGTGACATGGGGCCGCCCATTGTGTTCATCTATCAGGACAAGGCGAAAGGCATCAACCAGGAGATCAAATTCTGTTGTCCCGATTGCAAGCCGAAGTTCCTGGCCAACCCGGACAAATACATGAAGATCATCAAGGACGCCGAGGCCAAGGCCAAGGAAGCCAAGAATTGACGAACGCCTGCCAAAAAAGGTTTGGCGACCCTTCGGTGCGGGTGAGAAATTCAAACCATGAAATTGGCACTGGCCATCATTTGCAGCTTCGTGCTGGCGGGAACACCATTCCTGCTCGCGCGGACGCCGTTGCCAGAGTGCGTGAAACGACCCGTTCCCGCGTGCTGTCAGCACGGCTGTAAAATGCCATGCTGCCAGGCGAAATCCTCGTCCGGTTCGCAACCCCTGCCGGCAGTGCCGGCGCAAACCGCCAATCAAAACCAACTTTCACTTCTCGCTGCCAATATCGTGGCTTGGATTTTGCCTGACACCACGATCTCCTTACTTCCTTCAGCCTCTCCAATCTCATTTGTGACGAAGGTCAGTCCGCTTTATGCGCGGAACTGCGCCCGGCTCATCTGATTTTTCCCCTTCCACGCCCGTAGTGTGCCCATTGTCGGCGTGTTGCGTTCCCGTTTGATTTTTGCGTCCGCGAATTTGTTGTCCCGTGAAGTCTATTTGCAGTCGAACAATTATGAAACCAGTTATCATATTGTATGTGTTCGCCGCCAGCGGGCTGGTGCTCGCCAGTTGCCGGGGAATCCCCGCGCCGGGCGAAAAGCAGGCGCGTCGCGACCTCGGCGCAGTTGCCAACCGATTTCGTCCCGGCAACCGCCTGGCATCTTTGCCGGAGTTGACGCCGGATTCGAGCTTGAGCAACCTGGTGACTTATGCGCTGCTCAACCAGCCGCAGGTTGCGGCGGCGTATTATGATTGGTCGGCGTCCGTTGAGAACCTCACGGTGACGCGCTCGCTGCCGGACCCGCAATTGACCTTCCAGTCTTACATTCAGAACACGCTCACGTCCCTAATGCCGGGCTTCATGCAGCAATTTCCCGGTCCGGGCAAGCTCAAGGCGCGTGCCGGGGTTGCCGCCGCCGAAAGCGAAGGCAAATACTTTGCTTTTGAAAGTGCCGTGCTCCAAGGCGCGTTCAACCTGAAAAGCGCCTATTACCAGCTTGGGTTGTTGGACGAACAGCTTCGCCTCAAGCGCGAGACCCTTGTACTGCTGGAAAATCAGGAGCGAGTTCTTCGCGCTCAAAACGTGGCGGGCACGGCGTCGTTGCCAGAATTGCTGCGCGTCCAGAGCGAACAGGATCGCGTCCGCAACGACCTCGCCAATCTGGAGGATTCGCGCCGTCCGCTGCTGGAAAATTTCAAGGCCGCGTTGGGCTTAACGCCACAACAGCCCAATCCCCCCACGCCCGCGCATTTTGAAATGAACGCCGATAATCCCGATGCCGACGAGTTGCTCCGCACGGCCTTCGAGCGCAATCCGCAACTTGCGGAGATGGAAGCCGATGTGCGGTCCGCTGAAGCTGGAATTGCGGCCGCCTACAAGGAGCGCGTGCCCGATTTCAACGCGGGTCTGTCCGCCGAGGTTTATCGTCCGCCGTTCTACTGGCCGCAAGTGGGTATGACGCTGCCCATCTGGCGCGACAAACTCGCGGCTGAACTCGCGCAGGCACAAGCGAACGAGCTGGCGTCAAAATCGCGGTTGAAGGCGGCACAAATTGACCTGGCTGTGAGCTTCGCGGAAAAGTCGTTCGCTTACCGCGAAACCAGCCGCAACCTCGCGCTGATTGAAGACGAACTACTCCCACAAGCACGTCAATCGCTTGAAACCATCCAGGCCGATTATCTCGCCGACACGATGGATTTTTCCAGTCTGACGGACGCGGAACGGACACTGCTGGATTTGCAGTTTGAAGCCGCTGATGTCCGCACGGCGCGAGAAATCGCTTTGGCGGATTTGTGCCTCATGGTCGCCGGGGTGCCGCCGGCCAACGCGCCGCTTTTATCCAACACTCATCAACCTTGAAATTTTATGAAGTCGAAATTGACACTGATTCTGGCCGGAACGCTGCTCCTCGCGGTTGTCGGTTTTGGCGTATTCGCCGCCGACAGCTCCAGCAAACCCGCCGCGACCAACACCATTGACACTTCATCCGGGAAAACGCTCTACACCTGCGGGATGCACCCGTGGATCATCCAAGACCATCCGGGCAACTGCCCGATTTGCGGCATGAAACTGGTACCGGTTCACAAGACGGCCGAGCCGGCTTCCGCTGATACCCGTAAAATCCTTTACTACAAATCCACGATGATACCGGGCGATACCAGCCCCAAACTGGGCAAGGACAGCATGGGCATGGACATGGTGCCAGTTTATGCCGAGCAGGCCGCCGCCGCGAATTCCTCCACCATCACGATTGATTCGGCGACGATTCAGATGATGAACATCCAGATGACGGAAATCATGCGCGGTCCGCTGCGCCGGACCATCCGCACCGTCGGCACGATTGATTACAACGAAACGGCGCTGGCGGATGTGACGACGAAGTTCAAGGGCTGGATTGAAAAACTCGACGTGGACGCGACCGGCGAATTGGTCCATCGCGGCGAGCCGCTGTTTGAAATTTATGCGCCGGAACTTTACAGCGCCGAGGCTGAATATCTGGCGGTTTTGGATTCCACAAACGATTCCGGCGGGCTGGCCTTGCGCGAGGCGGCTTTGGAAAAGTTGAAATTCTTCGATATTTCGGACGCGCAAATCATCGCGCTGGAGAAATCCCGCGAGCCGCGCAAAACAATGGAAATCCTCGCACCGTCAGACGGCTTCGTGATCGAGAAGAACGTCGTGCAAGGCCAGATGGTGGATGCGGGCATGACGCTCTACCGGCTGGCCGACCTCGGCATTGTTTGGGTTTATGCGCAGGTGTATGAACAGGATTTGCCTTACGTCCAACTCGGACAGGAAGCGACGGTCAAACTTTCCTCCCTGCCTGATCGCGAGTTTCGCGGGCGTGTTACCTACGTTTATCCGAACGTGGACGAAAAGACGCGCACGGCACGAGTGCGGCTGGAATTTGAAAACCCCGGTTATTTTCTCAAACCTGGCATGTTCGTCTCGGCGCAAATCACGGCGGAGTTGGAACCATCTGCGCTGCTTGTGCCGGATTCGGCGGTGCTGCGCAGCGGCGAAAAGAACACGGTTTTCGTCGCGATGCCCGGCGGAATATTCGATCCGCGAACGGTCGTACTGGGGCTGGAAGCCGAGCAGGACCAGTATGAAGTCATCAGCGGGTTGCAGGCAGGCGACCGCGTAGTCACGTCCGGGCAGTTCATGCTCGATTCGGAAAGCCAGTTGCGCGAGGCGATTGAAAAAATGCGCGAGCCGGCGGCTGCCACGATGGAAATGCCGACAGCCGCAAACACGAATCAAACGGAGTCGTCTGCATCCACCAACGCGGAAACGGAAGGCGTGGTTTATGTCTGCCCGATGCCGGAGCATGTTTCCATTACCTACGATCATCCGGGCAAATGCCCCATTTGCGGCATGACGCTCGTGCCGGTGACGGCCAGCGAACTCAAGCAGCTTCAGCCCGGCGGCAAGGTGCTCTACTACACGTGCCCGATGCCGGAGCACAACTATATCCACGAAGACAAGCCCGGCAAATGTCCGATTTGCGGCATGACGCTCATTCCCGTGATGGCATCGCCGGATGTCGCCCAATAACAAGGAACTTCCATGCTCACGCGCATCATAGATTTTTCGCTCAAGAACAAGTTCATCGTCATGCTGGCGACGGTGACATTGGTGCTCGGTGGCATTTATGCCGTCAAAAACATCCCGCTCGACGCCATCCCCGACCTTTCCGACACGCAGGTCATAATTTACACGCCGTGGGAGGGACAAGCGCCGAACATTGTAGAGGACCAAGTTACTTATCCAATTACGACCAAGATGCTTTCCGTGCCGCGCGCGAAAGTGGTGCGCGGTTATTCGTTCTACGGCTACTCATTTGTGTATGTCATTTTCGACGACGGCACCGATCCTTATTGGGCGCGCAGCCGCGTGCTGGAATACTTGAGCAGCATCAGTGGGCAACTGCCTAAGGGCGTCACGCCGTCGCTTGGCCCGGACGCCACTGGCGTCGGCTGGGCGTTCATGTATTCAATCAATTCCACGAATCGAAATCTCGCTGACCTGCGCTCGATTCAGGACTGGTATTTGAAATATCAACTTAGCGCCGTGCCCGGCGTTTCGGAGGTTGCGTCCATCGGCGGTTTCGTGAAGCAATACCAGGTGACGGTGGACCCGACGAAATTGCGCGCTTACAACCTTTCGCTGAACGACGTGAGCCGGGCCATTGAACGGAGCAACGGCGAAGTCGGCGGTCGTTCCATTGAACTGGCGGAAACCGAATTCATCCTGCGCGTCAAGGGCTACATTCAAAATCTCGACGACTTGAAAAAGGTCGCCGTGGGCGTCGGTCAGGACGGCGTGCCGATTTTGTTGCGCGACTTGGCGAACGTCCAATTCGGCCCAGACGAGCGCCGCGGCATTGCCGATTTGAACGGCGACGGCGAAACCGTCGGCGGCATCGTCGTGGTGCGCTACGGCGCGAACGCCCACAAGGTTATTCAGGACGTGAAACAACGGCTGGACCAGGCAATGAAGGCGCTGCCGTCCGACGTGAAAGTCACTGTCACCTACGACCGCACGGCGCTGATTGATCGCGCCGTCAGAACACTCGAAGAAAAACTGCTGGAAGAAAGCATCGTCGTGGCGCTCGTATGTCTTGCCTTCTTGTTGCACCTGCGAAGCGCGCTGGTGGCCATCATCATTTTGCCGGTCGCGGTGCTGATTGCATTTCTTGTGATGTTCGGTCAGGGCATCAGCTCGAACATCATGTCGCTGGGCGGCATTGCCATTGCCATCGGCGCGATGGTGGATGCGGTCATCATCATGATCGAAAACGCCCACAAACATCTGGAACACGACCAGGGCAAAAAACCGCATTGGGAAATTATCCGCGACGCTTCCATTGAAGTCGGCCCGGCGCTGTTTTATTCACTGCTGGTCATCACGGTTTCGTTCCTGCCGGTGTTCACGTTGCAGGAACAGGAAGGACGGTTGTTCAAACCGCTGGCGTTCACCAAGACGTATTCGATGGCGGCGGCGGCGCTGCTGTCCATCACGCTCGCGCCGGTGCTGATGGGCTGGTTCATCCGTGGTAAAATTCCAAAGGAGGAAACGAATCCAATCAATCGTTTTCTCATCCGGCTCTACAAACCCGTTGTGGCCCTGGCCATCCGGTATGGCTGGCTGGTGGTGATGTGCGGCGGCATTTTAGTTGGTTGGGTGTTTTTCCCGTGGAACTCGCTGGTGGCTCATGTGCTGCCACAAGGCCGCGTTCAGGAATTGGCTTTCTCCGCCGGTAAACTTTTTCCATACCAAAACATTGGCTCGGAATTCATGCCGCCGCTTTACGAAGGCGATTTGCTTTATATGCCCACGACGTTTCCGGGCATTTCGCCGACCAAGGCGCGCGAATTGGTTCAAGTCACCGACCGCATCATCAAGTCGTTTCCCGAAGTCGAAACGGTTTTCGGCAAGGCCGGACGCGCCGAGACCGCCACTGATCCCGCGCCGCTGGACATGATTGAAACCACCATCCGCCTCAAGCCCGAAGAGCAATGGCCTGCCGTGGACATCAAGGATGACGACGGCAAGGTCATCGCCCATCGCCGCCGCACGCCGGATGAACTTGTGGACGCCATGAACGACGCCGTGCAAATCCCCGGCCTTAACAACGCTTGGACGATGCCGATTCGGACGCGCATTGACATGCTTTCCACCGGCATCAAGACGCCCGTTGGCATCAAGATCGCCGGGCCGGATTTGGCCGCGGTGGAACAAATTGGCACCGAGGTCGAGGCCGTGGTCCGCCAAGTGCCCGGCACGGCCAGCGCTTTTGCTGAACGGGTCATGGGGGGACACTACATCGAGTTTGAAATTGACCGTGATGCCATTGCGCGTTACGGCCTGACCGTCGGCGACGTGCAGGATGTGCTTTCCGTTGCGTTGGGCGGAATGCCGCTGACGACAACCGTGGAGGGGCTGCAACGCTACACGGTGAATCTTCGTTACGACCGCGATTTCCGGTCCGATTTGGATTCGCTCAAACGCGACATTGTCATTCCCACTCTCACCGGCGCGCAGATTCCGTTGGGCGAACTCGCCACTATCAAGGTCGTGGACGGTCCGATGTCCATCAAGACGGAAGATGCCGTGCCCAACGACTGGGTGTATGTGGACATCCAGGGGATTGACGTTGGCACTTACGTCCAAAACGCCATGCACGCTGTGAACACGGCAATTGCCGACGGAAAAATCAAAATGCCGCCCGGCTATAATCTATTCTGGAGCGGCCAATACGAATATATGCAGCGCGCCCAGCAACGACTGCTTATCGTCGTCCCGCTCACACTGCTCATCATTTCGCTCATCATCTATTTGAACACGCGCTCGCTGCTCAAGACCGCCATCGTGTTGCTGGCCGTACCCTTCTCGCTGGTTGGCGCGTTCTGGACGCTCTATCTGCTGCACTACAATTTGAGCGTGGCCGTCTGGGTCGGCATCATCGCGCTCGCGGGATTGGACGCCGAGACCGGCGTCATCATGCTGCTCTATCTCGACCTCGCTTATGATGAATGGAAGCAAAAAGGACTGATGCGAAAACTGGCTGATTTGCGTGACGCGATTTATTACGGTGCGGTCAAACGGCTGCGCCCGAAAATCATGACCGCGTGCGTCATCATAGCCGGCTTGGCGCCGATCTTGTGGAGCCACGGCACAGGCGCGGACGTGATGAAACGGATTGCAGCCCCGATGGTTGGCGGCGTTATCACCTCCACGATCAGCGTGCTGGTGGCTTATCCGGCCGTCTATTACCTGTGGCGCTCTCGCGGTTTACGGAACGGTGGCGGGAAATTAGTCTGCACACAGCCCTCGTAAAGTAGTGAGCTTTGAAAAAGGCCGCTTTTTTTGTCCGATTCCGACCCTCGCCACCAACCAGCATCTTAATCAGTACGTTCAAGGCACTTCGCAATCTGCACTTGGCTTCGAGCAGCAGATTCCCGACGGTCTGTTTCCCAACTCCATAGCGTTTTGAAGCTGATGCCCAGTTCCAGCGCCATTTGCTTCCTCGTTTTCCGCAATTTTAGCCGGTGTTGCTTGAGCTTTTGACCGAGGGTGGCGGTAGCATCTGGTGAAAAAATGGCAACGCACGACGTTTCGTTGCCTTTGGGTCTTCCGAGCGCCGGATTGGTGAATGGGTCGTAGCCCAGATAGGTGATCAATCGGGGCTGGAAGGCCCAAGCTGGATACACTCGGTCTGTTTCCCAAGTGCTAAGGGTTTGTTGGCTAACCCCCAGTTTTTGAGCAGCTTCCAACTGCCTGATGCCAGCTAAGAATCGCTTTTTCCGCAGGTGCTGGCCAAGGGTTGTAGGCTCCTTGGCGATTGGGAAACTGCGAGTCCATACCGGGGCAACGTCTTTGCGGGCAACGCTCACAACGCGGTCGCAAAAAGGCAACATCGCGCACGCCCGACGGGAAAATGCCCGGCGAGTCGCGCAGTTCCCCGCGTGAAATCCAGAATTATCTCGGCCGCATTTCCGGGCCTTTGCTGGATCGCATTGATCTGCACGTCGAGGTGCCGCCGGTAAAATTCCGCGAAATAGCCGGCGATCGCACGGGCGAAACTTCGGCGCAGATCCGCGAACGGGTCGTCGCCGCGCGCCGGCGCCAGCACGATCGTTTCCGGCACAAGCCAAAAATCACCTGCAACGCGCGGATGGGCCCGCGTGAATTGAAACAATTCTGCGAATTGGACGAACCGACGAAGGAGTTGCTCAAAAACGCAATGGCCGATTTGAATTTGAGCGCCCGCGCCTATGACCGGATTTTGAAGGTTGCGCGGACCATCGCGGACCTGGCCGGCTCGGAACAAGTTTTCAGCGACCATATTTCCGAAGCCATTCAATATCGTTCGCTGGACCGGCAGTTATGGACGTGACCCGGCGCGCTACACCCTTGCAGAATTCTTTAGTCCATTTTATTTTCTCTCAAAATCACTTTCATGAACTACCGGATGCGTCGCCAGGGCGAGGAATTGGGCGTTTATTCACTCGACGAATTGCGCCGCCGCCGCCAGGCCGGCGAACTGACCGGCGGTGAGTACGTCCAGGAGGAGGGCAAATCCGACTGGCAACCGTTGGATTTGGTGCTGCAACAAGGTTACCGTGTCGTCCCTCCGCTCCCGCCGACAGCGGCTGCGAGAAGCACGCCGGGTCAGGGCCTGGTTTGGGTGATTATTGCCGGTATCGGGATTTTTTTCGTCCTGTTCGTCACGTTTTTCTTTTATCTGGCGCTCAATTTTCAGCGCGGCTTTCAGGCCTCCATCAATTCCCGCCGGACGCAACCGACCTGGAGCCGGTCCGGCACGGAGGGGGTGGCGGTGGCCAGCCAGCCGGTGGTGTGGACCACCAACACTCTGACCATACGCGATGCTCAGAAACCGGCCCGCCAATTCAGGCTCCGTCAATGGCTGGAAGCTTACGAGCAAGGCGGTCATCGCAATCCGGCCCTGAATGCCGAAGTGGAACAGTTTATCCGCGTCTGGGTTGATCGTAATTATGGAGGGCCGGAAGCGACCAACACCCTGTCGCTGGAAACCGAAAGTGACCGGCTTGCCAACAACCCAGTTTGTTCCGATCCGCTGGTGTTGACCGTGGCGGCCGATAACAGCCTCAACTATTACGACTCCGTCCACCGCTTTGAGCGCGCTCTGGCGGCGTATCCAGGAAGCCATTATGCCGCCTATCCACAATTTTACGCCCTGGTCCGGCTCATGCGCCAATTGAACAACTCTTCCGACCAGGCCGGCAAACTGGACACCGCGGCCCTTGAACTGTTGCCGAAATGTTTTACCGATGGCAGCTTCACCCCCGGCGACCAGCAGGAAATTGCGGAAATTTTCGTGAACGGCTGGGGCTACAGTTTTTTTTCCCGCAACGCCGACTCGGTTTGCCAAATTGTTCACCAGGCTGGCCCATCTTATCAATGGCTGGAGCTCGTGTTGGACGGCGAGCGTTACATTATCTTGGCGTGGCGGGCGCGTGGCGGCGGTTATGCCAATACGGTTACCAAGGAAGGTTGGCAGGCGTTCGAAGAAAATCTGGCCAGGGCGCGGGACGTCTTAACCCGGGCGTGGAAACTGCAGCCCGGTTTCCCTCTGGCGCCCTGCCGGATGATTTATGTTTCTTTGGGGGATTCAGGCATCGAACAGATG
>Ga0335073_10011942_pt1 | contig 12206 bp, 10 predicted proteins | sample Lox_Sample_22_FD_207093 | JGI IMG/M metagenome (GOLD analysis project Ga0335073, IMG submission 207093) | Soil microbial communities from Loxahatchee National Wildlife Refuge, Florida, United States - Lox_Sample_2.2 | ecosystem: Environmental > Terrestrial > Soil > Wetlands | place: USA... | reverse complement strand
TCGATGATATTACGAACATCGATACCGAAACGACGACCACTACGAACAAGACCGCAACGATCACACTCTATCGCCTCGCAATCAACGCTTCGGGAACCACGATTCCGATGGCCTATAACTACAGGGGCGTCAGTGACGGTTACGCCGCTCTGCGAGGCCAGATTCTCGATTTCATCAGGCCCGGATCGCAAAGCGCAGCTGCGCGCATCGTAGGGGCAGCAGCGGAGTCCTTGGAGTCTTCGCTTCGCGCATTGCTCCGACAGGGCCGCAAGATGGATGCCGTCGCACTCCTGCGTTCAACCGAGGATTTGAGCCTTACCGATGCTATGAAACGCATCGATGCCATCGAATGTGGACTCAGGCAAGAGGAGTAGCGGGATTGGACCCGTTGAACTTACTTCGGCGAGTCGTCAATGCTCGAAGAATCAGGATCGCGGGGCGACGAGCGAAACCGAGGGCGGCAGTCAGAGGAAGAACAGACGTGATCCAACTCCTCAGAATTGTGCGTCGGCAATTGTGAACTTGGCAAGGAATTGCCCTCAGTGTCAGCATGGCCGGTCACTCAGGTGCGGCCCCGGGATTATGCCTGGCCAGTATGAAAAAAGCAGTCGATAGGAACGGAGACCTCGGTCACTGGGCCCAACGCCAAGTTGCGATACCAAACCGTCAATAGCAGCGCCCTAACAACTGAGGGGATCTAATGGTGGGGGCGCCCATTTGTCCAATTCGAAAACCTGCCCAGTGTCCACCTGCGCCCCTGGAGGGCTCAACACGGCCGCCCGCGAACGTGCAATTCCATCCAGATCCTTCACCTTCAGAATGACCTTTCTGCCTTGGCTGTCGATACGGACAAACGTGCTACCGGGACCGACGCCCGCTAGCTTTCCCGAATCGAGAACAATCTGGCCATTTCCGTCTACACCGACTGCGGCTGCGCGGAGTTTGCCCTCCTTGCTGCTCTCCCCGCCAAATAGCGGCTCATTCCTCCTGGTCATGCCAGCATCCAGTGACGGCGTCTGATCTACCGTTCCCTGCATCTCAGCGAGCACCTGCTCATAGACCACGGAAGCTGGGGCATCCATGGGAAGAGACTCCATCGCGTGGATAAGAGCCACTGTGAACGCTCCGTGCGATTCGGGTGAACTGGAGGATGGAGCGGACTCCTTGGCGGTCTGGTCCTGTTGAGCGGCAGAGAAGATCAGGGCTGGGTTTTTCGGATGTTCGGCAGGAGCCGGGCGAGGTTTGCCGTCAGGCAGCAGATCCGGGCCTTCATCTAGAGCACGCGGATCGTATGGGAGAACACGTTCCACCGGTCTCGGCCCCAACGTCACTCCTCGTGTAAAGGCGCCACTGTGGCAGCTGTCCAAAAGGACGGTAAGTTTGATGCCCTTGTCGAGCGCGTCGTCGAATATGCGCGTCATCTCTCGATCGCGTACGTCAAATCCTCCCGTCCAGGCATCAGAAGGCACGATCGTGCTGTCCACTGGCACCATGTTGCCATCTACAAGCACGCGCAGCTTTGTGCCCTTATGGTTCAGACGGAGCGAGCCGTGACCAGCGTAATAGAACACGACTGTATCACCGCTCTTCGGAGTATCAACCAGGTACTTGCGCATGGCGGCCAGAATACCGTCGTGGGTCGTCTGATCCGCGTTCAGAACGAGATATTGCAGTTTCGAATCCGGGAGTTTCGGATTGGTAAGCACGATAACGTTAGCAGGTTCAAAGTGAACCCGCGGGCTGGTTAGAAAATCCCGCATCGCTTCGACGTCGTTTACTGGGCCATTCAGGTTGGGAAATTGTGGAAGATCGCATCTACCTCCCGAACAGCCATCGGCATGAACAGCGCTCGTATTCGAGGGCTGATAGGTATTAATCCCGATCAGCAGCGCCCATTTTGCTTGGGCCGGAGATATGTTGGCACACAGTACAAGCAGGCTGGAAACCAGAAGGGTGTTTTTGTGCATGGGGAGCTCTGAGTACCCCATGTTTATCGTCCCGTCGAATTCTTGTCAAGGGTCACTTGCAAGGGTTCAAGATGGATGAATCGCACTCTGCGTTTCGTGCACGATCTCGCCAGCGGCCCAACCAGCGATCTAAAACTTAGCTACGATGAATGACTGGCTTTCAGCATTACTTCGGTAGAAAACTCGCGGCGTCTGCGATGCAATCTCTTTCTCACGATCACATTCCACTACCTGTTTCCCCAACTCACAATGGGACTTGGACCACTGATCGTGATACTGAAGACAGTCGCCTTGCGAAGGGACAGCGATGACTGGGATCGCGCTTCGCACTTCTGGGGGCGCATTTTCGGCATCAACTTTGTCTTTGGCGTGGTCACCGGCATTCCCATGGAGTTCGAGTTCGGCACGAACTGGGTGCCGGCTGGTCTTACCGCCTATCCGGAACATTGTAGCTCAGGCGCCACTTACGAAAGTCTTCTGCCATCCTCATGTTCGCTTCATGCCTACTTCATTCCACAACTCCGATACTGGCGGTATTGGGAGATTCAATCTACATGCGATTGAAAGTGCTACTGTTCTTATCGGCTGCCATTTGCACGGGGCATTCTGCAGCACTCGCAAGCGAGTTGCCCTTACATGGTGAGGGGAGGAGCGGAATCAATAGAATGTTTCTCGACGCTCGTGCGCCTGAACAGCAACCTGACTACAGCCGCTCTGAAATCAAGAGAATGATTCATGACGCGAAGACGTCGGATGATTTCGAACGTCTTGCCGATTACTTTGATTATCAATCTATGGAGTTCGATCAAAAGGCAGATCAGCAGGTGAAAGAGTTAGGACGGCTTCTGGCTCTTCCTTTCCACTCTCGAAGCTATCCAGCACAGGTCGAGAACACTCGGGAACTCATAAAGAAATACAGGCTCAAAGCAGAGGAGAGCAGCAAAAATGCCAGCTCGTATCGCGCTCAAGCAAATTAGAGCATTCGTGAATGAGACCGCCAGAGCATTTGCAAATCACTGGATCTTTACAATGACTCGCTGAACCGATAGCCGATATGTGATTCCGTGAGAAGATATGTCGGATTCCCTGGATCGTCCTCGATTTTCATTCGCACCTGCCGCACGAAGGTCCTCAAGTACTCCAATTCATTTCCGTACTCAGGCCCCCACACTGTTCTGAGAAGCTTCGCGTGGGGAATTGGCTTGCCGGCATTCGACATCAAGTAGTGGAGGAGGTCGAATTGCTTCGGGGTTAGATGAACCATCTTCCCTTTCTTTTGAACCAGGTGCCGATCCACGTCGAGAGAAACGTCGCCAATCACTATTTGAGAGTTCCCGTCTTCTGATCTTCTATTTCGCCGAGCGGCCGCGCGTATACGAGCGATCAGTTCACGAAGTTGAAAAGGTTTGGTAACGTAGTCGTCTGCTCCCGCATCCAAGGCCTCAACCTTGCGATCCTCGCTTCCTTGCACTGTTAGCATTACGATGGGCAGGAGAGGAGAGAGCTTTCGCATCTGTTGGCAAACAGCGATCCCTCCCAAGCCCGGCATATTGATGTCCAGCAAGACGACGTCAAATTGCGCGGTCCGCACAAGCGCCACGGCTTCTTCGCCACGAGCTGCCTCGACAACTGTAAAACCGAGCCCTGTAAGGATGGTTCGCAACGACAGCCTAATGGACGGCTCGTCGTCAACCACCAATATTGTTGTCTGATTCTCGTTCAACCTGATCTCCTTCCATCTTGCGGTAGGGAAAGAAAGAAAGTGGTTCCTTCCTCTGCGTTACTTATGACCCATGCATGACCTCTGTGGGCCTCGGCTGCCATTTTCACCGTTGAGAGTCCAATGCCTGTACCCTCGGCCATGTTCTTCGCACCCTCGCTTCGATAGAACCTCTGAAAGATTCGCTCGCGCTCACCGATGGGAATCGGAGGACCGAAATTATGAACGGAAATGGTGACCTCTGAATCGCTCTGCCAGGCAGCTATCTTCACCTTCCCGCCGATAAACGAGTATTTCGAGGCATTATCGAGATACTGCACGAGTGCCATTGACAGCAATTCCGGATCACCTCGGACTTTCAACGACGAATCCGATACCAGAACCTCGACGGGATGATCTCCCATTCGTCCTGATTGTTGTCGCAGAACACGCGAAACCAAATCTGAGATCGCGATTTCATTCTTGTGCAGCGTAAGCTCTTCGGCATTGAGTTTTGCAGTTTGAAGCAGGCGTGTACAAAGTTCAGCCAGTTGAGTCGATTCGTTCTCAATCAAAGAGACCAACTGAGTTTGCGGCTCGTTAAGCCGGCCAACCTCTCGAAGTCCGGAACTCGCTGTTTGAATCGCAGTTAACGGTGTCTTGACTGCGTGCGCCAGGGAATCCAAAACAGTGGCACGAAGCCGCTCGCTTTGATGCGCTTGTTCAATTTGACTCTCTTTCTCAAAGGAGACACAACGTTCCAGGGTGATTGCGGCTAGTGATGCAAGTGCATCGATGACAAGAGGACTGAGATCATCTCCACGGATTGCAATGGCACCTACCGACGTGTTTCGGGTCCGCAGAAGACGTACGGAGATTCCTGTTAGAGGCTCGTCACTATCGTGGTGAACGACAAAGCAGTCCTTAGCAAGATGCTCTTCCTCCGCTGTGAATACCCCAGCTGTATCACTTTTCCCCGAATTGGCATCGAAAATCGCAACACCGTCAGCCGCGAAGATTGTGCAAACGAGCTGGGCAAGTTGAGGGCCGGCCGGCTGGTGAAGATTGATTAGGAGCGTGCTGCGGCTGAGTTCATACAACTGCTCCATCGCAGTCCGTTGCAGACTTGCCTCGCGCGAACTGCGCTGTTCCCGGGAAGACACTTTGCTCACAACTAACGCGCTCAGTTCAAACGCGCCGAGTGCTACCCAATCCTGCGGATCGGCAACGTTGAATGTGAAGTATGGCGGGTAGAAGAAGTAGTCCAGGCACGCCGAGGCCAGAATCGAGACAATCGTGGCTTGCCAGAATCCGCAGAGGATGGCCTCTGCGACGACTACGAGCAGAAATAGAAAGCCGAGCGGCGCCGGATTGAAGTGCAGAACCCAACCTGAGAAGCCTAGAAGAGCGATAACCCAACAGCCTGCGAACGACTCTCCGAGAAAACGGAGCAGGCGCTTCTTTTGATTTTCATGAAGGATATGTCGAGTTTTCATATATTCCCAGGAGATCCAGTTCCAAGGGAACGCCTCTTCTATGCCGAGAATATCCAGCAAAACGTCAACAAACCATAAATGAGATACAAAGAACCAATGAGGAACCTGGAAGCATCGATTCCGCAGCGGTTAGAGCTAGGGAAGCCTTGACTATCCCTCCGCCCGACCCTTTTGAACGAATCCCAGGAAGCGCCTCGCCAATTCTTGAATGCGGTGGTCTTGCCGCTTTTGAAGAGCGTCCTTGGGCAACAGCTCCATCCCGACTCCGAGCGCAGAAGCGCCGGCACGAACATAGCCCTCGGCGGTTTGCTGGTTCACACCGCCCGCGGCGATTAGCGGAATCTGCGGCAGAGGAAGCTTTAGGGAGCGGATGTAGAGATCGCCGCCGAGAGACGCCGCCGGAAAAACCTTGACGAAATCACCGCCGGCCTTCCAACAGGCAATCACCTCGGTCGGCGTCAAAGCGCCGGGTATAGTCACGACATTCGCCTTGAGAGTCGTAGCAACGACCTCCGGCACGAGCCCGGTACTGGTGATGAAGCGCGCTCCAGCATCGAGGCATCGCTTGGCAGTATCACTGTCGAGGACTGTCCCACCCCCGATAACCATCCCGGGAAGCTTCTGGGCGATTTGGCGAATGATCTCAATCGCATCCGGCACGGTCATCGTGATTTCTGCGACTGGAATTCCCGACTGGAACAGGACTTCGGCGCAATAGACGGCCTGATCTGCAGAGTTGACTCGAATGCCTGGGAAAACACCAATTTGTTCGATGAGTGTTTTGGCTTCATCACGGGTCATCCTTCAAATCCGCCTTTCGCACTGAATGGACGTTGGAGAGGCTCCGTTATCACTGAATTACCTCGCGGCCTACTGCAAGATTCAGCTGCCCGGCGGCCGTTAGGTAGGTGCCTATCAATTGAGCATAGGCCAGTTGCACTTGACGGTAATCGCTTTGCGCGTTGAGAAAATCCATCAGCGAGGCGCCACCGTGTTCGTAGGCGAAGGTGACCGTATCGCGCACGCGCAGAGCCTGGTCCTTGTACTTTGCCTTATAGGGCTTTAGCAATTCGATGTTGCTGCGCACGAGTTCATAGGCCGTATCTACGTCGCTGAATACCTGGGCCCGCGCTGCTTCGCTTGCCTGCCGGCTGCGATCGATGTCAATTTGCGTACGCTTCTTCTCGCCCTGATTACGATCAAAGATGCGCAACGGAACGCTGACACTGACGCCAATCGTCTCAGGGCCATTGGGATTGTTCGTGGAGGAGTTATTCGTGAACCAGCCCGCGAAGGTCGGATCGGTCGATCCATTCGATACGGCCAGCTTGTGGTTGGTTATGGACTGTTGGACCGTTTGCAACGCGGCCTGCAGGTCTGGCCGAGAGCCAAGTGCATCGTTTCGATAACTCTCCAAAGGTTGCAAGGTATCGCTGAAGTCAAATGGACCGGTCACATCGAACTGGTCAATAGGAGTTCGTTCGTCCAGCAGTTGCAGGAGCTGAATCTTGGCGGTTCGCAGGTTAACAGTTGCCGTTTCGATCTCGGACTCATATTGCACCCGCACTAGTTCGATCCGATCGAGGTCTATCTGCGCGAGGCTCCCAGCCTTGAAGCGTGCGCGACTGATTTCAATGATGTGGTCGTAATACTCGAGGTCGCCTTTCGCCAAAGCCAGCACGAACTTGGCTTGCAGTGTCCCCACGAATGCGGCGCGCAGGTTAAAGATCATGTTGCGTTGCAGGTCTTCGTGTTCCGATTGGGTGATGCGCGTGCCTTCTTGTGCGCTCTGCAGCCGTAGCTCGCGCTTGTGTTTGCGCTCGTGCAAATAGCTGAAGTTTGGTTGCTCTGTAGTTCCCTTAAAGGGAGTCCAAACCCCGTTATGTGGTCCAGCCTGGTTGCCATCGACTGAGAACGTGAATTGGGGATTGGGACGAAGGTAGGCAGTAATCTCCTCGGCCTTCATTTCATTCACATTGTCTGCGTCGGCTTTCAACGCCGGGTTGTCTGCGATGAACTTTGCCTTGATCTGTTCCCAGTCAAGGGGCTGCTGGGCCAATGCTGCTGGTAAACTCGCCAGCGCCAGGACTAACCCGCCGACAGATATACGTGCTTGCCGCATCTCAAAGCGGATATGCATAAGCGCCCAAAACCGATTAGTGATCAAGCGACACCCCCGTTTCCGGTTCGGGGAGCTGATCTCCGTCGCGCGCGATCCAGACGTAGAGCGTTGGGAGCAGAAAAATGCTCAGGACAAGATCCGAGATCAGACCTCCGACAATGACTATGGCAAAGGGGCGTTGCGAATCAGATCCAATAGCGTGTGACATCGCCGCAGGAAGAAGCCCCAGCGTAGCGACCAACATCGTGATCATGATCGGCCGCAGGCGCAAGACTGCGCCTTCAATGGCGGCGTCCGCGACGGTATAGCCACGAGCTCTTAGCTGGTTGATGTATTCAAGCATGATGACGCCGGTCTGAACCGAGACGCCGAACAGGGCCAGGAATCCGACACCGGAAGAGACGCTAAAGAATGTGCCGGTCACCAGAAGAGCGAGCAAGCCGCCAACGCGAGCCATGACCACGTTCGCAAGGATCAGAAGCGCCCATTTGAAGGAACGGAACATCGCATAGAGGATGATGAAGATCAAAAAGACTGTCAGCGGGACGATGAAAAGCAGCCTTTGTTCCGCCCGCTTCTCGCTGTCATATTCTCCCGACCAGTCGAGGCGATAGCCATGCGGTAGCTGGACCTTTTTGGCGATCTTATCGATGGCTTCCCGTACTGTGGTGCCCAGATCGCGACCGCGAACCTCAAAACGAATAGCTACATAGCGGGAACCATTTTCCCGGTAAATGTCGTAAGCATCATCGCGAACCTGGACCTTTGTTAACTGGGCCAGCGAGACGCGCTCTCCTGTGGGCGAAAGCAGTCGGATATTCTGGATAGCTTCCTTGGTGTCACGGTACTGCTTCTGATATCGCACAACCACGTTGTAGACTGCTTCTCCCTGCAGCACTTGGCTGACAGGATTCCCGCCGACTGCGGTCTGTATGGCATCTTGTATATCGGCAACATTGATACCAAAGCGCGCGGCCGCTACGCGGTCAACAGTGAGATCGATATTCGGCTGACCGGTATCGCGCTGAACCCCCAGATCCTTAACGCCCTGAATATGGGACATAACATCCTTGATCTCTTCGCCCTTTTCCTCGAGAACGTCCAGATCCGGCCCGTATAACTTGGCGCACAATCCGCCCTTGGTGCCGGTCATTGTTTCATCCACGTTGTCCTCGATGGGCTGTGAGAAATTCCAGAATGCCCCTGGGTGTTTCTCCAGTTCGCGATCCATTGCCGCGATCAGTTCCTCTTTGTTCTTATGAAACACTGGGCGCCATTCGTCCTTGGGCTTCAAATCGACAAAATACTCCGTGTTACCGAATCCTCCCGTGTCAGTTCCATCGTCGGGCGCCCCGGATTGCGACACGACCTTGGTGACTTCGGGAAACGAAGCAAAGATATACCGATTTTGTTGAGCGAAACGCGTGCCTTCCGTCTCGCCTATGCTGTTGGCCATCGCGCCGCGAGCCCAAATGGCGCCTTCGTCCAAATGAGGCAGAAACTCCGAGCCAATGAGCCCGCTGAATGTCAGAAAAAGAGAGACAGCTAGCGAGGCCAGACCAACGCCTATCACAAGGAAGCGGTGGCCGACCGCCCAGCGCAGGCTGGTCCGGTAACGATTAGCGATAAAGACCATCGCCGGATTGCGCCACTCTCTTGTTCGACCGCCGAGCAGGAAGCTAGATAGAACCGGTGCAATCAAAATCGAGAAGGTCATCGCCCCCAACAGTGCAAATGCGACGGTCCAGGCCATAGGCCGAAACAGACGCCCCTCGACCCGCTGCAGAGTGAAGATCGGCATGTAGGCGGTGATGATGATGGCAATGGCGTAGAAGACTGGACGCTGAACTTCGTGGCAGGCCTCTCGAATGACCGCAGCTGTCGTTTTGGGGATGGTCAAACGTCGCGCTTCGTGTTCACCATCTCTCACAATGCCATTGCTCGCCTGGTTGTTAGGGCCTCGACTTATGTGGCGCACGATATTCTCGACCATGACCACCGCGCCATCGACGACCATGCCAAAATCGAGCGCTCCCAGTGAAATCAGGTTGGCGGGGATATGGCTCAAGTTCAGAAAGATCGAGGCGAACAAGAGCGAAAATGGGATCGTGATCGAGACGATGAGAGCTGCACGAACATTGCCAAGGAAAAGAAGCAGAATGATCGTGACGAGAATCATCCCCTCGCCGAGGTTGTGCAATACAGTGTGCAGCGTGTAATGAAGCAGATCGCTGCGGTCGAGCATGGGAACAACCTTCACACCGGGAGGCAGTATGCGATTGTTAAGCTCATCTACTTTTTGGTGAATTCCGTCGAGCGTCGGGCCTTCTTCAGCCCCCTTGCGCATCAGTACACCGCCCTGGATCACATCGGGCTCATCCACGATTACGCCATCGGGACGATGATCTGCCCTGGCCATGTGTCCCAGCCGAATCCGAGGGCCCCAGTCGACCACCGCGATGTCCTTTACGCGAACAGGAGTTCCATTCGAGGTCGTCAGCACAGTGTTTTCGATATCTTGCACACTGCGGTAGAGCCCGAGTGCGCGAACGTTCAGTTGCTGCAAGCCCACTTCAACAAAGCTGCCGCCTGCATTGACGTTGTTGATGGCCAGCTGATTCTCCACCTGGCTGATGCTTAAGCCATAGGAGATAAGCTTATTCGGGTCGATGCGCACCTGATATTCGCGCGCGGTACCGCCGAAGTCGCTCACGTCTACAACGTTCGGGACTTTCCTGAATTCCTTATATAGAGTCCAGTCCTCAATACTCCTCAAATTCATAAGGTCATACGCCGGATTTGTGCTCCGGAGCGTATACCAATAAATCTGGCCTGTCATGCTCCAATCTGTTCCAATTTGAGGCTGCACGCCAGCCGGTACACTGACCTGCGTAAGCCTTTCGAGCACCTTCTGACGGTTCAGGTCGTTCACGGATTGGTCGTCGAAGATTAATGTAACTAGGGATAAACCGAAAATCGATTCCGACCGCACCGTTGTCAGATGAGGAATCCCAAACATCTGGATTTCGACTGGAACGGAAACTTGCTGCTCCATTTCCTCGGCCGAACGCCCAGGCCACTGGCTGATGATCGACACGTAATTGTCGGCGATGTCCGGATAGACCTCGACGGGCATGTTATGAAAAGACACTGCCCCCCAACCGAGCAGCAGCGCTCCAATCGCAAGCACTACGTATCGATTATTGAGAGCAAAATCTACAAGATTTCGAATCACCGATTCTTCCTCGTGCCTCGGAGTTGAGCGTCATTCATTGTCGATCGCGTTTTGGAGATTGATTGCGTTTGTCACGATCTGCTGACCAGGCTGCAACCCGGATAGAATCTCCTGCATCTCGTTCGGCAACTGCTCGCCGCTGACAACCTGAATGCGCTTGAACTTACCTTGCACAGGGATGAAGACCCAATCGCGGTCGTGAAGATGCACGATCGCGGACGCAGGCACAGCAGCGTAGGCTCGCTTCTCTTTGCCGAACAACGTGGCCGAAGCGAACATACCCGGCCGCATCATCTCGCCCGGATTATCGACTTCAATACGAACCTTCGCTGTTCGGATATTCGGATCGAGAATCGAACCGATGTTGCTGATCGTACCCTTGAGAACTTCGTCAGGATAGGCGTTCAGTCGGATGTCGGCGGATTGCCCGACCCGAACGCTTGCCATGTCATTTTCGTAGACGTCACAGACAATCCACACGGTGGTCAAGTCTGAAATAGTGAACGGATTCGGTGTAGAGTACGCCTGCACGAACGCTGCGTTCGTCACTTCCTGGTCGGTGATGACTCCGGAAACCGGTGCGAGAATATCGACAATGCCTTTCGGATTGTCAGGATCGCTGCCGAGTAGTCGAACGTGTTCCGTGGCGGTATCAAGAGTCGTCTTGGCATCGTCCTCGGTATCCTGCGCCACCTCCAGATCCTGCTGAGCAATGGCACCGTGTTCATAAAGAACCTTTGCGCGATCCAATTGCTTGCGCGCAAGAAGTTCATCGGAAACAGCCTTGCGGTAGGCGTCGAAGCCTCCTGAAATGTCGTCGCTGCGAACACGCAACAAGAGTTGGCCCTTCTTTACCGTATCGCCGAGGCGGGCGCGGACATCGACGACACGGCCCGAGGCAAGTGAAATCACCGGAACCGTGCGTGCGATGTCCGGAAATACTGTACCGGTGACGGCTAATTGCGATGGAGCTTGGTATTCGGTCGCAGTTGCAAGCGGATACCATTCCGGATGTTCGACCGTGAAGAAGGTGACATCAACACCTGAGATCACCCTGGCCGCTGGCGGCGCTTCACTCGCTGCATCGGCCTGCTTCTCTTTGCATCCAGCCACGCCAAGAAAGAACAACCCGAGCACCATCGAAAATAAAATTCGAACTCCCCTCTGTTTCATTGCCTCTCTTCCTCATTAGTTCTGTCACCCGAGGAGCGAACGAATAGATACGCCGGCCCGCTGGAACAGCTTGCTGACTCATGTCGCTCAAAGGTTGACCCGAGAGGCATCGGAGCTTAGCACCCCGATGCTTTTCGGTCCGCGCGCGCTGGCGATAGCTAGAACCTGACCATGATGGCGATCGTTGAGACGGTTTGATTGGTGCGCAGATCAGGCCACCATAGGGCACTCGTTCCTGCTGGAGTGCCTGCTGCACTTCCCGCGCCGCAGGCAAGTTCTGCCTGCGTCAAGCTGCCATAGCCGAACCCGGAAGGCGTGCCAGTGGCGCACGCGTACTGGGTTGGCGAGCCGTTATCGCCCCCCGGAGGCGTGATGCCGCCGCGACCGGTCCAGTAGGGGATATCGGAGAAGCGATAACCTTCCTCCAATCGGAAGGTGATGAACTGACTGGGCATGTAATCGAACGTGAGGGTCCCGTCGTGCATCTGCGCGCGATCGCCGGGATTCTCAGTGA
>Ga0335073_10011941_pt1 | contig 12206 bp, 11 predicted proteins | sample Lox_Sample_22_FD_207093 | JGI IMG/M metagenome (GOLD analysis project Ga0335073, IMG submission 207093) | Soil microbial communities from Loxahatchee National Wildlife Refuge, Florida, United States - Lox_Sample_2.2 | ecosystem: Environmental > Terrestrial > Soil > Wetlands | place: USA... | reverse complement strand
CGATCCGGTGCCCTCCGCGTTGTGGAAGACCTCACCGTCGACGGTGATCTGCGCCGGGCAGCTTGCGGCGGAGGATGGCGTCAGCCCGTGCTCGAGCAGTGCGGTGCTGGTGAGCACCTTGAACGACGACCCCGGCGGGAACGAGCCATCCAGCGCCAGGTTGAACCCGCTGGATCCCGGCACGCTCACCGACGCCAGCACCTGGCCGGTGGCCGCGTTCACCGCGATCAGCCCGGCGCTCTTGCGCTGCCCGGCCAGCGCTTGCTCGGCGGCCGCCTGGACGACGGGGTCGATGCTGGTCTGCACTGGCGTGCCAGCTCGTGGCCCGAGTGTGGCCACGGTGCCGACGGTGGCGCCGGCCGCGTTCACCGCTGTCACAGTCGCACCGGGATGGCCGGCCAGCTGCTTCTGGTAGGCCAGCTCCAGCCCGGTCTGGCCGACAACGCTCTGCGCGGTGTAGGGCCGTCCCAGTGCCTGCAGCTGCTGGGCGGTGACCGGGCCGACTGTTCCGACCACGTAGGCGAGGCCCGGCGTGAGCGGCTCGCGCTCGTGGATGGTCTGGAACACGGTGCCAGGGATCGGGTAGATCGTCGGCGCGAGCCGCTGGTATCTGCGCCAGCTGACCGTGAAGACCGGCTCGAACCAGGTCGGCTCGGTCTTCGCCGCGGTCAGCGCCGAGTCGGTGGCTTGCTTGCTCGCGCCCGCGGTCAGCAGTGCCGTGCGGACGACGGCCTGCTTCTTGATTCGCTGCCCTTCTACCCCGATGGTCACCATCGGAGCCTGGGTGGTCAGCGACGCGCCGCCCGCGCCAAGAATCTGCGCTCGCTGGGGCCAGGTGAGCTGCAGCGACAGGCGATCGCCAGCCTTGGTGAGCTGCGGCGCGATGGTGGCAGGCGACCAGTCGACCAGCCAGCTCCCGGATGTGCTGGTGAGGCGGAGGCGGGTCTTCCAGCTGATGGTGCCGACGCCGGCGATCGTTATGCGCTCGGTCACTGGCTCGCTGGCGGAATTACCGGCGGTGGCGAGCCGGCCAGGGCTGAAGCTCGCCTGCTGGGCACCGAGGTCGGCCAGCGCGCCGACGTTGACCGAGCTGAAGTCGGCGGGCGGGCTCGCGACCATAGCGCGCATCGAACTCCAGTCCCGGCGCGACCAGGCTGTCAGGTAAGCCTGTGCGACGTCCTGCGCGCTCGAACCGCCGGAGCACGCTGCCAGCAACGGCGCCGGCAGCAGGAGCGCCGCGGTCAGCAGCGCGGCAGCCCTGCCCGGATGAGCGGCGCGGCGGGCCAGCTTCATGACGATGACCCTACGCGCGGCCGCCGACAGCCAGCCGGCGCGCGGGAGAATTGCCCGCGCCGGGCTGCGGGCTAGGCGACTCTGGGTGCGGCCGCTTCGCCCTGCAGCTCGTGGGCGATCAGCCGCGCCCACGCCCGAACCTGGACCGGGTCACGCCAGTCGCCTGCGTTCTTCTTCGCCATTGCGCTCGCCGGGATCCCCCGGGCGTGCGGTGACAGCCGGCCGCCGAACGTTGCGTGACCGCGGCCTCCGACCCGGTCCATCAGCGACCGGACGCCAGGAACCGGCGGTATGTCGGTGCTGGCCGCCGAGTTGTCGAGCGGCCCGCTGGAGAAGAAGTACGTCGGGCGCTGCCGGAGCCCGGCGGCGTGCTTCCGGACGAATTTCCTGGCGGCCTTGTGCCAGCGGAACGCATACAGCGCGCCGCCGACCACGACGGCGTCATAGAAGACGACATCGCGGACCTGCGCTGGCGGGAGCACGTCGACGGTCAGCCCGCAATCGCGCAGGCCATCCGCGACCATGTGGGCGAGCCCCTCAGTGCCGCCGCGCTTGGAACCGTAGGTAACGAGAACACGCATCATCGGGCGCCTCCTTCGATCGCTACCAGCCTGTCGCGCTGGCGGTAGGGATCCAGGGCTGAAGGTCCGCCAGCAGCCGCCCGTCGGGCAGCAACTTGCGATGCCGATCAGCCCGGCGCGCAGTGACCTTCGTCCCTCACCAGATCGCCGGGTGCTTGTCCGCCCACGGCCTGGCCGCCTCCAGCTGAGCGGACAGCGAGATGAGCGTGGCCTCGTCGCCCATCCGGCCGGCGAGCATGATGCCGATCGGCAGTCCCTCGGCGCTCCAGTGCAGGGGCACGTTCACGGCCGGCTGGCCGGAGAGGTTGTACAGCGCGGTCCATGGCGTGAACACCGTCTGCCGGGTGAAGTTCTCGGCCGGCTCGACCTCGTCGAACCAGCCGACCGGCCGCGGCGGTAGCGCCAGCGTGGGGCTGAGGATGGCGTCGTAGGCGTTCAGCGCGGTCATGGCCGGGCGGACGGCACCCTGCAGGATGGCCTGGTGGAGCAGCAGGTCGGCCGCCGATATCTCCATGCCCCTGCCGCGGAGGTAGCGGGTCAGCGGCAGCAGCTCACCCTCCTGCTCGGGCGGGATCGGCGCTAGCGTCGCCATCGCGAACCACAGCGCCAGGAATGACGGCACAGCCTCCTCGCTGAACGGCAGCTCGACGTCCTCGACGTCGTGCCCGAGCGCGGAGAGCAGCGCGCTGGCGTCCTCGTAGGCAGCTACGCAGTCGGGATGAACTTCCGCACCCGGAACCACGGTTCGCAGCGACCGGGCGATCCGCAGCCTGCCTGGCTCCCTCGCCGCATAGCCCAGGAACGACTCCCCGGCCGGCAGCCGCGGCAGGGTGTACATGTCGCCGGGGTGGTTGCCGGTCATCGCGTCCAGCAGCAGGGCCGCATCGGCCACCGTGCGGGCGAGCGGCCCGTCGGTCGACAGGCCAGTCAGGTCGGGCATCAGCGGACCCTGGGAGATCCTGCCGCGGGTCGGCTTGATCCCGAACAGGCCGCAGACACTCGACGGGATCCGGATCGAGCCGCCGCCGTCACTGCCCTGGGCGGCGGGGGCCAGACCGGCGGCCACTGCAGCGGCAGCGCCGCCACTGGACCCGCCCGCAGACCGGCTGAGATCCCACGGCGTGCGGGCCGGCGGTCCGATCCTGGTCTCGGTGTAGCACGGCAGGCCGAACTCCGGCGTTGCCGTCTTGCCGGTAATCACGATCCCCGCCGAGCGCAGGTGCTGGACGACGTAATCGTCCTCGGTCGCCACGTTGTCAGCCAGGATCGCGCTGCCGTAGGTGAGCCTGACGCCCGCGACCATGTTCAGGTCCTTGATCGGGATCGGCACGCCGGTCAGCGGCGGTAGCTCGCCGCCGTCCTTGCGGCTGGCCGAGACCGCCTTGTCCGCGACTGCGGCCTGCTCCCGTGCCAGCTCGTGGGTCACCGTGTAGAAGGCACCGACCTGCTCGCTGAGCTTGTCGATGCGGTCGAGGTAGTGCTCGGTGATCTCGGTGGCGGAGATCTCGCCGGTCCGGATGGCGGCTGCCTGCTCGGTCACTGTGAGGTCATGAATCTGGGTCACGGTACCGAACAGTAGACCACCGGCTGGGTTCGGCCAAGCGCCGCCGCCCGCTGCATTGAACCGGCGTTTCACCTGCACGCTGCCCTGACGCTGCTGACAAGGCCTCTGCAGTAGCCCGCCCGTAAGCGCTTCGTTACGCTGTGACACATGGACCGGGAGACCGGGCCTGAGCCGACACCGACCGGGCCAGCGGCCCCGGTCGAAGGACAGAGCTTTACTGTTCCTCCGCGTGCGATCCTGGCCGGGCTTGCCGCCGATCCGCGCGTGCCCATCTGGGCCCGGCGCGCCGTCATGGCACTCATTGCCTTCATCCCGGTCACGATCTTCGTGAACTGGCGGTTTGGCCTGACCGCTGCAACCGTGGTGGCCATCGTGGACACGGTCTACCAGGCAAGGACCATGGCGCTGATCCCGGCGGCCGTCAGGGTCTCGTCGGCTCAGCGACGCACCAGGCGGCGGCTGTTCCTCGCCCGGATCTTCGGCTACCTGGCCCTCCACGCCCGCGGCATTCCCGGCACAGAATCGGTGATCGATCACCTGGTGATCGGTCCCGGCGGCGTGTTCGCGCTCGATTCGGAGCGCTGGGATCGCCGCCTGCCCGTGCGGACCGTCGCGAGCGGATCGGCTGCGGGGCCGGTGCTCTACCACGGCCCGTTCAGCCAGAAGGACCGGCTGGCACACGCGCGATGGGAAGCTGCCCAAGCGTCCCGGCTGCTTAGTCAGGAGCTCGGCCGTGAGATCACCGTGCGGCCAGCGATGGTGATCTACGGTCCAACTGTCCCGTGGGCAGTGGCTAGCTTGCGGGGAGTCGACGTGTTCGCAGGCCGGGCCCTGGTCCGCTACTTCTCCAGCCGCAAGCGGACGCGGCAGGCAGGCCCGCTCAGCTGGGAGGAGGCCGGCGAGATCTTCGCCGCAGCCCAGCGCGTGCTGCCGTTACCCCGACCGACCGCAGCGCGCACCAGCCCGAGCCGCCGATTAGTCTGTGACAGTTCCCGAGACGGTAAGGACTGACTGTCAAAGTGGCCGATCTGCGTACCTGGCTGGCGGGAGCACGCCCCCGGACCCTGCCCGCTGCCGTCGTGCCGGTCGTCGTCGGGTCCGGCGTCGCCTTCGGCTACGGCAAGTTCTCGCTGTGGCGCGCCGCACTCTGCCTGGTCGTCGCACTGGCCCTGCAGGTCGGGGTCAACTACGCCAACGATTACAGCGACGGCATCCGCGGTACCGACAACAACCGCGTCGGCCCCGTCCGGCTCGTCGGCTCCGGCCTCGCGCCGCCGAGGCACGTCCTGGCAGCGGCCGCCGGATGCTTCGCCGTCGCGTGTGTAGCCGGCCTGGTCGTCGCCGCCGTCAGCTCGTGGTGGCTCGTGCTCCTGGGCACCGCGGCGGTCGCAGCGGCCTGGTTCTACACCGGCGGCAGCCGGCCCTACGGATACCGGGCGCTCGGCGAGCTGTCGGTGTTCGTGTTCTTCGGGCTGGCCGCAGTGGCCGGGACGGCTTACGTCCAGATGCGCACGCTGACGTGGCTGCCGTGGGCTGCTGCCGCCGCGATCGGCCTGCTTGCCTGCGCGCTGCTGGTCATCAACAACCTGCGGGACATTCCGACCGACAGCCAGACCGGCAAGCGGACACTGGCCGTCGTTCTCGGCGACCGGCGCACCAGGACCCTGTACGTGGGCTGCGTCCTCGTGCCGTTCTGCGTGGCCCTGGTGCTGGCGGCGGCTCGGCCGCTGAGCCTGCTGGCGCTCGCCGCCCTACCGCTGGCGTTCGCCCCGGTCCGCCAGGTGCGCGACGGCGCCACCGGTCGCAGCCTCATCAGCGCGCTGGGCCAGACCGGCCGGCTCGAACTCGCCTACGGCGCCCTGCTCACGCTGGGCCTGGCCATCAAGCTATAGGCGAGCGCGACCGGTGAGGCGACGCGGCCGAACGCGCTAGGCAGGACCCGCCGCGGCGCCGTTGGCGGCGCTCGGGTCCTCCTGCACCTCGCCGACGCCGGCCGACTTCAGGCCATCGAGGGTCTCCAGTACGGCAGGATCCGTCACCGCCACTTCGGGTAGCCCACCGTCGGGAACCGCATCGGTCCTCAGCAGGGCCTCGGGCAGCGGCACCTCGGGTGGCGCCGCCGGTGCAGGGACGGCAGCCATAGTCGCCGCTAGCGCGGCCTGGGGCAGGGTGGGATCCGCGTTCCCCGCCAGCGCGGCCTCATTGCGGACGACCTCGGCCAGAGCGGCATCCGCAGCACTGCCCTCAGCTCCGGCCGTCAGCGCCGGGCTCGGGCCGCTCGGTCCGCTGGCCCCCTGCACGGCAGGTGCCGAGCCTGGCGTGTCGGCCGCCGCACTGCCGCTGTCGAATGCACTGCTCAGCGCCTTAAGCGCGCTGGTCAGCTCGCTCGGGATCATCCACATGGTGTTGCCAGGCCCCTGGGCAATCTGCGGCAGCGTCTGCAGGTACTGATAGGCGAGCAACTTCGGATCCGGGTCGTTGGTGTGGATCGACTGGAACACCGACGCGATCGCCTGCGCCTGGCCCTCGGCCTTCAGGATCGCGCTTTGCTTCTCACCCTCGGCCCGCAGCACCGTTCCCTGCTTGTCACCGTCGGCGGTCAGGATCTGCGCCTGCCGTAGGCCCTCGGCCGTGAGGATGGCCGCGCGCTTCTCGCGCTCGGCCCGCATCTGCTTCTCCATCGCGTCGATCACGCTCTTCGGCGGGTCGATCGCCTTGATCTCCACCCTGGTGACGCGGATCCCCCACTTGCCGGAGGCGTCGTCGAGCACGCCGCGCAACATCGTGTTGATCTTGTCACGGGAGGTCAGCGTGACTTCCAGGTCCATCGAGCCAATCACGCTACGCAGCATTGTCGCGGTGAGCTGCTCGATCGCCTGGATGTAGTTGACGATCTCGTAGTCGGCCGCGCGCGGGTCAGTCACCTGGAAGAACAGCACAGTGTCGATCTTGACGACCAGGTTGTCCTCCGTAATCACTGGCTGGCCGAGGAAGGAGACCACCTGCTCGCGCAGGTCGATGAGCGGCTTCACGCGGTCGATGAACGGCATGATCATGTTCATCCCCGGCTCGAGCGTCTTGGTGTACCTGCCGAGCCGCTCGACGTTGCGCGCCCGGGCCTGTGGCACGATGCGCACCGACCGGAGCGCGATCAGCACGACTAGCACGCCGATGACTGCGCCAACGATTCCAGCAAGATCGCCCATTGCTACTCCCGGGGATAGACCAGGGCTGTTGCGCCCTCAATATGCATGACGTCCACGGTCTTCCCGGCCGGAATGACCTGGGTTTCGTCATAGGAACGTGCCGACCAGACCTCGCCGCCGATCCGGACCCGGCCGCTATGCGGGCCGACCTCCTCGAGCACGATCGCCGGCCGGCCGACAAGGGCGGCCGTACCGGTGCGCAGCAGCGGTGGATGCCTGATGTGGCGGAGCGCGAACGGGCGGGCGACCCCCAGCCCGACCGCTGAGGCGGCCACGAAGGCGCCAAACTGGAGAGCAGCGGGCGCGCCGAGGAAGCCGGAACCCGCCGCGATAAGAGCCGCGATGCCCACCAGCCCGAATGCGAGGGTGGTGGTCATGATCTCGGCGGCCCCGAGCACAGCCGCGACGATCAGCCAGATAACCCAACTATCCATCGCCGCTCCGAAAGCAAAGGCCTCGCTTCCGAGATTAGACCCGTCGAGCTTCTTGCGCATCTACCAGCGGGTAGCAAGGCCGCCGGCCCTGCGAACCAAGGGCAGCGGGACGGCGGCTTCACAGCATGAGCGAGAACATGGAGTATTGACCTACCCCTCACCCCGGAAGGCCGGTCATGTCTGAGGTCACCCCCCTAACCCAGCTCTCGTACAGCAACGGCGCCTCGCCAGACTCGCTGCTCGGCGAGACTATCGGCGACAACCTGCACCGGATTGCCGTGACCTATCCGGCCCGCGAGGCGCTGGTAGACGTGCCAACGGGCCGACGGTGGACCTACGCGCAGCTGGACGCCGACACCGACACCGTTGCCGTCGGCCTGCTGGCACTTGGCATCGACGCCGGGGACAGGGTCGGCATCTGGGCCCCCAACTGCCCCGGATGGGTCCTGCTTCAGTACGCGACCGCGAAGATCGGCGCGATCCTGGTGAACATCAATCCGGCGTACCGGAGCCACGAGCTCGCGTATGTGCTCCGGCAATCCGGGACCAAGCTGCTGGTCAGCGCCGAGAGCTTCAAGACCAGCGACTACCGCGGCATGATCGAGGAGGTCCGCGGCAGCCTGGACTCGCTGGAGCGAGTCATCTACCTCGGCACCCCGGACTGGGACGAGCTCCTGGCCGCCGACCTGCCGACCGGCCGGGACGCGCTGGCGGCACGCTCGGCGACGCTGGCCTTCGATGACCCGATCAACATCCAGTACACCAGCGGCACCACCGGCTTCCCGAAGGGCGCGACGCTCTCGCATCACAACATCCTGAACAACGCGTATTTCGTCGGCGAGGGCTGCCGCTATACCGAGGTTGACCGTGTCTGCGTGCCGGTGCCGTTCTATCACTGCTTCGGCATGGTGATGGGCAACCTCGGCTGCACCACGCATGGTGCCTGCATCGTCATCCCGGCTCCGGGTTTCGACCCGGCGACGACTCTTGCCGCCGTGCAGGCGGAGCGGTGCACCTCGCTCTATGGCGTCCCGACCATGTTCATCGCTGAGCTGGCGCTGCCCGACTTCGCGAGCTACGACCTGTCAAGCCTGCGCACCGGGATCATGGCCGGCTCGCCCTGCCCGGTCGAGGTAATGAAGCGCGTCCTCAGCGAGATGCACATGACCGAGGTGACGATCTGCTACGGGATGACTGAGACCTCGCCGGTCTCTACCCAGACCACCGCCGACGACGAAGTGGAACGGCGCGTTTCCACCGTCGGCCGGGTCCATCCGCACCTGGAAGTCAAGGTGATCGACCCGGAGACCGGGCTGGTCGTGCCGCGCGGCCAGCACGGCGAGCTGTGCACCCGTGGCTACTCGGTGATGCTCGGCTACTGGAACGAGCCGGCCAAGACGGCCGAGGCCATCGACGCCGCCCGCTGGATGCACACCGGCGACCTAGCGGTGATGGACGAGGCCGGCTACCTGAACATCGTGGGCCGGATCAAGGACATGGTTATCCGCGGCGGCGAGAACATCTACCCCCGCGAGGTCGAGGAGTTCCTGTACACCCACCCGGAGATCGAGGAGGTCCAGGTCGTCGGCGTGCCGGACCTGAAGTACGGCGAGGAGCTCTGCGCCTGGGTGAAACTGCGCCCCGGCAGCGAGCTGACCGCCGAGCAGGTCCGCGAGTTCTGCACCGGCAAGATCGCGCATTACAAGGTCCCGCGGTACGTCCGGTTCACTGACGACTTCCCGATGACCGTTACCGGCAAGGTGCAGAAGTTCAAGATGCGCGCGACGTCGGTCGAGGAGTTCGGCCTCGAGGACGCAAGCCAGACCCGCATGGCCTGATCCATATCGACGACACCACCGAGCTATCAGAGGATGGATGACCATGGCTGACAACACCACTCGTCCGCTCCCCCTGCTGAGGCGTCTGATCAGGCCATTTGAATACCGCCATCTCCATGCCGTCGGTGGCGTGCGCCTTGCCGCAGGCGGCTTTCAGCTCGGCGTCGGCCTCGTCCTGGTCTCGCTCGGTCGCCAGGCGAAAGCTGAGCAGGAGCGGCGCAAATGCTTCGGGTGGGCGGCGTGCTTCCTGGGGATGGCGGCGTTGCAGTTGCTGGGCGGCTACATGGACATGAATGTCGCCAGTTCCGAGCGACGGCCGCCTGCCTAGGCTCCCGCAGGCCGAAGGATCTCAGGCCGCTGGTCCGTCACCGCAGGAAGCTCAGCGCGGCGCAGCGCGGCCTCAACGCCCGGGATGTCGTTGACGCACACCGCGTCCACTCCCGCTTGCGCCAGCAGGACGGCGTCAGCCGGGTCCGGTGACCACGTCAGGACCTCTAGTCCCGCCGCGTGCGCATGCCGAAGAAGCTCCTCGGCGCTCAGGCGGCCCGGCCCGGGCTGAGCGGGCCGGACCGGAAGGGCATCGGTCGGCAGGCAGACCGCTTCCAGCCCGAGGTTGGCCGCGGCCGAGATTGCCGGCGCGGCCGGATAGCGCTCATCGGTGATGAGACCGAGCGCTTCGCCTCCGGTCAGCTGGCTGTGGTCTTTCAGGTAGGCCGGCAGCGAAGGGTCGAACGAGGAGATCAGGAAGGGCCTCGTTCCCTGGTAGTGATGCAGTGCCGCGGCGATGAGCGCATGCGTTCGCTGCGCCGGCGGATCGGTGGCGTCCTTCATGGTCGTCTTGACGTCGATGTTCACGCCTACGCCCGCGGGGAGCACGGCCAGCACGTCGGCCAGCGCCGCGATGCCGGCGACGGCAAGCTCCGCGGCGGTGCGCCCGGCGATGAGCTGGCCGTCGGCAGTGACAGGGTCGTGCCAGAGCACGAGCTCGCCGTCGCTGCTGCGGCGGGCGTCCAGCTCCACCCAGCGCACGCCGTGGCGCGCGGCTGCGAGGAAGGACTCGACCGAGTTCTCGCGGTAGCCGTCAGGCTGGCCGGCGCCAAAGCCCCGATGGCCGACCACGGCCGGCTGTCCCTCGAAGATCACGCGAGCTCCTCCTGATCCGGCCCGGTGCAAGCAGGCTGGTTTGGTCGTGTCCCGGCGCAGGTCGCCAGTGTCCGGGTCGTAAGGTGTCAGGAGCCGGGCCGACGAGGCGCCCGGTCAGTTGAGGCCGAGGGGGCCAGATGGATGAGCGCGTGGCGCGCGAGCGGCTGACCGCCGAGCGGGCCGAGGTCCAGCAGCTGCTCAAGGGCACCGAGTCGGCCGCCGAATCCGACCGCGAGGTCGAGGTCGACGAGACGGGCAATTACGCCGATTCCGCACAGCCGCTGACTGCGCAGGGCATAGACGACTCGATTGCCGAGGGCCTCCGAGACCGGCTTGCCGCGATCGACCGGGCACTGAAGCGGCTGGACGACGGCAGCTACGGCAGGTCCGTGCTGTCCGGGGATCCCATCCCGGACGCGCGCCTCGACGCGGATCCAGCAGCCGAACTGACCGTCGAGGAAGCCCGCGCCCGCCAGGAGTCCTAGCCGCCTAGCCGCCCGCGACGTCCAGGGTGATCGTCGTGCCGGCCAGCGCCTTGCTCACCGGGCACCCGGCCTTCGCGTCGTTCGCGATCTTGGCGAAGTCTTCAGCGCTGACTCCGTGAGCTGAGCCCCGGACCGTCAGCTTGATGCCGCTGATCCGGAACCCGCCTGCCGGATCCGGCCCGAGCGTCACGTCCGCGGTGACGTCGAGCGACTGGTCGCTGCCGCCGGCCGCCCCGAGCAGCGCGGAGAACTGCATCGCGAAGCACCCTGCATGGGCCGCTGCGATCAGCTCTTCCGGGCTGGTCGTGCCGCCCGCCTCATCCGCAGCCCGCCTGGGGAAGTTGATCTCGTAACTGCCCAGGCCGGAGCTAACTAGCGTCACGGTCCCGGTGCCATCCTGAAGACCGCCGGTCCAGGTCGTATGCGCGCTGCGCGTCGGCATTGCGGTTTCTCCTTCTGATCGGGCCATGCCGGGCCTGTCGCCCGGCACGAATGTGCGCAACAATCAGTGCCCGGGATTTGCTCCCGGTCCGGTTTCGTCGGAGTCTGATGCGGTGCCTGTTAACCCGTTCGGGCCGGCCAGGCTTGGCCCCGTTCAGCTACGCAATCGCGTGCTCAAAGCGGCCACGTTCGAGGGTATGAGCCCGGCTAACGTCGTGTCTGGCAGTCTGATCGACTTCCACCGCCGGTTCGCGGCCGGCGGCGTCGCGATGACCACTGTGTCCTATGTCGCAGTCTCGCGAGACGGCCGGGGCGCGCCGAACGAGATCTACGTCCACGAGGGCGCTGCAGCCGGGCTGGCCACGATTGCCAGTGCGGTGCACGCCGACGGCGCTGCGATCGCTGCCCAGCTCGGCCACGCTGGTGCTGTCGGCACGATCCGCAAGCGCTACCTCGGCCCGTCGGCCACCAGGACCATCGCCGGAACGAGGGTGCACGAGATCTCCCCGGCCGGCATCGACGCGGTCGTCGGCGACTTTGCCCGCGGCGCGCAGCTGCTCAGGGCGGCCGGCTTTGACGCCGTCGAGCTGCACTTCGGCCACCACTACCTGGTCTCGGCCTTCCTCAGCCCGAAATGGAACCGGCGCACCGACGACTACGGCGGCAGTGTGGCGAACCGGGCCCGGCTGCCGATCCGCATCCTGCACGCGGTCCGTGACCAGGTCGGCACCGCGATGGCAGTGACCGCGAAACTCAATATGACCGATGGCATCCGCGGCGGCCTGCAGGTCGGCGAGAGCATCGAGATCGCGCGGCTGCTGGCAGCCGAGGGCGTTCTTGATGCGATCGAGCTCAGCGCGGGTGGGTCACAGGCGAATCAGATGTTCATGTTCCGCGGGGATCCGCCGCGGAAGGAGATGGCGGCCGCGCTGCCGGGCGCACAGGGACTCGGCTTCCGGCTGGGCGGCCGGGTGCTGTTCCGCAGCTATCCGTTCGAGGAGGCCTACCTGCTGCCGCTGGCCCGCCAGTTCCGGGCCGCGCTGCCGCTGCCGCTGATCCTGCTCGGCGGCATCACCTCGGTCGCCTCCATCGACCAGGCGATGGCGGAGGGCTTCGACTTCGTGGCGATGGGCAGGACGCTGCTGCGCGAGCCCGACCTGGTCGCCCGGATGGCCGCGGGCACGGCCACGGCGGGCACCTGCGTGCACTGCAACAAGTGCA
>Ga0335073_10011940_pt1 | contig 12207 bp, 5 predicted proteins | sample Lox_Sample_22_FD_207093 | JGI IMG/M metagenome (GOLD analysis project Ga0335073, IMG submission 207093) | Soil microbial communities from Loxahatchee National Wildlife Refuge, Florida, United States - Lox_Sample_2.2 | ecosystem: Environmental > Terrestrial > Soil > Wetlands | place: USA: Florida... | reverse complement strand
GGGGGGCGGGGGGCCCGGGGGGGGGGGGGGGGGGGGCCCCGGGGGGGGGGGGGGGGCGCGCCCGGGGGGGGGGGGGGGGGGGGGGGGGGGGGGGGGGGGGGGCGGGGGGGGGGGTCTGGGCTCGGGGGTTAGTTATTTTCCGGCGATCTTGTATCAGGGCGGGAACGGGGGCCCTCAGTGCCAATAAAGGGTTGGGGGGAACGTGGCGGCTAGCCCACCTGGCATTCGGGCCATTACGCCGGAGAAGGACGACTCCGGTGCCGGCCGAGGCTGCCCTGGGGGGCGGGCGGCATGAACGGGGCCCTGCTGCGTCAGGTCCGGATCGAGCAGTCTTGCCGGCGGCTCGACCGGCTCCGGGAGACGGCCGGGGAATGGATCGGGCGATGGCGCGGGGACGACGCCAAGGGGCAGTACGCCACCCAGCTCGACGTGCTGCGGCTGGCCGTGGTGGACCCGCTGGCCGAGCTGCGGACGATAGCGGGCGGGCTGAGCGCGACGGCCGACACCGGGCGGGTCTTCGCGGCCTGCCGGACCAGCGACACGCGCGCCGAGCTGATCAGGCGGGTGTTCACCTACTACCAGGAGAAGCTGGACCAGCGCCGGGACAGCTCGCTCGGGCCGGTGCTCCGCGCCGCGGACGAGGTGGTCTGGAGCTGCTGGGCCGAGCCGTTCCGCAACGCCAGGCACCGGGATCCGGCGCTGGCCATGCGGCCCGCGCCGCTGCCGTACATCGAGGCCCAGTACTCGCCGGCCGCCGTGCCGCGAGACGATCCGCCCGCCGGGCTCACCGCGGAGCGGGACGACCCGGTGCTCATCGCCTACCTGGAGCGGCTGCCCATCCCGGTCATCGCGCTCCCGGCGGTATGCGCGGACGATCCGTGGTGGCTGGCGTACGTCGGCCACGAGGTCGGCCATCATCTCCAGCACGACCTGGCCGACAACTGGGGCCTGGTCAAGGCGTTCGGCGGCCTGGCCGAGGCGGCCGGCCTCCAGGCCGGCGAGGCGGAGCCCGCGCGGTGGAGAACGTGGAGCGCGGAGATCTTCGCCGACATCTGCTCGGTGCACACCATGGGCCCGGCCGCGGTGTACGGGATCGTGCAGCTCGAGCTGGACGACGCGGACAAGATGCGGCAGGGCAAGGCGAAGTACCCGCCGCCGCTGGTCCGGCTGGGGATCATGGCCGCGGTGGCGGGCCGGCTCGGCCTGGACGTGACCGCGGCGCTCGAGCCTGCCGGGCTGGACGTGGCGGGCCTGCCGCAGGCCGCGGTCATCGCCGCGCTGGCCGAGGCGGCGCTGGCCGATCCGCTGGACGGCCGCGGGCCGTTCCGGACCCTGCTCGGCTGGGACCCCGGCGCCTTCGCGGTGCGCGGCACCGTCGCGGGCCTGCGGGACGGGCTGCGGAACCGGGCGCCGCTGCGGGTCCGGCCGGGGATCAGGTCGGCCAGGCAGCTGACCTCGGCCGCGGTCGCCGCCTGGGAGGAGGTCGCCAGCCTCCCCGATCCCGGGCAGCGCGAGGCGGCCCGGAGCGAGCTGGCCGGCCGGTTCCTCCCGGCCGTGCTGGCCGGCCGGGAAGAAGGCACCAGGGCCGCGGCCGGCCAGGCCGTACCAGGCACCGGGCACCTGCCCGCCGACCTGACCCGCCTGCTGATCGAGTCGATTCCCGAGGACCGGGAGGCCCGATGACCATACAACCGCTGCGCTTCCTCGTGACCGTCGACCGGGAATGGCGGGTCACGTTCTGCTGCCCGGCGCTCGGATCGGACAGCCCCGGCCGCCAGATGCGCCGACTGCCCGACGCGGACGGCGGCATCTTCCCGCTCGCCCCCGAGGCGGAGCTGCCGGAACCCGGGGCGGAGCTGCCGACGTGCTGCGGCCGGTACTGCCGCACGACGGACCCCGCCGTGCTGACCGAGGGACGGCAGCAGATCATCGACAGGAACCCGGATCCCGAGGCGGGAACCAGTCCGTTCGGCGGATACCTGTTTCACACCCTGATCGGCGCGCAGGCCTGGGAGTGGGTGCGCAAGACGGCCAGCGAGCAGGGCGCCCGGTGCGTCGAGCTGGCCCTGTCCTGGCGGGACGATGACGTGAACCTCAACCGGCTGAACTGGGAGCTGATGCACGACGGGGACAGCTTCCTGGCCGCCGGGCTGCCGGGGGTGACGGTGGCCATCACGCGGCTGGTCACCGGGACCACCGGGGCCAGGTGGGAACCCCGGGAGATCGAGGAGTTCCCGCCGCGGATCTTGTTCGTGGTCGGGACCATGCTGAACGACCCGAGCATCCGGCCGGCCGCGGAGTTCCTCGGCCTGCTGCGGGAACTGCGGGAGAGCGGCCGGCGCATCCGGGCCCGGGTGCTGGAGAAGACCCGGATGGAAGAGCTGGAACGGGTGATCCGCGTCTTCCGCCCGGACGTCGTCCACTTCATCTGTCACGGGGACTGGGAACTGGTCGGCGACCGCGGCCGCGGCTACCTCGAACTGACCCCGGACGAGCCGAACGGGGACCGCCGCAAGTACGCCGACCAGCTCTACGCGGCCATGACGGTGGAGGGGCGGGCGACACCGCTGGTAGTGCTCAGCGCCTGCCGGACCGGGTCGGCGGATGCGCCTCCCCCGGCCGTGACCGAGGGCGCTCACGACCTGGCTCCGCTGGCCACCGAGCTGGTCCGGCTGGGGGTCCCGCTGGTCCTCGGCATGGCGGGCCGGGTCTCCGACACCGCCTGCCGGCTGTTCACCCGGCAGTTCGGCGACGCCCTGGTGCGGGGCGAGAGCCTGGTGGCGGCCACGGCCGAGGCCCGGCGCGCGACCGTGGCCCAGGGCCGTTCGGCCGACGAGAGCGTGGACTGGGCCTTTCCCGCCCTGTTCGCGGCCGAGGAGGTCGACCCGGGCTTCGCGCCGGTGCCGCCCGGCGCCGCCGCCTCGCCGACCCCGGAGGAGAACTGGATCCAGGACTACGCCCTGGGCCGGGTGCCGGTGTTCTGCAGCCGGAACGAGTTCTTCGACGCCTACTACGGCTTCTTCAGCCCCGTGCCGCAGCCGCAGCGGGTCCTGGCCATCGTGGCGGACGGGCAGCCCGGCGTCGGCCGGACGCGGCTGCTGCTCGAACTGGCCACGCAGATGCTGCGCGACGGGCACATCCCGATCATGCTGGTGTCGGACGAGCCGGACTTCAAGGCGCCGCAGTCGCTGCGCGAATTCGCCGAGAAGCTCGGGCCCGCCATCAGCCAGGCCCGCCGGGTCCTGCAGCTGGGCTCGGCGCCGGAGAGCCAGCTGGCGCTGCTCCCCGGCGTCCGCTCGGCGCTGCGCCCGGGCCAGACCCCGCTGCGCCGGGACATCGGAGCCGAGCTGGGCGCCGAGGGGGAGCTGACCCCGGTGGCCCTGCGCATGGCGCTGCAGGCCGACCTGCGCCGGCTGGTCAAGGACGCCAAGAAACGGCACGTGTCCTTCCGGCGCGCCGAAGGGCGCGCGGTGGTCCTGCTCGACCAGGTCGAGCAGTACGGCGGGCTGATGTCCGACGTGATCTTCCGCATGCTCGACCCGTCCGGATTCGGCACGAGCGAGGAGCCGATCCCCGCCGTGCTCGCCCTGGCCATGGGCCAGCCGGCCAACACGGTCGTCAAGGACGCCCTGGAGCGGGCCGCGTCGCGGAGCTGGCTGCTGCAGAAGCAGCTCAAGCCCTTCGACTTCAAGACCGAGGAGGATCTGCTGGCCTACAGCTGGATCCTGCTGAACCCGCCGCCGAACTTCTCCCTCGACCGTCATGTGCTGAACCACCAGGCCAGCCGGGAGGTGGCGCAGATGGCGCACGGCTTCTTGTGGAAGACCTTCGGAGGGCTGCCTGGGAAGTTCGCGAACTCGGCCGAGTTCGAGGGCTTCACCAAGGGAATCGGGATGGACGCCTTCGTCTTGCCGCTGGCCTCCGACGAGGAAGACCTGCAAGCGCTGGACCCGTACCGGCTCGAACTGGACCGGCTGCCATGACCGAGGCCCCGGTCAGCCGCGAGGCGGTCGAGCTGGCCCTGCAGGACTACCTGGCCGAATCACGCCGGAAGCGGACCAGCCAGTTCGACCGGGAGGCACTGGCCTGGCTCGCCCTGCCGCCCCAGTGGACGGGCAGGCTCGCCCAGCAGGCCAGCTTCCCCGGCTGGAGCCCGGAGTTCCTTCAGGCGGCCGAGAAGGAGGGCCTGTGCTTCCGGACCCCGGCGTCGCCCGCCTCGCAGCTGCCCTGGTACGCCGCGGAAATCGGCGCCCGGCTGGCCCCCTACCTGCCGATCGGCGCCCAGGCCGGCCTGCTCGGCGAGGTCGCCGACATCGACGACCAGCACGTGCGGGCGACGATCCTGGCCACCCTGGCCCGCTCGCTGCCGCGGCCGCTGCTCCCCCGGGCCGCCGCCATCGCCGACGGGCTCGACGATCCGGCCGCCCAGACCCGGGCGCTGCTCGGCCTCGCGGCCGCCGAGCCTGCCGCCGAGGCGGCGGCGACGGCCAGGCGCGCCCTCGGCGTCGCCGCGCAGATGGAAGACCCGGGAGATCGCATCGAGACCCTGCTGCTGGTCGCCGACCAGGGCCATCTCGACGAGGACGCGCGGCGGGAACTCGGGCAGGCCATCCTGACGGTCCTGCCCGAGCTGGCCTATGAGTCCGAGCGCGGCAGCGTGCTGGCCCGGGCGGCCCGGTACCTGACGCCGCCGCAGCTGCCGCAGGCCCTGGAGGCGGCGCTGGCCCTGCGGGCGGCCGAATGCCGGATCGAGGCGCTGGCCGGGATCACCGAGCGGCTGCCTGACGCGCAGGCCGTGGCGCTGCTGCAGGACGAGATCGCCGCCATCCCCACCATCGACACCGAGATCGGGCGGGGCCGGGCGGCGAAAGCCCTGGCCCGCAGGCTCGCCGATTACGGCGCCGCCGACCTGGCGGCCAGCGCCGCGCTGACGCTGGCGGACGAGGGCGCGCGGGAAGCCGCGTTGCAGGTCGTGGCGGGATCCCTGGCCTCGGCCGGCGACCCGGACCAGGCGGCCGAGGTCAGCGCCACGGTCATGGCCTACGGCGAGGCCGGCCCGGACCAGGTGATCTCGCTCAGCACGCTGGCGTGCCGCCTGGCCAGCGGCGACCGGTCCATCGCGGCCCAGGTCGCCGAGCGCGCCCGGCAGGCCGCGGCCGACCTCGACGCGACCCCGGCTAACGCCCGGGCGCTGGTCAGCCTGGTCACGGCCCTGGACCGGACGGGCCTGGACGACGTCACGGCGGCCGACCGGGCGCTGCAGTCGGTCGGCGGGATCAGCGCGCCCGAGGACCGCTACCAGCTGTACCGCAAACTGCTCACGGCCCTGCCCGAGCCGCTCACCAGCCTGGCGCTCGAGCGGGCGCTGGCGGCGGCCCAGAACATCGCCGGCCCGGTCGGCCGGGTCGACGCACTGGCGGACCTGGCCCCGTACCTGCCCACGGATCAGGTGGAGACGGTACTGGCGGCCGCCCGGTCGCTGGCGGGCCGGGAAGCGGACTTCTCCTTCTGGATGCCCGAGCCGGCCAGGACGGAGGTGCTCGACGAGCTCGCCCGGCGCCATGGCCCGGCGTTCCTGCACCAGCAGGCCAGCCGGGCCGCAGACGGCGTGCAACGCGCGGACCAGCCGGACGACCCGGCGCCGCCGACCATGGCCAGGTGGGCCGAGCTGGCCAGGCAGGGGGCCCTCGATCCGGCCCAGGCCGCGGCCTGGCTGGACCGGCGGCTGGCCGCCCTCACCGAGGGCGGCGAGAGCGGCCAGGCCCTGGACTGGACCGAGACAGGAAAGCTGCTGGTACCGGTGCTCGGCCAGGAGCTTGACTCGGTGGTCTCGGTAGGCTTGCGCCGGATCGAGCTGCTGTACCGGCGCTCGCTCGACCAGGGGCACCTGCGGCGGTTCCTGCCGCGGGAGGAGCAGATCGAGGAGTTCTGGCGGCTGCTCGATGGCGACGACGACGCGTGGGCGCTGCACTACCTGGGGGCGGGCGGCCTGGGCAAGACCATGCTGCTGCGGCAGGTGACGGCCAGGCTGGCGCCCGGGCGGGGCATCCCGACCGCACGCGTCGACTTCGACCACCTCAGCCCGGACTACCCGATCACCAAGCCCGGCCAGCTGCTCCTGGAGCTGCTGGACGAACTGCAGGCGTTCTCCGCGTCATCCCACGCGGACTCGTTCGCGTACTCGTTCCGCGCGCAGGTGACCCAGCTGCACGCTCCGGTCACCCAGGGGAGCAACGACCCGCTGGCCCGGATCCACGACAAGCAGTTCGACGAGGTCCTGCGGACGTTCCGCGATTTCGTCCTGCTGCTCCCGCAGCCGGTCGTGTTCATCCTGGACACCTGCGAGGAGCTGGCCAGGCGCCGGTCGGAGGGATCGACCCTGCCGCCGGTGGAGGCGACCTTCGAGATCCTGGAGCGCCTGCACCAGGAGATCCCGGCGCTGCGGGTGATATTCGCCGGGCGCCGGCTGCTGGCCCGGTCGGGCCGCGACTGGGCCGTCAGCGCGGAGGCCGGCCTCGAGGGGCACGCGCTGCTGCCCGAGCGCAAGGAGTTCCTGCGGCTGCACGAGATGCGCGGCTTCAGCCGTGACGAGGCGGCACGCTACCTGCGGGCGGCGGCCCCCGGGCTGCCCCCCCGGATGACCGAGGCGGTGCTGGCCCGCAGCCCGGCCCCCGGGGACGCGGCGCCCATCGTCTGGGAACCGCCGCGCCCGCACGGCGGCGAGCAGCGGTACAACCCCTTCGATCTGAACCTGTACGCCGGCTGGGCGCGGGAGGATCCGTCGCTGCGCGCGGAGACCATCGCCCAGGGAACCACCGATCCCTACATCGCCATCCGCATCGTCCGGCGGCTCGGCCAGAGCGACCTCGACCGGCTGCTGCCCGCCGTCACCCTGCTCGGCCGCTTCGACCGGTGCATGCTGCGGGGCGAACTGCCCGGCAGCGACGAGGACTTCGAGAGCGCCTACCGGGAACTGTCCAGCCAGGAGTGGATCGACTACCAGCCGGACCCGTCCCTGAACACGACCTTCCTCGAGGTCGACCGGAACCTCCGGCCGCGGCTGCTGTCCTACTACCGCGGCGATCCGGACCGGGAGTACCTGCTGCGCCAGGCGCAGGACCGGCTCGGTCCCGCCCTGGGGGGCCTGGTCGAGGCCCGGCCGCTCGACGAGATCGGCATCGACCTGGCCGACGCGGCCATGAGGCTGCTGCCGCGGGCCGACGCGGCCCGGCTGTGGGACCAGGTGGCCGACAAGATCCGGGCGCGGTGCGACTGGGCCTGGGCCGATCAGCGCACCAGCAGGCTCCTGGGTGAGGACGGCGCGGTGGCCGACCCCGGCCATCCGGCCCGCGCCGCCGTGGTGGCCTCGCGGATCAGCTCGCTGATCCACACCCGGGCCGAGTACAACCCGGCGCCGGACTGGCACGAGGTGGCCGAGCGGGCCGACGCCAGCCCGGACCCGGTCGTCCGGGAGTGGCTGACCAGCCGCGCCATCGCGGGCAAGGTCGCGGCCTTCCGGCTGCCCGGCGTGGAACTGCCCTCCGATGACCTGGCGGCGTTCTGGGAGCTCATGGACAAGTTCGACGCGGTGGCGGAGCGGCTGCCCGCGGCCGCGGCCGAGCAGCTCGCGGCGTCGGTCTGCGCGGCCCTCGAAGCGCTGGTGGAGGTGGCGGAACGCCGCAGAGACGCCTCGCTGGTGTCGGACCTCTCGCTGATCGAGCGGTGGCTGGGGCATATCGGGAGCCAGGCGCGGCCGGACCTGCTGGCGCTGGCCACGATTATCGCGGCCCGGGGGCAGGCGCTGCACGGCCGGTTCGAGGCGGCCCTGGAGCTGGCGGCGCGGGCCGAGCGGGCCGCGGCCGGCCAGCCGGCCGCCCCTCCGGGCCGCTGGGCGGACTTCGACGCGCCCGCGATGACGTGCCACCGGATCCGGCTCGAGCTCATCCGGATGACCGCGGCGCTGCCGCTGCCGGACGACCCGCTCCGCGACGCGCCGCTGCCCGAGTGGCAGCGGGCCGCCGAGGCGGACCTGGGCACGATCGACGCCGACCGGCTGATCGCGGCCATCCTGCTGCGGCGCCTGGCGGCCGAGGAGATCACCCGGCTGGCCCGGCTGGAGGAGCGGGCGGCCAGGCGCGCCCGGCGGCCCGCCGACGGCGCGCTGTGGTGCCATCTCGCCGTGGCGCCGATGTTCACCGCCATCGCCCTCGGCTGGTGCGCCCTGGGCCAGACCAACAACTCCATCGAGCTGCTGCACACCAGGCGCCGGCAGGCGCTGGCGGCCGGCGACACCGACACCGAGAACGCCGCGCTGCTCGGCACCCTGGAGATCTCCCGGAGGATGCGGATCGCCCAGCCGGTCCTGGCGAAGAACTCGGGCAAGTCCGCCGACCCGGACCAGCGGGCCGCGGCGTGGGCGCTGGCGGCGCTGACCGAGCCGCCGGGCGTCCGGGCCACGCCGCCGGTCGCCGAGCTGCCCGACGCCTGCCTGCACGACTGGTGGCGCAGCCGCCCGGCGACGCCAGACCCGGACGGCGAGGACGCCCGGCTGTTCCGGCAGCGGGCCAGGCAGCTGGCGCCGGTCCGCGGGAACCGCGCGCCGTTCGGCGCCATCTCCCTGGCCCTGGACCTGGCGGAGGCGGAGATCGCCAAGTCGGCGGAGCCGCAGTGGCCGGACATCGACCTGGACGAGCTCGCGCAGAGCGGCCAGATCACCGCGGAGCAGCTGTTCCGGGTGACGCTGCGGATGCTGGCGCTCGGCCATCCCCTCATCGGCGAGCGGGAATGGACGGCGGGAATCGGCCCGCGCCGGATGGCCAAGCTGGCCATGGACGAGGGCGAGCTGCTGGCGCTGCGCCTGCCCGGCCAGGCGGTCGCGCTGCTGGACCTGGCCGTGACCTGGTTCGGCGACGCCGGCGACCCGGCCGGCGCCCTGTTCGCGGCGATCGCGGGCACGCTCGCGCGGCAGCGGGCCGGGCTGGGTGTCCGGCCGGGCCTCGAGTCGTTCCTGGCCGCCAGGTACGAGGCCATGGCCGGCCTGGCCGTGACGCCGCTGCCGGCCTGGGCCGAGCTTCCCGGCAGCTACCTGCCGCAGCCGCCCAAGCAGGTCAAGCAGGCCAGATCGGCTAAGGGGTCCAGGCCGCCGGAGATCCCGGCCGAGCCGGCCCTGGGCGGCTGGCTGCCCCGGCTGGTCGCCTGCCTGGCCCGGGAGGGGCCGCACGCCGGCGGCGGGGCGCTCGGAGCCGTCGCGTCCGCCCAGCTCGTGGTCAGGCTGGGGGCCACCGAGGAATCGGTCCCCACCGAACTCGATCCGTCCGTGCTGGCCCCGCGGCCGCCGCATGCCAAGCCGGGCGCGGCCAGGCGGCGCCGGGTGCGGGTCTCGACCAGCATCGTCACCATCGTCACCGGCCTGGCCGCGGTGGCCGCGGTCGTCGCGACGGTCGGGTACACCGGCAGCCAGCTGGCGGCGGCCAGCGGGATCGCCACCTTCGCCGGCGTGCTGGCCATCATCGGGCTGCTGCTGGCGGTGCTGGGGGCGCTGGTAAGGACGAACCTGCCGCGCCGGCTTGCGGTGGACCACGCCCGGGCCTGGTGGTGGGCCAGGACGCTGGCCGGGCTCCGGATCGCGCCGTGGCCCGGCACCGGCGAGCCGGCGGCGGGCGACCTCGGGGTGGTCATCGAGCGATGGCAGGCCGATCCGGCCAGCCCGCTGCCGTGGCGGCGGCACGAGCCGGCCGACGTGACGGAAGCCTTCGCGCTGCCCCCGCTGCGGGGCTACGAGCGCGGCGCGGCGGCCATGCCGGCCGGCCTGCGGGACCCGCTGCGCGTGCTGGCCCGCCGGGCCGGCTCCCGGTCGGTCCGCGTCTCGCTCGACGTCGACCCGGCCCTGGAGCGGCTGCCCTGGGAGGCGCTGCTGTCGCATCCGCTGCTGGCCGGGGAGGCGGCCCTGCCCGGCGCGCTGGACTTCTGGCGCCGGGGCGAGCCGCTGGCCGGAGCCGGGCGGTCCCGGCGGGGGCGCCTGCGGCCGCCCCGGTGCGTCGACGTGCTGGCCGACAGCACGCGCCGGCTGTTCGCCGAGCGCGCCGGGCTGGCCCGCACCCTGCGGTTCCCCGACCTGTCCGCCAGCGCGGGCGCCGACGTCAACCAGGCGGTCGAGCGGGCCGGCTCCCGGGCGGCGGCCGACCCGTCGGACATCGTCCTGGTCATCGGCCGGCCGGTCCGGGTACGCGGCACCGTCCTGCTGCAGACCGCGGAGCAGGCCGCGGCCCGGGGAACCTCGGCGGAGGACCTGCGCGAGGCCGTGGTCGGCGGCGGCCTGCTCGAACCCGAGGTCGTCGCCGGGCTGCAGGCCCGCCTGGTCATCGTGCTCGGCGCGCCGGCCGAGACCGGCGGTCGCCTCGACACCGAGCGCCGCGACGCCGCCGACCTGCGGGGGTGGGCGGCCGACGTGTTCCGCGCGGGCGCCGAGACGGTCATCTCGCTGCCCTCGCTGCACCCCAGGCTGGCCGAGGAGGTCCTGGCCGCGATGGCGTCGCGGATCCGCGGGGGCATCAGCCCCCGCGCGGTCCACGAGGCGGTCCGCGCGGCGCGGACCCGCATCGGGACCTGGCCGCCCGCCCCGCCGTCCGCCGGCCCGCACGGGGGCGGCGGCGCCCCGGCCGAGCGCCAGGCCGAGCAGGCCCTGGACGTGTGCCTGTTCCGGCGCGACTGGGCCCCGCCGTTCGCGACCTACCCGGAGGGAACATGAGCAACGGGCGCAGCCTGTGGGACCACGTCAAGGGGTGGTGGACGGAAAACGCCCGGCACCACGTGTACGCGGCCATCCCGAAGGAGCGGACCGACGAGACCTACGACGACGCGCCGCTCGAGCCCGGGGGCAGCTACTTCCGGCTGTGGCTGAGCGAGATGTTCCTCACCAAGCGCGTGGCCTGGGGGACCGAGTGGTTCCCGGCGGTGCACAGCGAGGTGCGGCTGAAGTTCGGCGGGCAGGACGCGGCGTTCACCCGGGTCGCGCAGCCGCCCCGGGACCACCTGGGCGAGGGGGTCCGGCTGGACTACCGGCTGACCGAGCTGCTCCCGTTCAACGGCGGGGTGGTGGAGATCGAGGCAGCCCTGCTCGGCCTGAAGGGCGCCGACTACCTGGGCACCGCCATCGGGATCTTGCAGCAGGTCTCCGGCCTCATCGCGCCGCCGCTCGGCCAGGCCATCTCGCTGGCGCAGACGCTGGCGTCCGGGACCCGCGACCTGCTCAGCGCCACCGACGGCCGCGTCTACCTGGGGTTCCACCGGGAGCTCATCTCGGCAGGCGGCGGCGGGGCGGTGCTGCGGCCCGGCTACCTGGCCGTCGTGCTGGCCGAGCCCGGCCAGGTCAGCCCCGACCGCCTGGTCGTCCGGGACAGCCGCCTGCTGTACCGCGAGGCGCCCGGGCAGGAACCGCGCCCGCTGCAGGGCTACGACTACATGCTGCTGCGGGTGGAGGGGCGCCGGGAGCGTGACGACTGGCGGCTCGCCGACATCCAGGACCCGCTGAGCACGGCCGGCCAGGCCCTGCTCGAGGCGCCGCCGAACACGGCCAAGGCCGGTGCCTACCGGATGGTCGCGCTGGCGGCGGCGTGGCAGTCTCCCGACCTCGCCCAGCTCGACCGGCGGCGGGTGGTGCAGGCCATCAAGACGGAGCTGGCCGAGCTGGCCGACGAGCCCGCCGGGGCGGTGGGCGGCACGGCCCGCACGCTCGGCGAGGTCGTCTCGGCCCGGGCCATCTCCCGCGAGCAGGCCGACGCGCTCGGCGAGCTGACCGCCGACGAGGTGTTCGGCTGAGCCGCTACGGGGTGACCGGTGCGGTGAGCTCGAGCTGGATGCCGTCCGGGTCCTCGAACGGGAGCACGTCGATGCCGAACGACGGCAGCCGGGTGATCTCGCCGTGGGTCACGCCGCGCTCGTCGAACAGCCGGGCCGCCTGCTCCAGGTCCTCGCGGCCGGGGACGCCGAAGCTGAGGTGGTCCAGTGGTCAGGTCCCGCCCGCGTGGGCGGCTAGGAGGTCGTCGGAGAGCCGGGGCCAGGCCTGCCTGGCCCAGTCGCCGAAGTCGCGGTCGGCCAGGGCGGCGCAGGCCATCCCGGCCTCGGGGTCCACCCACAGGAAGCTGCCCGACTGGCCGAAGTGACCGAACGTCCGGGGCGAGTTCGCCGAGCCGGTCCAGTGCGGCGTCT
>Ga0335073_10011939_pt1 | contig 12207 bp, 13 predicted proteins | sample Lox_Sample_22_FD_207093 | JGI IMG/M metagenome (GOLD analysis project Ga0335073, IMG submission 207093) | Soil microbial communities from Loxahatchee National Wildlife Refuge, Florida, United States - Lox_Sample_2.2 | ecosystem: Environmental > Terrestrial > Soil > Wetlands | place: USA... | reverse complement strand
CGGGTCCGTGGGCTCTGGGGAGCGTGCCCGGGAGAGTGGGGGGCGGGGGAACGAGAGCGGGCCCGGGGGAACGGGAGCGGGCCCGGGGAACGGGGGCGGGCCCGGGGAACGGGAGCGGGCCCGGGGGAACGGGGGCGGGTCCTGGGGTGTACGGGGGGCGGGAAGCCCCCCGTACACAGGGTTCCCGCGGGTCGTCCGCGGCGGTTGCCAGCTAGCGGCGGGCCACGCCGTCGGCGCGGGCCTGCGCGGCCACCGCGGCGGCGACCGCGGGGGCGACCCGCTCGTCGAACTGGCTCGGGATGACGTAGTCCGGTGCCGCGTCGGCGCCGACCAGGCCGGCGATGGCGTCGGCGGCGGCCAGTTTCATCGCTTCCGTCACCGTGGTCGCCCGGACGTCGAGCGCGGCCCTGAAGACGCCAGGGAAGGCCAGCGAGTTGTTGATCTGGTTCGGGAAGTCGCTGCGGCCGGTGGCCACCACCGCCACGTGCCCGCGGGCGATGTCCGGGTGGATCTCCGGGTCCGGGTTGGACAGCAGGAACGCGATCGCGCCGGGCGCCATGCGCGCGATGGCCTCCTCCGGCAGCGAGCTGCCTGACAGCCCGATGAACACGTCGGCGCCGCGCAGCGCGGACTCCGCCGACCCGGACAGGCCGGCGGAGTTCGTCACCGTGGCGAGCGCCGCCTTCACGGAGTTCAGCCCGTCCCGGCCGTCGTAGATCAGCCCTTTGCTGTCGGCGACGGCGATGTCGCCGACACCGGCGCTGAGCAGGATCTTCGACACGGCGATCCCGGAGGCTCCGGCGCCGCACACCACGACGCGCAGGTCGCGGAGCTCCTTGCCGACGACCCGGGCCGCACCGCGCAGCGCGGCGAGCGTGACGATGGCCGTCCCGTGCTGGTCGTCGTGGAACACCGGGATGTCGAGCATGGCGCGAAGCCGATCCTCGATCTCGAAGCAGCGCGGCGCCGAGATGTCTTCGAGGTTGATGCCACCGAAGCTCGGCGCCAGCGCGGCCACCGTCCGGACCACCTCGTCCACGTCGGTGCAGGCGATGCACACCGGCACGGCGTTGATGCCGGCGAAGCGCTTGAACAGCAGTGCCTTGCCCTCCATGACGGGCATGGCCGCCGCCGGGCCGATGTCGCCGAGGCCGAGCACGGCGGTGCCGTCGCTGACCACCGCCACGGTGTTGCCCACCCAGGTGTACTCGCTGGCGAGTTCGGGCTGATCGGCGATGGCGCTGCAGACGCGCGCGACACCCGGGGTATACGCCATCGCGAGCGCGGCGCGGTCCGGGACCTCGACGGTGGGATGGATGCCGATCTTGCCGTCGCGGTGCATGGCGAAGACCGGGTCGTCGTCGTACGGGTATGACAGGGTCGGCTCAATGGCCACGGTAACCCCCAAAGAACTTCCGGTAGCAGATGCGATGATCGGGCGCCGACGGGGCCGAGACCGGCGGGTGCGCCAGTCGTCAGGCCTGCCCAGACGCGGTGATCGCTCCAGGTACGGGGGTTACCCGTTGGTACATTGTGCCATGGCGGGCGTGGTGCCGGCACGGCGGGCGGCCATATGTGTAATACTCAGTACCGGCACTGGCCTATTACATATCTTCTCCGCACCTAGGACTCGCGAGTGGACCTTTCTTCCTACGCCGAACTCGCGGTGCGGCTCGTGAACACTGACAGCCTTGGTCATGAGGGCGGTGACCAACTCGTCACGCTGGACGGCCTGCGGGCGCTCGTCGCCGACCGGGAGCACCTCAATCACGGCATCACGCGTGCCGATCTCGAGGCGCTGCGCCAGTTGCGCGGCGATTTCCGCGCGTTCTTCGTCTCCTGCTCGGCGGGAAACGGCACGGAGGCCGCGGCACGGCTGAACGAGTTGCTGATCCAGTACCCGGTGCACCCGCAGCTTTCAGGCCACGACGGACAGGCGTGGCACGTGCATTACACGGAGAGCGGCTCGGTGTCCGACAAGTACGCCGCAGGGGCCGCGATGGGGCTCGCGGTCCGGCTCGCGGACCTGGGCCTCGAGCGTTTCGGCGTCTGCCAGGCCGCCCCCTGCCAGGGCGTATTCATCGACACCTCAGCGGGCCGGACCAGGCGATACTGCTCGGACCGGTGCACGAACCGCGCGAATGTCACCGCGTTCCGCGCCCGCAAACGGGGCGAGGACGTCCAGGCTTAGCCACCCTGGCGGCACATAGCTCGTGAATGCTTTCACAAGCACTGCCCTTTCGTATACCCGCAGTGGGCGTTACATAAACCGAATCGCCCCGAAACTCACGGGTAATTACCGTGGCATCACTGCGTGATACCGCGCATGTGTGATTATTCCGCCCGAGTGCCAGCGCAACGCCCTGACCTGCGTTATAAAACCGAATCCACGACAACACTTCTCATGACGGATGATCATCTCTACGATGATCTCACTCTGCTCATATGACACGCTCACTCGCTAACGGCGGGACCCCGGCGGGCGGGTGGCACGCCCCTCGGGGCACGATCGAGAAAAGAGCTATCGATCATGGCAACTGAGACTGGCTCCGCCGCTGCCACCCGGCCGACTGACGTCGGCCTGAAGCGGGAGGTGGGATTTATCGGCGCCGCTTGGGCGTCCGAGAGTTCCATCATCGGCTCCGGCTGGCTGTTTGGTTCGCTGTACGCCGCGCAGGCGGCCGGCCCGGCGGCGATCATCGCCTGGGTCATCGCCGGCATCGCGGTCATCATCCTGGCCCTCGTCCACGCCGAACTGGGCGGCATGTACCCAGTCTCCGGCGGTACCGCCCGATTCCCGCACTACGCTTTCGGCAGCGTCGCGGGCATCTCGTTCGGCTTCTTCTCCTGGCTGCAGGCCGTCTGCGTGGCGCCGATCGAGTGCTACGCGGTCATGCAGTATGCCTCCTACGCTGACCCAGGCCTGCTGTACAACCCGAGCACCAAGATCGTCACCGGTCTCGGCCTCGTGCTCTGCATCGTGATGATGGCCATCTTCACGGCGGTCAACTTCGTCGGCATCAAGTGGCTCGCCCACACCAACAGCACGATCATGTGGTGGAAGATCGCCGTCCCGGTGTTCGCCATCCTGGTGCTGCTGACCCAGTGGCACTCGAGCAACTTCGGCTCCGCGGCGGGCGGCTTCGCGCCGGCCGGCGCGAAGGGCGTGCTCGAAGCCATCGTCGGCGCGGGCGTCATGTTCTCCTACCTCGGCTTCGAGCAGGCGGACCAGCTCGCCGGCGAGATCAAGAACCCGCAGCGGAACCTGCCGCGGGCCATCATCCTCGCGATCGCCATCGGCACCGCCGTGTACATCATGCTGCAGATCACGTTCATCGCCGCGATGGACCCGGCCGCGCTGACCCACGGATGGCTCAACACCACCTGCCCGAGCACGGGCACGTGCCCGACCGACATCGCGCAGATCAACTCCGGGCCGTTCGCGGCCGTGGCGGGCCTCGCGGGGCTCGGCTGGCTGGCGGTCATCCTGCGGGTCGACGCGGTCGTCTCGCCGTTCGGCACCGGCCTGATCTACCAGACCTCCACCTCCCGGGTCGGCTACGGCCTGGCCAGGAACCGGTACTACCCGCAGATCTTCCAGCGGACCGACAGCCGCGGCGTGCCGTGGTTCAGCCTGCTCTTCGGCTTCGTGGCAGGCCTGGTCTTCCTGCTGCCGTTCCCGAGCTGGCAGTCGCTGGTCGGCCTGGTGACAGGGGCGAGCGTGCTGATGTACGCGGGCGCGCCGCTGTCGCTCGGCGCCTTCCGCGGGCAGGTGCCGGAGGCGAACCGGCCGTACAAGATGGGCGGCGCGGCGATCCTGGCGCCGCTTGCCTTCTGCGTCGCCAACTTCATCATCTACATCTCCGGCTTCGAGACCATCTGGAAGCTCGGCATCTGCATCGTCCTCGGCTACGTCCTGATCGGCATCTGCATGGCGTTCGACTCGCAGCGGCCGAAGCTGATCTGGAAGTCGGCCACGTGGCTGCCGGTCTACCTGATCGGCATGGGCATCATCTCCTGGCAGGGCCAGTACTCCGGCGGCGCCGTGCTGGCACCGCTCAACACCGGCCACATCAAGCTCTGGTGGGACATCCTGGTCATCGTGGTGTTCAGCCTCGCCATCTACTTCTGGGCGATGTTCACCAAGCTGCCCCGGGAAGAGATGCTGGCGATCGTCGGCGAGCAGGCGACCCCTGAGGCCAGCTAGGCCGCAGGCCGCGCTTGACTAGCCGGCGACACGCAGTACCTGTCGGGTCCCGCCCCTCGAGGAGGAGCGGGACCCGGCGCAGTCATGGTTGCTCGTTCGGGATAAAGACTCGCGGAACCGGCCGCGGCGGAAGAGGCCAATAGCGGACCAGCACCCGGCCGACGATGAGCTCCTCCGGCACCGGGCCGAAGCTGGCGCTGTCCACCGCGCCCGCCGCCGGGTTGTCTGACGTCAGCCACCAGCCGCGGCCCACTCGCCGTTCAGCGCGCTTGACCAGCAGGAAATCCCGGCGAGCCGGATGCCACGCCAGCACCACCATGCCCCGGCGCACCCGTCGGGTCCGCCGCGCGAGCAGCCAGTCGCCCGGGCGCAGGGCGGGAAGCATCGAATTCTCGGCCACTTCGACCCGGAGCAACGGCCAGCGCTTGGGGTACCAGTGCACGTTTGGCTTCCAGCGGTGAGAGTAGTGTCAGGACTGAAACCATACTGATCTGGTACGGAGAAAGGGAATCGATGAGGCTGCTCACCCGGCTGCTCGCGCCGAAGTCCATCGCGCATGCCCACTGCGACCTGCCCTGTGGCGTATACGACCCCGCGCAGGCCCGCATCGAGGCGGAGTCCGTCAAGGCCATCGCCGAGAAGTACGCCGCAAACACGGACCCTGAGTTCCGGACGCGCGCGCTGATCATCAAGGAGCAGCGTTCCGAGCTCGTCAAGCACCACCTGTGGGTGCTGTGGACGGACTACTTCAAGCCGCCGCACTTCGCGAAGTACCCGCAGCTGCACCAGCTCTTCAACGAGGCGACCAAGCTGGCCGGCGCGGCCGGCACGAAGGGCAAAGTCGACGTGGCCACGGCCGACGAGCTGCTGGCCAAGATCGAGGAGATCAACAAGATCTTCTGGGAGACCAAGCAGGCCTGAGCCCTGGTCTGCCACGCGGCAGTGGCAGCGCCGTACCAGTATGCGGACGGCGCTGCCACATCGCGTATAAAGGGCCGGTACGGGGCTTCTGATCAGCGGTTTTTCTGACGGCGTAGCGTCCAGAGCCGGGCTCGGCGTCGGGAGCATTCTCAAGGGACGGTAAGTTGCAATCAGTGGCCGGCAAGATCACCGGCCAGGAGATGACCGACGGAGTGACGTGACCGAAGACACCGCCGCCGCTACGGCCATGCCCGGGCCCGCGGCCGCGACCGGCCGTGAGGCGCCCGACCACGTGCACGTGCGCATGCCGGCCGAGGGCGCCTACCTGTCCGTGCTCCGCACGGCCACCGCCGGACTGGCAGCGCGGCTCGACTTCACCCTCGACGAGATCGAGGACCTGCGCATCGCCATCGACGAGGCATGCGCGATGCTGCTCTCTCAGGCCATCCCTGGCACCGATCTCGAGTGCGGCTTCGAGCTCGGCGCCGACCAGGTGACGATCACCGTGTCGGTCACCGCCGCGCAGGCCAGGATGCCCGCGCGCGACACGTTCGCGTGGACGGTGCTGTCCGCGCTCGCCGGCTCCGTGGATTCCCGGCTCGGACCCGACGACCGGGTCTCGATCGTGCTGAAGAAGCGCCGGGGCGGATCGGGGTCGGGGTGAGCAGCGAGTACGAGGTTCAGGTGACCGAGGACTTCGAGGTCGCGGTCAGCGAGGTGAGCGAACAGCCGCCGCCGCTGCCGCGCAGCGATCACTCCGCGCCAGACCGGACGCAGGCCCGCGAGCTGTTCGAGCGGCTTTCCGCGCTGCCGGCGGACGATCCAGAGCGCGCGCGGATCAGGGCGACCCTGGTGGAACTGCACCTGCCGCTCGTGGAGTACCTGGCGAGGCGCTTCCGCAACCGCGGCGAGTGGCTCGATGACCTCACCCAGGTGGCGACCATCGGGCTGATCAAGTCGATCGACCGGTTCGACCTCGAGCGCGGCGTCGAGTTCTCGACCTACGCCACGCCCACGATCGTGGGCGAGATCAAGCGGCACTTCAGGGACAAGGGCTGGGCCGTCCGGGTGCCGCGGCGGCTGCAGGAGCTCAAGCTCTCGCTCACGAAGGCGATCGGCGACCTCGCGCAGCGCGAGGGGCGCGCGCCCACCGTCAGCGAGCTGGCCGCGCACCTGCAGATGAGCGAGGAAGAGGTCCTTGAAGGCCTGGAGTCCGCCAACGCGTATTCCACGGTCTCGCTCGACGCGCCGGATTCCGGCGACGAGGACGCGCCTGCCGTCGCCGACTCGCTCGGGATGATCGACGAGGCCCTTGAGGGCGTCGAGTACCGCGAGTCGCTGAAACCGCTGCTCGAGCGGCTGCCGCCGCGGGAGAAGAAGATCCTGCTGCTGCGCTTCTTCGGCAACATGACGCAATCGCAGATCGCCGCCGAGCTGGGCATCTCGCAGATGCACGTGTCCCGGCTGCTGGCGCGGACGCTCGCTCAGCTGCGCGAAGGGCTAACGATCGACGACTGACGCGCGGGTCAGGGCGCGCAGGCTGGCCGGGGTCAGCAGCGCCGCCAGCCCGGCGACGGCCAGCACCAGGGCCGGCACCCCCCAGTCGAACCGGTGGGCCTGCAGCAGGTAGACGGCGACGACGCCGCTGAACAGCTGGATCATCATCGCCGGGGTGCGGCTCCACGGGCGCACCCGTGCCACGCCTGACGCGATCGCGATGAGCCCGGCGACCACGATGAACTCGAGTATGGTCAGCGCCGCCCCGTTCGACGTCTGGTAGGACTGTCCCCTGGCGGTGTCGACCGCGGTGAGCACGCCCGCCACAGCCAGGCCGACGGCCTCCGCGAGCAGCACGACGGCCGCGAGCGCGAGCATCGGGGGGCGGGGCCGCGCGGCCTGAACCGCCGGGGCCGCGGCGGGACGCGACGCGGCCGCGCCTTTCGGCGAACGCATACCCATATTCTCGCATCCTTTCTGGCACCGTTAACCTGAGCAACGTGCGCGCGCTGCTGATTATCAATCCACGCGCGACTTCCATGACCGGGAGGGACGCCGGCCTGGTGGTCCGCGAACTCGGCTCCAGGCTCGACCTGGAGACCGCGCAGACACGCTATCGCGGTCACGCGCGTGAGCTCGCCAACGCGTCGGCCGCACAAGGATTCGACCTCGTCGTGACGTTCGGCGGAGACGGAACGGTCAACGAGGTCGTCAACGGGCTGATGACCGCGCGGGTGCCCGACTACTCCGGGCCGCCCTGCGGCCCCGCTGGCGCGGGCGACGGCGACGGCCTGGCCGGGGCGGGCACGCGGCCGGCGATCGCGCCGATACCGGGCGGCGGCGCCAACGTCTTCGCGCGCGCTCTCGGCATGCCTCCCGATCCGTCCGGCGCGGTGCGCCGGATCCTCGCCGCGGTGGACAGCGGGACGCGGCGCACGATCGGCCTGGGCCAGGCGACGGACCGCTACTTCACGTTCAGCGCCGGGCTCGGCGTCGACGCCGAGGTCGTCGCGGACGTCGAGCGGTCACGCGCGAACGGCCGCCAGTCCTCCACGACGCTGTACCTGCGGACCGCGCTGCGCCGCTATTACGCGACCACCGACAGGCGCCGTCCCGCGCTCACCCTGCACGCGCCGGGACAGCCACCGGTGACCAGCCTGTTCATGGGCGTGGTCACGAACAGCTCGCCCTGGACCTACCTCGGCAGCCACCCGGTGCTGCCCGCCCAGCACACGGACTTCAACTCGGGTCTCGACGTGTTCGCGCTCCGGCGACTGCGGACGCTGACCACGCTGGCGGCTCTGGGCAACATGATGCACACAAGCGCGCAGCTTCCGTCCGGGCGCGACGTGGTGAGCGCCGTGGCGCTAACCGAGCTCACATTCAGCGCTGAACGTCCAATCGCCTTTCATATCGACGGCGAATACCTCGGCGAGACCGAGTCTGTCGCTTTCCGGTTCTTGCCAGACGCGCTCTGTGTTGTGGCGTGACGTAGCGCACTTGCTGTGATCGATCTGACATCAAATTAGTAAAGTCGTTTGCCCTCAACACTTGCGCTGGCTCTGCCCTGTTGAGAGGCTAGATCCGGTGCCTGGAGGCGACGTTACCCCGCGTGTAATGAGCGTGACCGACACGGGTGCGTCACCTTCCGGAGAGCGTCCGGGCGTCGCCTGATACCCAGACAGGACCGGATCGGCACTGCCAAAGATCGGGAATAACGAACCGTTCCCGACATATCGCTTAGCTCGTGAAATACTTCACAAGCACTGAGTGGCGAGTCGCGGACCGCAAGCAGGCCAGCCGCGTCGCCGAGAAGGAGTGGAACACCATGGACTGGCGCCACGTTGCCGCCTGTCGTGAGGTAGATCCTGAGCTGTTCTTCCCGATCGGGAACAGCGGTCCTGCGCTCCTCCAGATTGAAGAAGCCAAGCAGGTTTGCAGGCGTTGCGCGGTGGTGGAGGACTGCCTTCGGTGGGCCATCGACACCGGCCAGGACGCCGGTGTCTGGGGTGGCATGAGCGAAGACGAGCGGCGCACGCTCAAGCGTCGCACGGTACGGCTGCGGGCCCGCGCCCACGTCTGACAACTAACGCACTCAGCCCTGGCGGGGCTGCGGTTCGTAACGGACGGGCAGGTCGACGACCGCGATGGTGCCGCCCCCTGACCGGGGGGCGATGCTGAGCCGACCGCCCAGTTCGGCCACCACGAGCGTCCTGACGATCTGCAGTCCGAGGCTCGTGGTGTTCTCCAGGTCGAAATCAGCCGGCAGGCCCGCGCCACTGTCGGTCACCGTGACGGTGAGCTTCTCCGGGGCCCGCGCGGCCACCACCTCGATGATTCCCCCCTCGCCGCCCCCGTTGCGCGGCCCGGCCGCGCCGAACCCGTGCTGCAGCGCGTTCTGCAGCAATTCCGTGAGCACCATCGACAGCGGGGTGGCCACCGACGACGGCAGCATCCCGAACTGGCCCGTGATCTTCGGCGTCACCCGCACCTCGGGAGACGACACCTCGCCGGCCATCATCGCGACCCGGTCCGCGATGTCGTCGAAGTCCACGATCTCCTCGGGCGCGTGCGACAGCGTCTCGTGCACGATCGCGATCGACCCGACCCGCCGCACGGCCTCCTCGAGCGCGGCCCGTGCCTCGGGCGCGTGCAGCCGCCTGGCCTGCAGCCGCAGCAGCGCCGCGACGGTCTGCAGGTTGTTCTTGACCCGGTGGTGGATCTCCCTGATCGTCGCTTCCTTGGACAGCAGCTCGCGCTCCCGGCGGCGCAGCTCCGTGACGTCCCTGACCAGGATCAGCGCGCCGGTCCGCTGCCCCGCCACGACCAGCGGGATGGCCCGCAGCTGCACGACCGCGCCGTTGCCGTCGATCTCCGTCTCCCGCGGGGCGCGGCCGCGGGCGACGAGCATGAGCGACTCGTCGACCGGTTCCCCCGGGGTGCTGAGCTGCGCGGTCGCCGCCCCGAGCTCGGCGCCAAGCAGGTCGGCGGCGCTGCCGAGCCTGCGATACGCGGACTGGGCGTTAGGACTCGCGTACGTGACCCGGCCCGCGGTGTCGAGCCGGAGCAGCCCGTCTCCCACCCGGGGAGAGCGGACCAGGGTGGTGTCCTGGCCCGGGTAGGGGAACGTGCCCTCGGACACCATGCGCGCCAGGTCGTCGGCACCCTGCAGGTAGGTGAGCTCCAGCCGGCTCGGCGTCCGCGCCGAGTTCAGGTTCGTGGACCGCTCGATGACCGCGATCACCCGGCCCTCCCTGGTCACCGGGATCGCCTCGGCGCGCACAGGAACGCCGCTCGTCCAGTCGGGGTCGCTCTCGCGCCAGATCCGCCGTTCGCCGCGCGCCGTGTCGAGCAGCGGCCGCTCGCCCGGGCCGGCCTGCTCGCCGACCACGTCGTCGGGGAAGGAGGTAGGCCCCGTCGTCGGCCGCATCTGCGCGACCGCTACCCAGCCCGGGCTGAGCGCTCCCTCGGACGCGCGCAGCGGCACCCAGAGGATCAGGTCGGCGAACGACAGGTCGGCGAGGAGCTGCCAGTCGGACACCAGCGAGTGCAGCCACTCCAGGTCGGCGCCTGACAGGCCTGTGTAGTTCCTCGCGAGGTCGGTTAGCGTCGGCACTTTCCCATCATGACACGCACTGGACGGGCGGAATTTCCCTACCAGAGCATGACCTGGCATTATGCGCCCATGCAAGGTTCTGTTTCCCGGGCGTTCACCCGGCGCGCGCCCGGCGGCGCGCGCCGGCGGCCGGCCTGCCGTGCCACGGCGCCGGAAAACGACCTCAGCGTGGCGTCGCGCGTACCGGCAATAGTGAGGGATCATTGCCGGAATACCGCACAAGCGGGAAGGAACACTACATGAGCGTGTCTCCGATACCGGACGCGGACCGCGCTGGCGACCCCAGCGCGCCGCTGCCCGCAAACCTGGGCAACTTCAGGCCAGCGACGACCGTCCTGCGGCTGCCGAAGTACTACCAGGTGAAGAAGGCGCTGCTCGAGTTCACCTCGGCCATGTCGCCCGGCAGCCCGGTGCCGCCCGAGCGGGAACTGGCCAAGCGGTACGGGACGTCCCGCACGACAGTGCGGCAGGCCCTCGCGGAGCTGGTGATCGAAGGCCGGCTGCTGCGCATGCAGGGCAAGGGCACGTTCGTCGCCAAGCCGAAGGTCGCGCAGGTTCTCGAGCTCGCCAGCTACACCGAAGGCATGCGCCAGCACGGCCTGCACCCGCAGACGAAGATCCTCGAGATCGGCTATGTCGCGGCGGACGAACAGCTCGCCGGCCTGCTGAACATCCGGCCCGGCGGCCGCGTGCTGCGCATCCACCGGCTGCGGCTCGCCGACGGCGAGCCGATGTCCATCGACACCTCGCACCTGCCCGCCCGCCGTTTCCCCGGCCTGCGCAGGCAGCTGGAGCGGCACGCGTCCCTGTACGAGACACTGCGCACCGGGTACGGGATCCAGCTAGCCGAGGCCGAGGAGACGATCGAGACGGTGCTCGCCGATCCGCACGACGCCATGCTGCTCGCCGTGGACCCGGGCATCCCGCTGCTGCTGCTGTCCCGGCACGCCATCGACACGACGGGCCAGCCGGTGGAATGGGCCCAGTCCTGGTACCGCGGCGACCGGTACAAGTTCATCACCCGGCTGCGCCGGACTTTTCTCTGACGACCGGTCGGGCGGCCGGCCACAGCCACCGAGTCTGATCATTACCGAACGCTAATCATTACATTCGCGTCATCGGGTCCAACAAAGCATTGCCTAATTCGCCACTATGCCCCAACATGGGTGCAACCGAGTGTGACCTCCATCACATCCGCCCGCGCGAAACGCCGAGAGGACCTGATGACCGAGACGGCTGCATCCCCCAGCGCCCCGAGAGGCCCGCAAGACCCGCCAATCAAGTACCGCAACCCAGTCGCCGCGCACCCAATCACATCGGCCGCCTGCGGCCTGCTGGTCGCCGCGGCGATCTGCTGCACGCTCGTCGTCCCGATCTACGCCCGCTTCAGGGCCGGCATGATCTACGGCACGATCGCCGCGTACAACGTCGAGAACGCGACCGCCTCGCACTGGGCGGCGTCCTCGGACATCGTAACTATTCAGTCAAGCTGAGGCCTAGTAAATCGAACATATTCACGGCATCTTAGCATCGGTCGTGGCCGACGGCCCGTGCGGGAGGCGGTCATGATCACCGGACGGACGCGCCGCGCACCGCGAGAGGCACGTACATAAGCGAACATTCAGGACATCAAGGCATGAAGTGTCGCCAGGAAACCTGGCATGGAGCATGATCATGGGTCAAAAGTGGTCGTATACGACCACCAGCGACCCGTGATCATGGAACCTATACCCCTGTAGGGTATGGGGCAGGGCGGTGGGGTCGGGGCAGTGGGGTTTCTGGCCGGTTAAAGATTCGGTTTAGGCACGTGCGCCCATCATCAACGCGGTTATCGCCGTGGCGCTGACGCTGGTCCTCAAGGCCGCCAAGGTGCCCGAAGGCGCCGACGAGACCTTGCCGAACCAGTACACGGCGGATCCGGAAAAGGCTCCCGCTCCGGTTCCCGCCGGAGTAGGCCTCGGGCCCG
>Ga0335073_10011937_pt1 | contig 12208 bp, 10 predicted proteins | sample Lox_Sample_22_FD_207093 | JGI IMG/M metagenome (GOLD analysis project Ga0335073, IMG submission 207093) | Soil microbial communities from Loxahatchee National Wildlife Refuge, Florida, United States - Lox_Sample_2.2 | ecosystem: Environmental > Terrestrial > Soil > Wetlands | place: USA... | reverse complement strand
CGCGCCATCGTCTGGCCCGCGGTCAGGTAGTGCCCGTACAGCGGGTTGCCTGGTGTGGAGACCGCCGCCGCGAAGGCGGCGAGCCCCGCCTGGTCCCGCCCCTCGAGATAGACGTTCACGGTCATCGCGCCACCGGCGACCATCGCGGCGGGCGCCATTGTGCGCACCAGCCTGCCGGCGGTGGCCCAGTCCGGCTTCGTCCCGGCGATGGCCACGCGGGCCGCCGCGGGCTGCGCGGCCGCCGCGGTCATGACTCCCATGGCGAGCGCCGACGCCGCTGCCGCGATCGCGGCGATACGCCAGCGTTTCTGATGGTTCACGTGCCACACCCCATTTCTGGCAGTGAGCGCGGGATAGGGAGTAGCATCCCGTGTTCACCACTGGATGCGCAAATTGATGACCAGGCCTGTGGAGCCGGTAGCGTAGCGGCATGGCCGCGCTCGCATCCGGGTACCAGGGACCGCCGGAGCTGACGCTTACGGGGGCGTTCACGCAGTGGACCGCCGACCTGCCGATGATCGCGCTGGTGGTCGTCCTCGGCGCCTGCTACCTGACCGCCGTCAGGCGCGTCAGGCGGGGTGGCGGCGGCTGGGGGACAGGGCGGTCGGTGGCGTTCTGCGGGCTGGGCCTCGGCATGCTGGTGCTGGCCACGATGTCCTGGATCGGCGTCTACCAGGGGGTGCTGTTCTACGCCCGGGCCACCCAGACGGTGCTGCTCGTGCTCCTGGTGCCGCTGTTCCTGGCCATGGGCAAGCCGCTGACGCTGCTGTCCGCGGCGTTCCCCCCGGCGGGGCGGCGTGTCGAGCGGGTGGTGCGCAGCCGCGCCGCCGTCGTGGCGACGTTCCCCGCCATCACCACATTGCTGCTCGTCGCCGTGCCGATGACGATGTACTTCACGTCCTGGTACACCGCGGTCTTCCATAGCGCCTCGGTCCGCGAGCTGACATACCTGGTGCTGATGGTGCCGGGGTACGTGTTCTTCTGGACGCTGCTGCGGGTCGACCCGGTGCCGAAGCAGTACCCGTATGGCGTGTCGATGTGGATCACTGCCGCCGAAGTGGTGGGCGACGCGTTCTTCGGGATCGCGATCATCGCGGACACCAACGTGATCGCCGGCCCGTATTACCACGCGGTCGGGTACCCGTGGGGTCCCAGCCTGGCCACCAGCCAGGTCATCGGCGGCGGCATCATCTGGGTCCTCGGCGACCTCGTGGGGCTGCCATTTCTCGGCGCGCAGCTGATCCAGATGATGCGCGAAGACCAGGCTGAGGCCGCCGCGATCGACGCCGAACTCGACGCGAAGGACGCGGCGAAAGCAGCGCGGGAAACCGCAAGGACAAGTTCCGCGACCGGCGTGCCAGCAAGCGCCGCCGCCACCATGACAGGAACGCCGGCCACCACGACAGGAACCGCGGCCGCGACGACAGGAACCGGCGCCGCGACGACCGGAACCGGCGCCGCGACGACCGGAACCGCGGCCGCGACGACCGGAACCGCGGCCGCGACGGACGACCCCATGCCGGCCGGCGATCCCGCGAACACCGCCGATGCCGCGAACGCCGGCGACGAGGACCGGCCCTGGTGGGAGAGCGATCCCCGTTTCACCGAGCGCTTCAAGTAGCCAGCCGGGCGAACCGCCACCAACCGCGGAAGGCGGCGGGCAGTGCAGGCGCCACGGTCCGTTCGGGATAACAAAAAGGCGGTCGGCGGGGCGGCGGATCAGCGGCGGGGCGGCGGGTCAGCGGCGGGTAAGCGGCGCAGCGGCGGGTCAGTAGCGGCGTCGGATGCCGAACGTCCAGCCCGACTCCAGCGCGTCCCTGTACACCAGCTCGTGGGACTTCATGCCGCACCAGGAGGGGATGTCGGCATAGGCCGCCGGGTCATCGGCGAGGACGGCGATCACCGCTCCGACAGGGACGTCGCGGATCTGCTCGGCGAGCATGATGATCGGGATCGGGCACTTGCGGCCCAGCGCGTCGATCGTCCGCAGCGGCACAGTCCCCCCGCTACCCGCACCCCAGCCGCCCGCACCCGCAGCTCCGCCAGCCACACCTGCGTCGGCCGGCGCCTGGACCGGTTCGCCCGCCGCGCCCCCGGAACCGCCGGAAGGGGTGCCGCCGCCGGCGCCTCTGTCCCTGCGCCCGAACCAGCTGCGGCTCATGCGATCACGTCCACGCCTCCATAGTGCCCCTGCCATCGGTGACTACGCGCGGTAATACAGAAAGAAGCCATCTGATCGCCGTCAGTAGCCAAATTCCGGCATGCCGCGCAACACCCGGGGGTCCCATAAACCGGCGGGAAGCCGCGCGATACTGTTTCCACGACACGCTGTAGAAGACCGTGGGCCGGCTGGTTTGTGCCAACAAGCAGGAGGGGCGCTCCACTTGACTCTGTTCCGTCGGCAGGCCGCGCCGGGCGCGCGCGGCAGGGCCACGCGCCGCCGGGTTAACGCGGTACGCGCTGGTGCGCTTGCCGTCATGCTGCTCGCCCTTACCGGGTGCACGAACGACACGTTCACCCGCCTCGGTTTCCCGAACCCCGTCACCGAGCAGGGCAAGGTGACGCTCAGCCTCTGGCAGGGGTCGTGGATCGCCGGGCTGCTCGTCGGCTGCGTGGTGTGGGGGATGATCCTCTGGGCGGTGATCTTCCACCGCAAGCGCGGCGACAAGCTCCCGCCCCAGGTCCGCTACAACATGCCGATCGAGATCCTCTACACGATCGTGCCGTTCGTCCTCATCGCGGTCCTCTTCTACTACACCGCCAAGGACGAGAACACCATCGACAGCCTGTCCGCCAAGCCCGCCGTGACAGTGAACGTGGTCGGGTTCCAGTGGAGCTGGGAGTTCAACTACCCGAAGTACGGCGTCACCAGCGACGGCTACATGTGGGGCGAGGGCCCGCTGCCGGTGCTGGAGATCCCGGTGGGCGAGGTCGTCCGGTTCAACCTCACCTCGCCGGACGTGATCCACGCGTTCTGGGTGCCTGAGTTCCTGTTCAAGCGAGACGTCATCCCCGACCACCCGAACCACTTCCAGATCACCGCCACGACGACCGGCACGTTCACCGGCCACTGCAGCGAGCTCTGCGGCCTCTATCACAGCAGGATGCTGTTCACGCTCAAGATCGTGACAGTGCCACAGTTCATCAGCTGGATTCACCAGCAGCAGGTGATCCAGAAGACAGCTTCAGGGAGCACGCAGTGACGACCCTCGACCAGCGGGCGGCGGCCCGCGCGGTAGCCCGGGCGCAGAAGACCGAGCGCAAGGGCTCGATCATCGCAGGCTGGCTCTCATCCACGGACCACAAGATCATCGGGCACATGTACCTGATCACGTCGTTCGTGTTCTTCCTGCTCGCCGGCGTGATGGCGCTGCTGATCCGGATCCAGCTCCTCGGCCCGACGAACACCGTGCTCTCCGACCAGCAGTACAACGAGCTGTTCACCATGCACGGCACGATCATGCTGCTGCTGTTCGCGACCCCGCTGTTCGTCGGGTTCGCGAACGAGCTCGTGCCGCTGCAGATCGGCTCGCCCGACGTGGCGTTCCCGCGGCTGAACCTGCTCAGCTACTACCTGTTCACCTTCGGCGGGCTGATCCTGTTCGCGAGCTTCCTGTCGCCAGGCGGCTCGGCCTCGTTCGGCTGGTACGCCTACGCGCCGCTGACCAGCGCGACCTACTCGCCCGGCGTGGGCGCGGACATGTGGATCATGGGCCTGGTGCTGTCCGGCTTCGGCACGATCCTCGGCGGCGTCAACTTCGTCACCACGATCTTCTGCATGCGGGCGCCTGGCATGACGATGTTCCGGATGCCGATCTTCACCTGGAACGCGCTGCTCACGTCCATGCTCGTGCTGCTCGCCTTCCCGGTGCTCGCCGCGGCGCTGCTGGTGCTCGAGATCGACAGGCGGCTGGGCGCGCAGGTGTTCGCGGCCAACAGCGGCGGCGCGATCTTGTGGCAGAACCTCTTCTGGTTCTTCGGCCATCCCGAGGTCTATATCTTGGCGTTGCCGTTCTTCGGCATCGCCACAGAAATCCTGCCCGTGTTCGCCCGCAAGCCGCTGTTCGGCTACAAGACGCTGATCGCCGCCACGATCGCGATCGCCGGCCTGTCGATGACCGTGTGGGCGCACCACATGTTCACCACCGGCGCGGTCCTGCTGCCGTTCTTCTCGTTCATGACCTTCCTCATCGCGGTGCCCACCGGGGTGAAGTTCTTCAACTGGACGGGCACGATCTGGCGCGGCCAGCTCTCGTTCGAGCCGCCGATGCTGTACACGATCGGGTTCCTCATCGTGTTCCTGTTCGGCGGCATCACCGGCATCATCCTGGCCTCGCCGCCGATGGACTTCGCGGTCTCCGACTCCTACTTCGTCGTGGCGCACTTCCACTACGTGCTGGCCGGGACCGTGCTGTTCGAGATGTTCGCCGGCTTCTACTTCTGGTGGCCGAAGATGACCGGCAAGATGCTGAACAGCAAGCTCGGCAAGGTGCAGTTCTGGCTGATGTTCATCGGCTTCAACATGACGTTCCTCGTCCAGCACTGGACGGGCGTCGAGGGCCAGGTCCGCCGCACGGCCAACTACCCGTTCCTGCCGGGGAACGTCACCACCCTGAACATCATCTCCACCGTCGGGTCGTGGATCCTGGCGCTGTCGGTGCTGTTGTTCATCTGGAACGTGTACGTCACCGCGCGGTTCGGCGAGAAGGTGACGGAGGAAGACCCGTGGGGCTACTGCAGCTCGCTTGAGTGGGCGACCTCCTGCCCGCCGCCGCGGCACAACTTCTACCGCATCCCGCGCATCCGTTCCGAACGGCCGGCCTTCGAGGCCCACTACCCGCACATCAAGTGGGGGCGCGAGTCGCGCGGCATCCAGCAGGACATCCCCGCGATCAGCGCGGCGAAGAAGTAGGGACGTGGACTGACATGAGAGTCGAAGGCTGGCTTTTCCTCGGTTGCGGCGTCTTCTTCATCGGCGCTGACGTGGTCTACTGGTACACCTCGTACGACCCGACCGGCACCACGGCGCTCGCGCTGGCCGTCGGGCTCGCCATCCTGGCTGGCTTCTACGTGTTGTTCACCGGCCGCAGGCTGCCGCCCCGGCCCGAGGACAACCCGCAAGGCGAGATCGTCGAGGGCACGGGCGAGGTCGGCTTCTTCAGCCCGCACAGCTGGTGGCCGCTGTTCCTCGGCGCCGCCGCCGCGGTGGCAGCGTTGGGCTTCGCGATCGGATGGTGGCTAGTCCTGATCGGCTTCCTGCTTGTGGTGTTCACGTCGATCGGCTTCGTCTTCGAGTACTACCGGGGTCACTTCAGCCACTAATCGGCGCCGCTAATCGGCGCCGCCGCGCATGTGCCGCGGCCAGATGCCCTGCTTGCCTGGCGACAGGATCCCGTTGGGGTCGAGCGCGTCCTTGAGCCGCTCGTTGAGCCGCCGCTGGGCATGGTCCCCGAAGTCGAAAAGGTCGCCGACGACGTCCATGCTCTGGATGTTCGTCCGGTAGACCGGGTAGCCGGCCTTGGCGAGCTCGATGGCCATCTCGTTGTACGCGGTGTACGCCGCGCGCGTGGCCTGCTCGTCCCGCGTGTCGAAGACCACCGCGCTGATGTTCAGCGCGGTGCGCGGCATGATCACGATGCCGGCGCTGTAGGTCAGGCCGTAGCGCGCGTAGAGCTCGCGGCGCAGCCGGATCGTCTCCGCGACTTCGGCGCCCGTGAGCGGGCTGAGCGCGGACAGGTCCAGGTGACCCGCGTCCTCGCCGTTGAGCTCCTTGAACATCTCGATCAGCTCCAGGCCCGGAACGCCGCCCTGGACCTTGTCGTCGTGCATCGTCGCCGCGGCGCGCTCGTCGTCGCCGCGGTAGTCGCGCCGTCCGACCGTCACGTCGCCAACACTCTCAAGTGCGTCGCGAACCGCCGCCCACTGGGCCTGCACCACGGACTCGCGGCCGTACAGGGCGAAGCGGACCATCCAGCCGCCCATGCGCGCGTCCCGGCCGCCGAGGGTGGGGGAGCCGTACCCGAGCAGCGGCTGGTTGGTGATGACGTTCTCGAACATCAGCTCGCGCAGCGCGTCGACGACGCCGGCCACGAGGTCCTCGTCGCCCCAGGTGGCCCAGCCCGACACGTACACCTGGGGCGCCCGCATCAGGTGCACGCCCATCTTGGTGACGATGCCGTAGTTGGACTGGAAGAACAGGCCTGCGTGGTTAGGCCCGTACGACTCGCGGAACAGGTGCCACACCTTGCTGGTGCTCATCCCGCCCATGCCGGTGCGCAGCAGCTCGCCGTTGGCGAGCACGACTTCCATGCCGCACTGCGTCTGCGGGTGATCGCCGTATCGCGTGTAGCCGCGGCCGCTGTCCAGCGTGTTGCCCACCACGCTGCCCCACCCGAGGTCGGGGATCGAGGGCCACAGGCGGTAGGCGCCGGCCCGCAGGTGGTCGTACAGGTCGAAGAAGCGCACTCCGGGCTCGACGACCGCGTAGGCGAGCTCGTCGTCGACTTCGAGCACCCGGTTCATCTTGCGGAAGCTGACCTGGATCGACCCGCGCACCCGGGGCGCCGGCCCGCCGTAGGCGTAGTTGCGGCCTTGCCCGAACGTCCACAGCGGCACGCGGAACTCGTTGGCGACCCGGACGATCTCCTGGACCTCCTCGACCGACTGCGGGGTCACCACGGCCGATCCTGTGTGCTCGTCGGAGCCCTTGTAGTCGTAGGGGTCGCGGTACTCGACCAGCTCGGCAGGAGACGTGATCACGTTCTCGTCGCCGAGCGCCGCGGTCAGTGCCGCGACCGCGTCCTGCACGGCGCTGCTGTCCAGGCGGATCATTTGCGTCATCTCAACACCTCCGGGATGGGCCCGGCCAGCCCGGCCGGTCACTTGGCCAGGCAGCCTCCGTCGGCTACCAGGGTCTGGCCTGTCATGTAGTCGGACGCGGGCGAGGCGAGGAAGAGCGCCGGCCCTTTGATCTCAGCGGCCTCGGCGATCCGCCCCATGGGGATGAAGCCGTTGATCGAGTCACGGACCCGCGGGTCGTCGATCGCGCCGCGGGACAGGTTGGTCCGGTAGAAGCCGGGGCACAGCGCGTTGACCTGGATGCCCTGCGTGGCGTATTCGAGCCCGAGCTCGCGAGTCAGGTTGATCACGGCGCCCTTGGCGGCGTTGTAGGCCAGTGCCGGGAACAGGCTGGAGGAGCCGGCCAGGCCCCAGATCGACGCGATGTTGATGATCTTGCCGGACTGCTGGCGGACCATGACCTTGAGCGCTTCGCGCGCGCAGAAGAACACGCCGTCCAGGTCCACGTCAAGCACGGCGCGCCAGTTGGCGGTCGGGTACTCGTGCAGCAACAGCGCCTCGGGGTCGGCGATCCCCGCGTTGTTGAACAAGATGTCGAGCCTGCCAAGCACCTCCACGGTGCGGCCCACCATCGCCGCGACCTGCGCCTCGGCGGTGACGTCGCAGGCGATCGCCGCGGCGCGGCGGCCTAGGCACTCGACCGCCGCGGCCGTCACGCCCGCCGACTCCGCGTCGATGTCCGCGCAGGCGACGTCCGCGCCGGCCTCCGCCATCACCTCGGCGAACTGCCTGCCAAGGCCGCTGCCGGCCCCGGTCACCAGCGCGACCTTGCCGTCCAGGCGGAACAGATCCATCGGATTACCCACAGCTGCCTCGCTGCCTCCCGACCACGCCTACCCTTCCTGCGTACCCGTCGGGGCGCGGTCGCGGAAGAGGCAATTTCCGCCGTTGACGGCCGCCACAACCACGGTGATCTTTCGCACCGTGCCAGCCACAAACCAGCGCCGGCCCCACAGCCGGCGATCCGCGGTCCCGTCGCTGGTGACCGGCGCTACGCCGTGGCCGCCAGCCCGGCCTGGTAGGCGATGATCACCAGCTGCACCCGGTCGCGGGCGTCGAGCTTGGTCAGCAGGTGCGCCACGTGCGTCTTGGCCGTGGCGGGGGAGATGCACAGCCGATCGGCTATCTCCGCGTTCGACAGGCCGGTGGCGACGAGGCGCAGGACTTCGCCTTCGCGTTCGGTGAGCACCTGGGTGAGATCGCCGCCCGGCGCGTTCGCGTGCGCCGGCTGACCCGGTTGCCCCGGCTGACCCGGCGCGGCCTGCCCTGGTGTCATCCGCACGGGAATCCTGGCGAACTCGCTGATCAGGCGGCGAGTGATGCTCGGCGCGAGCAGCGCCTCGCCGGCCGCGACGACCCGGATGGCGGTCAGCAGGTCGGCCGGGAGCGTGTCTTTCAGCAGGAAGCCGCTGGCGCCGGCGCGCAGCGCGGCGAACACGTACTCGTCGAGGTCGAACGTCGTCAAGATGATCACCCGCGCGCTGGCCGACTCGGCCGAGGTGGTGATCTGCCTGGTCGCCTCGATCCCGTCAAGCACCGGCATCCGCACGTCCATCAGCACGACGTCCGGCTTGGCCGTCCGGGCGACGGCCACGGCCTCCGCCCCGTTGGCGGCCTCGCCGACGACGGTGAACCCGGGCGTGGCGGCGATGATGCCGCAGAACCCCACCCGCACGAGCGCCTGGTCGTCGGCCACCGCGACCGAGATCGTCATGCGCCGCCGTCCATGCGGCCGCCGGGACCCGCCGGCATAGCCGCCGCCGCTCTCGCGCGTGCCGCGTACGCACCGACCACGGCTGCACCTGCCACGTCGAAGCCAGGCGATCCGGCACTCGCCAGATCCGTCCCCGCCGCGCTCCCGAGCAGGGGGAGCGTGGCGATCACGTCAAAGCCACCGTCCGGCAGCGGTCCGGCGGTGAACGCGCCGCCGCACAGGTGCGCCCGCTCGCGCATGCCGATGATCCCGTGCCCGGCACCCGGCGCGACGCCTGCCAGGCGGGCCACTCGAGGTATGCCGCCCGCGCCGCCCGCGCCGCCCGCGCCGCCCGCGCCGCGCACGCCGGGAGCGCCCACGGCGTCGGCCGCGCCGCCACCCGCGGCTGGCGTGAGCACCAGGGGCCGGCCGCCGTCATCTGTCACCTGGATCTGCAGTGCGCTGTCCCCGTAGACCAGGCGCACCGTGGCGCGGGCGCCGCCGCCGGCGTGCTTGACCACGTTGGTGAGCGCCTCCTGGATGATCCGGTACGCCGACAGGTCGACGCCCCCGGGCACCGCCCGGATGTGCCCCGAGCAGGCCACGGCGACCTGGACTCCCGCGCCGCAGGTGCGCTCGACGAGCCTGTCCAGGTCGGCGAGCCCAGGCGCCGGCGACCGCGGCGCGGAGCCGCCCCTGGCAGTGCCGGGCACCGTGTCCTGCTGGCGAAGCACCCCGAGCATCCGGCGCATCTCCTCGAGCGCGTCCCTGCTCGTCGCCTGGATGGCGCCGAGCGCTTCCCGCGCGTCCGCCGGGCTGCTGTCGATGACGTACTGGCCGTAGCCCGCCTGCACGGCGATCACGCTCATGCTGTGCGCCACGACGTCGTGCAGTTCGCGCGCGATCCGCAGCCGCTCCTCGGCGACCGCGCTGCTTGCCGCCTGATACTGCAGCACCTGCGCGTACAAGCGCCGCTGGCGCACCGAATACCCGGTCATCCAGGCGATGACCATGGCGAGCGCCACGGGCACGAACGCGGCGACCGCGCCGGTCTCCCGGAAATGCTGGTTGGCGATCGCGAGCAGCCCCATGGCGGCGATGCCGAGGGCCAGCGCCGCGGCGCCCGTCTGCTTGTTGCTCGTGGCTGCCACCAGGTACAACACGTAGGCGGCGGCCAGGAAGATGAACGGCGGGGCGACGGGAGCCGCGGGGTCCGCGACGACCGCGAGGGTGACGAGAGCCCCGAACGCGGCGACCGGACCGCTCCTGCGCAGCCCGACCGCGCAGGTGACGCCCGCCGCCAGTAGCAGGGGACTGGGCACCCCGGCAGAGGTAAGGGTAGGCACATGCACGAAAACGAGCCAGTCGCAGAGCCCGGCCACCGTGCCGACGACGAAGTCGAGGGCCATCCAGTGGCTCTTGCGCATCCGCTTGGTCAGCGGCGGGCTCGGCGGCCGTGACGGCCGCTCCGTGCCCATGGCAGACTCCCCGCCAGGCGGATACGCGGGCAGCGGCCCCGGTGCGTGGCGCGGGTAAGACATGTCGCGTTCAGGGGACACGAATATACGGTAGCCCCGCCGCGCCGCGGATGCCTCATCCCGCAGGCGTAGCCCGGGAAGCGTACCCCAGGTCAGAACGTCCGGATGGCGATCTCGGCCGGCGCGTCGAGGAGGCCGTTGATCTCGTCGTCTAGGCGGCTCAGCGTGATCGACGCGCCCGCCATGTCCAGCGAGGTGCAGTAGTTGCCGACGTAGTTGCGGCGGACGTTGATGCCGCGCTGGGCGAGCTGCTCGTGGGCGTAGCCGTACAAGATGTAGAGCTCGCTGATCGGGGTGCCGCCGAGCCCGTTGACCATCAGGGCCACGTCGTCGCCTTTCCCGAACGGCAGGTCGCTGACGACCGCCTCGAGCAGCTCGTCGACGATCGCGTTCGCGCTGGCCAGCTTCTCGCGGCGGCGGCCGGGTTCGCCGTGGATGCCGACGCCCATCTCCATCTCGTCGTCGCCGAGCTCGAACAGCGGCGACCCCTTTGCGGGCGGAGTGCACGAGGTCAGCGCCATCCCCATCGTCCGGGTGACAGAGTTGACCTTGCCGCCGATCCGGAGCAGCTCCTGGAGGTCGGCGCCCTGCTCCGACGCGGCGCCGACGGCCTTGATCACGAAGAAGTTCCCCGCGACGCCACGCCGTCCGACGGTGTAGGTGGAGTCCTTGACCGCCACGTCGTCGTCGACGATCAGCGTGCCGATGGTGATGCCGTCCGCCTCGGCCATCTCCTGGCCCATCTCGAAGGCCATCCGGTCGCCGGTGTAGTTGTTGACGATGTGCAGCACGCCCTTGGGGGACGCGAGCAGTTTGCTCGTTTCCAGCACGTAGTCCATCGGCGGCGCGGCGAAGACGTCACCGGGACAGGCGGCGTCGAGCATGCCCTTGCCCACGATCATCACGTGCGCGGGCTCGTGGCCGGACCCGGATCCCTGGACGACAGACACCTTGTCGTCGCGCGGCGCGTCCGTCCGCATGATCAGGTTGTATTCCGGGACATACCGGAGCGTCTGCGGATTGGCGAGCGCTATGCCCTTGAGCATCTCAGGGACGAATTGCCGGGGGTCGTTGACGAATTTCTTCACGGCATTGCCTCCGTTGCTGACAGTTCTGCTTAGCTGGTCGACCGTGCTGAGCGCTTCGCCCACTGATCGGCGAGCGCCTCGAACATGACGGCAACGGCAATGGCGCCCGCGTCCAGGGTGCCGATGCTGCGCTCGCCCGTGTACGCGGCCCGGCCGCGCTTGGCGAGCATCTGGCGGGTGGCCTCCGCTCGCTCGCGCGCGGTGACGGCCGCCGCCCGCAACGCCTGCGCCGCGGTATTCCCGTCTCCGATCTGCGCCTCGATGGTGTCCACCGCGGGGACCAGGGCGTCGAGCAGCGTCTTGTCGCCGACATCCGACTTGCCGCGCGCCATGATCCCCCCGATCGCCGCCCGCAGCATCGCGACGATCTGGTCCTGGCTCAGCCGGTCCGCGGTCCCCGCCGCGGACCCGGCGCGCAAGAAGGCGGTCCCCCAGATCGGGCCCGAGGTGCCGCCGATGCGGCCCGTGATGACGACCGCGACTTTCTTCAGGAACGTCCCGATATCGGTCCTGTCGAAGCCGTCCCAGCCCTCGAGCACGAGCTCGAAGCCGCGCGCCATCGAGTAGCCGAAGTCACCGTCGCCCACGACCGCGTCCAGTTCGCCGAAGTACTTCTCGTTCTCGACCGCGACCGTGGCGATCGTCCGCACGACCGCCTCGACGTCGGCGAGGTCCGCTCCGGACATGCCCGATCCCTCCGTTTCTCGCGCTTGCGTTCGTTCAGATTCCTGCTCGCCTGCCGATTCCTGCGCGCCTGCAGGTCCCCGCGCGGCCGGTCCCCGCGCGGCCGCCCCGGGCAGGAGGCTGGCGACATCCGCCAGCGTGATCCACGCGCCAGGCGCGGCCTGGCTGCGGTTGGCGAGCACGGCAGCGGCTTCCCCACCCGGATCACCCAGGGAGGAGACGACCAGAGCGGCCTCGCGGAAGTCCTCGTCGCGCGTGAAGTCGTTGACGGTGACCAGGCAGGTGATCAGGGCGCCTGTCGCCGCGAGCAACCCGTTGCGCGAGTCCTCGATCACCACGGCACGGGG
>Ga0335073_10011936_pt1 | contig 12208 bp, 10 predicted proteins | sample Lox_Sample_22_FD_207093 | JGI IMG/M metagenome (GOLD analysis project Ga0335073, IMG submission 207093) | Soil microbial communities from Loxahatchee National Wildlife Refuge, Florida, United States - Lox_Sample_2.2 | ecosystem: Environmental > Terrestrial > Soil > Wetlands | place: USA... | reverse complement strand
ACGTACTGCGCGCTCGCTAGCTGCTCGTGGTAGACCACGTCGGGTAGGTCGTCATCGTCGAAATGAAGCACACTGAACGAGCCGCCGGCCGCGGAGTGGCCTCCCGCGGTGAATGGCATGATCTGGATCGTCACGCCCGGCCGCTGGGACATCTCGACCAGATGCATCAGCTGGGCCCGCATCACACGAGAGCCACCCATCGGGCGACTCAGCACGGCCTCGTCGAGCACCACCCACAGGCTGGTCGGATCCGGTCTGGAAAGGATGGCCTGGCGGGCGATCCGCAGGCTGACCCGGCGGTTGATGCCTTTGGGGTTGGAGTGCTGCAGCAATATGACGGCGCGGGCATAATCCTCTGTCTGCAGCAGTCCAGGTACGAACTGAGCCTCGTAAGTACTGATCTCGGCGGCAGCATCCTCGAGGCCGATATAGTCCTCGAACCAGCCGGCCAGGATATCGGAGTAGTCATGCCACCAGCCCGGCGAGTTGGCGCGGGCGGCGAGCCCGCGCATCTCAGCCCGCTGCGCCTCGTCGGTCACGCCGTACAACGTCAGCAGGTCGACGATGTCGCGGTCCTTGAAACCCACTCTGCCAGTCTCAAGCCGACTTATCTTCGAGTGGGAAGCACGGATGACGTATCCCGCTTCTTGTGGTGAGATCCGCTGCGCCTCGCGCAGCCGCCGCAGCCGCGCGCCGAGCAAGATGCGCAGCACAGTAGGGCTGCCCGCGCCCTCCGGCGCGGCAGTCTTCGGGACCGGGACCGCGCGGGGCCCGGTTGAAGTGGCCACTACATCCCCCTGCGCGCGCCAGGTGACGTGGACTGACGTAAACAGTTTCCCACCCCACACCGCCATAGCGCCATAGCTGCGAGCCCTAGACCGCCTCAAATCACGCTGACAGCCCCCGAGCTAGGGCGCGTGGAGGGTCGCTAGGCTAGCCGTCGCAGATCACCCGGAGGGGAACGCCATGCCGCAGCTCAGTGCCGACCGGTACGCCGCCGAGATCGAGACAGGCACAGCAGGACTGGCCGAGATCCTGGCTGAGCACGACCAGAGTCTGCCGATCCCCACCTGCCCAGAATGGACGCTGCGTCAGCTTGTCACGCATGTTGGCAGGGCGCACCGGTGGGCGGCCGAGATCACGCGCACGAGGTCAGACGCGTTCATTCCGTTCCGTGCGGTACCGGACGGCAAGCTGCCGGATGATCGCGCCGAGCAGCCCGCGTGGCTGCGTGCCGGCGCGGCGCGGATCATCGACGCCGTGCGGGAAGCGGGCAGTGATCTCGTCTGGTCGTTCGCCGGGCCGGCGCCTGCCGGTTTCTGGATCCGGCGGATGGGGCACGAGACGCTGGTGCACCGGGCCGACGCCCAGCTCGCTGCGGGTGCCGAGCCCGAGCCCGTCATCGAAGCGGCGGTCGCTGCCGATGCCATCGACGAATGGCTGACGCTTCTGGCCGCCGGGACTCTCAGCGACGCCGGCCAGCGGACCAAGGCCCTGCCCGCCGGTGCCGCCCTGCACATACACGCAACCGATGACGGACTTGACGGCGGCGGCGAGTGGATGATCCGGCACGACGCGAGCGGTCTGACCGTCGAGCCGGGTCATGGCAAGGGCGATGCCGCCATTACCGGCCCGGCCGCCAGCCTGCTGCTCGTGCTGATGCGCCGACGGCCGGTCTCCGATCCGGCAGTGACCGTTTACGGCGATAGCGCCGTGGTCGATGGCTGGCTGGCAAGCACCGCGTTCTGACGATTGGCCGCGCGATCGTGGACTAGCTGGCTGCGCCGCTACGTGCCCCGCTGACCGGGCTCAGCACGCCGACGTTGTGCTCGAGCAGCCGCCATCTGGCACCCCGCCGGGAAAGCACCGACCAGTGGCAATTGCCGAACGGCCCGAGCACCCGCGGCTCCGAGGGAACGTCAAGTACGCGCGCGATCGCAAGCCCCAGCGCGGCGCCGTGCCCGACCACCACAGCCAGCGAACCGCCGGGCAGGCTGTCAGCGATCCGCACCAGCGCGCCGGATGCGCGATCGGCCACCACGGTCGCCGACTCGCCGTCCGGCGGGGTCCACGTCGCCCGCTCCTCCGGGAACCGCTCCCTGATCTCGGTCTCCGTCAGGCCCTCCCACAGCCCGCCGGAACGCTCCCGCAGATCCTTATCGAGCTGCACCGGCAGGCCGGTAAGCCGGGCCAATGCCGCAGCGGTTGCCGACGCCCGGCTGAGATCGGAGGAGAAGATCGCCGACGGACCCAGTGCGGCCAGGTACGGGGCAGCTTCGGCCGCCTGCTCGCGCCCGACGTCATTCAGCGGAACGTCGCTCTGGCCCTGGAACCGCCGCTCGGTGTTGTAGTCGGTCTGCCCGTGCCGCCAGGCCACCAGCGTGACCACATCCTTGCCGTCGCCGCCTGGCCACATGCTCGGCGCGACGGCATCCTCTGCAGCGGTCAAGCGCTAGCCCCGATCGGCCGGGCCGATCCCGCCCCGGCCAGCCCCGTTCTGACCAGGCCGGCCTGCTCCGGCTGCACCGACCGGCTCGGGCAGCGGGATCAGCGGGCAGTCCTTCCAGAGCCGCTCAAGCGCGTAGTAGACGCGCTCCTCGGCATGCTGAACGTGGATCACGATGTCGATGTAGTCCAGCAGCACCCAGCGGCCCTCCCGCTCCCCCTCGCGGCGGGCCGGCTTGGCACCGGCCTTGCGCAGCCGCTCCTCGATCTCGTCCACGATGGCGCGGACCTGGCGGTCGTTGGCGGCGGAGCAGAGCAGGAAGGCGTCAGTGATCACAAGCTGCTCGCTGACGTCGTAGGCGATGATGTCGGAGGCGAGCTTGTCAGCCGCGGCTGCGGCCGCGATCTCTACGAGCTCGACGGCCCTCTTGGTGGCAGTCACGTGTGCTGGCAGTCCTCCTCGGTTCGCCCTACCCACGATCTCAGACCAAGAGTATCTGGCGTCACTGACAACGTCAGCGATCACCGTCGTGCGTTTCACGGCCTTTCACCCATTAGGGCAGGGAACGGGCTCGCCCTTGTCTCCGTCGCGGCCGAGTTCGCGGCCGCCCGTGGCTAGTCTGACCGGCGGCCCGCCAGCCAGCACGACACCGTCCAGGACAGCACCACCAGGGCGAACGCGGCCGCCATCGGCACCCCCGTTGGCCAGGCCGCGGACTGGATGGCAGCCCCGTTGCCGTGCATGGCGGCATTGGCCGGCGACACGCTGGAGACCAACGCCACGACGACGGCCGCTATGGTGCTGAGCAGCGCGACAGCCTGATGCCTGATCACCGGGGCGTTGAAGAGCGTGCCGACTGCCGAGCCGACGAACGCGCACACGAGCGCCTTGCCGAGCCCGTCGAGAACCGGTGCGAGCAGGGCGGTGTGGCGGCCCACGGTCACGACCTCGTAGCAGGCACCCGCCAGGCCGAGCACGGCTCCGCCCGCGAATGCCGTCAGCAAAGTCGCCAGCTGAGCCCGGCCTGGCCCGCGGGCCGCCGCGGCGCAGGCCCTGGCCGCACCCGGTTCAGCGGTCAGCATCAGCCTGGTGAGCAGCGCCGTGACCACCAGAACGATCGCTGCGCTCCAGTCCAGGCCGCTGACCAGTCCGAGCGCCCGCAGGTGCGCAGCCTCCTGGCCGCTGCCGGCCTGCTCGCCGCTGCCCGCGCCGCCCACGGAGATCAGCAGCGCAAAAACGATCAGCGGCATGATCCACCGATGGGACCGGAACAGGTTCGCGGTCTGATACCTGAGCAGGGCGATCACGGGGAGGCCCCCGTTCCGCCGCCGGATTCGACCGCGAACACGTGCACGCCGTCCCAGCTCAGCAGCTCGCGCAGCACAGCGTCTGACGCAGCCGCGGTGACCGTCACCTGGACGGAGCCGGTGCCAGCCGGCTCGCCGGCGACCCGCAGCACGCCGGGCCGCATGCTGAGGCGGTCGAGTGAGGTCACCTCCAGCCCGGTCACTTCGATGGTCGCGGTCTGGGGGGCCGGTCCAGCCCCGGCTGCGCTCCGCCCAGCGACCTCCGCCGGCCTGGCCTCGGCCGCAACGACAGTGACCCGGCCGCCAGCGAGCCGCCACTCCTCGTGAACCTGGTCCGCCAGGCGCGCCGGGTCGTGATCGACGAACAGTACGGTGCCGCCCCCGGCCAGCCGCTCCGCGACGGCTGCATCAAGTGCTCCGCGGGCCGCCTGGTCCAGGCCGGTCCACGCCTCGTCGAGCACCAGCAGGCCAGGCCGGGCCAGCAGGGCCTGGGCGATGGCAACCTTCTGGCACATCCCCTTCGACAGCGTCCGCAGCGGGGCCCGCGCGTAGTCCGTCGCGCCTAGCCGCTCCAGCCATTCCTCCGCCGCGGCCATTGCCGCGGCTGAGTTCAGTCCATGGATCCGGCCCATGTGCTCCAGGTACTCACGCGCAGAGAAAGCGAGCGCGGGCGGGAAGCGCTCCGGCACGTAACCAGCGTGCGGCCTGCCCGTGACACGCCCGGCCGACGGGACTGAGGCTCCCGCAATGACCCGGAGCAGGGTGGACTTGCCGCTGCCGTTCGGGCCGGCCACGCGGATCAGCCGCCCGGCGGCAACCTCCTGGCTGACGTCGCGGACGATCCAGGGCTGCCGCAGGCCGTACCTCTTGCCGACCGTGACAAGCCGCACTCGCGGTCCTCTCTGGCGGGCGCCCAGCCGCCGCTGGGGAGCCGTCAGGCCGGTGACGTCAGGCGCAGGCGCAGCCAGTCCAACGATACGACGATGCCGTGCCAGCCGTCCGCTTCAGCCGGGCCCAGGTTGCGCGCATGACGTTGCACCGTTTCTGATCGACAAATCCGCACTGATCATCATCTGGCCGATCACGGACGACAGATAACGAATGCGCAAAACTCCCAGGAACCTGACCGCAGGCATTGCTATGTCTGATACCGCACTAGTTAGATCGGCTAAGCAATTAGCCATCCGATCAGGGGCCTGGCCGGATAAATCTTCGGCAGCGGGCGGCGCTGCCCGCCGAAGTTAGAGGGGACACACATGCGACACAGCAGGCTGGCGCGTGGCATGGCAATCGCCGTACCCGTGGCACTACTCGCGCTTTCGGTCACAGCCGAAGCACAGGGCGCTCAGGCGGGCCACCAGACCGCATCCGGTCACGCCGCCAAGTTGTCGACGAAGGTCACCGACAAGGTGATCATCGTCTTCAAGAATCAGCTCACGAACGTTCCGGACACCGTCAGGAACGTCTCGATCCGGAGGGCCGACGTCACCGCGGACCAGCGCGCTGTCGTCTCCCAGCTGGCGAAGACGCACGCCCGGAACGTTAAGAGCTTCTCGCTGATCAACGCGGTGTCGGCCACTGTCTCCCCCGCTGAGGCGCACAGCCTTCGCGCCAACCCGGCCGTCCGGGAGGTCATCGCCGACTTGCCGATTCCGGTCGCGTCAGGCCCCTCGGTGGCGCGCAAGGCCGCAAAGGGCATCACGCCACTGCCGGGTGCCTGCAGGTCGAAGGGCAAGGTACAGCTGGATCCCGAGGCGATCGAGAACATCCACGCGGCCACGCAGTCTGGCAAGGGCGATGCCGCACAGGCCCTTGGCTACACCGGGGCCGGAGTGAAGGTCGGGTTCATTGCCGACGGCCTGGACATCAACAACCCCGACTTCATCCGCGCCAACGGCAAGCACGTCTTCGTCGACTACCAGGACTTCAGCGGGACCGGTACGAACGCGCCGACCGACGGCGGCGAGGCGTTCCTCGACTCCAGCTCGATCGCCGCGCAGGGCCGCCACGTGTACAACGTGGCCGGCTACGGCGCGGGGCTCAACACCAAGTGCAACATCCGGATACTCGGGGTGGCGCCCGGCGCCAGCCTCGTCGGGCTCAACGTGTTCGGCTCGTCGAACTTCGCCTACAACTCGGTCTTCCTCGAGGCAGTCAACTATGCGGTGAACGTAGACCACGTGAAGGTTCTCAACGAGTCCTTCGGCAGCAACCCGTTCCCGGACGAGGGCAGCCTGGACCTCACCGTGCAGGCCGACAACGCCGCCGTTGCGGCCGGCGTCACTGTTGTGGCCTCCTCGGGCGACGCGGGCGTCACGAACACGATCGGCTCTCCGGCGACCGACCCCGATGTCATCTCCGCGGGCGCGAGCACGACCTACCGCGCGTACGCCCAGACCGGGATCGGCGGCATCACGACGCCGGGCGTCAAGGGCTGGATCGACAACAACATCAGCGGGCTCAGCTCAGCTGGCTTCGACCAGAGCGGCGGGACCGTTGACGTGGTCGCGCCCGGCGACCTCAACTGGGCGCTGTGCACGCCTAAGCCAGCCCTGTACGCCGCCTGCACGAATTTCGCCGGCAAGCCGGCCTCGGTCGAGCTCTCCGGCGGCACTAGCGAGGCAGCCCCGCTGACCTCCGGCGTCGCGGCGCTGGTCATCCAGGCCTACGCGCAAGCTCACCACGGCCAGGACCCGACCCCGGCGGTAGTGAAGCAAATCATCGTCTCGACCGCGCAGAACATCGACGCCCCCGCCGAGCAGCAGGGCGCGGGCATGATTGACGCGTACCAGGCCGTACTCGCGGCTCGTTCGTACTCAGGCAGCACGAAGGGGGCGGCGGGGAACTCCATACTCAAGAGCGCCACCCAGCTCAACGCCGCCGGTCAGCCGGGTGCCTCCGAGCAGCTCTCCGAGACCCTTACCAACGACGGATCCGCCAGCCAGACCATTGGCCTGAGCAGCCGGACTCTCAGCCCCTACACGCCCGTACTCAGCGAGCCGCTGACACTGCAGGCGGCGGACGGGTACGCCACGGAGGTTACCTTTACCGTGCCGGCCGGTCAGGCACGGCTGAATGCGTCCCTTGCGCTGGCCGGGGTTGCCAACCTCAGCCTGATCGCGCCTAATGGCGACCTGGCGGAGTACAACCTGCCGCAGGGTGAGGGGAACTACGCCAATGCCCAGGTCGCTGATCCCGCTGCCGGCACGTGGACGGCCTTGGTCGAGGCCTTCCCGTCCGGGACGTCCTCGACAGCATCCGCACAGTTCCAGGCGAGTACCGCGACCTGGCAGTCGTTCGGAATGCTCTCCACGGATTCCCTCACGCTGGCACCCGGTGCGTCCGGCACCGTTACGCTGACGGCGGCGACTCCGTCGCAGCCAGGTGACCAGGCCGGATCCATCCAGGTGACCAGCTCGGCCACGTCCCCGGCCTTCGCTACGGTGAGCTCGATTCCGGTGACACTGCGCGCCCTGGTGCCAGCGCCGGACCCGTCCACCACGTTCACCGGCACGCTGACCGGCGGTAACGGCAGGGCGCTGGCCACCGGCCAGACCAGCTACTACCAGGCCCAGATACCGTCCGGGCTGCAAGCACTCAACGTGCAAGTCAGCACGCAGAACCCGAACAACACCTTCCTCGCCGAACTAATCGACCCGACTACCGGCGAAGCGGCGTCGACCGCGTTCAACGGGCTGCAGCAGACCAGCTCATCCGGCGGCTCGCAGCTGGCGCCTGAGGATGGTGCTCAGCTGCACGTGCTCAACCCGGCCGCGGGCCTCTGGACGCTCGTGGTGGACTTCTTCAATACCGTCTCCGGCACGGCAGTCTCGCAGCCGTTCACGGTAACGATGAACGACACACCGGTGAGCGCGTCGGCTAGCAGCCTGCCGGATTCGGCCAGCACGATGCTGACGGCTGGCACGCCAGTGACTGCCGACCTCACTGTCACCAACAACGGCACCTCGCCCGAGGCGTATTTCGTCGACGCCCGGCTGAACAGCCAGGTGGCGACCCCGCTCGCCGCGCAGGACGGGTCGGCGCTGACGCTGCCCAACCTGGACGGAGACGTGCCCACGTACCTTGTCCCCTCGCAGACAACCGCACTGAGCAGCAAGGTCACGTCCAAGGACAAGCTGTTCTTCGACTTCACCTACAACTTCGGCGACCCGGACGTCATCTCGAGCACCGGAAAGACGGCGACAGCCAGCCTGTCGGCGTCATCCATCGCTGACGGCGACTGGACCATCACGCCGTTCCTGGTCGGTCCGACCGGGGCGAAGGCAGCTAAGCCGGTGGGCGCTAACACCTCGATGACGGCGACCACGGCCGCCTTCGACCCGGCGGTCAGCTCGCCAACCGGCGACCTGTGGCTGGGCAGCGTGGATCCCAGCAACGGGTTCACGCCGTACGTCGTCAATCCCGGCCAGAGCGTCACGATCCCGGTGACGATCACGCCACAGGGTGCCTCGGGCACCACCGTCACCGGCACGCTCTACCTGGACGACTCGTCCGTGGTGCCGTCCATCGCAACATTCAACGATCTGTTTACCAACGGGCCTGAAGGCAGCGACGTGGCCGCCTTCAGCTACAGCTACACGATCAAGTAGCGCCGGGCCCAGCGACGGGGGCGGCAGGCTCGGGCCTGCCGCCCCCGTCGGCTGTCTCGCTGGGCCGCTAGTGCCGCGGGCGTTAGTCGCGGTACAGCCGCCGCTTGGAGATGTACTGCACGACCCCGTCCGGCACGAGGTACCAGATCGGGTGGCCCTCCCTGACACGCTCCCGGCATTCGGTCGATGAGATCGCCAGGGCCGGGATCTCAATGAGGCTGACCCGGCCGTCGGGCAGATCTGACATCGAGAGCTGATGGCCAGGGCGGGTGCAGCCGACGAAGTGCGCCAGCTTGAACAGCTCGTCGGCGTCCCGCCAGGAGATCATCCTCGCCAGCGCGTCCGCGCCGGTGATGAAGTAGAGCTCAGAATCGGCGCCGTGCTGAGCGCGCAGATCGCGCAGCGTGTCGATGGTGTATGTCTCTCCCGGCCGGTCGATATCGACCCGGCTGACGGAGAACCGCGGATTCGAGGCAGTAGCGATCACCGTCATCAGGTAGCGGTCCTCGGCCGGGGAGACGGTCCGGTCGCCCTTCTGCCACGGCTGGCCGGTGGGCACGAAGATGACCTCGTCCAGGCCGAAGAAGTGGCCGACCTCGCTGGCCGCGACCAGGTGGCCATGGTGAACCGGGTCGAACGTACCGCCCATCACGCCGAGCCGCTTGCCCATGCCGTCAGACCGGGTAGGTGATGCCGGTGAGCTGCTCCGACTCGGCCCAGAGCCGGCGCTGCACTTCGGCGTTGTGCGAGCGCGTGCTTGAGGTGACCACGACCGGGTAGCCGGTCATCTGCATCGGCCCGTCCGGTCCGTAGTACGTGCCGCCGATCGCGTCCGGATCGGTCGCCGCCCGCAGCGTCGGCAGCGCGCCCATCGAGCCGTCCTGCACCCACCAGGAGTTCACGATGCTGAAGCGAGAGCTCATCGCCGCCTGCGCCACCCCCGGCATGTGCCGGGTCAGTTCGGTCCGGGCGGTGCCGGGATGCGCGGCCAGCGCGATCGTATGCGCTCCGGCAGCCGAGAGCCGGCGCTGCAGCTCATAGGTAAACATCAGGTTGGCCAGCTTGGAGCGGCCGTACGCAGCCATGCGCTGATAGTGCCGGGCGGACTGCAGGTCGGCGAAGTTCAGCCGGCCCGCCCGATGGCCGTTGCTGCTCAGCGTCACGACCCGCGACCCCGGCTGGGCTAGCAGCGAGCTCAGCAGCAAGCCGGTGAGCGCGAAATGGCCGAGATGATTGGTGCCGAACTGCAGCTCAAAGCCGTCCTTGGTCAGCGAGTACGGCGGCATCATCACGCCCGCGTTATTGATCAGCAAGTCCAGCCGGGGGAACCTGGCCGCTAGGTCAGCGGCGGCCTTCCGGACGGACTCGAGTGAGGCCAGGTCAAGCTCGGCGGTCTCCACCGCGCCCGCGCCGGCGGAACCGGTCGCGGCTATCCGGATCCGGTCGGCGGCTGCGGCAGTCCTGGCCGGATCCCGTGCGGCCACTACGACCGTCGCGCCGTGCTGCGTGAGGACCCTGGCCGTCTCCAGCCCGAGGCCTGACGTCGCGCCGGTGATCACCACGACGCGGCCACGCTGGTCGCCCACATCGGCGGCCGTCCAGTGGCCGCCGCTGCTACGCTGCCTCATCCGGCTTCCTCTCGCCTGCCCGCTGCACACGTCAAGCACATCATGGGCCATGCACCTGGCACCCGGCAGCGTCTTGGTCGGCCGGATAGGTGGGTAGATATGGGCCGTAACGCAGAAACCGCGGCGAGCCTGCCCTGCCAGGCCGAACCGGTCCGAGCTGCTTGGGAGCCGTCAGTGGGCTACTCCGCTAGTTATGCCACGGTCACCGGGGACGACACAAGGACCCTGTTCGGCCAGGTGATGTGGCTCGTCGCACTGGCGGCCGGGTGCTTCGCGCTCGGCTGTTACGCGGGGCGGGACCTGTCGGCCGGGTGGTCTATCGCCTGGTTCATCGTCGGCTTCGGCTGCCTGATTGCGCTGAACTTCGTCCGCTCCTCCAGCGGCGCCAGCATCGCACTGCTGATGGCAGTAGGCCTGTTCCTGGGCCTCGGCATGGGCCCGGTGGTGGCGTACTACACCACCACGAGCCCGCGTGCCGTCTGGCAGGCCGCCGGTGCGACCGCTCTGTTCATGGCCGGCTGCGGGGCCTTCGGCTATGCGACCAGGCGCGACCTGTCGGCGGTCGGGCGCATCTCGTTCTTCGCCCTGCTCGCGCTCATCGTCTTCGGCATCATCCTGATCTTCGTCCACATACCGGCCGCTAATCTCATCTACTCCATCCTCGGCCTGGTGATCTTCGCCGGGCTGACGATGTTCGACTTCCAGCGGCTGCGCCGGTCAAAGGGGCTCGCATCGGCACCGCTGATCGCGGCGTCGATCTTCCTGGACGCGCTGAACGTGTTCCTGTTCTTCCTGCGCATCTTCTCCGGCGGCCGCGACTAGGTCAGCCCCGGGACCGGGGGCTCGCCGTCGGACCAGCGCACGACGCGCACTGCCTTGCCGACCTCGGTCCTCGGCACTGACCCCGGCGGCATCAGCCGGACGGCAACCGAGAGTCCGAGCCCGTCTTTCAGCTGCGACTCGATCAGCCTGACGTCCGGCTCGGGTCCGGACCACCCCGTTCCCGGCTCGCAAAGAGCGATGAGCCGGTGCTGCGGCGAACGCTGGTCCACCACCAGCAGGTAATCGGGCGCCAGCGCGCCCTGCTCGAGCAGCACGCGCTCGACCTCGCTCGGGTAGACGTTGACGCCCCGCACGACCAGCATGTCGTCCTTGCGGCCGATGATCTTGCTCATCTTCACCAGGGTGCGGCCGCAGCGGCAGGTACCGCGGCGAAGGGAGGCAATGTCGCCGGTACGGTACCGCAGCAGCGGGAGAGCCTGCTTCGTCATCGTCGTGAAGGTGAGCTCGCCGGGCTGGCCGTCTGGCACGGGCTGGCTAGTCAGCGGGTCGAGCGCCTCGACCAGGAAATGGTCCTCGTTCACGTGCAGCCCGTCGGCGGCGACGACGCACTCGGCGGCGACACCGGGCCCGATGATCTCGGACAGGCCGTAGATGTCCAGCGCGCGGAGCCCGAGCAGGTCCTCCAGCCGCAGCCGCATCTCGTTGGTCCACGGCTCGGCACCGAAGATGCCCGCCCGCAGCGACAGCCCGTCGCCCGGCCCGGCGCCTGCCTCGGCTAGCGCCTCGCCGAGCCGGATGGCATACGACGGCGTGCAGGTGAGGATGTCTGGCTGCAGGTCCCTGATCAAAGTGACCTGCCGCGCTGTCATCCCGCCAGAGACCGGCACGACGGTCGCGCCGAGCTCGATCGCGCCCTGGTGGATGCCGAGCCCGCCGGTGAACAGGCCGTAGCCGTAGGCGTTGTGCACCACGCTGGCCGGGGTCGCGCCGGCTGCCGCCAGCGCACGGGCGCACATCCGGGCCCACAGCCTCAGGTCATCCCTGGTGTAGGCGACCAGAGTCGGCCGTCCGCCGGTGCCGCTGGACCCGTGCACGGCGACGACTTCCTCGCGCGGAACGGCCAGGAAGCCGAACGGGTAGGACGCCCACAGGTCCCGTTTGTCGGTGGTGGGCAGCCGCGACAGGGTCGTCAGGTTGACGTCCGCCCCCGCCACCACGCCCGCCTCTTTCAGCCGGGTCGCCTGCACGCCACCCACCGCGAGCAGCCGGTCGATCAGCCCGCGCAGCCGCGCGAGCTGCAGCCCGGTCAGCGTCTCGGCCGGCATCGACTCGGCGTCCGGCTCGAACATCATTGGCACTTCCGGTGCTGACATGTGACCCAACCTCCTGTGCAGGGAGCCTACGATGACAGCATGACTTCTGTGCCTGACCGCT
>Ga0335073_10011934_pt1 | contig 12209 bp, 12 predicted proteins | sample Lox_Sample_22_FD_207093 | JGI IMG/M metagenome (GOLD analysis project Ga0335073, IMG submission 207093) | Soil microbial communities from Loxahatchee National Wildlife Refuge, Florida, United States - Lox_Sample_2.2 | ecosystem: Environmental > Terrestrial > Soil > Wetlands | place: USA... | reverse complement strand
CAGGATCATGACGGCCAGGACCACCCCGGCCACGAAGAGGCCGGTGCCCCCGCCCGTCGGGCCCCGGAAGAAGCGCAGCACGGGGACGTCGGGGAGGTGGTCGAACACGTGGTCGGCCCAGATGGGGGCCAGGTCGTGGGCCAGGAACGGCCCCAGGCTGAACCAGCCCCACAGGCCGATGACCACGCTCGGCACCCCGGCCAGGACCTCCAGGCAGAAGCCGACGGCGGCCGAGAGCCGGGGCGGGAGCTTCTCCACCACCACCAGGGCCGTCCCCACCGCCACCGGGACGGCCAGCACCAGGGCGATGGCCGACGACGCCAGCGTGCCCTCGACGAGGGCCAGGGCCCCGTAGGCCGCCTCGGGCGGGTGCTTCATCCCCCCCGAGCTGACCAGGGGGGCGTAGAGGTTGCCCAGGCTCCACACCGACCGGGTGAAGAACCCCGTCCCGTTGAAGCGCACGGCGGGGAGGGCCTTCCACACCAGCGCCACCACGATGGCCGCCAGCGCCACGAAGGGGACGGCGGCCATGACGTGCAGGCCGTGGGGGAGGAGGCGCTCGGCCCGCCACCACGAGGCGGAGCGCCGCCGGCGCCCCCGCCCGCCGCCCCCCCCGCCGCCCTGTCCCCCCGGGCCCGTGCCGCCGCCGGCGTGTGCCGGTGCCGGCGGCGGCGGTGCGCCCTCGGTGCCCGGACCGGAGGGGGCCACGACGGCGAGCCCGGTGCGGCTGGTGCTGGCCACGGTGCGGCGCCCCCCGCCCCCGCCTAGCTCGTCACGCCGGAGAGGAGCTTGGCCGACAGGGACACCACGGCGCTGGGCAGGGCCACGAAGTTGACCTGGTCCAGGTAGGTCGAGGCGTTGCCCCCGGTGGGGTCGATGGCCCACCCCAGGACGGCCTTCACGGCCTGGGCGGCCAGGGCGCTGGGCTGCTTGGTGGGCACGATGGCGTACTCGTAGTTGACGATGGGGTAGCCCCCGGCGGCGGAGCCGAAGATCATCGACACCGCCCCCGACGCCGGCGTGGAGGAGGCGAACTGCCCGGCGGCGGCGGCCATGGCCGACTGCGTGGGGAGCTCGTAGTGCCCGGCCTTGTTCTTGAGGGCGGCGTAGCCCAGCCCGGCCGTGGTGACCTGCTTCAGGTAGCTGACCCCGATGTAGGCGATGCAGCCGCTGTTCTTCTGGCAGGCCTGGACCATGCCCCCGTTGCCCTGCGCCGCCACGGCGCCGGCCACGTTGGGCCACGACACGGTGGTGCCGGGCGGGATCGTCCAGCCCGAGGGGTCCGACGCCGTCAGGAAGGAGCTGAAGAGGAAGGTGTCACCCGAGCTGTCGGAGCGGTGCACGGTCACGATGGGGAGGTTGGGCAGCGTCACCCCGGGGTTGAGGGCCTTGATCTGGCTGGCGTCCCAGTTGGTGACCTTCCCCTCGTAGATCGAGGCGATGGTGGGCCCGTCGAGCTTGAGGTTGCCCGTCACGCCCGGGACGTTGTAGGCGATCTCCTGTCCGGAGATGGCCAGGGGGACGTCGAGCAGCCCGGGGTACTGGGTCATCTGGCCCGGCGACAGGTAGGCGTCGGAGGCCCCGATGTTGACCGTGCCCGCCGCGGCGGAGGAGATGCCCGTGCCCGACCCGGTCGACGCCGTGGTGATCGACACCGTGGGCCACTGCTTCTGGATGTCGGCCGTCCACAGGTTGAAGAGCGGATAGAGGAGGCTCGACCCCGTCTCCTGCAGCGACACGGCGCTGGTGGGCCAGTTCTCGAGGCTGGCCGGGGTGACCGACGCCGCCGTGGTGGTGGTCGACTTCTGGGTCGTGGTGGTCGAGGCACTGGGCGACGAGCTGCACGCCGCCAGGACCACGGCCACGGCGGCCAGGACCGCCCCGGTGGCGGCGGCGCGCCGGCGGGAGCGGGTGCGGAGATCGGGACGGGGACACGAGCGCGTGGGCATGGGGGGGACGGCTCCTTTCGCTGGGTACGACCGGGGACTGCGGGGACGACGAGACGGGGCGGGGCGACAGGAGCCGCCCGCCCGGACCTGGCTCAGCCGGCGGTCATCCGATCCTCCCGCTCACGTAGCTGACCGTCTCGGGCTCGGAGGGGGCCTCGAAGATCTGGCGGGTCTCGCCCGACTCCACCAGGCGGCCGTTGTAGAGGAAGGCGGTGGTGGCGGCCACCCGCTGGGCCTGGGCCAGGTTGTGGGTGACGATGACCATGGTGAGCCCGGGGGCCAGCCGGCGCAGGAGGCTCTCCACCATCTCGGTGGTGACGGGGTCGAGCGAGGAGGTGGGCTCGTCCAGGAGCAGCACGTCGGGCTGCACGGCCAGGGCCCGGGCCAGGCACAGCAGCTGCTGCTGGCCGCCGGAGAGGCGGAAGGGCGAGTCCCCCAGGCGGTCGGCCACCGCCGCCCACAGGCCCACCTCCTTGAGGTAGTGCTCGGCCACGGCGCTGAGCTCGCCCCGGGGGGCCATGCGGTGGGCCCGGACCCCGGCCACCACGTTGTCGCGGATGGACATGGGGAAGGGGTTGGGGCGCTGGAACACCATCCCCACCCGGCGGCGCAGGTCGAGGAGGTCCATGTCGGGCCCGGCCACCTCCACCCCGTCGAGCTCGATGCCCCCGGTGCGCCAGTACCCCCGGACCTTGTCGTTCATGCGGTTGAAGGAGCGCAGCAGGGTGGACTTGCCGCACCCCGTGGGCCCGATGAGGGCGGTGACGCTGTGGGGTGCGATGGCCAGGTCGACGTCGGTCAGGACCTGCTTGGCGCCGAAGCCCACGGCCACGTCCCGCACCGCCAGGGCCGGGGCCTCGAGGACCCCCACCGCCGTCGGGGCCGGGGCGGGAGCGGGGCGGGCACCGGTGAGCGACGTGGCGGGGACGGGGAGGGGGTCGGCTCCGCCGCCGGGGGCGAACCCCTCCCCCGGACCCTGGCCCCCGTGACCGGTGGTCACCTCCGAGCTCATCACTGCGGACCGTATCGTCGGGAGGTGAACGATCCGGAAACGGGATGCGACCTCCAGGTGATCGTTGCATGAACTTCTCACCCGGCGCGGACGCCGGGCGCCGCACAGCGAGGGCCGGGGGCGCGGCGTGCGGGGCTGGGCTCCGGGACTGGGCTCCGGGACTGGGCTCCGGGACTGGGTCAGCGGCCGTGCCGGCGGCGATGGGCCATGGCCTTGGCCGCCCCCCAGCGCAGGGCCAGGGCCCCCACCTCGGGGTCGACGGCCGCCAGCGAGGCGGGGGCCAGGCCGTAGCGGTCGTGGGGGAGCCGGGTCCGGGCGAAGTCGTCGCGCCGGGGGGCGGGCACCCCGGCCTCGGCCAGCACGGCCGTGGGCCCGGCCAGGGCGTCCCGCACCACCTCCAGGGGGGTGCGGGTCTGGTCGTCCACGTCCGCCCCGAGGAGGGCGGCCAGGGCCTCCCCCGCCTCGGTCCCGGCCCGGCGGGCCGCCTCCCCCGCCGCCGCCACGACGGTGGCCCGCCCCGGCCGGTCGGGGGGGACGAGCGCCTCGACCCGGGCCTGGACCCACCCCGGCAGGGCGGCGCCCACGGCCCGGGCCAGCGCCGCCCCCGCCGCCGCCAGGGCGGCGTCGGGATCGGTGCCGTCCCCCTCGTCGGCCCCCCGGGGCGGGCCCGGGCTCAGCTCTCGACCACGTCGCCCAGGAGGTCGACGCGCACACCCTCACGGCGCAGCCACGCCACGGCCTCGTCGATGTCGGCCGGCTCGCCCCCCAGCTCGCACACGATCCACCCCTCGCGCTCGTCCACGTTGGCGCGCCGGATGTTGGGCTCGACGTTGTGGTCGCGCACCAGGCGGGCCACGAAGGGGAGGCGCACCATCTCCTCGGGGAAGGTGAGCTTGACCCGTACCTCGATCACCGGGGCTCCCCTCCGGTGGCCGGCGGGGCGGGGCGGGCCACGCCGTGGTTCAGGTTGCCGGAGCGGAACCCCTCCAGGTCCAGGGTCACGTAGCGGTACCCCGCCCCCCGCACGGCCCCCACCACCTCGCCCCGGCGGGCCACGGCCGGGGCCAGCTCGTCCTGGTCCAGCTCGATCCGGGCCAGGTCCCCGTAGTGGCGCACCCGCACCTGGGAGAACCCGAGGCGCCGCAGGGCCGACTCGGCCCGGGCCACCACCCCCAGCGTCCCCAGGGTGACGGGCGTCCCGTAGGGCAGGCGCGACGCCAGGCAGGCGGCGGCGGGCTTGTCCCACGTGCGCAGGCCGAGGCGGCGCGACGCCCGCCGCACGTCGTGCTTGGACAGCCCGGCCTCGACCAGGGGGAAGCGGGCCCCGCCCTCGGCCGCGGCCCGCTGGCCGGGACGGTGGTCCCCGAGGTCGTCACGGTTGACCCCCAGCACCACCACGGCCCCCTCGGCCGCCGCCAGGGGACCCAGGGCGGCCAGGAGGCCGGCCTTGCAGTGGTAGCAGCGGTCGGTGCCGTTGCGGACGTAGGCGTCGTCCTCGAGCTCGAGGGTGGTGACCTCCCGCCACCGCAGCCCCCACTCCGCCGCCAGGGCGGCGCAGTCGTCGCGCTCCTCGGGCGCCAGGGAGGCCGAGACCGCCGTCACGCACAGGGCCCGGCCCGGGCCGAGGACGTCGGTGGCCACCCGGGCCAGCAGGGCGGAGTCCACCCCCCCGCTGAAGGCCACCACCACCGGGCCGATGTCGGCCAGGACGCGGCGCAGGGCGTCGAGGCGACCCTCCAGCCCGGGACCCGGCTCCGGGTCGGCCAGGGCCACCGGGGGCTGCGTCGGCTCACAGGACACCGTCGAGCACCTCCTCGATGTCGCCGACCATCCCCGTCCAGAACGGCCCGAACTCGGCGTAGTGGGCCGAGGCCTCGTCGAAGCGCATCTGGTAGACGCACTGCTTGAGGTCGTCGGGGTGCACCCCGAAGAGGGTCACCCCCCACTCGAAGTCGTCCAGCCCGGTGGAGCCGGTCACGAGCTGGAGGACCGACCCCCGGAAGGTGCGCCCCACCTGGCCGTGCCCCACCATGAGGGCCTTGCGCTCCTCGAAGCCCAGGGCGTACCAGTTGCGCTCGGCCCCCCGGCGCTTGGACATGGGATAGAAGCAGAAGGCCGCCTTGCCCTCGGGGGGCAGGGCGGGGTGGAGCCGGGCCTGCACCATCTCCTCGGGCAGGCCCTGGGCGTACTCGGACACCTCGGTGAGCGAGACGTAGGACCCCGCCACCTCCAGGCCGGCCCGGCGCAGGGCGCTCTGCAGGGCCCGCAGCCGCCACAGGTCGGGCCCGAGGGCCATGACCCCGAGGTCGGCCTTGTGCCCGAGGAGCGCCACGGTCACCACCTGGTCCCCCCCGGCCACGGCGTCCTTGACCGCCCGCACCACGGCCTCGGCCTCGGTGGCCGGCCCCACCCGCAGGAAGAGGTGCAGCACCGCCAACCCCACCGAGGGGGCGAGGGAGGCGCGGGGGGAGGGGTCCCCGGGGGAGGGCGGCGGCGTCACGGGGTCCAGTGTAGGAAACGACCGAGGGGCGCCCGGTGGGGCGCCCCTCGGCGGTGACGGACGGCCGGCCGGAGCCGGCACGGGCGGGCCTAGAAGTCGTCCATGCCCCCGCCCGGCATGGCGGGCACCGACTCCTTCTCGGGCTTGTCCACGATGACCGCCTCGGTGGTGAGGAAGAGCGCCGCGATGGAGGCGGCGTTCTGCAGGGCGGAGCGGGTCACCTTGACGGCGTCGATGACGCCGGCGGCGAAGAGGTCCTGGTACTCGCCGGTGGCGGCGTTGAGGCCCTCGGCCGGCTTCTTCAGGTTCCGCACCTTCTCCACCACCACGCCGCCCTCCAGGCCGGCGTTGACGGCGATCTGCTTGAGGGGCTCCTCCACCGCCCGCGACACCATGCGGGCCCCGGTGGCCTCGTCACCCTCGAGCTTCTCGGCCCGGCTCAGGATCTGGGACTGGCTGCGCAGCAGGGCCACGCCGCCCCCGGGGACCACACCCTCCTCGATGGCCGCCTTGGTGGTGGACACGGCGTCCTCGATGCGGTGCTTCTTCTCCTTGAGCTCCACCTCGGTGGCAGCCCCGACCTTGATCACGGCAACGCCGCCCGACAGCTTGGCCAGGCGCTCCTGGAGCTTCTCCCGGTCGTAGTCGGAGTCGGTGTTCTCGATCTCGGCCTTGATCTGGTTGATCCGGCCCTTGATGTCGGACTCGGCCCCGGCGCCCTCGACGATGGTCGACTCGTCCTTGGTCACCACCACCTTGCGGGCCCGGCCCAGGAGGTCGAGACCCACGTTCTCGAGCTTGAGGCCGACCTCCTCGGTGACGACCTGGCCGCCGGTGAGGATGGCCATGTCCTGGAGCATGGCCTTGCGGCGCTCACCGAAGCCCGGCGCCTTGACCGCCACCGACTTGAAGGTGCCCCGGATCTTGTTGACCACCAGGGTGGCGAGGGCCTCGCCCTCGACGTCCTCGGCGATGATCACCAGGGGCTTGCCGGTCTGCATGACCTTCTCCAGCACGGGCAGGAGGTCGCGCACGGCGGAGATCTTGCTGCCCACGTAGAGCAGGTAGGGGTCCTCGAGGACGCCCTCCATGCGCTCGGGGTCGGTCACGAAGTAGGGCGAGATGTAGCCCTTGTCGAAGCGCATGCCCTCGACCAGGTCCATCTCCATGCCGAAGGTCTGGGACTCCTCGACGGTGATGACCCCGTCCTTGCCCACCCGGTCGATGGCCTCGGCGATCATCTCCCCGATCTCGCCGTCGGCGGCCGAGATGGCGGCCACCTGGGCGATCTGGCTCTTGGACTCGGTCTCCTTGGCCTGGCTCTTGAGCGACTCGATGGCGCTCTCCACGGCGGCCTCGATGCCCCGCTTGAGCGACATGGGGTTGGCCCCGGCGGCCACGTTGCGCAGGCCCTCGTGCACCATGGCCCAGGCCAGCACGGTGGCGGTGGTGGTGCCGTCCCCGGCCACGTCGTCGGTCTTCTTGGCGACCTCCTTGACGAGCTCGGCGCCGACCTTCTCCCACGGGTCCTCGAGGTCGATCTCCTTGGCGATCGAGACCCCGTCGTTGGTGATGGTGGGGGCCCCCCACTTCTTCTCGAGCACGACGTTGCGGCCCTTGGGGCCGAGGGTGACGCGCACGGCGTCGGCGAGCTTGTTCATGCCGTTCTCGAGGGCCCGGCGGGCCTCCTCGTCGAAGGCGATCAGCTTGGGCATGGCGTGGTTTCCTCCGTGGGTTGCCGGGACCGGCGTCACCGGGGGGCGCTGCACCGGGCGGGCGCATCCGGTCGACGGTTAGCACTCTAGCGTGCCGAGTGCTAACAGCAAACCATGACCGGGGCGGGGGCGCAACCGGGCCCCGGGGTCGGGCCGGGGAGGGGGCGGGGCTCAGCCCCCGGCCACGGCCGGGACGATGGAGAGGGTCTGGCCCTCGGCCACGGGGGTGGCGAGCCCCTGGAGGAAGCGGACGTCCTCGTCGGCCAGGAAGACGTTGACGAAGCGCCGCAGCCCCCCGTCGGCGTCGAAGAGCCGGTCGGCGAAGCCGGGGTGGGCGGCGTCGAGGGCCTTCAGGACCTCGCCCACGGTGGATCCCTCGGTCTCCACCAGGGCCTCGCCCCCGGTGAGGGTGCGCAGCTGGGAGGGGATGCGGACCGAGGCGCTCACCGGAGGGCCCCGGCCAGGTCGCCGTCGACCACCACGGCCTGGTGGAAGGCCTCCAGGGTGGGGGCGATGGTGGCGGTGGCGCCGGTGCTCGGCACCAGGGCCTCCACCGTCTTGAGGCCGTGCCCGGTGACGTAGGCCACCACCCGCTCGTCCCGGCGCACCACCCCCTGGGCGGCCAGCTTGGCCAGGGTGGCGATGGTGACCCCCCCGGCCGTCTCGGCGAAGATCCCCTCGGTCCGGGCCAGGAGCCGGATGCCGTCCAGGATCTCCTCGTCGGTCACCGCCGCCAGGGCCCCCCCACTGGAGCGCACCGTCTGCAGGGCGTACCACCCGTCGGCGGGGTTGCCGATGGCCAGGGACTTGGCCACGGTGTGGGGGCGCACGGGGCGGATGGCGTCGGTCCCCTCGGCGAAGGCCGTGGCCACCGGGGCGCACCCCGCCGCCTGGGCCCCCGACACCCGCACGTGGGGCTCCTCGTCGAGCAGGCCCACGGCGTGGAGCTCGGCGAAGCCCTTGGCCACCTTGGTGAGCTGGCTGCCCGAGGCCACCGGCACCACCACGTGGTCCGGGGCCCGCCACCCGAGCTGCTCGGCCACCTCGAAGGCCAGGGTCTTGGACCCCTCGGCGTAGTAGGTGCGCACGTTCACGTTGACGAAGGCCCAGCTGGGGTGGTCGCTCGTGAGCTCGGCGCACAGCCGGTTGACGTCGTCGTAGGTGCCCTCCACCGCCACCACGTGCCCGCCGTAGACGGCGGTGGTGACCACCTTGGCCGTCTCCAGGTCGTGGGGGATGAACACCACCGAGACCATGCCGGCCCGCGCCGCGTGGGCCGCCACGGCGTTGGCCAGGTTGCCGGTGCTGGCGCAGGCCGCCACCTTGAACCCGAGCTGGCGGGCCTTGGTGAGGGCCACCGACACCACCCGGTCCTTGAAGGACCCGGTGGGGTTGACGGTGTCGTTCTTGATCCACAGCTCCCCCAGGCCGAGCTCGGCCGCCAGGCGGTCGGCCCGCACCAGGGGGGTGAAGCCGGCCCCGAGGTCGATGGGCGAGGGGTCGGCCACGGGCAGGAGGGGGGCGTAGCGCCAGATGGTCTGGGGACCGGACCCGATCAGCTCCCGGGACACCGCCGCCCGCACGGCCTCGTAGTCGTAGGCCACCTCGAGGGGGCCGAAGCAGTAGTCGCACACGTGCAACGCCTCGGCCGGGAAGGGACGCGCACACTCCCGGCATCGCAGACCTGTGACGAATTCCACGGGAATTCCTCCTCATCGGTCGGGCATTGGCACCTGGCGCCCACCTCGGTGGTGGGATCGCTGGTTGCCGCGGCGTCACAGGGCCCGTCCCTCAGCCGCTCTGGATGATCCCTCTATGGTGGACGACGGCGGAGGGTGCCGTCAATGACGCCCCCCGGGGCCGGTCCGGTCCCCCGGGCCGGACGGGGACCCCGGTCCATGGGGCCGGACGGGATGGGGAATGATCGCGCCGTGCTGCCCACCACCTCCCACGCCCACTACCCCGTGGAGGCGCTGGTGCGCGCCCGGGGTGGGCGCCGGGTGGTCGTGTGCCTGCCGGCCCGCAACGAGGCCGCCACGGTGGGGGCCATCGTGAGAGCGGTCGGGGGCGCCCTCACCGTCGCCGGCGGGGGAGCCGACCTCGTCGACGACATCGTGGTGGTCGACGACGGTTCGGAGGACGGCACCGCCGGGGTGGCCCGGGCGGCCGGGGCCCGGGTGGTGCGGGGCCCGTCGGGCCCCGGAGGCAAGGGCCAGGCCATGGCCGTGGCCCTGGAGGAGTCCGACGCCGAGCTCGTGGTCTTCCTCGACGCCGACGTGGAGAACTTCGGCCCCCACTTCGTGACGGGGCTGCTGGGGCCCCTTCTGGTCCCCCCCGCCGATCCCGCCCTCCCCGGCGCCACGCTGGAGGTGGCCCTGGTCAAGGCCTTCTACGACCGCCCCCTCCACGGCGAGCCGGGCGGGGGCGGCCGGGTCACCGAGCTCGTGGCCCGCCCCCTGGTGGACGTGCTCTTCCCCCACCTGCGCGGGGTGCGCCAGCCCCTGGCGGGCGAGACCGCCGCCCCCCGCACCGTGCTGGACAAGACCGGCCTGGCCCCCGGCTACGGCGTCGAGCTCGGCCTCCTGGTGGACGTGGCCCGGGACTTCGGGGTGGACCGCATCGCCCAGGTCGACCTGGGGGTGCGGGTCCATCGCAACCGCCCCCTGGGAGAGCTCAGGGTGCACGCCACCGAGGTCCTCCGGGCCGCCCTGGCACGGGCCCCGAGCGGAACCGGGCCCGACCCCCACCGGGCCGGCTAGTCCTCCCGGCGCCCGCAGGCGGCGGCGGGCACCGGCACGGGCACCGGCAGCGACGCCGGCACCGGCACCGGGGACCGGCGCAGCGCCGGGACGGCCAGGACGCCACGCGCCGGAGCCGGGGGCCCGGCCGGGGTCGCCGTGGCCAGGGCCCGGGCCCGGCGGGGGAGGGCCAGGGCCAGGACGGCGGCGGCACCCACCACGACCACACCCACCCACACGGCGGGCAGCAGGCCGGCCACGTAGGCCGTCCCCGAGGCGTACCCGCCCCGGGCCGAGAACACCGCCCCCAGGACGGCGATGCCGAGCACGCCCCCCACCTCCCGGAAGGCGCTGCTCGTGCCCGAGGCCACGCCCTCTTGCTCGGGGCGCACCGAGGACAGGACCACCGTGGCCAGGGGGACGAAGAACAGGGCCATGCCCACCCCCGACAGGACGAAGGGCAGGCACAGGCTGACGTAGGGCACGGTGGGCGAGGTCTCGAGGGCCAGCCAGGCCAGGCCGGCGGCCTGGAGGGCCAGGCCCGCGCACAGGACGGGGCGGCCCCCGAAGCGCTGGGCCAGCGCCGCCGCCACCGGGGCCACCACCATGGGCATCCCCGTCCACGGCAGGACCCGCAGGCCCGCCCCGAGGGGGGTGTCGTGCTGGACGACCTGGAGGAACTGGGACAGGAAGAAGATGGCCCCGAACATGCCGAAGCTCATGAGCATGGCCATCACGTTGACGGTGGAGAAGGACCGGCTGCGGAACAGCCCGAGGGGCAGCATGGGGTGGTCGGTGCCCCGCTCCCACGCCACGAAGCCGACCAGCCCGGCCGCGCCGGCGGCGAGGGAGCCCAGGACGCCGGGGCTGGTCCAGCCGTGGGCGTCGGCCCGCACCAGGCCCAGCACCACCCCGAACAGCCCCAGGGTGGCCAGCACCACGCCCCCCAGGTCGAGGCGGTGGCGGGGTCCGTGGGACTCGGCCAGGCGCCACCGGGCCAGCACCAGGAGCACCACGCCCACGGGCACGTTGATCCAGAAGATGGACTGCCACGACCACCCGCTCGTCACCGCCCCGCCCACCAGGGGTCCGGCCGCCACCGCCACCCCCCCGATGGCGCCCCACGCCCCCAGGGCCTGGGACCGGCGCTCGGGGGGGACGGCCGCCGACAGGAGGGTCAGCGACAGGGGCATGACCAGCGCACCCCCCGCCCCCTGCACGGCCCGGGCCGCCACCAGCCACCCCACCGTGGGCGACAGGGCGGCGGCGGCCGAGGCCCCGGTGAAGAGGGCCAGGCCCACCAGGAACATGCGCCGGCGCCCGAAGCGGTCCCCCAGGGCGGCGCCGGTGAGGAGGAGGACGGCGAAGGTGAGGGTGTAGGCGTTCACCGTCCACTCCAGCCCGCTCAGCCCGGCGGGGAGGTGGCGGCGGATGACGGGGAGGGCGGTGGTGACCACCAGGTTGTCGAGGGTGGCCATGAAGAGGGCCAGGGCCGTGATGACCACGGCCCACACGGCCCGGCGCCCCCCGGCCCCGGGGCCGTCATGAACTAGTGATTGGTTACTAGCTTGATCGGACATGGCGGTCTCCCTCCGTGGTCGGTCGGGGTGGTCAGGGGGCGAGGTGGCTCAGGGGGCGGCGTGGTGTTGGGCGAGGAGGGCGAAGAAGACGTCGGGGTCCCCCTGGCAGGCCAGGGCCCAGCTCTCGTCGACGGCGGCGGCGTCGATGGCGGCCATGACGTTGAGGAGCATGCCCTGGGCGAAGAACACCCGGACCATCTCCTCGGGGAGGCCGGTCAGCTCCCCCACCAGGCTCCACAGCCGCCGGAAGCCGGAGCGGGCCGCGGCCCGGATCTCGGGGTCCTCGGAAGCGGCGTAGGAGTGGAGCTGGACCAGGAGGAGGTCCCGCTCGGCCAGCAGCTCCTTGTACCCCCGGCCCATGGCCGCCATGGCCTCGATCCCGGTGAGGCCCTCGGCCGCGGCCCGGAAGGCGTCGGCGATGCGGTCGTGGGTGGCCCGCATGGTGGCGATGAACAGCTCCCGCTTGGTGCGGAAGAGGCGGAACAGATAGGGCTGGGAGATCCCGGCCCGGGTGGCGATGGCCTCGGTGGAGGTCCCGGCGTAGCCCCCCCGGGCGAACTCGGCCATGGCCGCCCCGAGCACGCTCCGGCGGCGCTCGTCGGCCGACTGCCGGCCGGCGTGGGGGCCGGCCTCGGACACGGCGGCGGTGCGGGGGGGCGGAGGTGCCACGCTTGATAAGTTAGTACTCACTCACATCGACGTCAACCCCCGCCAC